>JAEEGF010962531.1_pt1 | contig 70419 bp, 63 predicted proteins | sample 9134171 | NCBI WGS metagenome assembly JAEEGF01 (sample SAMN16246542, study PRJNA631951) | gut metagenome | biome: gut microbiome; feature: rumen; material: AP-attached | host: Bos | place: Iran: Karaj | collected 2018-10 | reverse complement strand
TCACCGATCCTAAAGTGAATATCAACCTGCACCGACAGAAGATGGGCATGGTCTTCCAGCATTTTAATCTCTTCCCTAACATGACCGTCTTAAAGAATATGACCCTAGCTCCCATGAAGCTTCTGCATAAGACGCCTGAAGAAGCTGAACAAAAAGCTCAACACCTTTTGAAGAGAGTGGGTCTGCAGGAGCGAGCAGATGCTTATCCGAGCCAGCTCTCTGGCGGCCAGAAACAGCGAATTGCTATCGTCCGAGCCCTCTGCATGGAGCCTGAAGTCATGCTCTTTGACGAACCGACTTCCGCGCTCGACCCTGAAATGGTCGGTGAAGTTTTGGATGTAATGAAGTCTCTCGCCCGTGAGGGCATGACTATGGTGGTGGTCACCCATGAGATGGGTTTTGCCCGCGAAGTCGGAGACCGCGTCATCTTTATGGACGAAGGCAAGATCGTTGAAGAAAACACTCCTAACGAGCTCTTCGACCATCCGAAGAGCGAGCGACTCAAGAGCTTCCTGAGTAAAGTGTTATAAACCAAAAAAAAGACCGTTACCATCGTAACGGTCTTTCAGTTTATTCTGTAAGCGGATTATTAGATATCCAGGTTCTTTACCTGAGTAGCATAGGTCTGGATGTAATTACGACGCGGTTCGACATTGTCGCCCATGAGCATACTGAAGATCTCGTCTGCTTTCTGAGCATCTTCGATCTCGACCTGCAGCATGGTGCGGGTCTCCGGGTTCATGGTGGTCTCCCAAAGCTGTTCTGCACTCATTTCACCAAGACCCTTATATCGCTGGACATCGTATTTCTTATTGGATGCACGGTATTTGGCAGCGATCTCGTCTTTCTCTGCATCTGAATAGACCCAGTGCTCTTCTTTGGCAGATTTGATCTTGTATAGCGGAGGCTGAGCGATAAACAGGTGGCCTTCACTGATGAGCTGCGGCATGTGTCGGAAGAAGAAGGTCAAAAGCAGGGTCCTGATATGAGCACCATCGACATCAGCATCGGTCATAAGGACCAGCTGATGATAGCGGAGCTTGGTGACATCGAAGTCTTCATCGATGCCGGCCCCCAGAGCGGTGATAAGAGCCCTGATTTCTTCATGAGCGAACATCCTGTCGGGTGATGCCTTTTCAACGTTCAGAATCTTACCACGGAGCGGCAGGATGGCCTGGGTGCGTCGGTTGCGTCCCTGTTTTGCGGAACCGCCTGCGGAGTCACCCTCGACAAGGAAGAGCTCACACTGTGAAGGATCTTTTTCGGAGCAGTCAGCCAATTTGCCGGGAAGCGTGCCGGTCTCAAGAGAACCCTTTCGGGTTACAAGTTCACGGGCATGTCTGGCGGCGTCACGAGCCTTAGCTGACAGTACGCATTTTTCAAGGATCTTCTTGGCATCGTCGGGATGTTCTTCCAGATAAAGAGCCAGTTCATCGTTGACTGACTGATCAACAAAAGTCTTCATCTCGATATTGCCGAGCTTGCCTTTGGTCTGACCTTCGAACTGAGGTTCGGAGAGTTTTACTGAAACGATGGCGGTGATGCCTTCGCGGACGTCATCACCGGTAAGGTTGTTATCATTGTCCTTGAGGATGCCGTTGCGACGGGCATAATCGTTGAGACAGCGGGTGAGAGCGGTTCGGAAACCGGTCAGATGAGTACCGCCGTCCTGGGTGTTGACGCAGTTGGCGAAGGAAAAAGTATTATCGGTGTAATTCTCCGTATATTGGAAAGCAACTTCCACGGAATACTTATCGGTCTGACGCATCAGCGAGATGGGATGCGGGTGTATCGCAGTCCTGTTGCGGTTGAGACGGCGGACGAACCCGGCGATACCACCCTCGAAGAAATAGGACATATATGAATCTACACGTTCATCGTTGAGCTCGATCTCGAGTCCGCGGTTAAGATAAGCGATCTCACGGATCCTTTCGGTAAGGGTGTCGAGTTCGAAGACGGTCTCGGTGAAGATCTGATTATCAGGAAGGAATGTAACGGTCGTGCCGGTTCCTTCACAGTCGCCGATGATCTGCAAATCGCTTGTCACGTGGCCTCGGCTGTAGGTCTGTTTATAGATGTGGCCGTTTCGTTTGACTTCGACTTCAGTGTGGGCGGAAAGTGCATTTACGACAGAGGCGCCGACACCGTGGAGACCGCCGGAGACCTGATATGCTTTGCCGCCGAACTTACCGCCGGCATGCAGAACTGTCATGATGGTCTCGAGAGCAGATTTGTGAGTCGTCGGATGGATATCGACAGGGATACCTCGGCCATTATCTTCCACAGAAATAGATTCATCTTTATGGATCGTGACGATGATCTTGTCGCAGGAACCGCTCATGGCCTCGTCTACACTGTTATAGACGATCTCATATACCAAATGATGGAGGCCGCGTCGGTCTGTAGAACCGATATACATGCCCGGTCGTTTTCGGACAGCTTCCAGACCCTCTAAGACTTGGATATCAGATGCAGAATATTCTTCTGGCTGATTCACTTTCGAGGTTTCTTCATCCATAACGCACAACTCCTCACGAATAAAACGATTGCAATAAAGCTAATTAATCAACTATAGAATTATAGCATAAAGACAGGCGTAAATTACACTTGAGTAGGCATATGGTCGACCAAAAAGGTCTACTTTGAAAGACCGGGACAGAGTTTCGATACGATATCGAGCAACTCGCTGTCGGTCACAATGAGCTGTTCAACCTTATTTACAGCGTGGGAAACGGTCGAAGCATTGCGGTTGCCGACAGCCTGCCCTGCTGCAGCAAGAGACAGGCCTCGCTGTTTCAGAACATACATCGCGACCTGTCTGGCAAGAGCAGTCTTCTGGTCTCTGTCGGAACCAAGTATCTTTTCGGGGGTCACCCCAAACGAAGAAGCAATATCTTTGATGAGACCATCGATGTCAGAACTGCTGTCACAGGATGGAACATGATTCTGTCCGCGTAAAGCTTTCTTTATGATGTCCATCGTGATCGGTTCTTTCAGCAATGTCGCATAAGCAATAACTTTGTTGAGTCTGCCTTCCAGTTCGCGGATGCTGGTGCACGGTGCCTCGGCAATGGCAGAAATCATCTCGTCAGAGAGATCGACCTGCCTTCCATGGACACGGGTCTTGATGATTGCCAATCTGGTCTCATATTCCGGCGCCTGGATATCGGTGATCAGACCCCATTCGAAGCGGCTCTTGAGTCGGTCTGCAATGCGGTCCATATCGGCCGGAGTTCTGTCGGATGTCACTACGATCTGATGTCCGGCTTCTCTGGCGGAGTTGAAGATGCTGAAGAAAATATCCTGTGTTGCTTCTTTGCCGGCAAGGTCGTGGATATCATCCACCATGAGCACATCGGCAGATGCATATTTTTCCTTGACCATATCGGTCGTGCCGTTGGAGAAGGAGCGGATGCATTCCGATATCAAAGATGAGCAGGAAGTATAAAGCGGCCTGAGATTATGCTCGACCGATCTCTGCCCGATAGCCTGAAGCAGATGTGTCTTGCCTAAGCCGGGAGATGCACAGATAAAGAGCGGATTGAATTGGTTATCAGCATTTCCGTCAGCGATGCTGAGTGCGGCGGCATGAGCAAGCTGGTTGGAAGGACCGACCACAAAGTTCTCAAAAGAAAGCTCCGGGCGCAGATGGTAAAGCGCACAGATGTTCTTGTCTTCCTGGGTGGCAGGTCGGGACGGATCCCAATCCACGGTGAATTCAACTGATACTTTCCTGCCGATCTGTTTGAAAAGATGTCTCTCCACCAAAGGAAGGTGGTTTTGCTTCAAACAGGCAGCAGTAAAATCATCTTTCACACCGACCACAAAAGTCTTGTCTGTCATCGACAGGCCTTTTGTGTCAGCAAACCAAGTTTTATAGTTAGATTTGGTGACGGCTAGCTGTATAACACCTAGCACCGCTTTCCAAATACTCTCGGCAGGCTCCATAAGTTTGTTAAATTACCTCTCTCTATCGTAAAAAAAAGAAACTGAAAAATCAGTTCTTTTCTTTACACCAATATGATAACATGGTCCGTGAATAAGCGCTTCAACAGGAAACTATGGCATATCCCTTGGAATCTAAAAGGGAATAAACAAATTTTACTTCAATTTTCGTCAATTTTCCCGATTTTTCGTCATCTTTCTCAATTTTAAGATGATTTGACAAAAAGAAAAATATTGCTTTTTACCATTGTCTTTTATGTCAAATATTTATGCCACAAAACATAATTATTTGACATCGATTTGTTGACATAAAATCGTCAAAAATAGCTATAAAAAGACCCTAAGTGATAGAATGACGACATGAAGATCGTATTTATGGGCAGCCCGGATTTTGCTGTGCCTGTTCTGACAAGACTTGTCGAGGACGGACATCAGATTGCTGCTGTCTATACCCAGCCGGATAAACCCGCAGGCCGTGGACAGACCCTGCATATATCCCCTGTCAAATCCTATGCTTTGTCCAGGGGTTTTATAATCAAACAACCTTTGACACTGAAAGACACTGCTGTCCAGGATGAGCTCAAGGCGCTTGCGCCGGACATCATCATCGTCGTGGCATACGGTCTTTTCCTCCCGGATGCTGTCCTGAACCTTCCTGCTTTCGGCTGTATCAATGTCCACCCCTCGATCCTTCCCAGACATCGTGGGGCGGCGCCGGTTGTTTCAACGCTCCTGTCAGGGGACACCTGGGGTGGTGTCACGATCATGAAAATGGATTCCGGTTGGGACACCGGAGATATCCTTGCCGTGTCTAAGGTCCTGATCAGATCGGAAGATACTACTGCCAGCCTGATGTCTAAACTCTCCTTCATTTCAGCATCAATGATGTCTGATTTCCTTCCCCGTTGGACAGCTGGACTGGTCATTCCTCGGCCACAGGACTCAACCGAAGCGACTTATTTCAGGATGATGAAAAAAGAAGACGGGCTTATCGATTGGTCCTTAGATGCTGTCGCGATCCGAAATCGGGTAAGAGCACTCCAGCCGTGGCCCGGCACCTTTACCCATATCGACGGAAAACTTTTGAAGATCCTGACATGTACGGTCGTTTTAGCAGAAACTGATGAAAAACCCGGTACGGTGATCCTGTCTAAACGGGACGTAGATGTCGTGACAGGACATGGTCTCCTCAGGCTCGGAACGATACAGCCTGAAGGAAAAAAAGCCATGCCGGCATGCGATTACGCCAGAGGCAATGGTTTTCCTGCCGGATGTGTCCTAGCTTAAACGCTTCAGCAGCTCTTCTTCGGTCAGAGTTTCCTGAGTATTGTTCTGCATATCTTTGAACGTATAGTTCTTGTTCTCGGCTTCAGATTCACCGATTATGATGACATAACGTGAGCCAAAAGTGTTGGCCTGTCGCATCTGTGCTTTCATAGATCTGGGTGAGTACACGGTAGCAACAGGGACCCCGTTTTCTCGCAGTGCGGATGTGATATGTCCTGCCATGTCCAGGGTGTTTTCTCCACACCAGATGACGAATACGTCAGGCTTGTCGGATTTCGGAGGCTCGATTCCGGCGCGTTTCAGGTTCAGGATCACTCTTTCGAGACCGGTTGCAAAGCCAACACCTTCGGTGGGTTTACCGCCAAGTTCTTCAATGAGTTTGTCGTATCTGCCGCCTCCGCCGATGGTGCTCTGTGCGCCTTCGATGAGAGGCTGGATCTCAAATACGGTCTTGGTGTAGTAATCGAGGCCGCGGACCAGCCTGTGGTCGATCACATAGTCGAGTTTTAACTGATCCAGGCGTTTTGTGAGAGCAGCAAAATGAGCGCTGCATTCATCGCAAAGGTGTTCGATAGATTTGGGTGCATTATCAGCCAAGACCTTGCAGTTGGGTTTCTTGCAATCAAGGAGTCTCAGGACGTTCTTTTCAAAACGGTTCTTACAGTCCTCGCACATTTCACCCAGATGGTCGCGGTAATAATCGCGGAGCGTCTTGAGATAGGCCGGACGACATTCAGGGCAGCCGATGTTGTTAACAAGGAGTGTAAGGTCCTTGAGCCCCAGCTTCTTATAGAAACAGCAGGACATATCGATGACTTCGGCATCCAGCAACGCTGAGGATTCGCCCAAAGCCTCGAAACCGAACTGATGGAACTGGCGCATACGGCCGGCCTGAGGCCTTTCGTATCGGAAGATCGACATGATGTAATACAGTTTTACAGGCTGGGGAAGATTGGACATACCGTGTTCGACATAAGCTCGGCAGACAGGCGCAGTACCTTCCGGACGCAGTGTCACAGAGCTTCCGCCCAGATCGTTAAATGTATACATCTCTTTCTCAACGATATCCGTACCTTCTCCAACACCACGTATGAACAGTCCTGAGTCTTCAAATACAGGAGTGTCCAGTCGTGAGTAATGATATAGCGCGGCAACTTCTGCTGCGGTATCTTCTACGTATTTCCAGTAAGCCTGATCTTCAGGCAGTTTGTCTTGAGTGCCTCTAGGTGCTTGATACATCTGAATGCTCCAGTCTTAAGTCTAAAAGTGTCGTCAGCGCACTAATGCAACGACGAAGAAACCAATCATAATGATGATAAGGATGACCTTGATCACTGCGGTACAAAGAGTTCCGATCATGGCACCCAGTGCAGCCTTCAAGGCATGTTTTACATCCTGCTCATGGATGAACTCTCCTATAAAACCTCCGAGAGCCGGTCCGACGAGGATGCCCCAGGGCATGAAGAACAGACCGGCGATCGTGCCCAGGGCTACACCTATCTGGCCTGCCTTGGAAACATCCATCTTTTTGGCTCCAAGCAGTTGTGCAACAAGATCCAATACCATTATGAATACGCAAATCGCCGCAAAGACGATCGTGGTCGTTAGTGATATCTTCTCAAAACCTGTGCCCCAGGAATACAGAACAAATCCGGCTAAGGCCAGTGGGATACCGGGCAGTGCCGGCAAGAAAACACCGACAAGTCCCAGGACTAAGAGAAGTCCGCTAGCGATAGGGATGATTATGTCAAGAGGTGCCATTTATCTTTTCCTAATTAAATATGTTGATGAGGCTGCCAAGTCCGCCCAGACCAGAAGAACCGCTGCCTGAACCTCCGAGGCCTTCAAGCAGATCAAAAAGGTCGCCCAGGTCGCCATCGCCGGAACCGCCTTCAGAGCCGTTCAGTGCGTCTAGGAGATTTCCGAGGTCGTCTTCATTGACAGAGCCGCCTTCGTAATCATTGAGTCCTTCAAGAAGGTTTCCGAGATCGATAGATCCGTCTCCGGAGCCTGATGAATTACCATCGCCAGATCCGCTGAGACTGCCTAAAAGATCGAAAAGGTTTCCGAGGCCTTCGGATGAATCACCATTGCCGGTAAGACCTCCCAGTATATCTATTATGCTGCCGCCTTCACCATTACCGGTGAGGCCGCTGAGGATGTCAGAAAGGTTGATGGCACCAGTATCATCAGGATCATCGCCGTTACCTTCCCCGTTCCCGATATTGTCGAGATCGATGCCACCTAAAAGACCGCTTAGATCAAATAAACCGGATGCATCGATAACACTGGCTTTTCCGGGCAGGACGAATTTTTCGTCATCGATATCTTTGAAAGACATCTTGCTGAAAGTGATATAAACGTCAGAAGTCTCCATCCTGACAGGGAAGCCGTAGTCTTCCCAGAGCCAGATGGTGGTGCTTCGTGAATTGTAATCTGAACTCAAAGGAAGAGCGTCTTCATAAACGAATACTGCGCATTTTTTGCCGTCGACGACCTGTTCGCCCAGGATCGTGCATTTGGAGAGATCCAGATCCTTGATGAGGACATGAGGGGCATAATCAGAAAGATCGATGGATACTTTTAGTGCTTTCTTAAGAAGAGAGACATAGATATAATCGTCACCTGTATCGTAATCCATGTAGATCGAGACCGGGAACTTCATCATGTTGGTGTCGATCCTGGCATGATTGGTCTCAGAATAGACTTTTGCTTTGATATCGAAGTCTATATCAGTGTTGGAAGCAGTGCCATACACTTCACAGTAGGCGGAGTCAGGATATTTTGCGATGATCTTCTCAAGATCGGGAGTAGCGTCCGGATCAAGGTCGCCATTTTTATTATTACAACTCAGCGGGTCGCAAGCTGAAGTCAGCGCGACGGCTAAGCAGAGTACAGCCGAAAGAAAAATACTGAAAAACTTCTGTTTTTTCATACATGGCCTCCGTAGTCTTCTGCATAGAATTGTAGCAAGAAATACAAAATAATGCTTTACTTGAATAACCTGGTAAATCACCGGCAGATAAGGAAGGTCTGGCAATGATAGAAGATGCAGTAAAAAAGATACTGGCCGAAGTGCCAAAAGACGTGAGGGTCGTGGCCGCCATCAAGACCCGAACTTCAGAGGAAGTGTTGCGAGCGATCGATGCCGGCATCAGATATGTCGGAGAGAATTATGTAAAAGAAGCGCAGGAACTCCATCCTGTGATCGGCAATAAAGCAATGTGGCATATGATCGGTACGGCACAATCCAACAAAGCCAAGATCATTGCGCAGCTCTTCGATATGGTCGAAAGCGTGGATTCCTATCATTTTGCTAAGGCGTTGGATACCCAGTGCGGCAAGATAGGGAAAAAGATGCCGATTCTTTTGGAGATCAACAGCGCCCGTGAGGAACAGAAGAGCGGGATCCTGCCTGAAGATGCGCTGGAGGTCATTAAGAGCGTTTCAGCACTGCCGAACCTGTCTGTCCAGGGACTTATGACTATGGGTCCATTGCTTGATGACCCAGAAGAGATCAGGCCGTATTTCAAACTTACGAAAGAACTCTTCGAAGATATAAAAAAGCAGACAGTGCCCAATGTGGAAATGAAATACCTTTCCATGGGTATGACGAGCACTTATCGTGTAGGTATCGAAGAGGGAGCCAATATCGTAAGGGTCGGCACGCTCCTGTTCGGAGAACGCCACTATCATTAGATAAGCGACAGAAGGTCGCTGATGACGTCGCTGAGGCAGTCGAAGGGCTTATAGGATACTCCCTGTTTGTCGCATTCTTTAGCGAGACTCTCTATCCCATAAACATAATCACACATGCTGGCGGCTTTGAAATCAGAAAGGCCGTTCCCGAAATATGCGATACGATAGCCTTCTTTGATGAAATGCTTGGCATAAGCTTCTTTGAAGTGATCTCTTACAGCTTTTCCTGACGGATCGTGATAGACAGCTTTGATACCGTTTGGCAGGTACTCGCAGTCAGCTGCGTGGTATTCAATCTGGGGGAAACCTATCAGATCCAGTATGGCCTCGATATAAAAAGTCATGCCGTTGGAGACGAAGACAAAACGCACGTCGTGATCTTTGCAAAACGTCAGGAGTTCTGACAGTCCCGGACGCAGGCGTACATGTTTTACGGCATAGCGCTGCAGTTCTTCTTTAGAAGCTTTTACGTAAGCGAACGCCTTGGCGTTATAGTCATTGACAGTGATCTTGCCATGCCTGAAATCATCGAACCACTGTCGCCATGGAACATCGGTATAGTCATCAAGGATCTGAAAACTGAGGTCTCCGACAGTCACAGTGCCGTCAAAATCGCACTGTATCATGAGAGGTTTATGAGACATGCTTGCTCTGCCAGACATCGTCGATGACGTCTTCAAAGGATTCGGTGATCTGAGTCTTCGTCAACGAACCGGGAACGATCAGATCAGTATAAAGGATGCCGTCGAGATGGTTGATCTCATGTTCCAGTGCCTGTGCCTTAAGGCCGGTTGCGTCGATCCTGACCGGGCTGCCGGCGGGGTCGACTGCTTTGACGATCACTTCGCGGGAACGTTTTACTTTGCCTTGCATCTGGGGGACGCTGAGACAGCCTTCGGTGACATATCTTTCGCCGAAATGCTTGGCAACTTTAGGATTGACCAGGACGATAGGATCTTCATCGGGAACCCAGATGACGATGACACGTTTGGATACGCCGATCTGCGGCGCGGCGAGACCTACCCCGCCGGCAGCTTCCAACGTCTCCACCATGTCTTCGGCCAATTTTACGATGGATGCATCTATATTCTGAACTACCTCAGCCTTCTTTCGAAGGAGAGGATTGGGTGCTACTAAGATCTGTCTGATCGCCATAATATAAATCCAGTCTAGTTTTTAAGTAATGATTATTATACAAAACTTTTCGGGATACTGACATGACATAAGTCTCAATCCGGAAGGAAAGTATCGAGAATCTCACATCATCATATCAGGGGGATTTTCTTACTCATTCTTTGCGTCCGAGTATCTCCACAGTATCCTTGATGCCCGTTCTTTCGCTCGGTCTTCAAAGTCTTTGTAATTGTCATGTACGTATTCCGCCAAATCGCAGAAAACATCCAGTCTATCCGGAGCCACCCAGAATCCGCGTTCACGATCGGTATCGTAATCGTTTACCCAAAGTTCGAGTATCTTGAGCGGAAGCTCTCGGACAAGCTTAAACAGGATATGTTCATTTACCTGTACTTTGACGTTTTCTGAGTAATAATACTCAAATGCGTTTCTCTGGACCTCCATCTTTGATGAGAGTCTTTTGTTTATTTCCTCATAAGTTTTGTCGAGATCGACTGCATAATCTTCGTCTCGCCAGAGCTCGTCATCGTGGAAAAGATCCTCCCAGTTTGCGATGAGAGACTTAACGAATCTTTCCATTACGTTAAACACCCAGCTCCCGTTGGGGCTAAGATAATCTGTGAAGGCCTCATGTCCTTCCTCGTTACGGATCTTCTCTGCCAGCCATTCGTAATAATCTCCCGCCTCGAGGAAAAGGCTATCCTCGAGAGAGATATCTTCGCCGTAATCTTTGGGATGGTACTTTTTGGCTTCCCTTGAATCGATGGCGTCTGTGATGATATTGCTGTAAGGGATACCGTTTTCCTCAAAATATTCCTTAAGTCTATCTGGGAGGCGAGTATGAGAGTCCTCGTACGGATTTGCTCCTTCTTCGTAATAGGAACTGTCCAGCGAAGCTGCTAACTCGCATATCTTGTTCACGAGATGATGATCGCTCTTGAGAGTCTTTTCGGTCAGTCCCTCCACGAGGTCGCAAAAGGCATCTTCCGCATCTCTAAAAATGTTGTAATATTCGCTCGTCCCGTCAGCGAATTCCCCGTAATTATCCATGTCAGGGGGAGTCGCAGATAGGGCTTCCAGGATGCATAAGACCGTGTCAGTGTTATTTAGCATGCTGTCCGGCAGGGATTCGATGATCTCGTACCCGTCTGCTTCCAGTGCTGCTTTTATGATATCAATGTCAGAAAACAGTTCAGGAGAAACATTATGCCAGGCCTCACTGTCCTTGCTTATCGTAAACAGAGCAGTCTCTTTGTCGGACTTGAGTCTGTCCGAGGCATATTCGAGTGATGCCCAATTGTTTTCGACAGCCGCGAAGATGATCTCCTTGTCATCACGAAGCTCGTCTGAGGCGTACTCCAGAGCAGCCCCGTAATTATTTACAGCGGTCAGTACGATTTCACGATCGTTTTTAAATATTTCAGACGCGTATTGAAGTGCTGCGCCGTTGGATGTTACTGCAGATAAGACTACTTGCCTGTCGGAGCGAAGCTGTTCTGGCAACACCTGGAGCAGTTTCCCGCGCTCAGCTACAGCTTTCATTACGTATTCTTTATTTGAACGGAAAGCCTCCGACGCATAGCGGAAATTGGACATATCCTGCTCCAATGCGATATCTACCACGTCCTGATCGCCTTTGAGCCGTTCGGAAACATATTGGAGGTTTGACCCTACATTGGACACTGCTTTAAGTGCCACTTTCTTGTCATCTTTGAACTTGTCTAATACATACTGGAATGCATAACTATTGGCATCGAGTGCCTGAAGGACGAAACCGCGGTCGTTTTGGAGCTCTTCAGATGCGTATGTTATGGCGTAATCGGTATCTTTTATGGCACCAAGGACGGTCTTTCTGTCCGCTTTGGACGCAGGTAACGCATATGCTAAGCACTCGCCGCGACGAGCGACCAGTTTTTTTATGAATTCAAGGTCTGAAAGATCCTTTTCTGAGGCGTTTTGGAGCCATGCCCACCACCAGTATACTGGGACCTTGTCATATACGTCTTTTTTGGGATAATCGATATATTCATATTTTTCCCACAGATCCCAGCATTCATGCTTGGCCCAATCCTTCAGATCGTGGGCATTGTCAAATATGTATTCTGCGGCAGAACAAAAAGAACCGAGACGATCAGACGGAAATACAAATGGTGCTGCTTCTTCCTTGCCGTCCGGCATATCGGGGTCTGTAAAACTGCTTTCTGAATAGCTCTCGTCAGCAGGTACGCATACAGCACATTCATAATCCCCTGAAGTTTTTCTTTGCAGTCTTAGTTTGACGCCTTCACCGACGCTGATAATGACACTGTCCGAGGGGTTTGTTTCGGTTTGCGGTCCGACGACTTTCATCTTTTCGGAAAGCCTGTTGTTAACAAAAGCGTAAGTATCCTGCGGAGATGCAGATGAGTCCGCAATCCTTTCAGTGTCCCGATCGATCAGTGCAGAAAGCAGCCTTTTAATAAAACCTGTACGCGCGATCTGTGGAAACATTTCTTCGCAAAAAGCTTGGGATTGTTTTCTTTTCTTTTCCTTGACCAGTTTGCGAACGTATATATGCAGCTTCTCGGCCGTCTCATCCATGAGTCTTCTTTTTAAATCAAAATCATCGTCCATGATCAGTCTCTCCCGGTTTTTGTTCTCACGTTATTGATTAGCCGCACCGCAGATCCCTACAGGCGAAGTGCGTTAATTGTTCAACAGTATTTTTCCCCAACTATCATGGATTGTCCAGATTGTGTATGCATCCCGGAAACGAAAAAGCCCTGGCTTGCGACGGCCAGGGCAAAATGGGAGAGAAATAAAAATGAAAGGAAGGTTAGCCTTCGATTGAAGGGGCTACATCGATCTTGATCTGCTTCTTCTTCAGTTCTTCTGCTTTGGGAAGAGTGATCATCAGGACACCATCTTTGTAGGAAGACTGGACCTTGGAAGTATCGATGGTCTCGGGGAGTCGGAGTGCTCGGTAGAAAGAACCGACAGGTCGTTCATTTACCAAGTAAGTGATCTCCTTGTCATCAGCGGCAGGATCCTTGCGTTCTGCTCGGATAGTAAGGACGTTATCTTCGATGGAGACATCGATATCTTTAGCGTCGATACCGGGGAGAGAAGCTGCAACAGCAAAAGTGTCGCCTTTCTTCATTACATCGAGAGAGATGTTCCAATCTTCGCAGCTGGAATAATCATTGGACTGCCACAATCGGTTGGCAAGGTTCTCCATCATTCGCATTTCCTGTAAGGGATTCCAAAGTTTAGTAGTCATTTCAAAAAACCTCCTGTTTTGTTGTTATCTGTTTGTTTTAGCAATCTCTTTTCTCGATTGCTAGTAACACTATATACCTAAACAACAATAGTGTCAATACCTTTTTCAAAAAAATTAGCAATATTTTTTGATGATTGCTAAAACAAGTGCCAGAAGTGTGCTTTTAGGCGTGTTTCTAAATAAAAACGCTACCATCGAGGGATGATAGCGTTGATAAAATGGAAAGGATACTGTTATTTAGCGGTATTTGCCAGATAAGCATATTTCTCGCGCATCTTAGGTTTCTCTATCTTACCGGTGGGGTTACGCATGACCTCACCGAAAACAAAGATCCTGGGACGCTTATATCTGGGCAGTCGGATATCGCAGAAGGCCTTGATCTCATCATTGGAGAGCTCCATGCCAGGTTTGGTCTTGATGATGGCGACTACGATCTCTCCCAGTCTGTCATCTGGGACACCGATGACGGCGACATCCAGAACGGCTGGATTGGTGCGGATCATATCTTCCACTTCGACAGGATAGACGTTCTCACCGCCTACGATGATGAGGTCTTTGATCCTGTCTACCAGATAGATGAATCCGTCTTCGTCCATCTTTGCCACATCGCCAGTGCGCAGGAAACCGTCCGGCATGATGGTCTCGGCGGTCTTCTTAGGATTCTTATAATATTCACGCATGACACCGTCACCGCGAAGTAGGAGTTCGCCCACTTCCCCCTGTTTGACAGGATTCATGTCCTTGTCGACGATCTTGCATTCCCAGCCATAACCGGGGACGCCGATGGCACCGACCTTGTGGATGTTCTCTACTCCCAGATGTACACAGCCGGGGCCGGTGCATTCACTGAGGCCGTAATTGGTGTCATAGAGCATATCGGGGAAGTAATCTTTCCAGTGCATGATAAGGCTCTTGGGGACAGGCTGTGCGCCAATATGCATGAGCCGCCACTGTTTTAAGTCATAATCTTCTAGTTTTATCTCGCCTTTGTCCAGTGCAACAAGGATGTCCTGGGCCCAGGGGACCAGGAGCCAGGCGATGGTGCATTTTTCCTTGGACATGGTCTCGATGATGGTCTTGGGGCTGACTTCGTTGAGAAGGACAGCCTTGGAGGCGGTCATGAGACTGCCGAACCAGTGCATCTTGGCGCCGCAGTGATACAGCGGCGGGATGAGCATGAAATTATCATCGATGGTCTGCATATGATGCATCTGTTCAGCCTTTGCAGCATGTTCCATGTTCTTATGGGGCAGTACAATAGGCTTGGGATCGCCTGTGGTGCCGGAAGTAAAATACAGTCCGCAGACATCGTCGCTCTTGGGGACATAAAGTTCATCATTGGGGTCGCCGGTGGCGATGAAATCCTTATAAAGGATCAGATCATCAGTAGCTTGATCGTCCACGACGATCATCTTCTCAAGATAGGTAAGATGATTCTTGACGCTCATGACACGGTCGACGAAAGCCTGACCCATGATGAGCATACGGGCTTCGGAGACCTGTGCGCAATAGAGGAAGTCCTTAGCATTGAAACGGTAATTCAAAGGAACTGCCCACGCACCAGTCCTGATGATGCCGAAATAAGCTTCGAGCCAAGTGATGGAGTTGGTCATGAAATGGAGAACTTTATCGTCCTTTTTGATGCCAGCTCTGATCAGAGCGGACGCCAGTTTTGCGGAACCCTGCTCAAGTTCCTTCCATGTCACTTCTTTGCGGATCCCTGCTGTCGGAGCGAGTTCTACCAACGCAACTTTATCAGGATAATTGCGCGCATTATTGATCAGCATATCTACAATAGTCATCTTTATTCCTCAATATAACTATGGGTCTCAGTGTTATAAACACTAAATATACCTATGAATGCAGGCTCGGTCAAACATTTTAAGAGGACCTTTTACAGACGGTAGTTATTGACTTTGAGCGTAAGTGATTGTATTGTTTGATATTATGGCAAATAAAAATACAGATAATCAGGATCTGGCAAATCCTTCAAAAAGAGGAAGAACGGGACTCGCAGAGAGCCTGGTCTCCATCATCTGCTATCTTGGTGCTTTCATTGCCGGAACGCTTGTCCTTAAACTGAGCAAGCAGAATGCATACATCCGTTTTAATGCTGCCCAGTCCACGATTTTTACGACCGCTATTATCGTCCTGGCCTTGGGTCTGAATATCTTTCCGGTAATAGGCTCGCTTTTATCTCTGATCGTTGCCATTGGCGGTGTGGGTTTGTGGGTTATCATGATTATCAAGGCCTACAAGCACGAAGATTTCAGGATCCCCATCATCTCATATTGGGCTGACAAGCTCGTCGAGAAACTGGACGAGCATGAACAGAAGAAGCAGGCTGAAGCTGAGGCCAAAGCAGCCGAAGAAGACGATACTATCGAAGGCGATTTCATAGAACCTGACGACGAATAACAGTAAGATTTAGGGAAATAATAAAGGCGTTCACTTTCCTGTGTGAACGCCTTTATTATTTCCGAATCCAACGGGATTATTTAACGATGTCTACCTTGTATTTGGTAGCACCTTTGGGGGTCTGGACGGTAACGACTGATCCGCTCTTCTTGCCCAGAACGGCTTTGCCGATGGGGGACTCGCAGGACATTTTTCCGGCAGCGAAATCAGCTTCGCTGGCACCGACGATGGTGACCTGCAGTGTGGTAGCCTTATCTTCGCTGACAAGTTTTACTTTAGTACCCAGACCGACGACGGTCTTGCTTTTGGTTTCGGTGACTTTTGCATTCTTCAAAATGGCTTCGATCTCTTCGATACGTCCGTCATTGAAGCTCAGTTGTTCACGGGCGGCATGATAGGCACCGTTTTCCTTGAGATCACCGTCAGCTCTGGCTTTTTCGATTTCGTTCACGATCTCAGGACGCTTCTTCTGAAGCTCCTGCAATTCGGCCACAAGGGCATCATAACCTTCTTGTGTAATCTTGTTTACAGTTTCTTTTTTTGCGACCATAACAACACCTCATATCTATTGGACACAATAGATGATTATATCAATAACACTTATTTACTGCTAGAAAGAACGCTTTAGGAGCTTAATGATCGTTTCGGCATGCCAGTCGAAAGGAAGATTTGTGGCGGCCAGCTTCTCGAGGACTCCGTGCTTCTTGGCATATCGAAAACCTGCTTCAATGGTCTTGTTGCCGAGCATTCCGAAGACCCGTGCGGCTCTTCCGGAGATCTTGAGTTCTCTCTTCAGAAGGCTTTTAACTTCTTCTTTGTAGGGAAGCAGAGATTCTTTATCCAATGAGTGCTCTTGGAAGGCGTCCAGAATGGTCTCAGCAGCCAGATCAGCACACAGCAGACCATAATAAATGCCGCCGCCGGTTATAGGTTTGACCTGTCCGGCAACATCTCCGACTGCAAGCGCCCGGTCAGAAACGATGTCCCAGGTGGGCTTGATCGTGATACCGCGGATCTGGATATCATCGATCTCTTTCACATAGCCTTTTTCGTTAAGGTATGCCTGGAATGCGGCAAAGTATTCTTTTGGTTTCTTATTGGTCATAAGACCGCAGAGTGCTCTCTCATGATCGATCGGAAGGGCCCAGGCGAAGGAATTGGCTGAGAACTGTCTGTTGACGAACATTCTCAAGTGTTCAAGGGTGTTCTCGTGGCCGATACCTTGGATACCATAGGTCCATTTGCGGCTCTTTTTGAGTCCGCACTTTTCCATGAGGTCTCCGCCGAAACCGGTGGCAAGTACTATGAGTTTGCCCTGGAAGGTCTCGTCTGTACCCATGCAGGATACTTCGACATAATCGGCTTTCTTCACGATATCAGTCACGTGGTAATTATTGAGATATTCAGCGCCGACGAGTTTGGCCTCGTTAGCATACCAGGCATCGAAATCTTTTCTTTTGACGTTATAGGCCTGGGGCATCTCACGATAGGTCGAGATGGTCTGTCCCAATGGGGACACCACTTCCACACCGTTGAATTCTTCACGGGTCAGAAGAGAAGGGATATGGAAATCGTTGACACAGGTCGCACTGATGAGACCGGTGCAGCAAACGTGTTTTTCAAAGTTGGGACGCTTTTCGAGCACAAGCACAGAAAGACCACCGACAGCCAGGTCGATGGCTACACGTGATCCAACAGGTCCGCCGCCAACCACGATCACATCATACATCGAAGTAACTCCGAGCGGCGTCTATGTATGTCCATTAATTGTGATTATAGCATGTTCGAAAAAAAGTTAATATATCGCCGAAAGACAAAGGACGGTCTTGGTCCTGCCTGTGATTTTATATCGGTCATCGATACGATTGCCGATCACCCAGACGATATCGTCACCGTTGCAAAGCAGGAATACCTTTTCTCTTTCAGCTTTGGAAAGATGCCGGTTCATGAGGAACCTGGCAACCTTTATCTCTGCATCTGCTCCGAAAGGGATGAATGCATCGCCGGGAAGTTTTGATCGGATATAAGGGTTCGAAAGCAGAGAAGCGTCGATGTAGGCATGACGATTGTCGTTTTGGATATCGACGTCTCTGATGCCGCAAATTTCAGCATCGATCACTCCGGCGGGATAGATTGTCCGGCCACTGGTTTCTAATGGGGTCGACGAAAAGACGCTGAAAGACGGTTCATTTTTCTGCCACGAAAGACGGACAGTTTTGTATTCGATGCTCCATTCGAGACCGTTCGGCAGATGGATCTTGCGTCCGCTCCCGCCCTTCTCCAGTTCGACCATCTCATCCAGGTGTTTCTTCTCGATATCCTGATGATGCCCTAAGATGGTATCGATCGCTTTCGTGATTAGGAGTTTTTTCTCGTAGTCCTGGAGCAGTCCGAATCTATCACGATCCATCAGGATGTCACCGTTGTCTTCCTCGATCATGAGGGACAGTTGCTTTGAGCGTCCCTCGATAAATGACTGTTGTTCAGCAGATGATTCGGCAAGTCTGATGACGGAGTCTTTGAAATTGGGATTATAGGATTCGAGCAAAGGGATAAGTTCTTTACGGATGCGGTTGCGCGTATATTCGATATCGTCATTGGTGGAATCCTGACGCACCGGAAGATCATTATCCTGACAGTAGGCGTTGATTTCGGATTTGGAGACGTTTAGCAGCGGTCTGATCACAATGACCTGTCCGCAGGTTGTCTTGACACAGCTTTTGATTTTGAGGCCGATCAGTCCTGTCGGTCCGCAGCCGCGGATGATATGCATCAGTACCGTCTCAATATTATCGTCAGCGTTGTGTCCGGTGGCAACGACGGCTTGGTGTCGATCGGCGACTTTCTTCAGGAAATCATATCGGACGATCCGGGCGGCGTCTTCCATAGAGGAGATCCCGTGTTCTTTTTTATATGCCGGCACATCGATATGCTCAGTCTCGCAGGGAACGGCAAGTTTTTTACATAATGATTCCACTGCCATAGCGTCATCTAAGGATTCCTGACCGCGGATCATATGGTCTAGATGAGCGGCCGTGATGTCCAAAGACAGCTCTTTTTTGAGCATGGCCAGATTGTGAAGGAGACATACTGAATCAGAACCGCCTGATACTGCGACGACGATGTGTCTGATATCCTCTGCGATAAGAAAAGATCTTATTCTTTTTTGGATGGACTCGTTCATTATCACATCGTAACTGGTGGAGTTGGGTGAAAAATCGGGGCGAGAGGATTCGAACCTCCGGCCTCAGCGACCCGAACGCTGCGCGCTGGCCAACTGCGCTACGCCCCGTAATTTGTTCATTATATGCCACACTCTCCAAAACTAGCAATCTTCTCAACGATGAAAGTCTAAGGTTGAAAAGAATAGACACTTATCACCAATAAAGATACTATTTACGCTATCGATTTGTAGTAATCCATATGAATTGCTCTATAATAACGAAATAATTTTAAATTCAGGGGCTTAAAGTGTCTTTAATCGTACAGAAATATGGAGGAACATCTGTTGCAGATGCCGGCCGAATCATGAATGTGGCCCGACGAATCGTCGGTACCAAGATGAGCGGCAATGACGTCGTAGTCGTCGTATCTGCAATGGGAGACACCACGGACGATCTTCTGAAGCTTGCACATCAGATTACCCCCAAACCAAGCACCAGAGAGCTGGACGTGCTGTTGTCTACAGGCGAAATGGTCTCGAGCACCCTTTTGGCTATGGCTCTGAAGACCATGGGCTATGAAGCAATCTCATTATCAGGTCTGCAGGCAGGTATCAAGACCACCAATAATTTCACCCGTGCTTTGATCTTGGATATCGATCCTCAGCGAATCCTCGCGGAGCTCCAGGCTGGCAAGATCGTCATCGTCGCCGGTTTCCAGGGAGTTACCGAACAGATGGATATCACCACTCTCGGCCGCGGCGGATCAGATACCACCGCAGTCGCACTGGCCGCCAGGCTCGGTGCTGACAGCTGTGTCCGTTACACCGATACCGAGGGTATCTATACAGCTGATCCCAGGATCGTTCCGGATGCGACTCAGCTCAAGGAACTGACCTATGAAGAGATGCTGGAACTGTCTGTATATGGTTCGAAAGTTGTCCATCCCAGGGCTATCGAACTGGCAGAGTATTACAACATGCCGTTAAGGGTAGCATCCAGCTTTACCAATAACCCCGGCACACTTATTCACGGAGGCGAAAAATTGGAAGTTAGAAATAAAGTCACTGCTATTTCTCATGATATGAATGTTGCCAAGGTCACGATCTTAGGTATCCCCGATACCCCGGGTATCGCAGCTGCCGTCTTTGTACCTTTGGCTGATGCCGGCATCAGTGTCGATACCATCGTCCAGAACGCCAGTATCAATAATATGGCAGATCTTACCTTCACTATCACCGAAGACGACCTTGAAAAAGCAACTGCTATCGTCAACCAGGTCGCCAGCAAGCTTAATGCCCGAGAAGTGCTTACCGATACTCATATCGGCAAAGTCAGTGTCATCGGCAGCTCTATGCTCAATGGCCCCGGCTATGCCAGCACCTTCTTCAACAGCCTTGCCGATGCCAACATCAACATCGAACTCATCAGTACTTCAGAGATCCGAATTACCGTTATCGTCAAGGAAGACAAAGTTCTGGATGCGGTCAGAGTCCTCCATTCGGCTTTCCGTCTGAACGAAGCATAAGATAACTTTTTGATAAACAAAAGGGCTTGCAGTTACGATTCTGCAAGCCCTTTTTAGTATCTGTGATATTGCGATTAGTCGACAGCCAAGACCTGCTGTACTTCGGGGATGGCGGCCTTGAGGACTCTTTCGATACCGTTCTTGAGAGTCATCTGGGACATCGGGCAGCCGGCGCAATGCCCGGTAAGTCGCAGTCGGACGACGCCCTCATCATCTACATCGACCAGTTCAACATTGCCGCCGTCAGCAATCAAAGACGGTCTGACAGTTTCCAGTACTTCTTCAACTTTTTCTTTCATTTTATGAACCTCAACTTTTTATTTATCTTCGGATTTACGTTTTCGGGGTGCTTTTTTAGGTTTTTCTTCGACGATCTCCGCTTCGGGAACTGCTTCGGGTTCGGCATCGGCCTGCTGAGCAGCTTCTTCTTCGATAACGCCGTCGATGACTGTAATGCATGCGACCTGATCACCGGGGTTCAATGTCATGACCCTGACGCCCTGGGTGCTTCTGCCCTGAATGGTGATGCCCTGTTTAGGATTATCTTCGGTAACAGGAGTGCGGGTCATTACGCCGTTGGCAGAGATGAGCATGACATCGCTGTCTTTGGAAACGACCTGTGCATCGACCAGAGGACCGGTCTTGTCTTTGATGTGGAAGGTACGGACGCCGAGACCGGCGCGATGCTGTCTAGGATAAGCCTTCATAGGAGTGATCTTGCCGTTACCTTCGGATGTGACGACCATGAGGAAACCGTCAGGTCGGACACGGCTCATGCTGATGACTCTGTCACCAACGCTGAGATTGAAACCACAGACGCCGCCGGAAGACTTAAGGCTGGTGCGGATTTCCTTGGTATCGAAACAGATGGACTGTCCGTGCTGGGAGACCATGACCACTTCGTCTTCATCGGAGACGATAGTTGCAGAAATGAGGCTGTCGCTCTTGGGAAGATCATATGCAATCACACCGGTCGAGCGGATCTTGGAGAAATCAGCGAGTTTGACTTTCTTGACTTCGCCGCCGTCGGTCGCCATGACCAGGTATTCGGTCTCGGTGAAGTCTTTCACATCGACCATGGCGGTTACTTTTTCATTGTCGCTGAGAGGAATCAGGTTGACGATAGAGATGCCTTTTCCTACTCGAGAGAGGTCTTGGTTGATCTCGTGACATTTGACGCTGAAAACGCGTCCGCGGTTCGTGAAGAACAGGATCTTGTCATGAGTATCCGCTTCAGTAAGGATGCGGATATGATCCTCGTCTCTGGTAGTCATTGCGGTCTTGCCCATTCCGCCTCGGTGCTGTGCAGTATAGGTGGAAGTGGCAACACGCTTGATGAAGCCTCGCTCGGAAAGAGTGATGACCATTGAGTCGTGAGGGATCAGATCTTCTTCGTTGAGGTCGGAAGAGCCTTCGTTGGAGATCTCGGTCATTCGAGCATTGCCGAACTTGGCGCCGGTCTCATCTGCTTCGGATTTGACCAGACCAAGGATCCTGGTGTTGTTGGTGACCAAATCTTCAAGATCGGCGATGGTCTTGAGGAGTGCTTCATATTCATCGATGATGGCCTGGCGTTCAAGGCTGGACAGTGCGCGGAGTCGCATATCCAAAATAGCCTGTGCCTGGACCTTGGTAAGTTCATAATTCTCCATCAAACTGGTTCTGGCATCGTCGACGCTCTTCGATTCACGGATAGTCTTGATGATGGCATCCAAATGATCGAGAGCAATCTTCAGACCTTCTAAGATGTGAGCGCGGTCCTTGGCCAGTTTCAGTTCATGATTGGTTCTGCGGACGATCACGTCGTGTCGGAACTCGATGAAGCATTCGAGAGCTTCTTTGAGGGTCAGGACTCGCGGCTGGCCTTTGACGAGGGCCAGCATATTGATGCCGAAACCGGTCTGCATAGGAGTGTGTTTGTATAATTGGTTGAGAAGATGCTGAGGCTGTGCATCACGCTTGAGATCGATGGCGACGCGCATGCCCTGTCGGTCGGATTCGTCACGGAGCTCGGCAATGCCGGTGATCTTCTTGTCCTTGACGAGTTCAGCAATCTTCTTGATAAGTTCAGCTTTATTGACCTGGTAAGGAAGTTCGGTAACGATGATCTGTCGACGTCCGCTGGGTGTCTCGTCAAAGTGGGCCTTGGCCCTGATGACGATCTTGCCACGACCGGTCGCATAAGCGGTTCGGATACCTTCCTTGCCGATGATGATACCTCCGGTCGGGAAATCCGGACCGGGTACATATTCAAGAAGCTCATCAGTGGTGGCTTCGGGGTTGTCGATCAAATAAGAGATAGCCTTACAGATCTCTCCCAGGTTATGTGTGGGGATATTGGTAGCCATACCGACGGCGATACCCGATGAACCATTGATCAAGAGGTTGGGAACCTTGGTCGGAAGGACTACAGGCTCTTTGAGACTGTCGTCGAAGTTGGGCATGAAATCTACGGTCTCTTTGTCGAGATCCGAAAGCATCTGCTCGCCGAATTCGGTCAGTCTGACCTCGGTGTATCGCATAGCGGCAGGAGGATCACCATCGACTGAACCAAAGTTGCCCTGGCCGTCGACCAGACAGTGACGCATGGAGAAGTTCTGTGCCAGACGTACCATTGCGTCGTAGACTGAAGAGTCGCCGTGGGGGTGGTACTTACCGAGTACGTCACCGACGATACGGGCGCTCTTTCTGTACGGCTGATTGTGTACGACGTTGAGATCCTGCATGGAGAACAATATCCTGCGGTGTACCGGTTTGAGACCATCACGGGCATCCGGAAGTGCACGGGACACGATCACGCTCATAGCGTAATCGAGGTAGGATGTCTTCATCTCATTTTCGATTTTCGTCAGTTTGATGTTGCCCTCAACTGCCATAACTTATACCTCTTCGTTTTCTTCGAGCTTGTCTTCGTCTACTTCATCTAACTCGTCTTCGTTTTCCAAAGGCGCATCATCGTCGTAGTCGCCAAACTCCGCCCCACCGTCGTCTTCAAGAGAATCTTCCTGTTCCAGATGCTGTCTCTGGAGCTTGTCGCCGACGGCAGAATAGTCTAATTCAATACCCTTTGTTAAGAATGACATTATACCAGTTTGAGATGGGTGTTGGTAAGTCTCACGAATGAGGACAGTGACTTCTGTCAGGGATGCACTGGAGATAGTGGCCTGATACTTGTTGCCGCCGTTCATCAGTTTCAGGAGACGCTGTTCGATCTTAGGTTCGACCCAACCGATGGTATCGTTGTTCTCGTTGAGGACCAAGATATGTTTTTCTGTCGTTACGAGTTCGACTTCGTCACCTGCAACGATACCGGCCAGGATCTTCTTCTTAGCCAGATTGACGACCTTGACATTGGCGGCCTTGCCGACTTCTTCGACGAAGAAACGGGGGTCGATGCCTTTGGTCTTCTGGCTTGCAGAATGATTCTCTTGGAGCGTTTCGAGCTTGGCCAGGTTCTTGATGGCGATATTGTTATACGGGTCAATGTTCTTGGCCTTAAGGTAAGTCTCTTTTGCTAATTCAAGATCGCCTACTTCCATATATGCTCGGCCGAGCCTGTTTAATGCATCGATGTTTTCGGGGTAGTTATTGAGGATAAGGGTATTTTCTGCAATTGCAGCCTGCCACTGTCCGGCCATGGCTGCATCGATTGCAACTTTGCTGTGTTGACGGATAAAGTTCAGTTCTTCTTCTTTGGACGACATAACAGCTACCTCGTGTATCTTTTGTATTCAAAATCCAAGTGTTCAGGATATAAATTCAACAAATGGCATAATAATATACAATACGTTCAGAGCATTGTCTATGTATAAATTAAAGTAATTTCGTGCATAATCGTCCGTTTTTCGCCAAATCATTTGAAAAATGTTGTATCATACTAGTTAGAGGCAAGTAATATGAGCAAAGATAAAGAACCATTCGAAGGCGAAGTCATCGACGACGAACAGGACGACAACAGTGCCGGCAGTTTAATTGACACCATCAAATCTGTCGTTATGTCGATCTTCCATGCAGATACCCCGATCTGGGTCAAAGCCATTGCCGGGGTCGCGATAATCTATCTTCTGCTCCCATATGACTTCTTGCCCGGTCCATTGGATGATGCGGTGATCGTGCCGCTGCTCTTCTCTGTTGCTTGGCAGCTGGTCCCCCAGCCTGTCAGAGAAAAGACCGGTGCTGATACCTATACATTCAGGAGTTCTTTGAAGAAACACAAGAGACGAGCAATCATCATCGGTATCATTGCAGTCCTTCTCTATGCCGCTTTGATCGGCCTTATCATTTGGGGAAGCATCACGATAGCTAAGCGATAGCCGTGCTTAGATAAACTCTGCTTTGAATCGGGCGAAAAGATCGTCCAGATATGCGCTGTCAAGGGTGTCCAGACCTTGGCCGAACAGCATCCTGTTGACCAGCACGATGGTTATATATCCCTGATTGAGATAATCGATGTCGGTTCCCGGCTGGATCGCTTCTTTTTCCTTGTACTTCAGCCAGTAGTAGTCATAGCGTCCGTCAGAGCTTTTCGTTGCACTTTCGACATGCGTCTTATGTCCGGGCTTGACCAGTCTTATACCTTTGACGTCTTTGGGATCTGCAGCGGGATAGTTCATGTTGATCAGGAACGATTTTGAAGGCAGCTTGTCTGCAAGTATATCCTGACAAAGGAGTCTCACAAGACCCGTTGCGAAAGGAAGCAATTGCGGCGAATCAAAGGGCATCGACATTGCAACAGACGGGATATCGCGTAAATAGCCCATCAAAGCAGCAGCGACCGTTCCAGAAAAGACGATATCATCGCCGAGGTTGATCCCGTCGTTGATACCGGACACTATGAGGGCTATCTTATGCGGGAAGATGTGTTCGTCGGCAACGACTACACAATCGCCTGGCGTTCCGTCTACGGCGTAACAAGGAATCGACTGTTTGATCTGGTCAGGGAATTCGTTGATGCGGATCGGTGCACGGAGTGTCAGATGTGTTCCCACCGCACTCATCTGTGAAGTCGGAGCAACGATGCCGATCTCAGCAATAGATTTGAGTTCTTTGGCTAATGCCCAGATGTTCTGGTTATAGATTCCGTCGTCGTTGGAAAGTAAGATCATGGAGCTATTGTAGCATATCGGAGTGATGCGGATTACCAGCGGCCGTCCTGCATCAGGACGACTTCTCCGGCAGCTAAGGACTTCCGTATATCGATCGTGTTCTGATTGGATGACCCCTTGAACTTAAGCTCCAAGGATTTCAGATCTTCTCTGAATGCACCGTCGACCAAAACGTCACATAAAGACAACAGCTCGAACTGTTTGGATGAACGGTCTTTGGTAAGTTCGTCCCAGGTGCCGCCGCTGAAGATTGCGACCTCCAGCTGGCGCTTTTTGATCTCTTTGACGAGTTCGATCAGTGGTTCCGGTTGCTCAAAAGGTTCGCCTCCGGTGATGGTGACGCCGGAAAGCAAAGGATTACTGTCCACACGTTGAAGTATCTCATCGATGGAACAGTCTTTTCCGCCGTTGGGATCCCATGTGTGCTGGTTATGACACCCTGGACAATGTCTGTGGCAGCCTTGCGTGAAGACAGCAATCCTCATGCCAGGGCCGTCAACAATCGAATCGTTGACTATTCCGGCAATTCGCAGGACGCTAGACATTGTGTTTGACTCGTTCGCGTTCCTCTGCTCGCTTAGCTTCGTTGAAGCGGTCGAGAGTACCTACCAGATAACCGGTGATTCGTCGGATCCTTTCGAACTTAACGTCGCCTTCGGTACGTCCGCATTTGGGACAGGTGTCGCCGATGATGCCGTTATATCCGCAGACAGGGTCTCTGTCGACGGGATGGTTGATGGAACCGTAGCCGATTCCTGCGTCATGCATGCAGCGGACGACCTTTTCGAAAGCTTCCAGGTTCTGGGAAGGATCACCGTCCATCTCGACATAAGAGATATGTCCGGCATTGGTAAGGGCGTGATAAGGAGCTTCGATCTTGATCTTGTCATAGGCAGAGATCGGATAGTAAACGGGAACGTGGAAGGAATTGGTGTAGTACTCTCTGTCAGTTACACCAGGGATGATGCCGTATTTCTTCTTGTCTATCCTGATGAATCGGCCTGAAAGACCCTCGGCAGGAGTGGCAAGGAGAGTGTAGTTGAGATGTTCTTTGGCACTGCGGTTATCACAGAACTGTCGCATGAAGGAAACGATCTCGAGACCAAGGTTGCGGCTCTCGATCGATTCGCCGTGATGCTTGCCGGTCAAGGCGACCAGTGCTTCTGCAAGGCCGATGAAACCGATGGATAATGTGCCGTGCTTCAACACTTCACCGACAGTGTCATTAGGACCCAGATTTTCAGAACCGAGCCATACGCCCTGTCCCATCAGGAACGGGAAATTCTTGACCTTCTTCTTGGCGATGATGGTGTATCGGTCATAGAGCTGTTTGGCAACGAGTTCCATCTTGCGTTCGAGTTCCTCAAAGAACCATTCGACACTGCCGTGGGCACGGATAGCGATACGCGGAAGGTTGATGGAAGTGAAGGAAAGATTGCCACGGCTGTATGAGATCTCCTGAGTGGGATCATAGACGTTTCCGAGTACTCGGGTCCTGCATCCCATGTAGGATACTTCCGTCTCAGGATGATTGGGTTTGTAATATTTCAGGTTGTAAGGGGCATCGATAAAAGAGAAGTTGGGGAAGAGTCGTTTTGCGCTGACGCGGCAGGCCAACTTGAAGAGATCATAGTTGGGATCGTCAGTATTGTAGTTGATGCCTTCTTTGAGTTTGAAGATATGGATCGGGAAGATGGGTGTCTCGCCATGTCCCAGACCTTTTTCTTCGGCCAAAAGGATGTTTTTGATGACCATGCGGCCTTCAGGAGAGGTGTCGGTGCCGTAGTTAATGGAAGAGAACGGAGTCTGAGCACCGGCTCGGCTGTGCATGGTGTTGAGGTTGTGGACAAGAGCTTCCATTGCCTGGAAGGTCTTCTTATCAGTCTCCTTAAGACTGGTCTCGTAAGCAAATTTGGCAGCTTTATCGAAGTCTGCAGAATCCATGACGGCAGGAACGAAAGTCTTTCTGAGGACATCCATATAAGCCTGCGGCATGTCGATTTTAGGTTCATTCTTCGAAATTTCTGCGATATCTTCAAAAACACCAGACTCAAACTCATAGTCCGGTTTCAAGATGCTGACAGCCTTCTTGAAGTTATCAACGTATGAATGTTTGAAAGTCTTGGCAACGCCGGGTGCCAGGAAGTAATCGAAACTGGGGACGCTCTGACCGCCGTGCTGGTCGTTCTGGTTGGACTGAATGGCGATACATGCCAGAGCAGAATAGCTTGAAATGTCATTAGGTGTACGGAGGAAACCATGACCCGTGGAAAAACCGCCATTTTCGAAGAGTTTGGAAAGGTCGATCTGGCAGCAGGTTGCGGTCAGGGTATAGAAATCGAAGTCGTGGATATGGATATCACCATCGCAGTATGCCCGTCTCTGTTCTTCGGTAAGGACATATTTGGAGTTATAGTCTTTGGCAGCTTCTGAACCGTATTTGAGCATGGTGCCCATGGCGGTGTCACCATCGATATTCGCGTTCTCACGTTTGAGATCGCTGTCTTCTGCATCAGAGAAAGTGATCTCATTGAAGGTCTTCATGAGGGAAGTATTCATTTCGCGGACGCGGTTGCGTTCTGCACGATAAAGGATGTACCGCTTGGAGACCATGGCATAGCCGTTGTCCATCAGGACGACTTCTACCAGATCTTGGATATCTTCTACACCGGGAGCCTGAGTGCCGAACTTATCGATGATTCTCTGCTCGACGATCTTCGCCATTCGCATGCTTTCACCATCATCCTGTCGGCCGGAAGCAGACAATGCCTTGTGGATGGCACCTTGGATTTTGGTGATATCGTAGTCGACATGACGTCCGTCTCGCTTGATGATGCTGGTGATCGTAATGGTTTTTGCTTGCGGTTCAACGTCTGTAAACATATAGCTAACTCCCAAAATATGGTGTAATTTTTGTCTGCCGATAATTCTAAAATCACAATATCTAGTGAGTCAATAACAAAAGTCACACAAGATATCCAATTTTTTCTAATATTATATTTGAGAAAAATTTTTGCTCAGCAATGGTGTGCATGTTATCATTCTTTTACGTAAAAAATGATAGTAAATAACTTCAAAAAATCATTAACTGACAAGAACGATTTCAGTGTCATCTGGGAACAGGTTCCCGGAAGGGTTGACACCAAAGACCAGTGCGTGTCCATACTTCGGGATTCCGAACTGGCTGCACAATCCGAGATCATTGACGCCATCAGCATCACGGATAACCCTAATGGCAACCCTGCTTTTGCCGGAACGTTCCTTGGAATTGAGATCAAGAAAGTCGGCATCGACCCCATCGTACATCTGGCTACCCGTGACAGGAACCGAAATGAGATCGAGAGCCAGCTTTACGGTCTGGCATATAACGATATTAGGAACATCCTTGCGATGAGCGGAGACTTCCCCTCTGATGGAGGTTTTGAAGGAAAAGCCCATCCCGTCTTCGATCTGGACCCTGTACATGTGATGCAGATCATCGAAGTCATCAACCGTGGAAAAGTGTCCGATGTCAATGGGTTGACACCCTCTGTCAAGCCCGAATTATTCGCTGGAGTGGTCTTTTCACAGTACAAACGTCTAGAGTCAGAAGTCATGTGTCAATACTATAAGCTCGATAAAAAGATCCGGGCCGGAGCCGATTATGTCGTGACACAGATCGGTTATGATGCCAGAAAAGCTCAGGAGCTTCTTATCTGGCTCAAACAGAATGGTTACGACATTCCAGCCGTTGCCAATATCTATGCCCTGTCATACCCTGTTGCCAAGAAGATCAGCGAAAAAGGTCTTCCTGGTATTCAGATAAGCCCTGTCCTGTTGAAGAAACTTGAAGAAGAACGACAGTCCCCGGACCGTGGCAAACGCGCAAGACTCGAAAGAGCGGCCGGTTGGTATGCCGTTGTCAAGGGTCTTGGCTACAGCGGCGCCCACATCGGCGGTTTCAAATTGGGTTTTGAAGATATCAAGTATATCGTCGAACGAGGCGAAGAGCTTTCCCCGTCCTGGAGGGAACTCCTGCCCCAGTACGACCTGCCGCTGGGTAATGGTTATTACCTATATGAAAGGGACGGGATCTTGAATTCAGAGACTCTCGTCAAGCCTAAAAAGGGCGGTCACAGGAGTCTCCGGACTGCTTTTTCAAGGGCTGTCGACAAAACTATGTTTGCCCCCACTGGTTTTCTCTTTAAACCGACCAGTGGTCTTATGAAGTTCATTGATAAGCACAAAGTCTTGAAGGGGATATTCTCTCATCTGGAATTCTGGGGCAAAGACATCACGTTTGGCTGCCTCAGATGTGGTGATTGTGCCCTTATCGATGTAGGTTTCAACTGTCCGGTCTCACAGTGTCCCAAAGGTGAACGTGTCGGGATCTGCGGCGGAAGCATCGATGGCTGGTGTGAAGTATATCCGGGAAAAAAGAAATGTGTCTGGGTCAAGGCGTATGAGAATTATCGAGCATCCGGCAATACTGCGTTCCTTGCCAAACATATCACTCCGCCTAGAGACTGGTCGTTGTGGATGACCAGTTCCTGGCTCAATTATTACAACAAACGCTGCCACGCATCCCAGATGGCAGGTCTCGTTTCAAAAGAAACACTGAAAGACAACAAAGACCAATAATGAGAACAGACGATTTCGATTATTTTCTTCCCGAAGAATTGATCGCTCAGACGCCTATGGAGCCGCGCGACCATTCTCGGCTGCTGATTATCGACAGGAAGACTGGCAAGCTTGCCCATAAGCATTTTTATGACATCCTGGATTATTTGGAACCGGGAGATCTGATGGTCATGAACGATTCCCGTGTCATACCTGCCAGACTTTACGGCGTAAAACGATCCGGCGGAGCCAAGGTCGAAGTGTTATTGCTGAAAAGGCTCATGGAAAATGAGTGGGAGGCGTTGGTCAGGCCGGCTAAGAGACTGAAGGTCGGAACCGTTATTGATATAGACGGAGCACAAGGCGTGACATGCGAGATCCTCGACGAATATGACGAGGGACGCAGGAAGATAAGACTGTCCGATGAGAAGATGATTTATAACGTCGGACATATGCCGCTTCCTCCTTATATCCATGCCCCGCTGCAGGATAAGGAACGATACCAGACTGTATATTCTCATGATTATGGAAGCGTAGCAGCACCGACAGCCGGACTCCATTACACACCGGAACTCCTCCAAAAGATCCGCGAAAAAGGTATCGAAACGGTCTTTACAACGCTGCATGTTGGGCTTGATACATTCAGGCCGGTGACAGTAGATGATCCGACACAGCATCATATCCATTGTGAATACGGTATCGTCACGCCGGAAGTAGCGGATAAGATCGCGACAGCCAAAGAGTCCGGAAGAAAGGTCATCTGTGTCGGCACTACATCTGTACGTGTTGTAGAGCATGCCGCTAACCAAAGTAAGAACAGAGTGATAGACCCGTTTGAAGGATGGGTCAACCTTTTTATCCTGCCTGGTTATCAGTTCAAGATCGTCGATGAACTCCAGACTAATTTCCATCTTCCAAAGTCATCGCTTTTGATGCTGGTCAGCGCATTTGCAGGATATGATCTGATCAGAGAGGCCTATAAGACGGCCGTTGACGAAAGATACAGGTTCTTCTCCTTCGGAGATGCCTGTTTCATTATTTAGTGTAGTTTTTGAATCGGTTGACCTGGGATTCCTGGAGATGAGTCATGGCGATTGCGAGACCATCTGCGGCATCGTTGGGTTCAGGAATTTCATCCAGATTTAAAAGCATCTTAACGACTTTCTGCATCTGACTCTTGTCAGCATCTCCGTAATTCGAGACGATCTGTTTGATGAGACGAGGCGGATACTCATAGCATTCAAGACCGTTTTGGGCTGCTACCAGGAGGACAACAGCCTGTGCTTTGCCGATAGCGATGGCTGTTTTAGGGTTGTCTTTGACGAAAGGAGACTCCACCGCGATGACATCGGGGGAGTATTCCTTGATCACTTCGTTGAGTTTGTTGAATATTTGCAACAAACGCTCTCCCATGGGAGAGCGTTGTTTGCATTTTATTGCGCCATAAGTGATGGCTTTGAAATTGAAGGAGTCATCAACGACTCCATAGCCGCAGGAGATGGTTCCGGGATCAACACCGAGCACCCTCATTTTACTGGGACTCGTATTTCTCCATTATTTCATCAGTGAATTCGACGTCCGTGTATACATGCTGGACATCATCCATCTCTTCGAGTTTGTCGATGAGCTTGAGTAACTGAAGAGCGGTCTTTTCATCGATATCTGCAGGGGTGGTAGGAACGAGGCTGACTTCAGCGGATTCGATCTTGATACCGGCAGATTCCAACTTGGTTCGAACTTCTTCGAGGTCACTGGGAGCAGTGACTACTTCGAAATAGCCGTCATCGGAAGAAGAGATATCTTCTGCACCGGCATCCAATGCCTGCATCATGAAATCGTCTTCATTGAGTCCTGTGCCGTCAACAGAGATGATACCGTGCTGGACGAATTTCCAGGAAACGCTGCCGTCTGCACCAAGATTACCGCCGGCTCTGTTCAGAGCGCTTCGGATCTCCTGTACTGCACGGTTTCGGTTGTCGCCGAGGACTTCGATCATGAGAGCGGAGCCGCCAGGTCCGTAGCCTTCGAATACAGCTTCGAACATCTGTGCGCCGTCGGCAGTGCCGAGGCCTTTTTCGATACATCGCTTGATGTTATCGTTGGGCATACTGGCATCCTTTGCCTTCTGGATAGCCAGTCGGAGACGGGCGTTACCATCGGGATTTCCGCCGCCCTGTTTAACTGAGAGAATGATCTCTCGGGAAAGTTTTGTGAAAAGCTGCCCTCTCTTCGCATCAGCAATACCTTTCTGATGTTTGATAGAGCTCCATTTATTATGTCCTGACATCAGTATTATTCCTCCGTTAGTTAATTAGATTATACACAAAAAGTGCTTATTGACATATTGCGCAGGCAACTGCGTACTCTTTGGAATGGGATAAGCTTACATCAAGGGCCTGGATGCCGATGGCATCTGCGTGGCTTTTGGTCTTTCCGTATAGGTTTATTACGGGGCGACCTTTGTCATCGCTGAGGATCTCTATCTCTTGAAAATTGATTGCATCAAGATCGAGAGCCTTGAATATCGCTTCCTTTCCGGCAAAGCGAGCTGCCAGTGACGGAGGTTTGGCGCGGAAATATGTTAGTTCGTCGTGTGTGTATATACGTTCGAGGAATGTTTCCCCGAATTTTTCGATAGCGTCATTGATCCTTGCGATCTCTATGATGTCTGTTCCAACGTATTGCTTCATGTGTTCTCTTTACAGATGATATTAGATATATTGCGTTTTTTACAAGCCCCTACACAGCATCGGCAGACAGTGTTGTCTTGACGGCATGAGCAAACATGTATTTGGTAAAATATCCAATAGTTAACTGCTGAATAACAGAAAAAGGTCGGGAAAGAAAAATGAGCGGAATGTTGTCTGAAAAGAATATTCGTGATCTTATGAAGGGCGATGCCCCTCTGATCACAGACTGCATCGATTTTGATACCCAGCTTCAACCAAATGGTGTAGACATGACATTGAATGCTGTCATGACCATTGAGGGTGCAGGCAGGATCGACTTCGATAACCGTGAGAGAAGGATCTCGGAGCATTCGGAGATGGCTTTTGATGACGGCGGCTATATCCATTTGGGCCCAGGCACTTATTCCGTAAAATTCAATGAAGTCGTCCACATGCCGAAAGATATTGCAGCATTGGGAAAGACAAGGTCGAGCCTGCTTAGATGCGGAGCCTGTCTTCAGACTGCAGTATGGGATGCCGGTTATTCAGGAAGATCTGAAAGCATGCTTATAGTTACTAATCCCTTAGGGATCGATTTGAAGAAGAATGCCAGAATAATGCAGCTGATCTTCTTCCGCTTGGAGAGCGAAGGAGAAAAGCTTTATTCAGGTATCTATCAGAACGAGAACGTCTAGAACATCATCTGTAAGGCACCGGGAACTACGGTGACTGTGATGGGTCCGTGACAGATCACTTCACCGTCTGCCTGGATCGTCGCAAAGTCAGGACCATTCAGGACCACTTTTTTAGCGACCTTTTGAGTGACTTCCTTCTGTTTGATGTGGGTTCCCTTATAGATAGACGGGAAGACGCGAAGCAACTTCGTTTTAGGCATTTCTGTGATGATCTCGACATTAAAGAGAGAATCTCGGATGTCGGCATCGGGCGCAATCATCATTCCGCCCCCAAAGTATGATCCGTTAGCGACGACAGCAGTCATGATTTTGTAAGGGACGAACTTTTCGTCATCGATAGAGATGCCGACGTTTATCGGTTTGTACTTAGGCAAAACTTTCAAAAGTGCTTTTACGAAAGGTGCGGTACCAGAGCCATTCTTCGGCCCGCTTTGGACACGTGCTATTACTTCAGCATCGAAACCCATCCCGACTGAATTAACAAAATAATACTTTTTGTTTTCACTTTTCTCTTTGTATTCGACCATTCCCACATCGATAGGAACGAAGTGCGGATTGATGATGCGACGGCAGTTTTCTTCGAAGTCATTGGGGATCTTGGCTGACCTAATGAAATCGTTTCCGGTGCCGGAGGCTATCACCCCGAATTTCAGAGTTGCACCATCTTGTTTGGCGGACATCATACCGTTTACGACTTCACTGTAGGTGCCGTCGCCGCCGATAGCGATCAGGGCATCTCTGCCTGCTTCCACTTCTTTCTTTGCTATCTCGGATGCATGTTTGGGGTATTCAGTAAAGATATGATCATATTCAAACTTATTGAGATCAAGGATCTCTTTGATCTTAAGCCAGTTAAATTCTGTCTGAGAATTTCCTGCTACGGGGTTGATGATTATGAGTGGTTTCATAAGGCTCAGCTCCAATCTCACAAGCGTTTGAGCGTTATTATACGGGATGGCAAACCCCGTTAATAGGGGGTCGTCAGCTTTTTGCCGATGTCAAAGCTGTTTTCCATGATGATTCGGTATGCTTTGACTTCCCCAGCCTTCTCAATGTTAGGGATGGCAAGGGTGCTGACAAGGGGTATGTCCATACATAATAAGAAACTCTTGACAGTCTCTATTGCGCCGTCGAAGAGTTTGTCACCGTACATAGCGGCAGATGAAAAGAAAGCGGCTTTGCGATCTTTAACCGATAATGCCGGCACTTTCTGAATGTATTTTTTTGCCCAAAGAGGCTGGGCTCGGTCGATAAGCAGTTTTAGCTGGGATGATACGTTGGTGAAATGGATCGGCGATGCAATCATCAAAACGTCGCATTTGTCTATTTCATCGATGATCATGGACATGTCGTCTTCAAGACAGCATGTTCCCGTTTTCAGGCAGATATCACAATGGTTGCAATGCGTTATGTCAAGATCGCAGGCGTGGATTAGTTTGGTCTCAGCCCCGTTGGACTTGGCTCCATTGAGTGCTTCTTCAAGGAGCGCTGTGCTGTTGCCGTTTTTCCTAGGGCTTCCTGCTACGCCGAGTACATACATCAGACTTTGTCTCCCAACTCTGCGATTATGTCATCTGTGTGTTTCCACATGACAGCTTTACGCTCTTCAACATCGTGGTCATATCCCAATAGATGGAGCGTACCGTGCGTCAGAAGGATGGCCACTTCATGGATCGTAGAATGACCATGTTCCTTAGCCTGAATCTCTGCCTGTGGATAAGAGATTATAACCTCGCCCAGATGTCTGACTCCGTCATCAGGAGCGACAAAGAACATGTCGTCATCGTCGATATTTTCCTGCATGGCAAAGGAAAGCACATCGGTGTCGTGATCTGCTTGGAGATACTGTTCGTTGAGTTCCAGGATATGTTCCTGACCGGTAATAAAGATGCTCATTTCAGCGTTTTCAGCACCCTCATGTTTTAGTGCTGTGCTTGCAATGTCATAAAGTAGGTCCTCAGAGACGACACCTTCAAAACCTTCATCAAATAAAATAGAAATATCCATGAAAGAAGTATAACACTATAATCAAGAAGGTTAATCAACATTACCTTTCAAGAGACAAAACGACTTGTGATAATGTTTTCTGTAATAATATGCATAGTGCTTGACGTGGGAGGAGGCCCCCAATGTCTAAAGGTGTTATCTACATAATGGAATCAGTTGTCCCAGGTTTGATTAAGATAGGTAAAACGGGAACAGACCAGTTCGAATCGAGAATGTATAATCTCGAACGTAATGGATATAACAACGTTGTAGGTTTAAAACGAAAATTTGCAATTGAAGTTGAAGACTTTGATGAAAAAGAAAACCTTCTCCACAGCTTGTTTGAGAAAAGCAGATTGCAAAATTCCGAATTATTTGCTGTTGATGTAAATCTAGTTATTCAGTTGTTAACATCGTTTGAAGGACGCCAAGTGTTCCCTAAAGATGAGACCAAAGAAGAAGTGTTTAGGGACGCTTTTGCAAATCGTAAAGATGCCGAAGACCGAGCGAAGATTCCAGAAGGTGAGTATTACTTGGAGAAAAAAGTATCGGGAATCGGAATCGTAAAAGCGACTATGGTTGTCAGGGATGGTAAATTCATACTAAAGAAAAACTCTGATTGTTGTCCTTGTGATAAGCTAAAATATCCTGCTGATTTGAAGCTTGCTCCTAAGAAAAATAATAAACTATTAGAGGATGTTGTATGCAATGCACCATCTACTGCTGCTTGGGTTACGGGGCATGCCGAGAATGGGTGGAAAGTTTGGAAGACAATAAATGGTGAGTCGATAGACATATTTAGGAAACAGTAATACTGTGTCTCATGTTAGATGTTGGAGCATGGGCTTTTTTGAGAACCATAATGTTTGACAAAACAACCATGCCAAAGTACTATTAACAAACATGGCAACGTGGCTCAGTGGTAGAGCAGGGGACTCATAAGCCCTTGGTCGGTAGTTCGAATCTACCCGTTGCCATTTTTCTTTTTTATTCACCCTTTATCTTTTTGAAACCCTCGTTTAAATCGTCGGGCAATTCCGTATTTAACGTGATCTCTTTCTGCGTATGCGGCTGTTTGAAAGAGATCTCATGCGCATGCAGGAACTGCCTGGGGAAGAGCGGATGCAGTTTCCCGTATGTCTCATCGGATACGATTGGATGCCCTATCGATGCAAGGTGGACCCTGATCTGATGAGTTCTTCCAGTATGTGGAGATGCCTCCACAAAGGATAATCCGTCATAGATATCCAGCACTTCGAATGTGGTTTTGGCTTCTTTGCCGTTCATGTCGATACACATCTTCTGGCGGTTCTTGGGGTTCCTGCCGATGGGTCTGTCGATGATGAATTTCGGTTCCTTTATCCCGCCGAATACCAACGCCCAATACTTTTTATGTATAGTCCTTTCCTGGAACTGGGCATTAAGGTTGGCCATGGCAAAGCTGTTTTTAGCTACAAGGATGATGCCGGAGGTGTCCATGTCTAGTCTATGGACGATCCCCGGTCTCTCCGGAGTATCGGCGTCAGGCAGATTCGGCAGATACCAAAGCAGAGCATTGACAAGGGTATGTGTACGATGCCCTACCGCTGGATGTGTCGGGAGACCCGCCTGTTTATTGACGGCCAGGACATCATCGTCTTCATATACGATGTCCAGGGGTATGTCCTCTGGTGTCAATGGTGATGGTTCAGCCGCAGGCTCTGTAATTGAGATCAGGTCGTCTTCCTGGACCTTATAACTGGCTTTGACTGGGCTGCCATTGACCAGGATGTCGTTGTTGACGATCATTTTCTGGATAAAACTGCGGGAGAACTCAGCGAAGTAGTCTGCTAAAAAACGATCGATGCGGAGACCGTCATCATCGGATGTTACAGATACTGAATACATCAGTCGTTTTCTTCTTGATCAGAAGATTCTTCTTTGGAGAAAAAGATGAGCAGTATCGCCAAGAGGATGCTGCCGCATACGATGCAGGAGTCAGCGATATTGAAATTGGGGAAGCTGCCAACCTGGATGAAGTCAGTTACATAACCGACGAATGCCCTGTCGATCAGATTGCCGACGGTTCCGCTGAAGATCAGTGAAAAAGCAATCGTAAAAGCTGTCGGTCGCATGAATTTGATCTTGTGGCTGAATACGAGAAAGAAGATTGCGATGGCTATTGCTGCAACAGTCGAGAAGATCGCCAAAAGCGTCGTGCTGTTCTTGAAGATGCCCCAGGCCGCTCCGGTATTGTGGATGTGTGAGATGCCGAATATCCACCATATCTTTATGACAGAGTTGAGCTCTATATGGGTCTGTACCAAGTATTTTGCAAGCTGGTCGAGTCCGATACCGGCAAGCGCAATGGCCCAAAAAATGATATGTCGTTTGATGAGAGACTTGTTCATATTACTTAAGATGATTATAGAGATAGCGGACCCTTTCCGCCACATAGGGGATGGGATTGGTCGTTGCTATGACGTTATCAGCTTCTTTGCGCATTTCGTTTATGGATAGCTGTGTTCGTATCCTACGCATAACATCGTTCTTATCCATTCCGCGGGATTTATGCAGTCTTTCGATGAGCACTTCCAGAGGAGCTACTGTCAGCCAGACTTCGTTGACGATTTTGGTATAACCGGCCTCTATCAGCAACGCAGCCTCGAGAGCGACTACGTCTACACCCTGGTCTTTATATTCTTTGAGTTGTGTACGGATGGACTGTTCGATGAGGGGATGCGTGATCTTGTTTAAAAGCAGGCGTTTGGACTCATCTTCAAATACGATATTGCTCAGCTTCTTGCGGTCGATGACTCCAGCAAGATCTGTGATGCCGTTTCCGAATGCATCTATGACGGCTTTATAGCCGGGGGTTCCGGGAAGATATACGCTGTGACCTACCTCATCGGCATCGATCTTTTTTGCACCAAGGTCGACGAGCATGTTACAGACAGTGCTCTTTCCGCTTCCCATTAAACCTGTAACACCGATTATTTTCACAAAAAAAGTCTACCCACATGTCCGTCAAATAGTCAATAAAAATCTTCCTGGATGTGCTATCCTAATACTACTTTAGATTTAGGTACAGATATATGAGACTGAGCGTTCAAGAAATACTTATCATCGTTGCCGTTGTCGTGGTCGTGGTATTCGCGGGCAAGATATTTATGGGCAGGAAGAAGAACGCCAAGGCAAAGAAAGCGTCTTCATCTGCTAATAGCAGCAGCGCTCCGGCCAAGCCGTCCGGCAATGCAGTTCAGACTCTCAGGTATGCAGCGATCGCATTTGCGTTCATCGGGGCTATTCTGCTCTTGGCAGCAAGTCAGATCGAAAAGTATTCAATGTATCTTTATATCGCCGGCGGTGTCTTTGCCGGTGGCGGTGTCATCTTTTTTATTCTTTCGCTCAAGGCGAAGCAATAAACGGAGCAGCGTCTTTTTTCAGCTTTCGGTAGACCATGAAATACATGGTCAGGAAACAGCAGAGACCGCCTATCGTATCTGATACCGGCTCGGCCCAGAAGATTCCCATTACGCCCATGTGTCTTGGCAGGATCAGCATCAACGGGATCAGGATGATGACTTTTCTCCAGATCGAGAAGAAGATCGCCTGTTTGCTCATGCCCAGACCTACGAAAGTGTACTGACCAACCATCTGTAAGCTCAGGAAGCCGAACAGGACGAAGAATATCCTGAGTGCCGGTACGGCTGCTTCGATAAGTGCCGGGTCGGAATTGAACAGTCTGATGAATGGTATCGGGAATGCAACCAGCGTGACCGAAGTCAGGATGCTGAGAGAGATACAGACGATGCCCATGAATTTGATTCCCTTATGGACGCGGTCCGGGCGGTTGGCTCCGTAGTTATAGCTCAGGAAAGGCTGTGCTCCGCTGGCAAAACCTGCAATCGGATGGATCATAAGATCTCTGAGGGAATTGATGACGGTACCGACCGTGACATAGAGGTCTCCTCCGTAGAAGAGGAGAGAAGCATTGATTGCGATGTAGACGATGCTCGTCGTGAAACGCATGACGAATTCACTGGTTCCCAGCCCTAGGATCTTAACGATCAAAGCTTTTTTCAGAGACATAGAACTGAGGGTCAGCCTCAAGATAGCGTTAGGGCCTGTCAGGAATCGTACGACCCAGACGGCTGATACGAGCTGTGAGATGACTGTTGCGATAGCTGCGCCGAGCACGCCCATGCCCAGGACATAAATGAAGATGGGATCAAGTATCAGGTTGATGACTGCGCCGATGATGATTGTCATCATACTGATTCGCGGAAAACCCTGGGCGGAAATAAAACTGTTCATTCCCAGAGAGACCATTGAGAAGATGCTTCCGAGCAGGCAGATCGTCAGGTAAGTATTGGCGTAGGGAAAGGTCTCTTCGCTGGCTCCGCACCAGAAAAGCGCTTTGTCTTTGATGAGAAGGCCGATGATCGTGATGACGACTGCTGTGATTATCAGCATCGCGAATGAATTCCCCATGTATTGACGAGCTTTTTCAGTGTCGCCTTTACCGCGTTCGATAGAGAAGAATGGTGTGCCCCCCAGTCCCCATAGCAAAGCAAAAGCGGTTGTGATCATGATGACGGGAGCTGCGACTCCGACGCCTGTGAGAGCAGTCCGACCTATTTCTCCGAGCTGTCCGATGAATACGCGGTCGACGATGTTATAAAGACCGTTGACGATCTGGGCAAGTACCAAGGGCAACGCCAGGCGGACTATCGTCTTCTTGATATCGCCTTGAGAAAAATCGCTCTTTACGGAATTCATGTCAATAATTATCAGTCTTTTTGCATGATAAATAAAGAAAGAAGAGTGTTTAGCAGGTCTTTTTAGCTTTGTATGAGTCTTGAAAAACATATCTTATTTCAATACAATTTTTACATCCAACTTAACCTTAGCTTTCATTAACAAAACTATAGAGAAGCGCACTACATGCAGGCGGGACACTTTTCAGCAGCTGATGCATAGGAAAGAAGTGTTTGGGCAGAGCTAAATCTTTGATAGCAAAACCGGATGCGGAAATCTGAAGGATCGGGTTGTTGTGCATATATAAAGACATCTTTATTACCCAAAATGATAGAGGGAGGGAAAAGTGGAAAAGTTCTTTAAACTAAAAGAACACGGAACTACGGTCAGGACCGAATTCTTCGCTGGTCTGACCACGTTCTTCGCGATGGTTTACATCCTTATCGTGAACTCCAACATGTTTGCGAATCCTTTTGGTGATGGAACCAACGTTCTCGGCGTTTCATATGGTGCTATCTATATCGCGACTGCTATCTCTGCAATCGTCGGCACTGTCCTGGTTGGTCTTCTTGCTAACCTGCCGTTAGCAATGGCTTCTGGCATGGGTCTCAATGCGTTCTTCGTCTATACGATGTGCGTAGGTTTCGGTTTCTCTTACGCAAACGCATTAGTCCTGGTATTGATCGACGGTGTAGTCTTCATACTCCTCACTGTCACTGGTCTCCGACAGAAGATCTTCTATGCGATCCCGGATGCGGTCAAGAAAGCCATCTCCGCCGGTATCGGTCTCTTCATCGCATTCCTCGGTCTTCAGAACGCTGGCATCGTCGTCGCTGATTCATCAACAGGCGTAGCATTAGGTTCATTCAACCTTTTGAATCTTTCATGGGGTGACATCATGCCGATGGTCGTTACTATTATCGCATTCTTTGTCATCGGTATCCTGTCCAAGAGGAATGTAAAAGGTGCTGTCTTCCTGGGCGTCATTTTTGGTATGGCTTTGTATTATCTGCTCGGTCTCACCATTCCTGGTTTCTACGAGAACCTGGGCGTCGCCATTTCAAGTCCATTCACTGCATTCTCTGATTTCGGTACCCAGGCATTCGGCAAGGTGTTCACTGAAGGTTTCGACTTCTCTGCTTACTCTGCCGCTCATGGCTCTGCCAACATGATCCTTGTCATCATCACTTCAGTATTGGCCTTCTGTTTGGTCGATATGTTCGATACTCTTGGCACTCTCCATGCTACCTGTGATCGTGGCAGTCTCGTCGATGAGAACGGCGAAGTTATCAACCTCAACAAGGCTATGTTGGCTGACGCTGTAGCCACTACCACTGGTGCAATCTGCGGTACATCAACAGTTACAACCTTTGTTGAATCTGCTTCTGGTGTTGCTGAAGGCGGTCGAACCGGTCTTTCAGCAATGTTCACCGCATTGTTCTTCCTTGTTGCAATGTTCCTTAGCCCTGTCGCCCAGCTAATTCCTGGTTGTGCCACTGCGGCTGCTCTGATCTATGTCGGTGTCCTTATGATTCAGTCTATCGGCAAGATTGAATGGGACAAGATCGAAGTTGCGGTTCCTGCCTTCTTGACCATCTCGTTCATGCCCTTTACCTACAACATCTCTTACGGTATCGCATTTGGTATCTTCGGTTTCATCGCCATCAATGCTTTCATCGGCCGAATCAAGGAGATCAAGCTTGCAACTTGGATCATCGCAGCACTCTTTGTCGCGATGCTCTTACTGACACACTAAACAACAGTGTCATGACATTGATAGAGAAGAGCCGTTCATACATGAACGGCTCTTCTTTTAGGAAAGGTTTATCGATATGAAAAAAATAATCGGTGCCCTGATTGCAGTAATGATGATCATGTCAGCTGTTTGTCTGGTGGGATGTGGGGGATATACATCCCATTACAAGGCAATTGCTTTCGTTCATTCAAATACGTCAGATTCGTCATTCATGACCTTTTCACATTTTGAAGGTACCATGGTCTTCAAGATGAAAAACGGGGCCGAGAATGGACTATTAAGATATTCAGCCAAACTCGGCGAAGGCAGCGCCACCGTTTTCTGTGACTGCAATGGCGCTAAACAGGAGCTTTTTACTGTCAGAGGCGGGGACGGTGAGAAATCATCACTGGTTCGTATCGATAAGGGTACAGTGTATGTGATCGTTGAGACGAGCGGAAACTGTGATGATGGTGAGTTCCGTTTCGATATCGAATGACATCAGATATCATTTCAATCTTTCTTCAATCTTGTGGTGTATCATTACAGATATAAGGATGTAATGATATGAGGATCCTTTTAGCTGAAGACGAAAAAAGAATGGCCGCTGCCCTTGTGGCTCTGCTCAAACAGGAAAAGTACGATGTCGATCACTTTGAAGACGGCGCATCCGCGCTTTCTGCGCTGGAGAGCGGAGTGTATGATTTGGCGGTCCTTGATGTCATGATGCCGGAGATGAATGGATTCGATGTCGCCCGCCATGCAAGGAACAAAGGAATCAAGACCCCGATCTTGATGCTGACGGCTAAAAGTCAGTTGGATGATATGGTTATCGGTCTTGACAGCGGCGCAGATGATTATCTGACAAAACCGTTTCAGACCAAAGAACTCCTTGCCAGACTCAGGGCCCTTGGCCGCAGAAGCGCCAGTTTTCAGGAAGTAAACCTATTGCGGTATGGAGACCTTTCATTGGATGCATCTATCGCAACTTTGACTTGTGAATCCAGCGGGCAGAGTATCCGTCTTGGAGAAAAAGAGCTTAGGATCCTTGAATATATGCTCAGCAATCATGGACAGATCATGTCACGCGAACAGCTTGCGGTGAAGATATGGGGTTTTGATAATGAAGCAGAATACAATAATGTCGAAGTGTATATGTCTTTTACCCGTAAGAAATTGGCATTTGTCGGTTCCAGGGTGGAGATAAAGGCAGTTCGTGGACTGGGATACGAACTGAGAGAAAAAGATGTTTAACAGATCCAGGAATAAGATCATCGTATCTATCATGGGTTCTCTCATCCTGCTGTTTGCAGTTACGATCACAGTGATCATAGCTGCCAGTTTTCATGATGTCCGCCAGCGCAATATGAACATGCTGGAGCGTTATGTTGAGACATATACCCTGGAGCATGATTCAGACAGGCCGGTACCTGGCCCTGCACCCGATGATCATGGTCGCCCGATAGACGAAAGGCCGGATTACCAGCTTTCCACATTTTATTCTGTAGCTTTTGCAAAGGATGGCTCAATACTGGCCATCGATAACAGCGGACGGGACATTTACAGCGAAGAAGATCTTGTCAGCCTTGCCAGGGAGCTTCTTGCTAAGACCAAAGGCGAGAAAGACAAATTGATGTATATCGTTGACCACAGGTCTGAATACACCCTAGTGGCCTTTTTGGATAATACTGTTGCAGAAGGCAGTCTTAATACTCTTGTACGCTATGTCTTCATCGTCGGAGGTGTTGCACTTGTACTGTTGTTTTTCATTTCTTTAGGGCTGTCGAAAAGGATCATCCGTCCGTTGGAAGAAAATGACCGTAAACAGAAGCGGTTCATTTCCGATGCTAGTCATGAACTGAAGACTCCGGTTTCTGTGATAAGTGCAAATGCGGAAATGCTCTCAAGAGAACTGGGTAATAATGAATGGCTTTCAAATATACAGTATGAGAATGACCGCATGGGCGAACTAGTGAAACAGCTACTAGATCTTTCCCGTGCAGAGAATTCCGACACACCGATGGAACCAGTGGATTTTTCTCGTGTTGCAACAGGTGAGGCCTTGGCGTTTGAAAGTCTTGCCTTTGAAAAGGGAAAGATTCTTGAGTGTGATGTTGAAGATGACTTATTTGTCATGGGCAATAAAAACCAACTCACACAATTGGTTTCCATATTGCTGGATAATGCTGTAAGGCATTCTGACGGAGAAAAGATCGAGGTGACATTGAAGCATCAGGGTCATACTGCTGTCCTGAGCACTATCAATGACGGTGAGGAGATCCCTCTGGAGAAACAGGAGCATTTATTCGATCGTTTCTATCGTATCGATGAAGCGCGAAACAGTGAAGACCAGCATTATGGTCTGGGGCTTTCGATCGCGAAGGCTGTATCTGAGAAACATGGCGGCAATATCGCAGTTTCCTGCGCAGAGGGTAAGATTCGTTTCACAGTAATCCTTCCCTTGAAAAAATAATTAAAAACCTTCAATCTTCCTTCAATAAACCCCCTTTACAATGGACTCATCAAACCTAAAGGAGGGTTATCATGAAAATCTTAAGAAACTTAATTGCGGTACTGCTTTCCGTGAGTCTGGCAATTGGAATGTGTGCCTGCGGAAATAATGCAGCCAATACATATGCAAACGACACTGCGGAGCAGGTCACAGTCACACAGACTGTCACTGTCGAAAAGACTTCCACAACAACAGTAGAAGTACCTTCAAGCGGTGCCAATGCAAATCAGCGTCCAGACTTTCCTGGAACACAATGGGGCGGACAGATGCCCGGCGGTCAGAAAACACAAATCACTGCATCCACTGATGTTTCTGGAGAAGTCGTAGAGGGCATTACCGAAAACAGTGCTATGGACTTGGAAGCGGACTATGCCAATGCAACTACTTATGATGTCGCCGAAGAAAGCGATATTAAGATTTCAGAAGCAGGTACCTATATTGTGACCGGAACTTCTTCTGAAGGAAATATCACTGTCAAGAAAGGGGTTACGGGCGTCGTACTCGTCCTGAAGGATCTGGACCTGACCAGTACTACCGGTGCTACCGTTTCTGTCAATAAAGGTTCAGAAGCACAGATCATCATTTCCGGAAATGTGATTCTCACTGATAATGAGAATCCTGAAGACGAGGAATCGGAGGATGCAGAAGTAGCAGATGCATTCGACGGAGCAGCGATCAAGGTCAAAGCAGGGGCTGTTGCCTATATCACAGGTGACGGAACTCTTACGATCAACGGTACGGCCAAGAATGGTATCAAATCAGGAGACGAGAGCAGCCTCATCATCGGCGGTGAAGTTTCACTCATCATCAACGCGTCTAATGATGGTATCAACGCCAACTATGATCTGGCTATCCCCGGCGGTTCAATTACGATCGATGCTGTCGATGATGCAGTCCATGCCGACCATATCCTTACTATCGGTACAGAAGGAAGCGGCCCCACCCTGATGATCACAGCCTGTACGGAAGGTCTTGAGGGCACTGTAGTCAATATCCTTGGTGGCAAGGTGACTGTCAACGCATCGGATGATGGCATCAACGCTGCCAATAAGGATGCTCTGTTCGTAGATGAGCTAACCTATTCCGTAAATATCCAAGGTGGTGAAGTAATAGTCAATACCAGTGCTGACGGTATCGACTCCAACGGCAATGTCAATCTTATCGCCGGCAGCGCAAAGATCAGCAGTGCAAGTATGGGCGGCGAAGCAGGCATCGATTATGACGGTGAACTGTATATCTCTGAAGCATTCAATCTCAACAATTCCAGTGGTGTTGCCGGCCCTGACGGCATGGGCGGCATGCCCGGTCAGATGGGAGGCATCGGAGGACAGTTCGGTCAGGGCGGCTTCCGTCCCTAATAGTCCAAAAGCAAAAGTTAAATCCAGTTACTTGTTCTGAAAACAGGAAAGCCCGCATCAGTGAGAAGATGCGGGCTTTCATTATTAATCAAAAGTTTTGTTATTTGTTAGAAGAGTCAGATTCTTTTTTAGCTTCCTTGATCGTTTCAATTCCGACTTGAAGCACGAAAGAAGCAATCAGGAGCACCACGCCGATAAGCATCGTGCTGCCTCCTGAAAAGTCCATATCGGTTATGCCGTTTCGGTTGATGATAAAAGAAACGACCAGGTCGGAAATAAACGGAAGAACTATGAGCAGGATACCCAGGATCCGCAGATTCGAGACGGTGTTGTCGGTGAAAGGCGTTCCTTCTTGCAGTTCAGCCTGGGCGAAGCGTTTAGTGAAAAGGGCCAATATACCTTCTGTCAATGTCAGCACAAAGGCAATGAACATGACGCCGCTTAATTGAGCAAGTGTGAAATTCTCAAACGTCTCACTGTAGATCGGCATAGAAGAAATGATAGTTGCTATGTCCGAATCAGACAGTGCGTTCACAGAGAAAGAAGCAAGCAACGATATTCCGGCACCGACAAAACACAGCACCATGATGACCGTGGCAAGGATCTTCAAAATGAAGAAGATCTTCTGTACGATGGCAAGGCTTCGCATCAATATTCCTTAACTATTCGTAGGATTCACTCAGCTTGCGGACGGGACCACAGTATTCGCTCTTTCCGAAAGCCAGGATGAGACTGAAGATGGTCGGCAGGAAAATGAGACCGACGGCGAAACCGTCACCCTTACCGAAACTGCGGGCAACCTTGATGCAGGTGATGATACCGATGACGAAAGGAATGAAGGGAAGGGAGACATATGAATAAAGGAAGTTCCAGCCTTCGCCCCAGGAGAGTTCATAGTAGATGTAGTCAGTATAGAAGGGAATAAGGGCGGCCCATCCGGGCTTCTTGGCCTTAGTATAGATTCTCCATTTGGCGATGATATTGAGGATGAGGATCACGAGAAAGACGCCGACGACGGCGATCCACACACCCATCAATTCTTCCCAAGGGATCTCGTCCCAAGGAATCTCATCGTAATAAACACCAGGATCGAAAGGCATTGTAGCGACCTCCTATGTTGGACTAGTTAGAACTATTGTAACTGTTAGCAAGTTGAACTTCAAAAGTTTTACTAAAAACGATGTGTTGACAATCATTTATGGGAGTGTTACATTTATTAGCAGTCGGCAACTTCGATTGCTAATCAGGCACAAAACAATGAAAGAACGTAGTGAAATAATACTGGAATCGATTATCAGGCAGTATGTTCAGAAGGCTGTACCGATCTCTTCGAACAGCATTTTGGATGATTGCGGTCTTGGTGTCAGTTCTGCCACCATCCGTAATGATGTCATGCGCCTTGAGAAAGAGGGTTTCATTGTCAGGCCTCATTATGCCGCCGGCTCTATCCCTTCCGATAAAGGCTATCGCTATTTTGTTGAGGGTCTGAAGGACACGGAATTGTCTCCCGACGAGCAATTCATGATCAACCATCTGTTCTATCAGGTGGAAGACCGATTGGAAGAATGGCTGAAACTGTCGACAACAGTGTTGGCGCAGCGTACTCATTGTGTGGTCGTCGTCACCAGTCCGCACGTCGATTCCGCTAGGATCAAGCAGCTGCAGCTGGTGTCCATCCAGCCTAACGTAGTGCTCCTGGTCCTGGTTCTTCATGGGTCTAAGGTCAAGCAGCAGCTCATCAACTGCGAGACTGAAATGGATCAGAAAGAACTGACAGAGATTTCTGCGAGACTCAATGAAAAGTTCTATTCCTTGTCTCTCGATCAGCTCCGCGCAGTTGAAGAGCGTCTGGAAGGCTTTGAGGATAAGGTTGCTAAAGTCGCCATCCATCTGATGGAGAGCGAGAACAAGAAAGATAGCCGAGAGGCCTATTTTGATGGTTTGGGTTATCTTTTCGAACAGCCTGAATTTATCCACAGTTCTTATATGTCCAAGATGATAGAGCTTGCCCAGCAGAGAAGGATTCTCGAAACGATTTTACCGATCATTCCTTATGATTACGGCGTCAAGGTCTTCATCGGCGATGAACTGAAATCATCACCGATTCCCAACTGCAGTGTGATTATGTCCAGGTACGGTCTCCCCAATGAGCCGTTGGGAACCATTGCAGTCATAGGACCGACCAGAATGGATTATTACAAGAACATTTCAGTTACGGGCTATGTGGCCTCGATCATCAGTGTCCTTGTCACTAACCTTTACGGCGTGCGTACTGACGGAAAATATTTGAAAGGAAGGATGTTTTAATGGCTGAAGAAGATATCACCAATAACGAAGAAAACAGCACAGAAGCACCCGAGACCGAACAGGAAGCCCCGAAAGTTGACGAATTGGCTGCTGCTAAGCAGGAACTGGCTGAGATGAAAGATAAATATCTCAGGGCTGTTGCTGAATTCGATAACGCCAAGAAGCGAATGGAGATGGACAAGATCGAATTCGCCAAGTTCTCTGAAAAGCAGTTTATCGAAAAGCTTCTGCCTATCATGGATGATTTTGAGAGAGCTGTTTCGGCAACTCCCGGTGATGAAAAATCACAAGCTTGGTTTGCAGGTTTTTCCGGCATCCATAAGAAGTTCGAGAACTTGTTGGAGCTGTCCAACGTGACTGTCATCGAGTCTGTTGGCAAAGACTTTGATCCCAAAGTGCATGAGGCTCTCATGCAGGTTCCCGGCGAGGAAGGCAAGGTCATTACTGAATATCAGAAAGGATACAAGCTCTTTGACTTGGTCATCAGACCGGCCAGAGTGGCAGTTGGTAATGGCGAGCCCCTTCCTGACAAATAACAAATTGAAAACGACTCTATTTTAGATAAGAAAACACAATAGGAGGATTAATAATATGGGAAAAGCAGTAGGTATTGACTTAGGTACTACTTTCAGTGAGATCGCTGTCATGCAGGGCGGCGAACCCACTATCATCCCTTCATCTGAAGGCGGCAACACTACCCCTTCAGTCGTAGCAGTCAGCAAGACTGGCGAACGACTCGTCGGTCAGGTCGCTCGACGACAGGCTATCGTAAACCCTGAAAACACAGTCTTTATCGTTAAACGACTTATGGGCCGAAAGTGGAACGAACCAGCCGGTCGAGAACTTCCTGTAGAAGAGGATGCAAAACGACGACCTTATAAGATTCTTCACGGCAAGAATGAAGAGATCAAGGTCGAGATGGGCGGTAAGGAATATACTCCTCCCGAGATTTCCGCAATGATCCTTCAGAAGCTGAAGGCTGATGCTGAAGCATATCTTGGCGAACCGGTCACTGACGCCGTCATCACTGTTCCTGCATACTTCAATGATGCACAGCGACAGGCAACTAAGGATGCCGGTCAGATTGCCGGTCTGAACGTTCTTCGAATCATTAACGAACCTACCGCAGCAGCACTTGCTTACGGTCTCGACAAGAAAGGCGATGAGACCATCGCTGTCTATGACCTCGGCGGCGGTACTTTCGATATCTCCATCCTTGAGATCGGTGACGGTACTTTCCAGGTCAAATCCACCGCAGGCGATACTCACTTGGGTGGTGATGACTTCGATCAGGCCATCATTGATTGGCTCGTAGCTGAGTTCAAGAAGGATCAGGGCGTTGATCTTTCCACCGATAAGATGGCAATGCAGCGATTGAAGGAAGCTGCTGAAAAAGCAAAGATCGAACTTTCTTCGGTCCAGTCTTCACAGATCAACCTTCCGTTCATCACTGCTGATTCTTCCGGTCCTAAGCACATGGATATCACATTGAACCGATCCAAGATGGAACAGCTGGTCATGCACTTAGTCGAAAAGACCCTTGAACCGTGCCGACAGGCAATCAAGGACGCCGGTATCTCTACCAGCGATATTGACGAAGTACTTTTGGTCGGTGGTCAGACCCGAATGGCACTGGTCCAGCAGAAGGTCAAGGAATTCTTCGGCAAAGAACCCAACAAGGGTGTCAACCCTGATGAAGTAGTTGCACTGGGTGCAGCCATCCAGGGCGGCGTTCTCAAGGGTGATGTCAAAGATGTTCTTCTTCTCGATGTCACTCCTTTGACTCTCGGTATTGAAACTCTGGGCAATGTGGCTACTCCTCTCATTCCAAGAAACACCACTATCCCTACCTCAAAATCACAGGTGTTTTCCACCGCCGCTGATAATCAGCCGTCGGTAGACATCCATGTCCTGCAGGGTGAACGACCTATGGCTTCTGACAACAGGACCCTTGGACGATTCGTCCTTGACGGTATCGTTCCTGCTCCTCGAGGCGTACCTCAGATCGAAGTCACCTTTGACATCGATGCCAACGGTATCTTGAATGTCAAGGCCTGTGACAAGGGCACCGGCAAGGAACAGAAGATCACCATCACTTCTTCTTCCGGCTTGTCCAAGGAAGAAGTTGAGCGAATGCAGAAGGATGCAGAGGCTCACGAAGCTGAAGACAAGAGCCGAAAGGATCTTGCCGAAGCAAAGAATATCGGTGACAACATGGCATACAATGCCGAAAAGACTCTCAATGACAACAAGGATAAGATCCCAGAGGATCTCAAGAAGGATGTCGAAGATAAGGTCGCTACTCTCAGAAAGAGCCTCGAGACTGATAATCTTGAAGCAATCAAGCGAGATACTCAGACCTTGAACGAGACCATGCAGAAGATCGGCACACAGATCTATCAGCAGGGCGGCAGCGATGCCTCTCAGGGTCCTACCGGCGATGCCGGCAATGGTTCCAATGATGACGGCACCGTTGAAGGCGAATTCCGCGAAGTCTAGACCGTGTTTTCGGCTAGAAAAAATAATTGATACGAATAAGGGCTAAGGATCTTGTATCTTTAGCCCTTGTATGGTTGAAAGGCACATTATGGCAGAGAAAAGAGATTATTACGAAGTATTAGGCGTGGACCGCAATGCTTCAAGTGAAGAAATCAAAAAAGCATTCCGAACATTGGCAATGCAGTACCATCCCGATCGTAATCATGAGCCGGATGCTGCCGATAAGTTTAAAGAGGTCAACGAGGCCTATCAGGTCTTGAGTGACAGCGAAAAACGAAGTGCCTATGATCAATTCGGACATGCCGGAGTAGACGGCAGTTTCGGTGGCGGAGGAGCCGGATTCAGCGGCTTCGGAGACTTCGGAGGTTTCGGGGACATCTTCGAGACCTTCTTCGGCGGCGCCGCCGGCCGACAGTCCAGGGGCCCTCAGCGCGGAAGCGATTTGATGTATCGCTTGGTCATTTCTTTTGAGGAAGCGTGTCTGGGTTGCGAGAAAGAGGTCTCGATCAAGAGAAAAGAATACTGTCCGACATGTTCCGGAACGGGAGCCAAACCTGGCAGCCAGACACCCAAGTGTTCGGAATGTAATGGTACCGGCGTTGTCCGACGAGTCCAGCAGAGTCTTTTCGGAAGATTTACCAGCGAATCAGTCTGTCCTTCCTGCCATGGCAAGGGCACTGTCATAAAGGATCCGTGCACCAACTGCCGCGGTACCGGTAAAACAAGCGTAGAGAAGACGCTCAAAGTAAATGTTCCTGCTGGTGTCGTCGACGGAGTCAGGATACAGCTGACCGGCCAGGGCGACGTCGGTGATACTTCAGCCGCGCCTGGGAACGTCATCATCAGTATTAATGTCAAGGAACACAAGTTCTTCCGACGTGATGAAAGCGATATCTATTACACGCTGGAATTGAATATTGCTCAGGTAACTCTGGGATGTGAGGTCAAAGTCCCGACTCTTTATGGTGATACCGTTTTGAAGATACCTGCTGGTACACAGCCCGGTGATGTCTTGACTCTTCGCGGAAAAGGCGCGCCTGTTCTCAGGAGGAACGTTAAAGGCGACCAGTATGTTGACATAAAGGTCGTCATCCCCCAAAAACTGTCCAAAGAACAGAAGCAGTTGTTCGAACAGTTAGGCAAGGTATTGGATGACGGAAAAAAATAGATTATATCGTTACTGAAGTTTGATATAATACAAAATAAGTTGATTATTAAAGAACGAGCAAAAGATGCGAAAGTTCAACAGTGAACCGAATTTTTATCAGAAGCTCCTTTGGATCTTAGGTGCGGCGGCACTCGTATTGCTCGTTTTGAATTTCAATAAGGTCTGGGGATTTATCGGCAGTTTCATTGGCAAGTTCATGCCTGTCATTGTTGGTATCGCGATTGCGTTTATCTTGAATCCCTTGGTTACCATCTATAAGAAAGGTCTGCGCAAACTATTCAGAAGATGGACTCCACATAGCACAGATACCGTGGCCAGAAACGTAGCAGTGGTTCTGGCTCTTGTCACCGTAGTCCTCTTCATTACCGGCGTTCTCTTCATCGCTGTTCCTGAGATAGGAGATGCGTTCAATATCCTCAAGGATAAAGTACCGCCCATGGTCCAGGATCTGCTCGACTGGATCTACAATATGGCATTGAGTTTAGGTTTCGAGATCGACCCCATAACTATCAGCAATGTCGACTGGACCAAGATCGCTAACTTCATCTCCAGTTTCTTCAAAGCAGACTGGATGACCAACATTTCCGGTGCAGTTTCTTCTGTAGTGGGTGTCGTCTTCAATATCGTTATCGGTATCATTTTTGCTATCAACATCCTGATCCAGAAAAAACGGATCTTTGCTTTCCTTGAAAAGGTCAGCGGTCTTTTCATGAAGGAAAAAACTGTCAGCAATGTCAAAGGTGTCCTTGATCTCTGCAGTGATGCATTCAGGAATTTTGTGACCGGTCAGCTTACTGAGGCTTGTATCCTCTTTGTACTCTGTCTGATCGGTATGACGATTTTTAGGTTCCCTTATGTGGTGGCTACTTCAGCTATCATCGCTATCACTGCCCTGATCCCCATGTTCGGTGCATGGATTGGCGGCGCCATCGGTGCATTGCTTGCCTTGACCGTTTCACCGGCCAAGATGCTGTTCTTTGTGATTTTCGTTGTCTGTCTGCAGTTGGTCGACAACTATGTGGTCTATCCCAGAGTCATTGGTAATCAGATGAAGCTGCCGAGCCTTTTGGTCATGTCTGCAGTCGTCATCGGCGGTAACTTTATTGGTGTGGTCGGTATGATCATCTCAGTCCCCATCGTATCTGTTTTATACACGGTCATACTGAGAGCTCTCAAAAGGAAATCTGATGAACTGGAGCTTGCCAATTCAAAGATCGTGACCGAAGGGCCGCCTAACAGCCAGTCCGGCGTCTAACGCTGTATCAGCCCTCCTGCAGCCATTTTACAAAGGCAGGGAAGTCCCCGTGGGGTATATCGCTGATATCCCGATTCTCTCTGTTGAGAAGATAGTCTGTTATCAGATAAATGTCAGTTCCTAATTCGCTAACCACGGTATCTTCCTTGGCATCATTGCCTACCATCAGGCAATTCTTTGCATCCAAACCGGCTCGCTCAAAGAGTTCTGCGTAGTAATTTACGTTGGGCTTACAGTAATGATAATCCTCGTATGAGGTATACATTTCAAAATCGTTTACTTCCAGGCCGGCCCAGCGGATACGGCTTTCTGTCGCAAAATACGGGAAGAGAGGATTGGTGGCTAAGATGATCCTGTCTGCATAACGTCTTGAGATCTGGATCACATCGGGGACCAGCGGATTGGGCGGAAAGAGCTCCGATACGGTCTCAAATTCATTTTTATAGAAAGACTCAAAAACAGCTTTGGTATCATCTTTGGGAGGGATCAGCTCAAAGAATTTGTCCCAAAAGGCCTGTTCGTTGGTCTTCGAGCCGTCATTTTTGACCATGGCCTTTGTCCCTACCTGTAATGCTTGGATCGCTGCTTCGGGATCATATCCATGCTTAGCCAGTTTTACTGCTAAAACTTTGAAATAGGATTTTACGAAATAATCTAAATCCATAGGCAGCACTGTGCCGTCAAGATCGAAGAGGATTGCATCATACTTTTTCATTTATTTCTCCAAGTTCTTTTTTGCGGTCGAGAGCATCAGTGATAACCTGTTGAGTTGGTTGACTTCACTTGCTCCCGGATCATAGTCGATAGCGACGATGTTGGCCTGTGGATACTTATTTCTCAAAGCCTTGATCACACCCTTGCCGACCACATGGTTCGGCAGGCATGCAAAGGGCTGGACACAGACGATATTGGGCACGTTTTCTGTCAATAGCTCTGCCATCTCGCCGGTCAGGAACCACCCTTCACCGTACTGGTTGCCGATGGACAGGAAAGGTTTTGCCATCTCAGCGATGTGTTCCATGGGCATGGGAGGCTCGAAGCGTTTGCTCTTCTTGAGTGCTTTGACAGCAGGCTTGCGAACCCAGCCTAGGAGACCTGTCCCGAAACGTGCGATGACCGATGATTTCCAGGATTCTCCCAGATATTTATGTTTGTAATCCTTGCCGTAAAAACCTTCGATGAAGAAGTCCAGGAGATCCGGCACTACTGCTTCGGCACCTTCCTTCTCCAGCAGGTCTACGAGATTATTGTTGGCAAGGGGCATGTATTTTACCAGAATCTCTCCGACGATACCGACGCGAGGTTTCTTGAGGTCTTCGTGGATCGGAAGCTCGTCAAAGTCTTTCACGATCCCCTGACAGATCTTGTCAAAGCTTAAGTGTCCGGGCGTTCCCTTGGTAAAATCGAAAAATGCCTGTTCCCATTTTTTATGTAAAGCATTGGCTGAGCCCGGTTCGACCTCATACGGACGAGTCTTATACAGACATCTCATCAGGAGATCGCCGCAGACTGCTGCTCTCAGGCCCTCGACGAACATGGGCAGAGACAGTTTGAATCCCTCGTTCTTTTCCATCCCGTTGGTATTGAAGGATATGACAGGGATATGGGACAGTCCAGCCTTGTCCAGGGCTCTGCGGATGAAGCTGACATAATTGCTGGCACGGCAGCATCCGCCTGTCTGGGACATGAGGATAGCCAGTTTGTTCGTATCATATTTGCCGGACATGACGGCTTCCATGATCTGTCCGACGGACAAGATCGAAGGATAACATGCGTCGTTATTGACGTACTGCAGGCCGCAGTCGATAGCGCCCTGATGGGTGTTGTCCAGTACGACGGCGTTAAATCCTCGTTTTCTGAAAACGGCTTCCAGCAGGCTGAAATGGATGGGACTCATGTTGGGAGCGATGATCGTATAACCTTCGTCGAACATCTGTTTGGTGAATTCGGCACGATTATATGCGATAGAGGTCGGTTTGGCTTTGATATTTTCCTCTTCGCGCATCTTGATGGCGGCTAAAAGACTTCTGATGCGGATCCTGGCAGCCCCAAGGTTGTTTACTTCGTCGATCTTCAGGAGGGTATAAAGCTTATTGGATTTTTCAAGGATCTCGCTGACCTGGTCAGTCGTGACCGCGTCAAGACCGCACCCGAAAGAGAATGTCTGTATGAGCTCAAGATCGTCTCTGTTAGTTACGAATTCGGCAGCTGCATACAGTCGTGAATGGAATACCCACTGATCCACGACCCTGATGGGACGTTCCGGCCTTTCCTGCAGAGGGAGACTGTCTTCGGAGAAAACATAGAAGCCGTAAGATGAGATCAGTTCGGGAATACCGTGGTTGATCTCAGGATCGACATGATACGGGCGGCCCGCCAGTACGATGCCTTTCTTATGCTTCTCTTCCATTTCCTTAAGCAGACGAGTGCCTTCTTCACGGATGTCGTCTTTAGCTTTTCGCTGCTCGATCCATGCTGCGTGTACGGCCTTCTGTACCTCGGATGCTGGGATGCCCCATTCCTTTGCACACAGCATCTCTAATCTGTCAGAGGCAGTCTTTTCGCTGGTGAGCGCAATGAACGGACGGATGAAACGGATGTTTTCCGCCGAGATATCTTCAACATTGTTTTTGATGTTCTCGGGATAAGCTACGACCATGGGGCAGTTATAGTGGTTTTGGGCATCCGGTGTCTCCTGGAACTCGTAAAAGACGCATGGATAGAAGATGGTCTTTATACCGCTGTTGATCAGCCACTGGACGTGACCGTGGGAGATCTTGGCAGGATAACATTCGGATTCTGACGGTATTGATTCCATGCCGAGTTCATATATATTGCGGGTCGAGAAGGGGGAAAGGATGACCCTGAAACCCAATTCTTTGAAGAACGTGGCCCAGAACGGATAGTTTTCGTAGATATTGAGAACTCTGGGGATGCCGATGATTCCGCGGGGGGCCTCCTCCTCGGAAAGTGATTCATAATCGAAGATGCGGTTCTTCTTGAATTCAACGAGGTTGGGGCCCGGTTCTACGATGGAGCTGTTCTTGACGACCTTTTCGCAGCGGTTGCCGGAAATGTAGCGGCGGTCGCCCGAGAAGATATTGATGGTCAGGATACAGTTGTTCTCACATCCTCCGCAGCGGGTAGTTTTGGTGTCATAGGTCAGTTCCTGGACCTGGTCGAAAGTCATCATGGTGGTGCATTGTCCAGTGTAATGACGGCGTGCGATAAGAGCGGCGCCAAAAGCACCCATGATGCCGGAGATGTCCGGACAGATCACTTCTACATCAGAGATCTTTTCAAAGGCTCTCAGAACGGCGTGGTTATAGAATGTTCCACCCTGGACAACGATGTGTGAACCAAGGTCTTTAGCACTGGACAGTTTGATCACTTTGAACAGGGCGTTCTTGATAACAGAGTATGCAAGACCTGCCGAGATATCGGAAATGGTCGCACCTTCTTTTTGCGCCTGTTTGACGTTTGAGTTCATAAATACGGTGCAGCGGGTCCCTAGATCGACGGGGTGCTTTGCATACAACGCTTCCTTAGCAAATCCGGCTGCGGAATAATTGAGGGAATTGGCAAAATTCTCGATGAAGGATCCGCATCCTGAAGAACATGCCTCGTTCAGCATCACACTGTCGACGGTATGGTTTTTCAAGCGTATGCATTTCATGTCCTGCCCGCCGATATCGAGTACACAGTCGACATTGGGATCGAAGAATTCAGCTGCCACGCAGTGTGCCACTGTTTCGACTTCACCTTCATCCAGACGGAACGCGGCTTTGAGGAGTGCTTCGCCATAGCCTGTAGAACATGATCTGACAATCTGGGAATCGGAAGGAAGGACTGCTTTCAGGTCAGCCAGTGCCGCCATCGTAGTCTTTATAGGGCTGCCATGGTTATTGTCGTAATAAGACCATAAGAGACTGCCGTCCTGATCGATGAGGGCCAGTTTGGTCGTGGTGGAACCGGCGTCGATGCCCAGAAAGCAAGGACCGGAGTAAGTGGAGATATCGGCCTTTTTCACTTTGTGCTGCTGATGTCGAAGCTTGAAAGCTTCATAATCGGCTTCATTGTCGAATAACGGAGCAAGCCTTTTGATCTCAAATTCGAGCGTAACGCCTTTTTCGAGAGTCGAGATGAGGTCGTCGATATTGCAGCTTTTTTCAGAAGGATTTTCAAGAGCGGCTCCCAGGGCTGCAAAGAGATGGGAGTTTTCGGGATCGACGATAGCGTCCGGTCCAAGTTTAAGTGTCCTGATAAAAGCCGCCTTCAGTTCAGTCAGGAAGTGTAAGGGTCCTCCCAGGAAAGCGACACAACCCCTGATAGGTTTACCGCAGGCAAGACCGGAGATGGTCTGGTTGACCACTGATTGGAAGATGGATGCTGCCAGATCGGGACGTGTTGCACCTTCATTAATGAGAGGTTGAATATCTGATTTAGCGAAGACACCGCAGCGGGCCGCGATGGTATAGTGTTCTTTGTAATCCTTGGCGGCTTCATTTAGTCCTGCCGCATCGGTCTGCAGGAGTGCTGCCATCTGATCGATGAACGAGCCTGTTCCGCCGGCGCATACTCCGTTCATTCTCTCGTCCAGACCACCCTTAAAATAGATGATCTTGGCGTCTTCTCCGCCGAGCTCGATTGCCACATCGGTCTGGGGATAATACTTCTTTAATGCCGTAGCAACAGCTACGACTTCCTGTACGAACTGGATCTCGAGAGATTTGGCCAGATTGATGGAACCTGAACCGGTGATGCCAATCTTAAGACTACATTCTCCTAAAGCAGCTTTGGTCTGCTGGAGGAGCCCGGCCAGTGTCTTTTGGGTATGGGCATGATGCCTGTCATAGGCGTGAAAAAGTATCTCGTCATCTTCACCGAGAATGACGAGCTTAACCGTCGTTGATCCTACATCGATACCAGCGCGATAAGTCTTCATAAGCAAACTGAAACTAAGCGATACTAAAAGTATAGCTTATAAAAAAAATAAAGACACAAAGAAACGGAATGGCGGGGAGTGAGGGATTTGAACCCTCGACCAATATTTCTATTGGTAATCGCTTAGCAGGCGACCGCACTAGACCACTATGCGAACTCCCCACGCAGATAGCTATACTATCATAATTTGGCTTAATCTACCAAATGATTCCGAATAAAGAATTAACCGATCATCTGTGACAGCTGCTTAAGGATGGGTTCAAATTTGACACCATACCAGTGAGAAGCGTCATCGAGTGTGTTCTCCATGCATTTGACAGTGAAGTCAGCTGCAATCCTGGCAGCATCTTCCATAGAACGTCCGTTCATGTAGGCTCCGACAAATGCGGATGCATAGACGTCGCCTGTTCCGTGACAGGATTTTGCATAGCGATGATGTCTGTAGTAATAGTAGCTGTCTTTGGTTGCAACGACGACACCTGTAGTATCCGGAGTATAGCCTACACCTGTCAGAACGACCGCTTTGGCTCCGCTGGCAAGCAAAGCATTGACGATGCCCTTGATGTAAGACTCATCGTAGATTTCTTTGTATTCGACGCCGGTCAGGAAGCATGCTTCTGTGATATTGGGAAGCACTACATCGGCACTGAAGCAGAGCTTTTTCATTTCATTGACGTAGGCCATATCAAATGCCGGATAGAGTTTGCCGTTGTCTGCCATGGCCGGATCGATGATAGCAGGGCCTTTGCAGGTGTTTTTGATAATGCTGGAGACGTAATCGATCTGCTCTTTACTGCCAAGGTAACCGGTATACACGGCATCAAAGAAAATCCCCTCTTTGACCCAGTGCTTTTCGATGGCCGGCATATCATCTGCCAGGTCTCGTACGGTAAAACCGGTAAACCCGGCGGTATGAGTCGAAAGCACTGCAGACGGAAGGATGCAGGTCTCGACACCGCATGCGGAAATGATCGGCAGCGCCACTGTCAATGAGCACTGGCCGACGCAGGAGATGTCCTGAATCGTTAAAATTCTTTTAGTATCCATTTTCTTCACCCCGATTATGCTGTTTTGATATTGCTGGCGTGACGCAGGCCCAGCATATCGATAGCCTGTTCACGCATCTTGAATTTAAGAATCTTGCCGGCGGCATTCATGGGGAAGCTATCGACGAATCTGACATAACGAGGGACTTTGTGTTTGGCCATGTTGGCGCGGACATAGTCTTTGATCTCGTCTTCAGTTGCTTCGACGCCTTCCTTAAGGATCACACAGGCAAGTAATTCTTCGCCGTATTGTTCGTCGGGAACGCCGACGATCTGGACGTCGGAGACTTTGGGGTAAGTATAGATGAAGTCTTCGATCTCTTTGGGATAGATATTTTCACCGCCGCGGATGACCATGTCTTTGATTCGGCCGGTGATCTTGTAATAGCCGTCTTTATCACGCATGGCGAGGTCGCCGGTATGCAGCCACCCGTTCTTATCGATGGCGGCAGCCGTGGCCTGAGGCATCTTGTAATAGCCTTTCATGATGTTATAACCGCGAGCGACGAATTCACCGATGGTGCCATCGGGTACTTCCTCATTGGTCTCGGGATTTACGATCTTGCATTCTACGGCCGGCAGGTTGGTACCGACGGTATTCACTCGTCTCTCGAGAGAGTCGGAAACGCGGCTCTGGGTACAGCCAGGAGAAGCTTCGGTCTGTCCATAGACGATGGAGATCTGTGTCATATGCATCTTGTCCACCACTTCCTGCATGGTCTGGATCGGACAAGGCGAGCCTGCCATGATGCCGGTTCGCATATGAGAGAAGTCGGTCTTGGAGAAGTTCTCATGGCTCATCATGGCAATGAACATGGTAGGGACGCCATGGAAAGCGGTGATCTTTTCGGAGTCGATACAAGCCAGAGACTTTCTTGGTGAGAATGCTGTGATTGGGCACATGGTGACGCCGTGGGTGACACATGCTGTCATGGCGAGGACCATGCCGAAACAGTGGAACATAGGGACATGAATCATCATCCTGTCCGCGGTGGACAGGTCCATGCAGTCGCCGATGCATTTGCCGTTATTGACTACGTTGAAATGAGTGAGCATGACGCCCTTGGGGAAACCTGTTGTGCCGGAGGTATACTGCATGTTGCAGACATCATGCTTGTTGATGTTGGCTGCACGTTTATAGACTTCCTCGACGGGAACGGATTTACCCATCTTCAGTGCATCATCCCAGCTGATACAGCCGGGGTGAGGACCATCGACGGAGATGATGTTCCTTAGGAACGGAAGTCTTGCCAGGTGGAGGTTTGTCGGATCTTCTGCTGTTGCCAGCTCCGGATTCAACTGGTCCATGATGCCCAGATAATCGATATCCTTGAATCCGTTGATTGCGATCAAAGTATGGGTATCTGATTGTTTCAGAAGGTATTCGATCTCATGGTTCCTGTATAGAGTGTTGACGGTAACGAGTACGGCCCCGATCTTGGTTGTAGCCCAGAAAGAGATGTACCAGGCCGGGACATTGGTTGCCCAGATGGCGACATGGGAACCGGGTCTCACGCCTAAAGCGATGAGGGTGCGTGCGAACTCGTCGACATCGTCGCGGAATTCTTTGTAGGTCCTGGTGTAATCCATTTCGGTATATTTGAAAGCGATTTGATCAGGGAATTCTTTGACCATGCGGTCGAGGACCTGAGGGAACGTATAGTCGACCAGTTTTTCCTTTTCCCAAACGTATTTACCTGTCTTGGCGTTGTTGTCGTAGAGGACCCCGACTTCTTTGGCCATGAGAGAGGGGTCCACGTCGAGATGACGGGATGCGGCGGCATCCTCAGTGCCGGAAGCATCCTTCTGGAAGAACTGAGACATGTAGTTGATATATGCAGGGAAGACCACGCCGGCATTGTCTAGTTCGGGCATCCAACGTTTCAGCCATTCTAAGGACAGATATCCGTCGTAATCGATGCAGCGGAGAGCTTCGATTATCTCAGCGATCGGCATGTCGCCTTCGCCCATGAAGCGGTATTCCAGTTTGCCGTCGATCACGACCGAATCCTTGATGTGGACGTGTTTGATGAAACCGCCCAGATTTTGGATGGTGGTATCGACGGATTCGTTGAAGTTTCGATATGGATGCTGGATATCCCAAAGTGCGGCGATATTATCGCTGCTGGCGCGGGTCAGCAGATTAAACAGACGTTTCGTATCTGAATATACGCCGTTTGTTTCAACGAGCAGCACGACATTGTTCTTTTCTGCGATAGGAGCCAGTTTCTTCAAAGTCGAAAGGACCAGCTCGTCGTCGACTTCCCCTTCGACGACACCATTTTCGTCGCCGAGCACTCGAATATATGGCGTGCCTAATTTTGCCGCCAGCTCGATATACTGAGTAAGCTCGTCGATAGCCTGTTGGGTCTTTTCGGGATATTTAAGGCTCGTGCCGCTGGAAAGGCAGCAGATCTCGATATTGGCATCTCTAAGGTTGCGAATGGTGTTGCTAAGCTCTGCTTTGGTGAAAGGCTGAGCTTTGACGGAGAAGATGTCGTTGCCAAGACCGCGGACTTCGATTCCGTCGAATCCAAGGTCCTTCGTCATCGCAAATATGTTGTCCCAGCTGAAATCTGGGCATCCCAGAGTAGAAAACGATAGTTTCATTTTATTCACCATTCATTAGTATTTAGAGATATAGCGATTATTCTAGCTATAGCGTAAATACGGTGTCAACGCGATTCTGTGAATAACTTTAGCCTGATTTCAGATATTATTCTTGCTACTCACACGCTTGCTTGCTATACTTACTAGGTTATGTCATACAATTTTGATGATTACGAAACTATTATTGGCTTAGAAGTCCACGCTCAGCTGAAAACCAAGAGCAAGATGTACTGCCGATGCGATGCTGACTATGTCAACGCCGCACCTAATACCCATGTATGCCCAGTATGTCTTGGTATGCCGGGGTCTTTGCCGACCGTCAATAAACAGGCTGTCGAATATGCAATGATGACGGCTCTCGCTCTCAATTGTCATGTAGCAGAGTTCACCAAGTTTGATCGAAAGAACTATAACTATCCTGACCTTGTTAAGGGTTATCAGATCTCCCAGTATGATCTTCCTATCGGATCTCACGGATGGTTGACTGTTGATACAGAAGAGGGTACCCGAAAGATTGGTATCAACAGATGTCACATGGAAGAGGATGTAGGTAAACTGACGCACCATGGACATGGTTCTTCCGCTTATACCGTTATCGATTTCAACCGAGCCGGCATGCCGCTCCTTGAGATCGTGAGCGAACCTGATATGCGCAGCCCCGAAGAGGCTCGCCAGTATCTGGTTAAACTCCGATCCATCCTTTGGTACACCGGTGTTTCCAATGCATCCATGGAGGAAGGAAGCTTCCGATGTGATGCCAATATCTCGATCCGACCCAAGGGAACTGATAAGCTCCTCACTAAGGTCGAGGTCAAGAACATCAACAGTTTCCGAGGTGTTTTCAGGGCACTGGCATATGAAGAGATCCGACAGCGCGAGATGTTTGCTGCCGGCGAACGAATCATCCAGGAGACCCGCGGCTGGATGGACGGTGAAGGAAAGACTGTCTCCCAGCGAAGCAAAGAAGAAGCTAACGATTACCGATACTTCCCTGAACCGGATATCCCTCCTATTACTCCTTCCCGCGAATGGGTCGAAGAAGTCAGAGCAAAGCTTCCTGAGCTTCCTGACGCCCGACGCGACCGATTCATGGAACAGTATGCACTTTCCAGCTATGATTCATCCCTGCTCACCTCTACTCGTGAGATGGCAGATTATTATGAGAAACTGGTATCAGTCCTTGAGGCCCCTGCCACATCGAAGGATGCGGCCAACTGGGTAATCGGCTCTGTCAGCACTATCCTGAACAATGAGACCATTGACATCGCAGCTTTCGCCGAGAAGGTCGATGTCAAAGGCCTGTCCGGACTCATCACTCTTGTTGCAAACAAGACCATCACTGCTAATACCGGTAAAGAGGTCTTAGATGAGATGTACAAGACCGGCAAGAGCGCCAAGGATATCGTTGCTGAGAAAGGCCTTGCCCAGATCAGTGATGAAGGTGCTCTCGATCAGGCCGTAGCCGATGCTATCGCCGCCAATCCTCAGGCCGTAGCAGACTACAAGGCCGGTAAGACTCAGTCCGCCAGATTCCTGGTCGGACAGGTCATGAAACTGACTAAAGGACGAGCTAACGCAAATCTCGTCATGGATATGATTACAAAGAAATTAGGAGAACTGTAGACATGGTAACATTCTTTGCGATTGCACAGATCGTTGTCTCTATTGCCGTGATTGCGATCCTTATCTTCCAGGCCAAAGGCTCTGGCGGTTTGGGCGGCATCTTCGGACAGAGCGACGGTGTTTATCGAACCAAGCGCGGCACTGAAAAGCTTTTGTTCAACCTGACCATCATTCTGATCGTCATCTTGATCATCCTTTCCATCGTCATGCTCAAGATCAGCTAGTTCTTCTTAATTACTTTGAACTGATAAGACCTGCAGAAAAGCCTTTCTGCGGGTCTTTTTGTATAATTAAACTATGCGCTGTGATTTGATACTCCTCCATGCTCCTCATGTTTACGATTTCCGTAAACTCCCGCAGCTTTACGGGCCGGTCAGTGACCTGGTCCCATCGACTCCTGCCTTTGAGATGTATCCCATGGGTTTCACCAGCTTTGCGGAGTATCTGGGACGATCCGGGTATAAAGTCAGGATCATTAATCTGGCGCTCCGCATGGTTGAGAGCAAGACTTTTGATGTTGAAAAGTACATCAGCAAATTAGATGCACCGCTCTTTGGTGTTGATCTTCACTGGCTTGTCCATGCCAACGGCTCGATCGCATTTACCGAGATCATAAAGAAGTACCATCCTGATGCAAAAGTCGTCATGGGCGGTTTCAGCGCATCTTATTTCAAAGATGAGCTTATCAGACTCCCGACTGTAGATTATGTACTGAGCGGAGACTCCACCGAGGAACCAATGCGTCTTTTAGTCTCAAAGTACCAGTCAGGAGATGTGTCTGATATCCCAAACCTTTCCTGGAAGAAGGCGGATGGTACAGTAGTTCATAATCCCATGTCGAATACGCCTACCGATATCAGTAATGTCATGCACGAACATTATGAAGGCATGATCAAGCAGGTGTTGAGGTTTAAAGATTTTAAGAGCATCATCCCTTTCAATGGCTGGCTGAAACAGCCGGAAACGTGTGTTTTCTCATGTCGAGGATGTGATCAGTATTGTGTGTTCTGCGGCGGTAGCAAGTATGCCATGCAGAAACATTCGTCGAGAAAAGAGACAGCCTACCGTACTGTCGATGACATCGTGAACGATATCGTCCGTACCAGTAAGATATCCCGCGGACAGATCGCACTCGAGAGCGATATCCGCCAGGCCGGCGAAGATTTTGCCTGGGAGCTCCTTGACCGCCTCGGCAAAGAAAAGATCAAGAACCAGATAATGTTTGAGATCTTCAAACCGATGCCGACAGATTATGTAAAGAAGATGGCGCAGTCGATCCCGAATTATTCTTTAGATATCTCTCCGAACTCGCATGATCCCAAGGTCCGGCTTGCCACCGGTATCAATTATTCGAATGAAGACATGGAAAAGACATTTGAAGATGCTTTGAACATGGGCGTCCGCCGAATCGAAGTCTTCTTTATGATCGGTCTTCCTAAACAATCGAAACAGTCCGTCCTGGATACTATTGATTACTGTGATGAGCTATGGACAAAGTTCAACAGTGACAAGCGTATATTTGCTTATATCGGGCCGCTGTCTCCTTTCCTTGACCCAGGATCCATGGGATATGAAGAACCGGAAAAACACGGATACCGATTATTGCGTAAAACACTTGAAGATTACAGGAATGCATTGACCGGTCCGTCCTGGCGTTATGCCTTGAATTATGAGACAGACCTCATGACAAGGGATGACATCATAGATGTGACATATGAGGCCATCATTCGGCTCATGCAGGTACAAGTAAAGCATGGACAGTTGACAGAAGAGCTGTCCAGGGCTCAGATCCAGCGCATCCGGATGACGCAGGAGCTCGAAGTAAAGATCGCTGATGTCATGAAGTCCGGAGATCAGGAAAAGCTGCTGGCTCTCAAACCGGAAATGGACGAGATCAACAGTTTCAGATCCGTCCAGCAGTCACAGATGGATATCGCATACAGTTTTGTTAAGCTTCGATATGTCAATGGCTTGATCCAGACGATCAAATCTGCATTACATAAAGAAAAGAAATCGTAATAAACCGAGGGGTATATTATGTCAAATAAACTCATGATGGGTAATCAGGCATTGGCGTACGGCGCTTTGAAGGCCGGCGTTCAGGTTGCGGCCGGTTATCCCGGAACTCCTTCCACGGAAGTCCTGGAGACCCTGGCTAAAGAAGCTCCTGAAGATGTTTATGTCGAGTGGTCAGCCAATGAAAAATGTGCCGTCGAAGTTGCTGCCGGTGCTGCTTATTCCGGCAAGCGTGCCATCGTTACCATGAAACAAGTCGGTCTCAATGCTGCAGCTGATCCTGTGATGTCTCTTGAATATGTCGGAATCCGTGGAGGTCTGGTCCTCGTGGTTGCCGATGATCCGGGCCCGATCTCCTCCCAGACCGAACAGGATACCCGCACATTCGGCCAGTTCTCTAAGATCCCGGTATTTGATCCGTCCACTCCTGAGGAATGTTATGTGATGATCCAGGATGCTTTCATCATTTCCGAACTCTTCCAGACTCCCGTCATCGTCAGGCCGACCACCAGAGTCTGTCACAGCTGCGCTGATGTTGAAGAAGATTATGTAAACTTTAGAGATCATGAGAAGCCTGGTTTTATGAAGAGTCCCAACTGGGTAATCTTCCCGAAGCTCTCTTATGACAACCACATCAAGATCGAAGCGCGAAACAAGACCATCTCTGAGCAGTTTTCGCTGTACCCCATGAATGCTGTTTTTGGCGAAGGAAAACGCGGTATCGTGTCCAGCGGTGTCAGTTTTAATTATGTAAAGGAAGCGGTCAGATCATGCGGCGAAAAGTTCCGTTTGTTCAAGGTGTCAACACCTTTTCCGTTCCCTGACGAGCTTGCCAAAAAGTATCTTGAAGAGGTCGACGAGGTACTGGTGATCGAAGAACTTGACCCGTTCATCGAACGAGAACTTCTCAGGATTTGTGGGCAGTACCATCTCAAAACTGTCATCCGCGGAAAGCTTTCCGGAGACACCATGAACGCTGGAGAATCATCTGCGGATATCGTCCTTTACGAGATGTCTAAGGTATTCGGTATCGAGACCGAGAAAGAACCTTTGGAACTTCCGAAAGCACCCGAGATACCTGTCAGAGCACCGTCTTTATGTGCCGGCTGTCCTCACAGAGCTGCTTTCTATGCTATCAAGAAGGCTATGAAAGGACAGGATGCTGTATTCTGCGGAGATATCGGCTGCTATACCCTTGGTAATGCCAGACCGCTGAATATGGTGGATACTTGTCTGTGTATGGGAGCGGCATCGACGGTTGCCCAAGGCATCTATCGTGCCGATGGTGATAAACATAAGTATTTTTCCTATATCGGGGACTCGACATTCTTCCATACTGCGATCCCCAGTCTTGTCAATGCTGTCTATAACCAGGCTGATCTCACCGTTGTGATCCTGGACAATTCAACGACTGCCATGACTGGACATCAGCCTCATCCCGGGACAGGACGCAATGCCAGAGGAAAAGAAACGACCAAATTGGATATCACTAAAGTACTGGAAGGTATCGGCATCCCTGATGTCCCGACTGTAGATCCTTTGAATCTGCCGAAGGCCATAGACACTGTCAAAGAAGTTGGTTCACGACCTGGTGTCAAGGCCATCATCTTTAAGTCGCCTTGCATTGCTATCGTGAAGAGCTCTAAGACCATGGATGTCCTGGAAGAAAAATGTGTGGGGTGCGGAAAATGTGTCCGGGAGATCGGGTGTCCTGCCATGAGGATGGACAACGGAAAACCTGTGATCGACAAAGGCTTATGCACCGGATGCGGTCTGTGTGCGCAGATCTGCCCCAGCGATGCACTCAAAGGAGGAGAACGATAATGAATATTCTTCTTGCTGGTGTAGGAGGGCAGGGCATCGTTTTGGCTTCCCGTATCCTTGCCGAATGTGCGATCCTCAAAGGTGATGCAGCCAGGACGGCCGAGACTATCGGTATGGCTCAAAGAGGCGGTAGCGTCATGAGTCATGTAAGGAACGGACAGTTCGTCAATTCTCCGCTCATCCCTTATGGTAAAGCAGACCTTATCATTGCTTTTGAGGCTGCTGAAGCAGTCAGGGCTTTGCCTTATCTCTCTAAGGATGGAGCTGTACTCGTTAATAATCTTGAGATCCCGACATCGACGGCATCTTATGATCTTGATGCTGTGATCAGTTATATCGAGAAGCTTCCGGTCAGGAACACTGTCATCGATGGTGTTGCTTTATGCAGGCGATGCGGTTCATCAAAAGTCCTCAATGTTGCGATATTGGGTGTCGCAGCTTACCTAGGTTATATCGTGTGGAATTATGATGATCTGAAAAAGGCGGTAGACAGCATCGTTCCCGAAAAGTTCCGGGAGCTGAATGAGAAAGCACTCAATGAGGGATATACGTTCCTTGGGTGATGATGGGCATCGTTTTCGTTAATCATAGATAAAGAATATAATTGCATTCACACTTTCAAAACATGTAGATCAAGCACGGAGCACAAAGATGAAACTATCAGAGAAACAGTTCGAACAGGTCATCAGACAGATGAAGAGGGCCAAGGCCTTCAAAGGCAATCTTTATGAGAAGAAATATGCTGATATTGATATCGACTCCATAAAGACCCAGGAAGATTTTGAGAAAATCCCGTTTACCGAAAAGGATGAACTCAGAAGCGTATATCCCTTGGGCATCCAGGCGGTTCCCGATTCTGAGATCGTCAGGATCCATTCTTCATCAGGTACCACCGGCACGCCCATTATCATTCCTTACACTAAAAAAGATGTTGAGGATTGGGCCATTCAGTTCTGCAGGTGCTATGAGACCGCCGGAATCACCAAGGAAGACCGAATCCATATCACTCCGGGTTACGGTCTGTGGACTGCCGGTATCGGTTTCCAGGCTGGCTGTGAACGGCTTGGAGCAATGGCTATCCCTATGGGTCCCGGCAATACCGATAAACAGATCAAGATGATGATCGATCTTAAATCCACTGTCCTTTGTGCTACTTCATCCTATGCTCTCCTCCTGGCGGAAGAGATCGAGAAGCGCGGCGTCCGCAATCAGATCCATCTTAAGAAGGGCGTCATCGGTTCTGAGCGCTGGGGCGATACCATGCGTAAACGAATCGCTAATGAACTAGGTGTTGAACTTTTTGATATCTATGGTCTTACAGAGATCTATGGACCGGGCATCGGCATCAACTGTACGAAAGATGCCCCTATGCATATCTGGGACGATTATATCTATCTCGAGATCATCGATCCTAAGACAGGAAAGGTCCTTCCTGATGGGGAGAATGGTGAGATCGTCATTACGACTCTTGTCAAAGAAGGCGCGCCTCTTATCCGTTATCGAACTCACGATCTTTCTAGGATCATTCCTGAAAAATGTTCCTGCGGTATGACATATCCCCGCATCGACCGCATCATTGGAAGGTCTGATGATATGGTCAAGGTCAAGGGCGTCAACATTTATCCGGGACAGATCGAAGATGTCCTGAAGCATATCGAAGGCGTATCCAGCGAGTATCAGGTCATGATCGATCATATGAATGGCAAAGACATTATGACCCTCTTCTTCGAGATGGATCTTGGTTACTCCAAGAAGGCTCTTGAAGATGCAGTTGGTGCCGAATTCAAGACAAAAGTCGGTCTGACAATCGTTCCTATGGGTGTTGCTATCGGTGAACTGCCCCGATCTGAGAAGAAGTCCCGCAGAATCTTTGATAACAGGTATTAGTCTTCCCAAAAATACTTTTAAGGGCCGCCACTACCAAAGTGACGGCCTTTTTGTTTTGAAGCTCTAGACATGTTGTTTTGTCTATAATAATTAAAAGGTGACCGATATGAATGCAGAAAACCAAAAGGTACTGGAACGTCTGAAAAAGGGCAACGAAACCTATGTTGAGAATGGAAAACAACTTGGCGATGTGTCTTCTGAGATACGTCTTAAGACTGCGGCGGAAGGGCAGCATCCTTATGCCATCGTGATAACCTGTTCAGATTCAAGGGTTATTCCGGAAGCCGTCTTTTCGGCAGGAATAGGAGAGCTTTTCGTTATCCGTGTTGCAGGCAATGTCCTCGACAATCATCAGCTTGGTAGTATCGAATATGCTTTTTCGCATTTGGATGCCAATCTCATCGTGATGCTGGGCCATACCCATTGCGGTGCGATAGGCGCATCTCTGCACAGCCATGGCGGCGAGGATATGTATATCAAATATATCGTCGATGATATCAAGGAAGCAGTCGGAGATGAGACAGACGATCATGAAGCCACTGTTTTGAATGTAAAACATGGTGTGAAGATGATCGTGGACACATTTGAAGACCATCCGGAATTAGAGCATAAGGATTTGGATATAATAGGCGCTGTATATGATATCGAGACTGGCTTAGTCCAGTGGTTATGATCGAAGAAATCTTTTGAGAATAAGAAAGGATACTTCAATGGAACTTGATGAACAAGAACTCAAAGACGGACTGAAATATATCGTCGGTACCTGGCAGGTGGATTACCTGGTCAATGCTTTTTCGGATGATTTGGCACATATCCCCGCTGCGGAATTTAAGAGTGATGACGGAACTGATTTTACAGCTATCCAATATGAATTCTTTGAAGATCACACCATGCTGATGAGGAATACTGCAAACGGTGTGGAGTCAAAAGGTACCTGGGAACAGACGGACAGGTATGATTACCATTACACCGTTGGCGATTTTCTTAAGATTCCTGAAGGCGATTTCAAAGAGGCAGCCGAGAGTCTAAGCGTTCAGGATGGACACCTTGTTTTCAGTATTGCCTTCCTCGCTGTGGCGATGAATAAGATCGCTGATGGCGTTGTCACCAAAGATCCCGATATCGGTGATATTGAAATGACTGCCGAGGATTTGGCAAAACTTGATATCGTCGGTCGATACGAAGTCGCAAAACTATTTTCATTTATAAATGACAATACGGGTTTTTTCACCAGAGAAGAAGTTAAGGCCGATTGTGATAAGAGGCTTGCTGCCGGTGAAATGGACGAAGGGGAAGCTAAAGAAGCCCTAGAAATGTTTGATTTTATCACCGAGTTTGGGGCTGATCATAAGATCAGAACCTGGTCAAAGATCCCTGATGGAGTATCTCAGAAAGAACTCGACGATGCTA
>JAEEGF012155532.1_pt1 | contig 70512 bp, 57 predicted proteins | sample 9134171 | NCBI WGS metagenome assembly JAEEGF01 (sample SAMN16246542, study PRJNA631951) | gut metagenome | biome: gut microbiome; feature: rumen; material: AP-attached | host: Bos | place: Iran: Karaj | collected 2018-10 | reverse complement strand
ACAAGACCGACATCTTCCGCGCCGGAGTTGCCGTCTCCGACTCCCCTACCGGCCCGTTCAAGCCCATGCCGGACCCGATCCGCGGCAGCTACTCCATCGACTACGCCATCCTGCACGATGACGACGACGAGTACTATATGTACTTCGGAGGCATCTGGGGCGGTCAGCTCCAGCGCTACGAGGACAACCTCGCCAAGGACTGCGGCACCTCCTATCCCGCCGACGACGCTCCGGCCATTCCCGGCCGCGTCGTCAAGCTGGCCAAGGACATGCTCCAGTTCGCGGAGGATCCCAAGCCCGTCGTACTCCTCGACGAGGACGGCAAGCCCATCACGGTAGCCGACAACGACCGCCGCTTCTTCGAAGCCAGCTGGATGCACAAGTACAAAGGCAAATACTATTTCAGCTACTCCACCGGTGACACCCACAAGCTCTGCTACGCCATAGGCGACAATCCTTACGGACCCTTCACCTACAAGGGCGTCATCCTCACCCCTGTCTTCGGATGGACCACCCACCACTCCATCGTGGAGTTCAACGGCAAATGGTGGCTCTTCCACCACGACAGCGTTCCGTCCAAGGGCATCAACCGCCTCCGCAGCCTCAAGGTCTGCGAACTGAACTACAACGAAGACGGCACCATCCAGACCATAGAAGGCCTCGACGACTGATAGATATTAAATATGAAGAAATCGATTATCCTGGTGATGGCGGCGCTTGCGCTCGCCATCACTTCTTGCGGACCCAAGTACGAGACAGTCAAGGGTGACCCGCTCAAGACAAAGATCTACACTCTGGAGAACGGTCTGAAGGTATATATGACCGTCAACAAGGAAGAGCCCCGCATCCAGACCTATATCGCCGTCCGTTCAGGCGGAAGGAACGATCCCGCGGACAATACCGGACTCGCCCACTACCTCGAACACCTGATGTTCAAGGGTACGGAAGTGCTCGGTACCACTGATTACGCGGCAGAGAAGCCCATACTCGACCAGATCGAAGAGCTGTACGAAGTGTACAGGACCAAGACCGATCCCGTCGAGCGCAGGAACATCTACCACGTGATCGACTCCCTCAGCTACGAAGCCTCGAAGATCTCGATCCCCAACGAGTATGACAAGTCCATGGCCATCATCGGAGCCAACGGCACCAATGCCTTCACCTCCAACGACGTGACCTGCTATACCGAGGACATCCCCTCCAACCAGATCGAGAACTGGGCCAAGGTCCAGTCCGACCGCTTCAAGAATATGGTCATCCGCGGCTTCCACACTGAGCTGGAGGCCGTCTATGAGGAATACAACATGTACCTCAACGAAGACAGCGAGAACGCCATGATGGCCATCGACTCCGTGCTGTTCAAGAACCACCCTTACGGCACTCAGACGGTCATCGGCACCTCCGACCATCTCAAGAATCCTTCCATCAAGGCCATCAAGAAGCAGAAGGCGACATACTATGTCCCGAACAATACCGCCATCTGCGTCTCCGGAGACTTCGATCCTGACGAGTTCGTAAAGATCGTGGAGAAGTATTTCGGCGACTGGCAGCCCAATCCCGACCTTCCGGTGTTCACCTGCCGTCCCGAGGATCCCATCACCTCCCCTGTCGAGAAGGATGTATATGGTACCGAGGCCGAGTTCGTCATGATCGGCTGGAGGTATCCCGGAGGCAGCGTCATTGAAAGCGAGACCGCCGACATCGTCTCTGCGGTACTCAGCAACGGGATGGCCGGCATCATGGACATCGACCTCATCCAGCAGCAGAAGGTCCTCGCAGCCGAAGGCATGGCCTATGCCCGCACCGATTACAGCGAGTTCCTGCTCGACGGATATCCCAAGCAGGGCCAAACCCTCGAAGAGGTCCGCGACCTGCTGCTCGCCAGCGTGGCAAAGCTGCGCAAGGGAGACTTCGACGAGAACCTCGTCAAGGCCTCCATCGCGAACTTCAAGCTCAGCCAGATGCGCGCACTTGAGAGGAACGGCAACCGCGCCATGGCATTCGTCAACTCCTTCGTCGACGGCCATGAGTGGAAGGATGACGTCCACCAGCTCGACCGCCTGTCCAAACTCACCAAGCAGGATATCGTCGACTGGGCGAACAAGTACCTGGGCGAGAACAGCTACGTGGTCGCCTACAAGCGCGTAGGCCCCAACCCCAAGAACGAGAAGATCGACGCTCCCGAGATCACCCCTATCGTCACCAACCGCGACAAGCAGAGCGACTTCCTGACCGCTCTCCAGGAGAGCGAAGTGAAGCCGATCGAGCCCGTTTTCGTGGACTACTCCAAGGACATGTCCGTCTTCAACACCCAGACCGGCATCGAAGTCCTCTACAAGCATAACGATATCAACGATATCGCCACCCTGGAGTTCCTGTTCGACGAGGGCGACCTCACCGACCCCGCCATTTCCTTCGCTACCGACTACGTCAGCTATCTCGGTTCCGAGACCCGCAGCGCGGAGGATATCGCCAGCGAGATGTACGGACTGGCCTGCAGCCATTTCCTCCGCTCCAGCACCAACCAGACCTGGTACGGCGTATCGGGTCTCTCGGAGAACATCGGCAAGGCCCTCGATATAATTGAAGACCTGGTAGCCAATGCCAAGGCCGACGAGGACATCCTGTCGGAACTCAAGGCCGACATGCTCCAGAGCCGCGCCGTCAACAAGATGACCCAACGCAGCTGCAACTCCGCTCTCAACAACTATATAATGTATGGTCCGGAGTTCGTCAAGTCCACCACGCTGACCAACGAGCAGCTGACCGCACTGAGCTCCGAGGAGCTCCTCGCCAAGGTCACCAACCTTCTCACCAAGCAGCACAAGGTGCTCTACTATGGCCCGATGAGCGAGAACGAGCTCCGCAACCTGCTCGCCGAACATCACGACGTCGCCGGAGACTTGGAACCTCTTACCCTCAAGTACCCGCAGAAGGTCCTTACCCCTGAGGCCAAGGTCTTCATCGCCCCGTACGACGCCAGGCAGTTCAACTACATCCAGTACTCCGACCGTGGTGAAGGATTCGTCCTGGAGGACGCTCCCGCCATCGAAGTGTTCAACGAGTATTTCGGAGGAGGAATGAACACCATAGTGTTCCAGGAGATGCGCGAAGCCAGGGCCCTCGCTTACTCTGCGGAAGCATATCTCTCTTCGCCTTCGTACAAGGACGACAGTTACTCCTTCTATGCCCGCATAGGATCGCAAAGCGACAAGCTCCGCCAGGCCGTGGAAGCATTCGACGAGATCATCAACAACATGCCCGAGTCGCAGAAGGCGTTCGACATAGCCAAGTCCTCCCTCGACGGAAGCCTGCGCACCAGGAGACATGCCGGACTGTCCGTCCTGAACAGCTATCTGACCTCCAAGGAGCTCGGACTTGACGAGCCGGTGGAGAAATACATTTTCAGCAAGCTCGACGGCATCACCCTCGACGACCTCGCCGCCACCCAGCGCAAATGGGTCAAGGACCGCACCTATGTGTACGGCATCCTCGGCGACGCATCCCTGCTCGACCTCGACTTCCTCAAGACGCTCGGACCGGTCAAGCAGGTGACGCTCGAGGACATCTTCGGCTACTAGTCGTCCTTGAGCATGTACTCGGTGATGTTCCGGATGCCCGGTATGCCATAGTAGGCATCCACGACATCGCCCCTGAGCCAGACATACCTTCCCAGGATATCCGGGTTGTCCACAAGATTGAGGGCATCCCGGATATCTCCTTTCTGGAGCTGGACCGACAGGCACAGCTCGCGGTCGGTGACGGAAGACCGGGCGCCGAGCACGATATTCGTCTGTGACTTGAACGGAGGGGAAAAGGACGCCGACGATGAACTTAGGTCGCCGCCTACGATGTACCCGCAGACCCACACATCCTCCATTCCAGGCTCGCTTCGCGCCTGTGAAACGCTGTATGCGCTCGAAATGTCAGACCCTCTGGAGCTTCCCTGACCGAGGGTGAAATCCTCGGAGCTCCAAAGCCTTGAAGTGTCGACCGCCACCTTGATGCCGCTCAAGGAACGGGACTCGCCCGAAGGCGCGGATATGTTCAGGACGAGTATCTCGCGGCTTTCCAACACTCGGGTGAAGACAGTCTCATCCGTTCCGCCGTCGCTCAGGACGAGCGAAACACTGCCGGGATTGAAATACGCGATGCGTTTTTCCCTATACCCGTAGAGAAGCTTCCCGTCAGCGTTCTTCAGGAGAAGAGTCCCGTTCGGGAAAGACGTCAGGAAATCAGAAGCAATGTTGAGCTTTACGCCGGAATTGAGCTGCCTGCAGACCAGGTCGGCGTGACAGTCCTCTCCGGTGCTTACCAATACCACCTGACGGTCGCCGAACTGAGGAGCGGAGAACTTCGGAGCCTTGAAATCGCAAGACACGGCAGAAACGGTATAACTCCCCGGAGGTAGGGAGAAAGATGCCGGCGAATCGCCATATTTGCCGTTGTACATTTCGTTGCCGTCCGAATCGATTACCGTCAGGATGAAATCATTGGTGTCGGGAATCTCGGACGCGGTGCGTGTAACGGGGAACGACTCCCCCAGAAAACGTAGGAAAAGACGGCCATTGGGCCGTTCGGGGATGAAGGCGTCACAAGAAGCCAGAAGGAAAACGCCGGCCAAGGCGGCAGAAAAGAAATGGATGGAAGTTTTCATGACGTAAAGGTTTTGTCCGGATCAAATCTATATAAAAGGAAGTTCATCCGGCTTCAAAAAGATAACTGTCTTCGGGGGGAGAAATGAATCTTTCGAAAGCGCATCTTTCTTTGCGCTCGTTTAAAATTTTCACGGGGCAATCGCATCACTGCGACCGCCCCGCTACTTAACCTAAACTTAAACTATGAAAAACTTCGATGTAAAAGTAGTCATTCTAATTTGAAACGCAAAGGATTTTTAGAAAAAATATCATTTTTTTTGCGGTTTTTTATCAATTTGGATATATAAATCACAAAAATGGGGAGTAAAATAAAAAAATAGGGTAGCTATTTAAACCTTTATTCCAATTCCTTGTCCAATGATAGAATCCATCCCCCGGGGGATGGAAAAGGAAACAAAAACTCAAAAAAATCTACAGATCATGAAAAAATTTTTGATGATTCTCATGGCAGCCGGAATGATGCTTTTCGCAGGCATGTCCTCTGCCAGCGCCCAGGGCCCGGGCGGATTCAGCTTCGATCCCGATGAGATGGCTAAGATGCGCGTCGAGCAGATGAAGCAGAGCCTCAAGCTCAACAAGGACCAGGAGACCAAGCTCACCGCTCTGTTCAAGAAGCAGAACGAGGAAATGGCCAAGATGTTCGAAGGCGGCGGAATGCCCGACATGAGCAAGATGCAGGAGACCATGAAGAAGCAGGACGAGGAAATCAAGAAGATCCTCACCGCCGACCAGTACAAGGCCTACTCCGAGGAGCAGCAGCGCATGCGTGAGCAATTCGGCGGAGGCGGATTCTAGCCTGCTGAAGAATTGTCTTGACACCTTATAAATCCCCGGAAACTTTGTTTTCGGGGATATTTTTGTCCATTTCCATCCGATTTATGAAAATAAAGGCTAAATTAGTACGATTTAGACTTTCCGTACCGATTGAAGATTAAACGATCAATAGCCATCGCAGCCTTGCTGCTCCTGTCCTTTGCCGTCAGCGCACAGGACAAGATAAAGCATGGATTCAATTCCGTTCCCTATCCCGTGATCGGATACAGCGACGACCTCGGCATACAGTACGGAGTCAACTATACCTTGTTCGACTACGGCGACGGATCCATCTTCCCGAACTACCGGCACAAGGCCGTGATGGAGTATTCCCGCTATACCCGTGGCCAGACCGGTCTCAAACTCACATACCAGTCGGCATACCTCATTCCCGGCATCCGCTTCTCCGCGGCTCTCGCCTACAACAGGAACCCGATGTATCACTTCTACGGGTTCAACGGTTCCGCTACTCCGGTCAACCGCGCGCTGGACCGCAAGGACGGAGTGGCATATTACGACATCGACCGCAAGTTCATCCGTGCCGTCGCCACCTTCCAGGGCGGGATCATCGACGGACTCGACTGGGCTGCCGGTGTCAATTTCCTTTCGTACAGGATAGGTACCCTGGATCCGAAATTCGGTTATGACCCGCAGAATTCCCTCTACAACCGCTATATTGAGGCCGGGGTCATACGCCCGGACGAAGCTTCGGGAGGAAATGTGCTCGAGTTCAACGCCGGATTGGTCTATGACACCCGCAACGCCACGACCATCCCCTCACGCGGCGTCTGGTCGGAGCTGTATGTAACGGGGTCGCCGGATGTCTTCAAAACCGGCTACAAGTACACGAGGCTCAGCGCACATTTCCGCCACTATGTCGGCATCGTGGACAACGACCGCCTCACGTTCGCATATCATCTGGCATACCAGGGGATAATCGGCGGCAACCCCCCTTTCTACATCCTGCAGAACATCACTTCCCTCGTGGTCAACAAGACCGTCAACGAAGGACTCGGCAACAAGAACACCATCCGCGGCACCCTGTACAACCGTTTCATCGGAAGAGGGTATGTCTGGGGCAATTTCGAGACCCGCATCAAGCTGTTCAGCTTCATTGCGAGGAACCAGGCGTTCTACATCGCCGCCAACCCGTTCTTCGACTGCGGAGCGATAGTGGCTCCCTATCGTATGGACGAAGTTACCAAAATGCAGGCGGGCAGCGGAACGTACAAGGATGCGACAAAGTTCCACGGAAGCTACGGAGCCGGACTCAAACTGGTGATGAACCGCAACTTCGTGATGTCTGTGGAGGTGGCCAGGCCTCTGAACCGGGACGACGGCCATTTCGGCCTCATCATGGGGTCCAACTATCTATTCTAGAGATTATTGTTTCTTCTCCGGGCGCATCTTGGCATACTTGAGAAGTATGGTCTTCGGCTCCGGATAATCATCGAAGGATATCTTTGCCTTGAGCTCGGGGAAAGAACCCGTTATGTCCAGGATGAGTCCCGGACCGAATCGGTTGTGCTCGATGCGCTGGCCGATGCTGAAATCACGCATGGGAGATGGCACGAAGGTGGCTTCGTCATAGCGCGCGGCCGGCGGAGCCGTGGGAACGGGCCGGCGGGACGCGGCCGCAGGCGCGGTCTGCGCGGGGCGGGACGGGACGGACGGCTGCGCCTGCCCGGCTCCGCCGCGCCTTTCCTTGAAATAAGTCACACTCGAAGAGCTGCCGTAACGGTAGCCTCCGCGGCCGAAGAAATGCGAGCCGAAGCCGCCGAAGCCCCCGTCTTCCTCCTCCAGGTCAAAGTCCTTATCCCTCAGTGGATTGGCAAGGTACTTGGGATCTATCTCCCGGATGAATCGGCTGGGAGAATTGGACTCGTGCCTGCCGTTGCGCATGCGGGTGGAAGCGAAGGACAGGGCGACGGTTTTCTTGGCGCGGGTCATCGCGACGTAGAAGAGCCGGCGCTCCTCCTCGATCTCGTTGGCGGAAGAGAGCATGTTGACGGAAGGGAAGAGGTTCTCCTCCATGCCGGCCACGAAGACATAAGGGAACTCCAGTCCCTTGGCGGAATGGGCGGTCATCAGGGCCACCTTGTTGTTGGTATCCTCCTCATCCGCCATATCCACGCTGCTCAGCAGCGAAATATTTTCCAGATAATCCCCCAAAGTCACGACCGGCGGCTGGAGAGAGGAGTCTGTCTCCGGAGAACGTGCCTCCCTCCTCTCTTCAGCCGCCTCAAGTTCGGCGAAGTATTCGTTCTGGCGGTCTTCGACGAAGTGCGCGACGCTGTTGATGAGCTCCTCGATGTTCGAGGCGCGGGAGATGCCTTCGATGGAAGTGTCGGACTTGAAGAAAGCGTACAGGCCGGAGTCGTCGGCGATGCGCTGCGCCAGCTCCAGGGCGTCGGTAGAGCGGACGCTTGAAGCGAGGCCGCCGATCATGTCGCAGAACGCCCTGAGCTTGGCGGCGGCAGCCGTCCTGAGCCCGAAATCCGCAAGGTCAGGGGCATACACTGCCCTGAAGAGCGAGAATCCGTGCGCGCGGGCTGCGGCGCCGAGCGCTTCCAGCGAGGTGTCGCCGATGCCGCGCGCCGGCTTGTTCACGGCACGCTTGAACGACTCGTCGTCGTGAGGATTGACCACCAGCTTGAAATAGGCCATCATGTCCCTTATCTCCGCCCTGTCGAAGAAGGAATTGCCGGAGTAGATCATATAGGGGATATTGCGCTTGCGCAGGGCCTCTTCGATCGCCCGGGACTGGGAGTTGGTCCTGTAAAGAACGGCGAAGTCCTGATACTGGGCGCGTTCCTCGCGCATCCTGTCCATTATGCCGCTGGTTATGAGGACAGCCTCCTCCTGCTCGGTGTATGCGCTGATCAGGCGGATCTTCTCTCCTTCCTCCCCTACGGCGTAACACTCCTTGGGGATACGGTTCTCATTCTTGGCGATCAAGGAATTGGCCGCCTCCACGATCACTTGGGTGGACCGGTAGTTCCTCTCCAGGCGGAACACCTTGCACTCGGGATAATCCTTCCGGAAACTGAGTATGTTCTCCACCTTCGCTCCGCGGAACGCATAGATGGACTGGGAGTCGTCACCGACGACGCAGATATTGCGGTGCGGCTCGGCCAGCCGCTTGAGGATCAGGTACTGGGCGAAGTTGGTGTCCTGGTACTCGTCCACCAGGATATGGGAGAAACGGCCGGAAATGTCCGCAAGGGCTTTGGGATGGTCCCGGAGCAGTATGTTCATGTTCAGGAGGATGTCGTCGAAATCCATCACGCCGGACTTCTTGCAATGCTCGGCGTAACGCGAGAAGACGTCGCAAATCTTCGGCTTCTTGGCGCGGGTGTCGTTGGCGACGACGTTGGGATCGGAGCGGTATTTCTCGGCCGTGACAAGATTGTTCTTGGCAAGCGAGATACGTGCGAGCACCTCCCTGGGCTTGTAAACCTTGTCGTCGAGGCCAAGCTCCTTGATGCAGGCCTTGATGGCGCTCACGGAATCCGAGGTGTCGTAGATGGTGAATGAGGACGGGTAACCAAGCGCGTCGGAATACTCTCTCAGGAAACGGATGAACATGGAATGGAATGTTCCCATGTACAGCCTTCGGGCACGCCTCTCCCCCACCATAGCAGCAATGCGCTCCTTCATCTCCCCCGCGGCTTTCTTGGTAAAAGTGAGTGCCAGAATCCGGTCGGGCTCGCAGCCCTGGTCCAGGATGTTGGCAATCCTGCAGGTCAATACCTTGGTCTTGCCCGAGCCTGCGCCCGCAACGATCAGCACCGGTCCTTCCACACAGGCTACAGCTCTCCTCTGCTCACTGTTCAGCCCCTCGAAAATAGCATTCACTTTGTTCTCCATAATTACCGCAAAATTACTAAAAAATACGTATCTTCGCATCGCGTTTCGTAAATACTCAAATAACCTATTCATAATGTCAAACAACATCGTTTTGAAGAAAGGCCTGAACATCCCCCTCGCGGGTGTTCCGCGCCTAGCTGTCAAAAGGACGGTCACTCCCGTCACCGTCGCCGTGCAGCCTTCCGACTACAAGGGCCTCAACGCAAGGCTCCTCGTCCGTGAAGGAGACAAGGTGCTCGCGGGATCTCCCGTCCTGGCTGACAAGAAGAACCCCGACGTGCTCGTCACCTCGCCGGTCAGCGGCACGGTGAAGGAGGTTGTCCGCGGTGACAAGAGAAAGTTGCTTGCAGTGCTCGTCGATGCCGACAAGGACCAGGAGTACCTGGATTTCGGCGCCGCCGGCAGCGCCCTCACCGCAGAGGAAGTCAAGGACAAGCTCCTCAAGAGCGGACTCTGGGCTGCATTCATCCAGCGCCCTTACGGCATCCTGGCCGACCCGGCCGTCAAGCCCAAGGCGATCTTCGTTTCCGCATTCAGCACCGCCCCCCTCGCAGCCGACACTGAGTTCACGCTCGGGAATGACACCGCAGTGCTCCAGGCAGGAGTCAGCGCCCTCGCCAAGCTCGCCAAGGTCCACGTATCCGTGAAGTCGGCCGACTCCGCATTCGCCCGCCTGAGCGATGCCGAGATCCACGTCGTCAAGGGCAAACACCCCGCCGGAAACGTCGGAGTCCAGATTTCCCACATCTGCCCCATCCGCAAGGATGAGACCGTATGGACCGTATCCCTCGCCCTGCTCGCAGCCATCGGCCGCCTGTTCACCACCGGCCGTTACGACGTGCGCCGCAAGGTCGCCGTAGGCGGCCCCGCCACGAACGGCCCCGCTTACATCGACACCCTTCCCGGCATCCCCATGGACACCCTCAAGGAGTTCTATGTCGATGCCGACGGCATCCGCATCATCAGCGGAGACGTGCTCAGCGGCAGGAACGTCGGCGAGAACGGCTACCTCGGGTTCTACGACACCCAGGTCACCGTCCTCAAGGAAGGTACCGAGCCCGAGCTCCTCGGATGGGCCCGTCCGTTCCGTTTCAACCAGTACAGCGCCGACCACTCCTACTTCAACTGGTGCCTCGGCCGTCTGGACAAGGAAGTCGCAATGGACACCAACCTCCACGGAGGTCCCCGCGCATTCGTCATGCCCGACTCTTACTACGGCAAGTATTTCCCGATGGACGTATATCCCCTCTACCTTGTCAAAGCCTGCCTCGCCGGCGACATCGACAACATGGAGAAATACGGCATCTACGAAGTCCTTCCGGAAGATTTCGCGCTTGTCGAGTTCATGGATCCTTCCAAGAACTACGTACAGGACATCATCGAAAAAGGCATCGACCTGATGCTCAAGGAAATGGCATAAAGAAAGTACTATGAACAAGATATTTGAAAAAGGCGGAAAGCTTTATTGGCTGCACTCGACCGTCGACGCGTTCGAGACTTTCCTTCACGTGCCCGGCACCGTCACCCGCAAGGGTGCGCATGTCAGGGATGCCGTCGACCTCAAGCGCATCATGATCATCGCCGTGATCGCCGCCGTTCCCGCCGCCCTCTTCGGCATGTGGAACACCGGTTATCAGCATGCCCTCGCCACCGGAGCCGCCCCTGCATTCTGGGCCGACCTCTGGTTCGGTTTCCTCAAGGTTCTCCCGTTGTTCATCGTCTCCTACGTGGTCGGTCTGGCCATCGAGTTCGCCTCGGCCCAGATCCGCGGCGAGGAAGTGAACGAAGGATACCTCGTATCGGGATTCTTCATCCCCCTCATAGTCCCCGTGGACGTTCCGCTCTGGATGCTCGCGGTCGCAGTGGCCTTCGCAGTCATCTTCGGCAAGGAAGTCTTCGGCGGCACCGGAATGAACATCTGGAACCCCGCCCTCCTCACCCGCGCATTCCTGTTCTTCTCGTATCCCAACAGCATGTCCGGATCCGAGACCTGGATCGCCATGCGCAAGGGCGAAACCCTCGTGGACGGCGCAACCGGCGCCACGCCCCTCTCCTTCATCGGTGACGGGATGGACGCCCTCGCCAATTCCGGCGCCCAGTACGGCACCGGCTTCTGGGACATGTTCATCGGAACGGTCCCCGGATCGGTCGGAGAGACCAGCGTCATCGCCATCCTCCTCGGAGCGGTCATCCTCCTCTGGACGGGAGTCGCCAGCTGGAAGATCATGGTATCTTCCGTCGCCGGCGCCCTCTTCGTAGGCGGCCTGGCACAGCTCTGCGGCGGCACCGACATACCCTGCCTCTATCACCTCGTGATGGGCGGCTTCGCCTTCGGTACGGTTTTCATGGCCACCGACCCCGTCACCTCGGCCCAGACCGACTGCGGCAAGTGGATCTACGGATTCTTCATCGGAGCGGTCTGCGTCATCATCAGGCTCTTCAACCCTGGCTATGCTGAAGGCATGATGCTCGCCATCCTGCTCGGCAACACCTTCGCTCCGCTGATCGACTGGTACGTCACCGACCGCCACATCGCCCGGAAGAACAAAGTTGTCAAAGCCGCTTAAAACTATCGGGATATGAATACAAACAACAATGTATATACAGTGATATACACTACAGTAGTGTGTGTCCTGGTAGCTGCGATCCTGGCCTTCGTCTCGTCGTCCCTCAAGCCCAAGCAGGACGCCAACGAGAAGGCCGAGACCATCAGCCAGATCCTTACCGCGGCCCAGTTCGGCGAGAAGTCCGAGTGGCAGGCCAAGGGCAATGCTGCCGTGCTTGACTTCTACAAGCAGAACATCGCGGAGGCCATCCTCATCGATGCCTCCGGCAACAAAGTCGGCGACCTCGGCACCGCAGACGCCACCATCTACGGCAAATCCGAGCTCAAGGCCCAGAACTACAATATCAAGGGCGGGTCGGGCACCAAGCTTCCCGTCTATGTCTTCAAGAACGGCGTATCCGTCATCCCCGTGTACGGAGCAGGCCTCTGGGGCCCGGTCTGGGGCTACCTCGCCCTCGGTTCCGACCTCAAGACCATCTCCGGAGCATACTTCGACCACGAGAGCGAGACTCCCGGCCTTGGCGGAAAGATCAAGGACGATCCCGCTTTCCGCGCCCAGTTCAAGGGCAAGTCCGTGGACTTCAATGATTCCAAGGCTGCATTCAGCATCGTGAAGGGCGGCGCTCCGGCCGGCAAGGCCAACGCCATCGACGCCATCTCCGGAGCGACTATGACTTCCAAGGGACTCGACGAGGCCATCAACGTATGGCTCGGAGCCTACAAGGCATACCTTACCAAGACCAACCCTGAAGAATAGGAGGAAACGTCATGAATGCTAAATTGAAAGAAACCATACTGAACCCCATTCTCAAGGGCAATCCCATCACCGTCCTCGTCCTCGGTATCTGCTCTTCGCTGGCTGTTACCGTCGAGATGAAGGGCGCCCTCGTGATGGCGCTGTCGGTCATCATCGTCACCGGCATGTCGAGCCTCATCTGCTCGCTGCTCCGCAAGACCATCCCCAACCGCGTCCGCATCATCATCCAGCTCGTGGTCGTGGCCATGATGGTCATCCTCGTGGACCAGGTGCTCAAGTCCTTCGAAGGCACTTACCCTCTGGACAAGCAGCTCTCGGTCTATATCGGCCTCATCATCACGAACTGTATCGTGATGGGACGCATCGAGGCCTTCGCCCTCGGCAACAAACCCATCCCGTCCCTGCTTGACGGTCTGGCCAACGGCGTCGGCTACGGTCTCATCCTCATCATCGTGGCGTTCTTCCGCGAGCTCTTCGGCTCCGGCACCCTCTTCGGACTGCCGGTGCTCTCCGCCCTCGGATACACCAACAACGGCCTCATGATCCTGCCTCCGATGGCCCTTATCCTCATCGGCTGCATCATCTGGGTCCAGAGATCGATCCAGAAGGATCTCCAGGAAAACTAATTAACACGTATCGGTCATGGAGTATATAAACCTATTCGTAAAGTCAATCTTCGTTGACAATATGATTTTTGCATACTTCCTCGGTATGTGTTCATACCTGGCGGTATCCAAAAATGTCAAGACGGCCAACGGTCTCGGCATCGCCGTGATCGCCATGCTCATCATCACCCTTCCCCTCAACTATCTCCTCAACAAGTTCGTCCTCACCCCGGGCGCCCTTTCCTGGCTCGGCGACAGCTTCGCGAACGTGGACCTCAGCTTCCTGAGCTTCATCCTGTTCATCGCCGTCATCGCCGCATTCACCCAGGTGGTCGAGATGGTCGTGGAGAAGTTCCTTCCCGCGCTTTATTCCTCACTGGGTATTTACCTCCCGCTCATTGCCGTGAACTGCGCCATCCTCGGAGGCTCGCTCTTCATGCAGCAGCGTGACTTCGGCAACATCGGAGAGGCCGCGGTATATGCCCTCGGATCCGGCATCGGCTGGTGGCTCGCCATCGTAGCCCTCGCCGCCATCCGCGAGAAGCTCTCTTACAGCAACGTTCCCGCCGGCCTCAAGGGCATCGGCATCACATTCATCACCGTCGGCCTGATGGGCATCGCCTTCATGGCCTTCATGGGTATTTCACTTTAATCAAGGAGGTAAGATTATGACAGGTACTATCATTTCATCCATGTTGTTCATGGTTCTGGTCATCCTCTTCCTGGTGGCCATCCTCCTCTTCGTCAAGGCGAAACTCACCCCGAAGGGAACCGTGCAGATCGACATCAACGACGGCAAGAAGGTTCTCAGCGTAGCCCCCGGCGGCTCGCTCATGAACACCCTCGCCGACAACCAGATCTTCCTCCCCTCCGCCTGCGGCGGCAAGGCCAACTGCGGCCAGTGCAAAGTCCAGGTGCATGAGGGCGGCGGCACCATCCTGCCCACCGAGACCGGTTTCTTCAACAAGAAGCAGATCAAGGACGACTGGCGCCTCGGCTGCCAGGTCAAGGTCAAGGACAATCTCAAGATCCAGGTCGCAGAGTCCGCCCTCAGCGTCAAGAAGCTCGAGTGCGAGGTCATCTCCAATGAAAACGTCGCGACCTTCATCAAGGAGTTCACCGTCAGGCTGCCCGAAGGCGAGCACATCGACTTCAAGAGCGGCGAGTACATCCAGATCGACATCCCCGAATACGAGGCCGACTTCTCCGACATGGGCGTAGCCGACATCTACAAGGGCGACTGGGACAAGTACGGCATTACCGGCCTGAAGTTCAAGAACACCACTCCGACCATCAGGGCCTATTCCATGGCCTCGTATCCCGCGGAGCAGAACGTCATCAAGCTCAATGTCCGTATCGCCACTCCTCCTTTCGACAGGACCCAACCCAAGGGCGTGTTCAAGTTCGTCCCCGGAGTTCCTCCGGGCATCGCATCGACCTATGTCTTCTCCCGCAAGCCGGGCGACAAGGTGATGATCTCCGGCCCTTACGGCGAGTTCCTTCTCCCGAAGGACGATCCCGAGGATATGGAGTACATCTTCGTCGGCGGCGGCGCCGGAATGGCCCCGCTCAGAAGCCACATCATGCATCTGTTCAAGACCATGAAGACCAGCCGCAAGGTCAACTTCTTCTACGGCGCACGCGCCCTCGTCGAGGCCTTCTATCTCGAGGACTTCGCCGAGATCGAGAAGGAGTTCCCGAACTTCAAGTTCCACCTTGCCCTCGACCGTCCGGATCCCGCCGCGGATGCCGCTGGCGTACCTTACACCGCCGGCTTCGTCCACAACGTGATGAACGAGACCTATCTCAAGGACCACGAGGCTCCGGAGGACATCAAGTACTTCATGTGCGGACCTCCTATGATGGTCTCCTCCGTGAACAACCTGCTGGATTCGCTCGGAGTCGATCCCGCGAACGTCCTCTACGACAACTTCGGCGGCTAGCCGAACAAATAAAAGATCCGGTCGAAAGGCCGGATCTTTTGTTATATAAGAAACATACCTTTAAAAAAGATTCCGCTCCCCACCGGAAAGATATCTTTTTGAAAGTCCCGGGCGGAAGGTTTGATTAGATTTGTCTTAGAGAAAAGGTCGGCGGAAGCCGCAAAGCGAATCATTCACCTTTCAAACCTAACGCTATGGAACCTCACATCACGGCATCGTTTCTGACCGGGCGTTCGCCCAGTTCGCCAGTTCTGGCAATTTTTCTTTCAGTCTTATGCTTGCTATTTCCTGCCGTCGTGACGGTTTCGTGCGGCACCGCCGATCCTTTTTATCCGGAACAATGCCTTACGACTTCCCTGTTCATTCCGGAGCTGCTCGCATTGCAGGAGCATCCCACCAAGGCCGCCGCCTCCGACATCTCCCGCATAGACCTGTTCGTATTCAATGATGACGACAGCAGGCGCCTGGACTCCTATTGCAGCATGGGCAGGCCCGATACACCTTATATATATGTAACGTCGGGAGCGGGAGACAAACTCGTCGTTGCAGTGGCCAATTGTACCGGCAGGTCGTTCACATACGACGAATTCAGCAGTTATGAGTCGCTGGAGAGCGTAGTATGGGAGCTGAAGGACGAGGATCCGGCACATCCGGTGATGAGCGGCGAGTGCCAAGTCAGCGCGGGAGCCGGAGGTTATACTCCGCTGCACCTGACACCGCTGCTATCGGGAGTCTGCCTGGACTTCCTCAAGTGCGACTTCTCCGGACGGGGCTACAGGAGCCGGACTCTTGAGAACTGCAGCGTTTACCTCACTAATCTTTCCGGGAGCAGCGAGATCCTACGCCAGGACGGCTTCAAGATATCGAGACTGGAGAATCCCGGAGGCCTCGACTACGATTACCTGTCAACGATGAGACACCCCGAGATGATACGCAGGAGCGTCGTTCCCGGACAGTGGAGTCCGGTCGACCTCTACTGCTATCCCAACGACGTTTCCGACGGATCCATAGGCAGCCCCCGCACGAAGATGGTCGTCCAGGGCGACATCGACGGCATCACCTATTTCTATCCCATTGAGATCAACCAGGACGGATATGGGTACACGTCAGGGCCGCACGGCCTCAGCCGCAACGTCAAGTATTCCTACAGCCTGACCGTCACGCGCAAGGGAAGCCTGGACCCTGAAACCCCGGTGGGACCGGAGCAGGTGGTAGGCGAAGGATGGATAAGGCTGTATCCGGGTCAGTACATCACCGGGACCAACGATGAAAAGGTCCACATATGGTGCGAAGTCTATCCTCCGGACACTCCAGTGGACATCAGCCGCGAGGACCTTGATTTCGACGTCGAAAGAGGGATATATACCTATGAGATGGATCCGGACGGCCACGGCGTCACGCTGACTCTGAAGGAGAACGGTACCGGCATGTTCACGATAGACGCCGGAGCGCCGGTCAACGACGGCTTCCTGGTCATCGTAGTAGTCAATCCCTAAAGCTCGAAACGGGATTTGGAAGGGAACGCCTGGGCGAACGCCTCCAGCAACCTTTCCCTGAACACAAGGAACTTTTCCTCAGGCATGTTTACGTCGTTGATGCAGGCGAAGTCCGTATCCGGAGAGACGATAAAGGAACAGACCCTGTCCGGAGATGCCACTGCCGTGGAGAAATGCTTGTTGGATACCCTCTTCTCGAAAGTCCGGCCGGTATAGAAAGCGTAGTCGGAGAAAAGATAGTAGTTGAAATTGTACTCCCGGCGGACGGGAGAGACCGAAGCGGCGATACGCTCCGCCTCCTTGGAGGAGATCTCCTCGCAGACGCTTCGGAGAAGCGCGGCGCAGGCGTGCTGAGGGCGGCGGAACGACACGCACGGGCGCAGCCCCGACGCCTCGCGCGCCAGCCTGTCGCAGTTGCGGCAATGCCGTTTGTAAAGCCCCGACGCGAACAAGTGACGCTGGAAACTCACCCCGGCCTTGCCGTCGCGGAAGAAATCTTCGGGCCTGCAGTCCCTCAACGGGAAGAAATCGTCATTGAGATAAATGAACTCTTCGTCGAGACCCGGAATGCGGTGCAGGAACATTTCGATGGCGGTCGAGTTGAATACCGGTAGAAACTCTCCGGGTATGATGTCACGATGCATCACTATCTTGAGATTCCCCCTGTCGGCCCATTCCGGCACCTGGGTCTCGCCGGACACCACCAGGAACACATTGCGTACAAAGGGAAGATGAGTTTCGATACCCCTGAGCAGATACTTGAGGGTGCCCCAGTCGCGGAAATGCTTGCCATTGATGCCATCCCCGAGACGGGAACGGTAAGCCTCCCGCCAGACCGGATCGTTTCCGTCCACATATGTGATGACGGCATCCATCCTAATGGGATTCTCTGAGATAACGCGCCGTGAAGGTGTCGCCATGCGCGACCAAGTCCTCCGGAGTACCTTCGAATACCACTTCGCCTCCCTTGTCTCCGGCATCCGGTCCGAGGTCGATCACCCAGTCCGCCGCACGGATGACGTCGAGGTTGTGTTCCACCACGACCAGCGAATGGCCTTTGGACAGCAGGACGTCGAAGGCCTTGATGAGCTTCTCCACGTCGTAGAAATGAAGTCCGGTGGTGGGTTCGTCGAAGAGGAAGAGTATCTTCTTCGAAGCGGAAGAGCCGCTTTCGCTCATCGCCAGGAAGTATGCCAGCTTGATGCGCTGGCTCTCGCCTCTGGACAGCGTGCTGCTGCTCTGGCCGAGCTTGATGTAGCCGAGCCCGACGTCCACCAGCGGCTGGAGCTTGCGCGCAATGGACTGCGCGAGGGGTTCCTTCCCCTGCGAGAAGAATGCTATGGCCTCATCGACGCTGAGGTTGAGGATGTCGTCGATGTTCTTGCCGTTGTAACGGACTTCGAGTATGTCCGGTTTGAAACGCTTGCCGCCGCAGGACTCGCACACCATGGTGACATCGGCCATGAACTGCATCTCGATCTTGACGAAACCGTCGCCCTGGCATTCAGGGCAGCGTCCTCCGTCCTGGTTGAAAGAGAAGTAGTTGGGGCCGAAGCCGTTGATGCGGGCATACTGCTGGTCGGCCATCAGTTTGCGGATGTCGTCGAAGGCCTTGAGGTAAGTGACGGCATTGGAGCGGGTACTCCTGCCGATGGGATTCTGGTCCACGTACTCTATGCGCGAAATGCGGTCGAGATTGCCGGCCAGACCCCTGTGAAGGCCGGGGAGGTCGCCGCTCTCGTTCAAGCGGCGGTACATCGCCGGATACAGGATGTCACCCACAAGCGAAGACTTTCCGCTGCCGCTGACTCCCGTGACGACGGTCAGCACCCCGAGCGGGAACTTGACATCGATATCCTTGAGGTTATGCTCCATGGCTCCCTTCACCGTGATGGAATAGTGCCACGGGCGTTTCTCACGGACCAGTCGCGGACGACGTCCGGAGAGATACTGGAGAGTGAGCGAACGCTCATAGTCCTTTTCGGTCAGCCTGGACGAGCCGATGCTCCCCTGGAAGACTATCTGTCCTCCGTCCACTCCGGCTCTGGGACCCATGTCTATGAGCACGTCGGCGGCGCGTATGATCTCCTCGTCATGCTCCACGACGATAACGGTATTGCCGATGTCCCTGAGCCTCCTGAGCACGGCGATGAGCCTGTCGGTATCCCTGGAATGCAGGCCGATGGAAGGCTCGTCGAGGATATACATCGAGCCGACGAGTGATGATCCCAGCGCTGTCACGAGATTGATGCGCTGGCTTTCGCCGCCGGACAGGGTATTGCATGCACGGTTGAGCGTCAGATACCCCAGACCGACGTCCTCTATGCAGCGAAGGCGGGAAAGGATCTCGTCAAGGGGGCCCTTGACCACCGAGCGTTCATAGGCGTTCAGCTCAAGTCCGCTGAAATATGCGATGGCCTGCTCGATATTGAGGCTCAGTACTTCGTGTATGTCCTTGCCTCCTACCTTCACGTAGAGCGCGTCCTTGCGCAGGCGGCTGCCATGGCAGTCGGGGCAGGTCGTACGCCCCGAGAAACGGCTGAGCATGTACTTGTACTGTATCTTGTACCTCTGGGTCTCGATCCAGCGGAAGAACTCGTCGATGCCGATGAGCGAGTCCTCTTCGCGTTCGGCGGGGACTCCCTCCCAAATCTTTCTCCTGACCTCTTCGGACAGCTGGCAGTAAGGCTCGAAGACGGGTATGCCGTAGCGCTGCGAGACGGCTACGAGATGGTCCTTGAACCATCCCATCTTATCGCCTCGCCAGCAGGCGATGGCCCCGTCATATATGCTCTTGGTCTTGTCGGGGATGACCAGGTCCTCGCTGACTCCGATGATCTTGCCCAGACCGCCGCAGGTGGGGCAGGCGCCGAGGGGACTGTTGAAGCTGAACATGTACTCGTCCGGACGGCGGAAAGTCATGCCGTCAAGTTCGAAGCGGTTCACGAAGGTACGCATCTCGCCGTCCCTGGATACGAGCATCGTGCCCGCTCCGCGGGTGAATGCCGTATCAGCGGACGCCAATGCACGCGTACGGAGGTCCGCATCGGGCTCTCCTCCGTCCAGCTTCATCCTGTCCACGAGAAGGTACAGGCCATCGGGGAAATCACCGGTGGCGGAGCGTTGCATGACATCCTCGATGCGGATGACCGCACCGTCGGAGAAGAAACGGGAATAGCCCTCCTCCTTGAGCTTCAGCATCAGTTCGACCTTGTCCTCACGCGCATTCCAGCCCAGGTCGGAAAGCATATATACCACGTGAGGCTCGCCGTCGAAGATGAACGACATCACGTCGGCGGAGCTGTTGCACTTGACTTCCTGCCCGCTGACGGGCGAATACGTACGACCTATGCGGGCGAACAGCAGACGAAGGTAGTCATAGATCTCCGTGGTGGTTGCAACGGTGGAACGGGGATTGCGGATATTGACCTTCTGTTCGATGGCCACTGCCGGCGGGATGCCGTCGATGCTCTCGACGTCCGGCTTGCTCATCCTCCCGAGGAACTGTCTGGCATAGGACGACAGGCTCTCCGCGAAGCGTCTCTGGCCCTCGGCGAAAAGCGTATCGAAGGCAAGGGAGGACTTGCCGGATCCGGAGATGCCGGTAACGACCACGAACTTCCCGCGGGGAATCTCCACGGTGACATCCTTGAGGTTGTTGACCCTGGCTCTCCTGATGACGATACTGCCGTTGTCTGCCATATATTCGGAATGATTGGAACTGCAAATTTACTCAAATTTCATATCTTTGCCTAAACTTATAACAAGTATGAACAAATTACTCAAGATGGCATTGATGGCTGGCAGCGCGGCATTTGCGCTAGTATCGTGCCGGCAGGCTCCTGCCGGACAGGATGGTTTCAAGTATCTTATCGACGAATTTGCGGACCTCCGCATCATCCGATACAGGATAGAGGGCTGGGAGGATCTCAGCCTGCAGCAGAAAGAGTATGCCTATCATCTCTCCGAGGCCGCCAAGTGGGGCAGGGACATCTACTGGGACCAGAACGGCCGGTACAACCTCGAGGTCAGAAGGGTCCTGGAAAACATCCTGAACAATTACGACGGAGACAGGGAGTGCGACGAGTTCAAGGACTTCACCGTCTATGCCAAGCGGGTGTTCTTCTCCAACGGCATACACCACCACTACGCGGAGGACAAATTCTTCCCTGCCTGTTCCGAGGAGTACTTCATGAGCCTGATGCAGGCCGTCGGCGACGCGGACAAATGCAGCGAAATGATGCACGTCATCTATGACCGCGACTTCCTGCCTTCGCGCAAGTCCACCGACCCGGACAAGGACATAGTCGCGGCTTCCGCGGTGAACTTCTACGACGGCGTCACCCGCGACGAGGTCGAGGCATATTATGCCGCCCTGGCGGATCCTAACGATCCGCAGCCGGTATCCTACGGTCTCAACACCAAGGTCGTGAAGGATGCCGACGGAAAGGTACGGGAGATCCCCTGGAAGTCCGGAGGACTGTACGGCGAGGCGATCGACCGTATCATCGCCGAGCTTGAAAAGGCCGCGACGGTGGCCGAGAACGACCTGCAGAAACAATACATAGCCACTCTGGTCGAGTACTACCGTACCGGCGACCTCCGCCTGTGGGACAAATACAATATCGAGTGGGTCGATGACACCCTGGGCACCGTGGACTTCGTCAACGGCTTCGTGGAGGACTACAACGATCCCCTCGCCCGCAAGGGCGCCTGGGAGGCGCTCGTCAACATCAAGGACCACAAGGCCTCGGAGCGCAGCGACATCCTCAGCGCCAACGCACAATGGTTCGAGGACAACTCCCCCGTCGATTCCCGTTTCAAGAAGCCGCAAGTCAAGGGCATAAGCGCCAAGGTCATCAACGCCGCCTGCCTTGCGGGCGACTGCTATCCTTCCACCCCCATCGGCATCAACCTTCCCAACGCCGACTGGATCAGGAGGGACTACGGCTCGAAGAGCGTCACCATCGCGAACATCACCCACGCATACGACTATGCCGCCCAGGAGTGCCCCAAGAGCACCCTTGCCGAATTCGCATGGAATGAGAAGGAAATCGAACTGGCCAAGAAGTACCTGACCATCACCGATGAGATCCATACAGATCTCCACGAGTGTCTCGGCCACGGTTCCGGCCAGCTTCTGCCCGGGACCTCCCCCAACGCCCTGGGTGAATACAGCTCCACACTCGAGGAGGCCCGCGCCGACCTGTTCGGCCTGTACTACTGCGCCGATCCCAAGATGGTCGAACTCGGCATCATGCCCGACCCGGAGGCATATAAAGCGGAGTACTCCAACTACATCCGCAACGGTCTGATGGTGCAATTCAGCCGCGTGGAGCTCGGCCGTCCCAACACCGAGGCTCACATGCAGAACCGCAAGCTCATTTCAGAGTGGTGTTACGAGCGCGGCATGGCCGACAAGGTGATAGAGAAGAAGGTGCGCAAGGGCAAGACCTATTTCGTCGTGAACGACTATGAGGCTCTCCGCGGACTCTTCGGAGACCTCCTGGCGGAGATCCAGAGGATCAAGTCGGAAGGCGACTATGAGGCCGGCAAGGCCCTCGTCGAGAAGTATGCGGTACACATCGATCCCGTCCTGCACAAGGAGGTGCTAGAGCGCTATGCCGCCCTCAACCTCAAGCCCTACGGCGGTTTCGTCAATCCCGACATCATCCCGGTCGTAGAGAACGGCAAGGTCGTGGATTACCGCGTCGAATACACCGACGACTACCTCGGACAGATGCTCAAGTATGGAGCGGAATACTCGGCTCTTTAAGGACTACGCCTATTATCTGAAAATAGAGCGCAGCCTGTCGCCCAACACGGTGGCAGGCTATTGCTCCGACGTTTCGCTTTTCCTGGAAGAGTCCGGGCTCGAGCCCGAAGCGGTCCGGGCGGCGGACATCATAGATTACCTGTCCGCCCGCTCGGACGCGCTCTCCAAGCGCTCCCAGGCCCGCCTGCTCAGCGCGCTGCGCTCGTTCTTCGACTGGATGATCCTGGAAGGGGCAGTGAAGAAGAATCCCTGTGACGGAGTGGACGCTCCGAAGATAGGCCGCTATCTTCCGGAGGTCCTGTCCGTACAAGAAGTGGACGATATAATCTCCTCCGTGGATACATCCACTCCCACGGGCCTCAGGGACCGTGCCATACTCGAGGTTCTCTACGGCTGCGGCCTCCGCGTCAGCGAGGCCGTGAACCTGAAGATATCGGACATCTATTCAAAAGAAGGCTTCCTGCGCATTGTCGGCAAGGGCGACAAGGAGCGCATAGTTCCTCTCGGGGAGATGGCCGCGGAAGCGCTTGACGCCTGGTTCGGAGCACGTACGGAGCCTTGCAAAGGCTTTGAAGACACGGTCTTCCTCAACCGCTTCGGACGCTCCCTCAGCCGCGTGTCGATGTTCAACATGGTCAAGAAGCAAGCCCTGGCTGCCGGTGTGACCAAGGAGATATCCCCGCACACCTTCCGCCACTCCTTTGCGACGCACCTGGTGGAAAACGGAGCGGACCTCCGCGCGGTCCAGGAGATGCTCGGGCACGAAAGCATCCTGACCACCGAGATCTACACCCATATCGACTCCTCCTCCTGGCAAGGCTCGATTCTTGCTCACCATCCGCGGAGAAAAGAAATTTAATGCCTATATTTGCCGGGTATGAAAAGGATTGCATTCAAGTCGGTTATGATACTCGCCATGGTTTTTTCCCTGGTGAGCGGATGCCAGTGCTCAAGGATAGACATAGACAAGACCGGATACAACCAGGTGCTCATCCTCTATTCCGGAGGGTACAATTCCCTGAGGGATTATCTCTATGAGGACATCCAGGACCTGAAGAAAGGATACGCCCCAAGCATCAAGAGCGACAAGGCTTTCCTGGTGGTCAGCCACCTCGCCGTCAAGCGCGGGGACTACCGGACCGAGACTTCGCCGCAGCTCATACGGGTGTATTCCGACAAGAAGAACGGCGTCGTGCTGGATACTCTCAAGTCCTACGGCGGCACTCTGTCGGAAAAATCCACGATGAATACCATCCTGTCCGACATCAAGAGGCAGTTCCCTTCCGAGCACTACGGAATGGTGTTTTCCTCGCACGCCTCCGGCTGGCTGCCGGTCGGCTACTACAACAATCCCGGCTACTACGAGCCTTCATATTCCTCAGGCCGCAAGGGCTCTGCCGCACCTGTATTGCAGAATGGCACCTATCCCTACATCGAGCCCGGGCTTCAGCCCGGCGAGCCCCTTACCAAGAGCCTGACCATGACCAACGGTGTCACCCTCGCCACGGAGATGGAGATCGCCGAATTCAAGGACGCCATCCCGATGCATCTGGACTTCCTTCTGCTGGATGCCTGTCTGTCGGGAGGGATAGAAGTCGCGTATGAGTTCAAGGACGTCTGCGACCAGATAGGGTTCTCGCAGGCCGAGATCCTTGCCGACGGCTTCGATTACAAGAACATCGCAGGGCACCTGCTGGGATCGACCGGGCAGGATACGCGAGCCGTGCTGGACGACTATTACCAGCAGTATGCCGTCAAAACCGACAGGAACGACCGCTCGGCCACCATTTCCCTTGTGGACTGCACCAAGCTGGATCCCCTGGCTTCGCTTTGCGCCACGCTCTTCTCCAAATACTCGACTGCAATAGCCGGCCTGGACCCTTCCAACGTACAGCGCTACTACCGCTACGACAAACACTGGTTCTACGACCTGGAGGACATCCTGGTCAATGCCGGCATCAGCGAGTCCGAGCACAGGTCGCTTACAGGCGCGCTGAACGACTGCGTCATCTACAAGGCTGCCACCGAATCATTCCTGCCCGGCTACGGCGGATTCAAGATCGAAACCTTCTCCGGCCTGAGCATGTATCTCCCCTGCAACGGATCCTCCTATCTCGATTCTTTTTACAAGGATCTTGCGTGGAACAAAGCCACGCTACTTGTTGATTAACAATTTTATTCCTATCTTTGCGCCCGCATTTGAAAAGCCGTAGGGCTTTTGGTGCAATGGGGCCCCGGCAGGTCCGGGGCTGAGTAACACATTTTAATACTTTATGAAATGCAGCATTTTGAATTGAAAGGCCAGATCCGCGAGGTCGGCAACAAGGCGGTCGTCAAGGCCTACCGCAAGCAGGGTGTCGTCCCTTGCAATCTCTATGGCCTCGGAATGGAGAACATCCTCTTCACCGTCGACGAGAAGGAGCTCAAGGGTCTCACCAACACTCCCAAGTCCTACATCGTAGACCTCGTCCTCGACAACGGCAAGACCTACAACGCAGTCGTCCACGAGCTTCAGTTCCACCCGGTCAACGAGCGTTGCCTCCATGTGGATTTCCTGGCAGTCAACGAGGAGAAGCCCATCGCCATCAAGGTTCCCGTGATCATCACCGGACACTCCGTCGGCGTACAGCAGGGTGGTAAGTTCACTCAGAACTCCCGCTTCATCCGCATCAGCGCCCTCATGAAGGATCTCCCCGACGACGTCACCGTCGATATCTCCTCCCTCGGTCTGGACAAGAAGATCAAGGCCGGCGACCTCAAGTTCGACAAGATTTCCGTCATCTCCGACAAGGATACTATCATCTGCGGTGTCAAGTCTACACGTAACATGGTGGCTCAGGAGACTGCTGAGTAGCCGGAAGCCAGTTGATCCCGGTATGAACTATCTTGTCGTCGGATTGGGAAACATCGGCGCTGAGTATGCTTCTACCAGGCACAACATGGGATTTATGATATTGGATGCCTGGGCTCAGGCATCCAATGTCGTTTTCGAGAGCAAACGCTACGGCAGCGTGGCCGAATGCTCCTTCAAGGGGAGGAAGTTCATCCTCCTCAAACCTTCGACGTACATGAACCTCAGCGGCAATGCCGTCCGCTACTGGATGCACAAGATGAACATCCCCACAGAGCGTCTGATCGTGATCTGCGATGACCTGAACCTTCCTTTCGGCACCGTCAGGATGCGCACTCAGGGCAGCGACGGCGGGCACAACGGACTCAAGGATATCGAAGATGCGCTCGGCACCAGGGAATACTCCAGGATACGTATCGGAATCGGGAACGATTTCCAACGCGGAGGCCAGGTCGACTACGTTCTTGGGGAAATGACTGAGGAACAGAAAGAAACGGTAAAAGAGCTGAGTTCGCGCATCGTTTCAGGAATAGAAATGTTTGCGACGGGAGGGCCCGGAAGGGCCATGAATTTTCTTAATGCAAAAAACTCCTAAATATTTGGAATTTAGTGTAATAGTTTTTATCTTGCACACTGTGCAACTGCATGCAGACTGATTATTCATGGTTTTACTAAATATTAACCTTTAAAAACTGATAAAATGAAAGCTCTTGTAGAAAAAATTATCGCTGAGGCCGCCGCTTTCCAGGAGAACGCTTGCGCTCAGGTCATGAAGGGTAACAAGGCCGCCGGCGCCCGCGCCCGCAAGGTCGCCCTCGATCTCATGAAGGACCTCAAGGAGTTCAGGAAAGTCTCCGTCGAAGAGGCCAAGAAATAAAAAATCAATATTTTTTTGATTTTCATGCAACGTTTCTGAAACCTTTTGCATCTATGATGTAGGTTTAGGTTTTAGTACACGTCTAAGAGTCGGGAAGCCGTGAGGTGACCGGCTCTTTCTTTTTTTGGTATTCTCCCCCTTTTTTGCTAACTATGCATACTTTTTGCGGTAGGTATGGTTATGAAAAGATTTCTGCCCCTCACTATACTCCTTTTTTTGGTGTTCTCACTGAACGTGCCGGCCATCCCGGCACGCAACGCTCCGATTACCGTCAGGCAGCCCGACGGCAGTGAACTGCGGATCATAGTCTCCGGAGACGAGTTCTACCGTATAGTCAGGACCGAGGACGGATGCGCCGTGACCAAGGGTCCTGACGGATACTGGTACTATGCCGCGTATGACATCAATGGCGTCAAGAGGAGTTCCGGAGTCAGGGTGACTCCCATGAGCGGCGCGTCGGCGGCAGCGGCCGCAGCGCGGATCATTCCGCGCGGCATCCTTCGCGCCAACGCCGCACGTCAGCGCGCTGAGGCGAACCGCCTCCGCGCCTCCCACCGCCTGCAGGTGTCTCCCGACACCAAGGCGGGAACGATACAGAAGAAGGGCATCATCATCCTCGCGCAGTTCAACGACCTCAAGTTCAAGTTCGACAGGAACAATTTCGTGAGGATGCTCACGCAGAAGGGCTACTCCTACGGCGGCGCCGAAGGCAGCGCGCTGGACTACTTCAACGACCAGTTCGAAGGAGCTTATGAGTTCGAGTTCGTGGTGAGCCCGGTCGTGACCCTCTCGAAGGGCTATGCATACTACGGTGAGAATGACGGTAAAGGCATAGACAAGCGCGCGGCCGAAGGCATAGCCGAGGCCTGCCGCCTTGCGGATGCGGAAGTGGATTTCTCCCAGTTCGACGGTGACGGCGACGGTGAAGTAGATAACGTCTTCGTGTTCGTAGCCGGCCACGACGAGGCCGAAGGTGCCGGAGAGGACCATATCTGGTCGCATCAATGGTATCTGGAATCGGCCGGCATCCGCCTCAGTCTCGATGGAAAGAAGGTCAATTCCTACGCCATCTCAACGGAGCTCACATATGATTATATGACCACGGGAAGTGAGATATTCACCCCCATCGGTACTTACTGCCACGAATACAGCCACGCCCTCGGTCTGTGCGACCTCTACGATACCGACGACGAAGACAGCGGAGGAGTATCCAAGGCCGTCTGGGGATCTACCAGTCTGATGGACCACGGCAACTACAACAACAACGGCAACACTCCCCCGAACTACAACGCAATGGAGCTCCGCACATTCGGACTGGGACGCGAGGTTCCCCTGGAGATAGGACAGTATTCCCTCGCTCCATTGAGTTCACAGAAGCGTTACTTCGTACTCGAAGGCGACATCGAGGGAGAATGCTATATCTTCGAATGCCGCTCAACTGAAGGCTGGGACCGTTTCATCGGAGGATCGGGAATGCTGATCTACCATTACGACGCCTCCACTAACGATGCAGGATATTCCGACGATGCCGGGATGAACCTTACGGCCGAAGAGCGTTGGTGGTACAATGCCGTCAACTGCAATCCCGATCACCAATGCATGGACCTGGTGGAAGCCGTCCCCCTGGCCAATAACGTTTATTCGGTATTCTGGCCCAACGGCACGCACACGGCTTTCAACGCCAGCAGTACTCCCGCCTTCAAGTTCTGGAGCGGAAAGGAGTCCGAGGTCGGATTGAACGGCATCAAGAAAGCGGGCAACTTCATCAACTTCAGCGTCACCGGACCGCTCTCCATCGAAAAGGTCGAGGAGTTCCAGGATGCCGCCATAGTCTTGTGGACAATGAACGAATCGTCCGAGACCGGCAGCTGCATCTCCATCACTCCGGCGAACGGCGGCCAGACCCGCGAGTTTACCAGGAAGCCTTATGCTCCCGGTTCGTATTCCTATACCTTCGAAGGCCTTCAGCCCAACACCTCCTACAAGGTTGCGGTCTATAATCCCAAGGACAAGAATAAGAACGTGACCGCTACCTTCACTACCAAGAAGTATTATAGCGACGGCTATCCGTTCATATACCTCAACTCCGCGGAGCGCAACGCCAACGGATCGTTCAAGAAGGGCGGGCAGATGCCGCTCCGCGTGTTCAATGCCCCCAATGCCGCCCAAGTATTATGGTACTACGGGGACAACCTCCTCTCGCACGACGGGTCCGGATACTACACAGTCCTGGGCAGCGGCACCCTCAAGGCAGTAATCGACTACGAGGACGGCACTCGCGACATCATATCCAAAACTATCACCGCCCAATGAAACGCTTTCCTTTCAAATATATAGCGGCCATTGCCATCGTCATTGTCCTTTTCTCCTCCTGCTCGGGGAGCAAGGTCGATCCGGAGTTCGTCGCCACGACGGACTTCAGTCTCAAGGTAAAGGACGAGACCGTGTTCCGATACAATCCCCTCACCTGCCAGGTCGCCTTCAACCGCGAAAAATGCGAATTCCGTGTCCACACCGACAATATGTCGGACTATTACTGCGTGAGACTCAGGTCCGTTCCCACCGCCGAGGACCAGAAGGTCAAGGGATCGCTTACATGGACGAGCAAAAGTGACATCAATACGCGCACCGACCTTGCCTTCGTGGTCAAGAAAGTGGACAGGACAGGCAGGATGTGGCTATGGTGCAAAAAGGAAAGGATAGGCGCAGTGATACAGGTACTTGATTAACCAGAACAACCATACAATAATGAAGATCGAAAGACTAATCGCAGTCGCAGCGGCCGTCGTGTTCGCTGCGGCCGGACTTAACGCCCAGACCGCCGGCGGCGGTATCTCTTCTTCGATGCTGCAGGAGATCAGCAAGGGCTACTCCGGCTCCGCTGCCGACAAGGCGCTCCGCAACGCATTGAACACCACCTCCATCACGGTCCTCGCCGAGAATGCCGACAACCTCGCGATGATCGACACGCACTTCTCCGACGAGGTAAAGACAAGGGGCATTACCGACCAGAAATCCTCCGGCAGATGCTGGCTCTTCTCAGGACTCAATGTCCTGAGGGCAAGGATGATAGACAAATTCGACCTGGGAGACTTCACCTTCTCGCAGAACTATCTTTTCTTCTACGACCAGCTCGAGAAAGCCAATCTCTTCCTTCAGGGAGTCATCGACACCAAGGACCTCGACTTCTCGGACCGCAAGGTCGACTGGCTCTTTGCCAACCCCATCGGCGACGGAGGTCAGTTCACCGGAGTGTCCAACCTGATCATGAAGTATGGTCTGGTTCCGGCGGATGCCATGCCGGAGACCCTCAGCGCCAACAGCACTTCGGCGATGTCCACCCAGCTAAAGAATTTGCTACGCCAGGACGGTCTCAAGCTCCGCGCCACCACCCGCAAGGACGACCTTCAGGCCATGAAGACCGATATGCTCAAGGATGTCTATCATATCCTCGCCCTCTGTCTCGGCGTTCCTCCGACGGAGTTCGAATGGGCAAGGTACGACTCCAAGGGACAGTTCGTCAGCCGCAAGACATACACTCCCAAGGCATTCTATGACGAGTTCATCGGCGCCGACCTGGAGAACAACTACGTGATGGTAATGAACGACCCTACCAGGGAGTTTGGCAAGGTGTACGAAATCGACTACGACCGCCACGTCTATGACGGCCAGAACTGGGTGTACATCAACCTCCCGATCGATAGGATCAAGGAGATGGCCATCGCCTCCATCAAGGACAATACCGCGATGTATTTCTCCTGCGACGTCAACAAGTTCCTCAACCGCTCCAAGGGAGTCGCTGACCTGAACAACTTCGACTACGATTCGCTCATGGGGGTGAACTTCACCATGGACAAGCGCGAGCGTATAATGACACATGCGAGCGGTTCCACCCACGCGATGACGCTCAAGGCCGTGGATCTTGATGCTTCCGGAAAGCCCGTGAAATGGATGGTCGAGAACAGCTGGGGCGCATCCTCAGGCTACAAGGGCAATATAATAATGACCGACGAGTGGTTCAACGAGTATATGTTCCGCCTCGTGCTTGAGAAGAAGTACGTCCCGGCCGATATCCTGAACATGCTGAACCAGAAGCCTATCCTCCTTCCGGCATGGGATCCGATGTTCCTTCCTGAAGAATGATGATGAGAAAGATCCTAGTATTTGCGGCCGTCCTGGCGGCGGCCGCAAACCTTTTCTCCTGCAAGGGCAGGCAGCACGATATCCAGGACGAAGCCGTCCAGGTCGATACCGTCATGACGGACAATACCTGGACGCCCGTGGATCCTATGGAGCTTACGATGAAGCCCGTCGCGAACTTCGCGCAGGACTGGATGGCCCTGGCAATGGGCAGCAGCAGGCATTTCAACTCCATGACCATCTCCTGGGGGACAATAGGCCAGTTATGGAACAAGCCCGTCGTGACAGTCTTCGTGTCAAGCGACAGGGCCTCCAAAGCTTTGATGGACGAAAGCGCATACTTCACCGTCACCGGATTCCCCAAGACAAAAGCCTGCAAGGATGCGCTGGTCTATATCGGCTCGCACTCGCTTCGCGACGATCCGGACAAGACCGCGAATGCGGGACTGACGGTTGAATTCACCGAACAGGGCAATCCCATCTTCGCCGAAGGCTGCCTGGCCATCGAGTGCCGCAAGATATATGCGGCACCGTTCGACCTCAACCGGATGCCTCAGGACATCCGGGAGCATCTGTACGCCGAGATGGGCGTACACACGATGTACATCGGAGAGATTACCGGCGTTTGGGAAAAGAAGTAGAAACCGGTATCAAGGCTATCAGGTAGCCGATGACGGCCACGCTAAGCGACGTTATCAGAACGTCGGCCCACTTCAGCTGGACCGGATACGACGACACGAGATAATTGCCCGGCATCGGGATCAGGCCGAACTTCTGCTGAAGCAGGGTGAGGCCGATACCCAGGACGAGGCCGATGGCAAGTCCCAGCAGGGAAATCATCCATCCCTCAAGCACGAAGAAACGGCGGATCAACGGGTCGGAAGCTCCCATGCTCCGGAAGGTCCCTATATCCTCCTGCTTCTCGATGATGAGCATCGACAGGCTGCCGAAGATATTGAAGGCGATGATGATGATGATGAATACGAGTATGAGGAAGAGAGATGCTTTCTCATACTTCATCATTTTATAGAGGGACTCGTTCTGGTGGATACGGTCCGACACCTTGAAATCCGGGCCGAGCTTCGCTTCCAATGTTTCAACCACCTCCTTGCGCTGACGGCGGGTACAGTCGGGAGTCAGGCGTATCTCCACTCCGGACACCTCGTCGGTATAACCCAGAAGCCCTCTGACGGTTTCCAGCGGCAGGATCACAAGTGATGCATCCACATCGGAATTGATGGAAAAAATGCAGGAAGGGCGCGCCTTGACCGAACGCACCGAAGCGGCGGGATTGGTCAAGGAGATGGTTCCCTCCCTGTCGGGGAACCATATCTCCATCGGCGCGATGAAACTGGGGTTGAGCCCCATCTTGTATGCGAATCCGGAACCCACCGCGGCCATGGGGAGATCTCCGTTGTGGAGCTTGAACTCTCCCTGGCGGACGTGCTCGCGGATGCCGGATTCGTCCTCGAAGACGGCGTCCACGCCTTTGGCTTTGGCCACGCCCTGACGCCCGTCATAGCTGACGAATACGTTCTCCTGGAGCACGCTGCTCATATTCAGGACATAGGGGCAGTCATAAGCCCAGTCGAAGGCCTCCCCTTCCGGGATGAAGACCTTGCCGCGTGCGGGACTCACCAGATAATCCGGATCAAGGTCGCTGAGCGACTTGCGGATGATGGAGTCAAAGCCGTTATAGACTGAAAGGAATATGATGAGGGCGGCCGTTCCGATGGCCATGCCGATCACGCTTATCGCCGAGATGATATTGATGACATTGTGGGACTTCTTGGCGAAAAGGTAACGGCCGGCTATGAAGAATGGCAGGTTCATTACATCTTGAGCAACTGTTCGATATGCTCGGCGTAGTCGAGGGAGGTATCGAGATAGAACACTATCTCGGGAACAATGCGCAGCTGCTTGCTGACCATGCGGCCAAGCTCGCCGCGATAGGCACGGAGATTCTCGTTCAGGATGCCCATCACTTCTTCGGCCTTGGCCGACGGGAAGATGCTTACGTAGGTCTTGGCTATCGACAGGTCGGGGCTCACGCGCACCTCGCTGACGGTCACCATGGCGCCTCCGAAGGCGGCCATGCCCTTGCTGCGCAGAATCTCCGCCATGTCTTTCTGGATCTCCCTCGCAACCTTCAACTGCCTGGTACCGGGTGCTTTCTCCATACTACTTGACGTTGATTATATAGTAGTCCTTCTTGCCCTTCTGGGCGAGGATGTATTTGCCGTCGATGATGTCGGCCTCGGTCAGCTGTCCGTTGGGGTCGGTGAACTTCTCCTTGTTGACGGAGAATCCGTTGCCCTGGATCATCTTGCGGGCCTCACCCTTGGACGGGAAGATCGACGTTTCCACCGCCAGCGCATCGAGGACGCCCAACGGGAGTTTCGAGCGGTCGAGCTCGAAGGTGGGAACTCCGTCAAAGACGGCCAGGAACGTCTTCTCGTCGAGGCTCCTGAGGTCATCGGCAGTAGCCTTTCCGAAGAGCATCTGCGATGCCTTGACGGCATTGTCATACTCTTTCTCCCCGTGCACCATGACGGTGACCTCGCGGGCGAGGAGCTTCTGGAGCTCGCGGCGCTCGGGGCACTCGCGGTGTGCGGCGATGGCCTGCTCGATGGTCTCGCGATCGAGCATCGTGAAGATCTTGATATAACGCTCGGCGTCGGCGTCCGATACGTTGAGCCAGAACTGATAGAACTGGTAAGGGGTGGTGCGCTCGGCGTCGAGCCAGATGTTGCCCTTCTCGGTCTTGCCGAACTTGCCTCCGTCAGCCTTGGTGATGAGGGGGCAGGTAAGGGCGTGAGCCTCCTTGCCGAGCACTCGGCGGATGAGCTCGGTACCGGTGGTGATGTTGCCCCACTGGTCCGCGCCGCCGAGCTGCAGATGAACATCCCTGTGCTGGTAGAGGTACAGGAAGTCGTAACCCTGGAGAAGCTGGTAGGTGAACTCGGTGAAGGACATGCCTTCCGAGGAGTCGCGGCTGAGGCGTTTCTTGACGGAGTCCTTTGACATCATGTAGTTAACGGTGATGAGCTTGCCGATGTCGCGGGTGAAGTTGATGAAGGTATAGTCCTTCATCCAGTCATAGTTGTTCACCAGCTCAGCCTTGTTGGGGGCGTCGGACTCGAAGTCGAGGAAGCGGCCGAGCTGTGCCTTGATGCAGGCGACGTTATGCTCGAGGGTAGCCTCGTCGAGGAGGTTGCGCTCCTGGCTCTTCATCGACGGGTCGCCGATCATGCCGGTGGCTCCGCCCACGAGGGCGAAAGGCTTGTTGCCGCAAGCCTGGAAATGCTTGAGTATCATGATGCTGACCAGATGGCCGATATGGAGGCTGTCGCCCGTAGGGTCGATGCCGACATATGCGGACATGGGTCCTTTCTTAAGCTCTTCTTCGGTCGAAGGGGTGATATCGTGGATCATGCCCCTCCATCTGAGTTCTTCTACGAAATTCTTCATCGAATGATTATGTATAATTCAGTAAGTCAATCATGCAAAGATAGTCATTATTTCCGGATTATTGAGTATATTTGCAGTCTACGGAAATCAACGAACTATTTATACGAATTATGAGAAAGAACATTGTAGCAGGCAACTGGAAGATGAACACTACAGTTCCTGAAGGCATCGAGCTTGCCAAGGCAGTCGTCGCAAGGTCCGCTGAGGTCCCTGCAGAAGTCAAACTGATCGTCGCCACTCCTTACACTCACCTCTGCCCCGTCTCCGAGGTCGTGAAGGGTACCGTAGTCGGCCTGTCCGCCGAGAACTGCGCGGACCACGCCAAGGGAGCCTACACCGGCGAAGTCTCCGCCGACATGCTCGTGTCCGCAGGCTGCGAATACACTATCCTCGGACACTCCGAGCGCCGTCAGTACTACGGCGAGATCGATGAGAAGCTTGTCGAGAAGACCAAGCTCGCCCTCGGAGCAGGCCTTAAGGTCATCCTCTGTGTCGGCGAGAACCTCGACGAGCGCGAGGCCGGCAAGCATTTCGACGTCTGCGAGGCTCAGATCAAGAACGTCCTCTACAACTTCACCGCCGAGGACATGAAGAGCATCATCGTGGCCTACGAGCCCGTCTGGGCCATCGGTACCGGCAAGACCGCCACTGCAGAGCAGGCCGAGGAGATCCACGCCTTCATCCGCAAGGTCGTGGCCGACAAGTTCGGCGCCCAGGTAGCCGACGACCTCACCATCCTTTACGGCGGCAGCTGCAAGCCCTCCAACGCCAAGGAGCTCTTCGCCCAGCCCGACATCGACGGCGGCCTCATCGGCGGCGCAGCCCTCAAGGCCGACGACTTCATTGCCATCGCCCTGTCGTTCTAAGTCGATCCCTCTTCGAAGGTCTCTTTCGAGGAATCCATATCAAGCTAAAAAAGAACAAAACGTCGCGTTTTGTTCTTTTTTTGTTTGTTCAGTCCCGATTCAGGAACAAATCGATATGTTTTGTGCTTTTTCTAACGGGAGTTGTAGGCCTCGAGGGCTTTGGCAAGGACCTCGAGGGCTTTGGCGAGGTCATCACGGTTGAGGACATATGCCATTCGGACTTCGTCCCGGCCCTCGGAAGGGTCGGTGTAGAATCCTGATCCCGGGGCCATCATTACGGTCTGGCCCTTGTATGAGAAGTCTGTAAGGCACCACTTGCAGAAATCGTCCGCATCCTTGACGGGTAGGCGCACCATAGTATAGAAGGCTCCCATAGGAATGGGAGAATACACTCCGGGGATCTTGTTGAGGCCGTCGATGAGGAAATTGCGCCGGGCAAGATACTCCTCATAGACCTGGGACATGTATTCCTTAGGGGTGCTGAGCGAAGCCTCGGCTATGATCTGGCCAATGAGAGGAGGGCTCAGACGGGCCTGGCAGAACTTCATCACCGACTCCCTGACTTCCTTGTTCTTCGTGATGAGCGCGCCGATGCGGATACCGCACTCGGAGTAGCGCTTGGAGACGGAGTCGATCAAAACGACATTATCTTCGATACCCTCCAGATGACAGGCGGATATGTAAGGTTCCTTCGAGTAGATGAACTCGCGATAGACTTCGTCGGAGAAAAGGAACAGATCGTGCTTCTTGACGATATCGCGGATCTGTCGCATCTCCTGCTTGGTATAGAGATATCCCGTAGGATTGTTGGGGTTGCAGATGAGGATGGCCTTGGTCTTGGGAGTGATCTGCTCCTCGAACTTCTCCACGGGCGGGAGCTTGAACCCGTCCTCGATGGAGGTGTGGATGGGTTTCATCACAGCGCCGCAGCTGGTGGCGAAAGCCATGTAGTTGGCATACGACGGATCGGTGACTATGATCTCGTCCCCAGGGTCCAGGCAAGCCATGTATGCGAACTGCACCGCCTCGGAGCCGCCCGAAGTGATGATGATCTCATCGGGGCTGATGTCGATGCCGTATTCGGCATAATAGGAGACCATCTTCGCCCTAAGGCTGAGCATGCCCTGCGAAGGGCTGTACTCGAGGATGGAACGGTCCATGGACTTGACGGCCTCGAGGCCGCAAAGCGGGGTCTTGATGTCGGGCTGGCCGATATTAAGGTGATAAACGTGTATGCCCTGACGCTTGGCAGCGTCGGCGTAAGCGGCGAGCTTGCGTATAGGCGAGCTCTGCATATTGCGGGAGCGGTTCGAAATCTCCATTCACTTGGGTATTAATCAAACACAAATATAATAAAAAAAAGGTCCCGACACAGTGCCGGGACCTAAAACTGTATGGAACTGCTTTCTATTTGAAGAGCATCGGAGCCATCTCGAGCAGGCAGCGCCTCCAGGTGAGGAACTCGTGTGCGGTGCCTTCGGAGATATAGCCCTTGGCATTGTAGCCGGCGGCCTTGAGGTCGGCGACGGCATTGAGCGTACGCTCTGCGCTTTCCTTGGAACCGCAGCCGATGAAGATACCCCTCACCTGGTTGGGATCCTTGATCTCCTGAGGAGTGTAAACGCCACCGCTGAGCAGGCCATAGTATCCGAACATCTCAGGACGGGCGAGAGTGATGGTGTGGGTCTCGCCGCCTCCCATCGACAGGCCAGCCATGGCGCGGCCCCACTTGTCGGTGCGGGTCTTATAGTGGGAGTCGATGTACGGCACGAGCTCGTCACAGAGCACGGTACCGAAGTCGGCGCTGGTCGGGCCGGGGATGCCGAGGCGCTGCTCGTTGGTCATACCGTAGGTCATGACGACGAGGAACGGCTCGATCTTGCCTTCGGCGATGAGGTTGTCCATGATGAGGTTGGCGTGGCCCTGGTTCCACCAGGCATACTCGTTCTCACCCCAGCCATGCTGCAGATAGAGGACGGGGAACTTGGCCTTCTTCTTGGAGGTGTCGTAGGTCGGAGGGACATACACGAAGGCGCGGCGCATCTGCTTGGTGCTCTCGGACCAGAACAGGACCTGCTCTACGGTTCCGTGAGGGACGTCGCTGCGCTCCTCATAGAAGGCGCGGTCGTGAGCGGGAATCTCGATACCGCTCTCCCAGCGGGATGAGCCATAGTAGTTGTGGGTGCCGGGATCGTTGACGACACCGCCGTCGATGGTCAGATGATAGTAATGGAAGCCCTCGTCCATAGGTCCTGCGGTCGTACCCATCCAGTAGCCGCCGTCAACCTTGCGGAGGACTGTGCCGCCGGAGCCGCCGAGTCCGAGGCTGACGATGACGGACTGGGCCATCGGAGCATAGACGCGGAAACGGGCGTAGCCCTGAGAATTGACCATAGGATACTGCTGGCCGGGTTGGTTCAGCTCGGAAGGCTTGAAGTCCTCGCGGATGACGGCATTGTCCTGGGCGGGATCGAAGCCCTTGACAAGGAAGTAGGAGCGCTTGGGCTGGTACTCAGTGTCGAAGAGGAGGGGTGAATTGTTGGCTCCGAGCCAGGAGTCACGGTCACCGACATTCCAGAAAGTGACGCAGTCGACGACATCCTTGTGCTTGCGGAGCACCTTGAAGAGACTGGCGTACTGGTCGTTCTGGAGAGCGGTCTGCCAGGCCTCGATGGGAGTGCCCTGGCCGCGGCTGAAGTTCAGCTGTCCGCCTCTTTCGGTATTGACGCGGATGTCGAGCTCGGTGATATGGATGTGCTTCACCACTGATTTATACCTGGTGATGGCGGCATCGACTTCCTCGGGAGTAGGGCCATAGATATTGTAGTGTCCCTGCATGCCGATACCGTCGATATGGGCGCCCGAAGCCTTGATCCTCTGGACAAGCTCCATGATGCGCTGGCTCTTGCCGGGATCGGCGTCATTGTAGTCGTTGTAGAACAGGAGGGCGTTCGGGTCGGCCTCGTGGGCATACTCGAAGGCCTTGTAGATGAACTCCTCACCGGCGATCTGGAACATCGGGGACTGGCGCATCGGCGACTGGCCTTCACGGACAGGGCTGTCGGCCACTGCCTCGTTGACGACGTCCCACGCATAGACGACATCCTTATAACGGTTGACGACGGCGTCGATGTGATGCTTCATGTTGGCGTAGAACTCCTCCTTCGGAAGGAGATTGCCCTTGTCGTCCATGTACATCCAGCGGCCTATCTGGCTATGCCACATGAGGGTATGGCCACGGAGCTTGATGCCGTTCTGACGGGCGAAGTTGGCGATGCGGTCGGCCTCCTCCCAGTTGAAGACACCCTTTTCGGGTTCGGTGGGCTGAGGCTTCATGGCATTCTCAGCAGTGATGCTGTTGAACTCCCTCTTGATGAGGGCCATCTGGTCGGGATCCGTAACGTTGCGGTTGTTGACCGCAACTCCGATCATGAAGTAATCCTTATAGGCGTCTTTAAGACCGTCGGTAAGGACCACCGGAGCATTGTTGCGTTGGGCACTGGCCAGGAACGGGCACAAGATGAGCGCGCACAGGCCGAGAATCAAAGATTTCTTCATAATTCTTTATCGGTTATTGGTGTTGAATTGTATGGTCAGCGGTCATAATCCGATACAATATACGTGTTTTTCTTCGAAAGCACAAATCTTACACACCAAATGAGCGGCCAAATGAACTTACAGCATAACATGCAGACACCCAGATGATAGGATAGTGCATATCATTACGACGCATGTTTTAAAATCAAAAGAAAAGGAAATAAAATTAACAGTAACGCCACTCATCGATATCAATTTGGGATAAGCAACCATTTTTATATTACATATTTGGGCAGCATTTATTACAAAAACGGAATGCTTGCTATGTTAAAGATAGCTAAATTTGCATAGACTAAACTTTTACATCTGAATAACGCATATGTTTCCCCACTATCCCGTTTTCATACTCCAGCATCCCGGAATATCACCGATTTCATTCCTTTTGTCCATCTTGTTGCTTTTAGCGGTGGCCATTCTCCTTTGGCTTCTGCTCGAGACGCGCCATATGAAGGAAAAGATCGAGTATCTCCTGAACATGTCGGCTGCCCAAAGCAGAAGCGCTGTCCTGGGAAACGGGTCCGGGGACGACGTGACCGGACAGACTGCTGAAGAAGATGTCCCGGAGTCTGATACTCCCGCGGCGGACACTCCCCCGGCGGACACTCCCCCGGCGGCATACGATGTCAGGAACAGCTGGCCTGCGGGCAAGAAGATGATCAGCAAGATGGATAGGGAGCTCCTAGCCAGGATTGACGAGGAGATAGAGAACAATCTCCAAGACAGCGAATACACCATCGACATGCTGCGTACGAAACTCGGCATCTCCCGCAGCGGACTTTACAAGAAGCTTATCTATCTCACCGGGAGGTCTCCACTCGAATACATACGCATCAAGCGGCTGCAGAAAGGACGTGACATGCTGGAGAGCGGAGAGACGTCCGTCTCCCAGATCGCATGGAGCGTGGGCTTCTCGCCGAAGCAGTTTTCCAAATACTTCAAGGACGAGTACGGCTGCCTTCCTTCCGAGTACATACATTTCCTGACGGAATAACTCTTGATCACCATAATGAAAGCCCCCGCAGAGGATTCTGCGGGGGCTTTCAACTAATTTCCAGGCTTCAATTAACGGAAGAGCGTGGGAGCCATCTCACGGAGGATCCTGCGCCAGGTCAGGAATTCGTGGGCGGTGCCTTCAGAAACGTAGGACTGGGCATTGATGCCTGCGGCACGGAGATCTGCGGCGGATTTGGTAACGGCATCTGGGTTCTCCTTGGAGCCGCATCCGATGAAGATACCCCTCACCTGATTCGGGTCCTTGATATCCTTCGGCGAATAGGAACCGCCGCTGAGGAGGCCGTAATATCCGAACACTTCCGGACGGCGGAGGGTAATGATGGACGTCTCATAACCTCCCATCGACAGGCCGGCCATGGCACGACCCCACTTGTCCGTACGGGTCTTGTAGTGGGAATCTATATAAGGTATGAGTTCATCGCATAGCACAGTCTCGAAATCCTCGGCTGTGTAGTCGTTCATGTGACCCATAGGGACGTCGTTGATCATTCCATAGGTGGTCACGACGAGGAAAGGCTCGATCTTTCCTTCGGCGATGAGATTGTCCATGATAAGGTTGGCCTTGCCCTGGTTGAACCAGGCATACTCGTTCTCGCCCCAGCCATGCTGCAGATAGAGGACGGGGAACTTGGCCTTCTTCTTTGAGGTGTCGTAGGTCGGAGGGACATACACGAAGGCCCTCAAAAGCTTGTTCTGGCTCTTGGACCAGAAACGGACTTCCTGCACCGTTCCGTGCGGGACGTCGCGCTCCTCATAGAAAGCGCGGTCGTGGGCGGGAATCTCGATACCGCTCTCCCAGCGGCAGGAGCCGAAGTAGTTGTGGGTGCCGGGATCGTTGACGACACCGCCGTCGATGGTCAGGTGATAATAATGGAATCCCTCGTCCATAGGGCCGGAGGTCGTACCCATCCAGCTGCCGTCCGGAGCCTTGTGGAGGACGGTGCCGCCCGAGCCGCCGAGCCCGAGACTCACAATGACCGACTGTGCCTTGGGAGCATCCACGCGGAAGCGGGCATAGCCCTGGGAATTGACCATAGGATACTGCTGGCCGGGCTGGTTCAGCTCGGAAGGCTTGAAGTCCTCGCGGACAACTGCGTTGTCCTGTGCGGGGTCGAAGTTCTTGACGACATTATATGCCTGTTTCGGCCTGTAGTTGGAGTCGAAAAGGAGCGGCGAGTTCGCCGCGCCCAGCCAGGAGTCGCGGTCGCTGAGGTTCCAGAAAGTGACGCAGTCGATTACATCCTTGTGCTTGCGGAGCACCTTGAAAAGATTGGCGTACTGGTCGGTCTGGAGAGTATTCTGCCAGGAAGCGACGGGCGCACCCTGGCCGCGGCTGAAGTTCAGCTGGCCGCCCTGCTCGGTATTGACACGGATATCGAGCTCGGTGATATGGATATGCTTGACGATGGATTTATACTTGGTGATGGCAGCGTCGATCTCCTCGGCGCTGGGGCTGTAGATATTGTAGTGGCCCTGCATGCCGATACCGTCGATCGGAACGCCGGCAGCCTTCATACGCTGTACAAGCTCGAAGATGCGCTGGCTCTTGCCAGGCTCGGCGTCATTGTAGTCGTTGTAGAACAGGAGGGCGTTCGGGTCGGCCTCGTGGGCATACTCGAAGGCCTTGTAGATGAACTCCTCACCGGCGATCTGGAACATCGGCGACTGGCGCATCGGCGACTGGCCGGCGCGCACGGGGCTGTCCTGGACGGCTTCATTGACGACATCCCACGCATAGACGACATCCTTGTAGCGGTTCACTACAGCCTGGATGTGATGCTTCATGTTGGCATAGAACTCCTCTTTCGGAAGGAGGTTGCCCTTATCATCCATGTACATCCATCTTCCGACCTGGCTGTGCCACATAAGAGTGTGGCCGCGAAGCTTGATGCCGTTCTCGCGGCAGAAATTGGCGATGCGGTCGGCTTCCTCCCAGTTGAACACGCCTTTCTCCGGCTCGGTGGGCTGGGGCTTCATGGCGTTCTCGGCGGTGATGCTGTTGAACTCCCTCTTGATGAGGGCCATCTGGTCGGGATCGGTGACATTGCGGTTGTTGACGGCGACGCCGATCATGAAATAGTCCTTGTATGTGTCCTTCATGCCGTTGGTGATCGGCTGCTGACGGAAACCGGGGAACTGCGCAAAGGCTGCGGTTGCCCCCAGAAGGAGCGCGCACAGCCCGAGGAAAAAGTGTTTCTTCATAACGGATCGATTGGTTTTTGCAATTATTACCCCGAATGTACGCATTTGCCGCGAAATAACAAAACGCCCCAAGGCCGATCCAATGGCATAATTCAACGGATGGATTTGACAACCGCTCAATTCTTCGGCACAGAGCGAACCTGGAATACGATAGGAATCCTCAGGTTCGTAGCGATGGGAGTTCCGTTCTTAGCCGTTCCGGGCTCCCACTTCGGAGATTTGAGGATGGAAGCCGTCACCAGTGCATCCAACTCCTGGCACACGCTTTCCGTGACCTCGACATCTCCGACCGTTCCGTCCGCGTACACTTCGAAAGAGACTCTCATAGTTCCTGCGTGATTGCAATCTTTCGGGACCACTATCTGCCGGCAAAGCCATTTGGAGAACTCGTTGAGATCACCTCCCTGGAATCTTGGCATTTGATCCGGAATCAAGCGGAAAGGAATCAATTCATCCTCTTTATCCCGATAGCTGACCACGACGATTTCCTCCATTTCCATCGGCACCTTCAAATTGACAACGATTACTCCGTGTGCCGCCTTGTCACCATACTTTTTCCATGCGTCCTCGTCTTTCAGCATCTGGATGGACTGGATTCGGGCTTGAGAGAGATCATCGTACTCATCCTTGGTAATCTCTTTCTCCTCTCCCCATGCCGACCGCAAGATAATCAGCGGATTCTGAAGATTATCGCTGTCGTTGTCCGACGGGACGTAGACAGTCTTTGCCTGCAGGCCTATGCCCAGGCAGACGAGCGGGAGCAGATAAAGCACCCGCCAGCCCCTCGAAAGAGGCGATCTGGATTTTGACATCATAGTAATACGATTTTTAAGGATACTGTGATTAAAGCTGTTAGCAACCGAGTAGCCGCTCTTGCTGACAGCTTTTCTTATTAGTAGATACTGGTATTCTTTAATATTGGTGCCGGCGCGGAGGACTGCGTCATCGGCCTCGTACTCGTGCAGTTCCCGTAGGTCGGAGCGGAGCATCCAGATGGCAGGATTAAACCACTGAAGAGAGGAAAGAATATCCACCATGAGTATTTCCAAAGAATGCCCGAGGCCGATGTGCGCTTTCTCATGCGCGAGAATGGGCGCATGGTCGCTTTCCCAGTCTTTCCGGGACAGGACGATGTACCTCATCCAACTGAAGGGGTCGATATCCCGATCCGTGACAATTGCTTTGCAGCCATCTTCCTCCAGTACTTGTTCTCCTATACGGACAATACTAATGATGGACAGAATCGAAACTAGAACCCGGATCAACACAAAAGCCACACCTGCCCAAAACAACACAGTGAGCACTATCATCCACCAAGGTATTGATGGAGAGACGGCGGACGCCAATTCTACACTAGGTAACGCAGTATCAGTAGCAGAAATAGCAGAATTAATCTCAACCGTGCCGGTCACAAGTTCATCCATCTCCACCGGCTTATGGATGGTAATTATGCACAGCGGAAGCAGGAACGAGAGCACCGCCGTCCCCACCAGCACCACACGGTTGAACCGATGAAACGTCTCCTTCTTCAAAAGGAAACGATAAAAAAGGTAGAATACCAGCAGCGCGACCGCCACCTTACCTTCATAAATAAGGAAATCCATCATTTCTGTTCTCCTTTCTCAACCAGTTCGATAAGCTCTTTCAACTCTTCGACTGAAATCTTCTCTTCCTTTACAAGAGCCGAGACCGCGCTCAGGTACGAATTGTCAAAATACTTGTCAATAAGGCCGACCAGCGAGCGCTGCTTATACTCTTCCTTGGTCACCTTGGCGAAATACTGATAAGTAGGGCCATAGGACTTATGGTCGACGAAACCTTCCTCCTGGAGCGTCCGGACCTGGGTGCTCAAGGTAGAGAAATGCGGCCGAGGTTCCGGATACAATTCCCGTAACTCCCTGACAAACAGCGGGCCTTTCTCCCAGAAGTGTTCCATAATAATTTCCTCTTTCTTGGTGAGTCGTTTCATAAAAGAATCGGTTTTTTGCAAATATAGCTAAATTATTTAGCTGTGCAACTATTTTAATATAATTTTTCGATTATTTCTTTTAATCAACCGAAAATCGATGGTGGGAGGCCGGAGCTCTCTGTTGTTCCGCTGCTGATGTGAAATATGACGTAAAAGGACTCGGGAGGGCTCAGGAGGAATGCAGACGACGCCAGAGTCCTCCTGCGCAGGCCAAATCGGCCTTGGATGGCATTTCCTCCCGCGTAGGAGGACTCTGGAGCCTCTCCCAATCCTCCTGCGTCTAAACAACAAAAACGCCTCGCAGATATCTGCAGAGGCGTTTTATGCGGTGCGGACGAGACTCGAACTCGCGACCTTCGGCGTGACAGGCCGACATTCTAACCAGCTGAACTACCGCACCAGGTATGTGCTGGACTTTCGTCAAAAGCGAGTGCAAATATACGCATGATTTTGGAATCTGCAAATTTTATTTTCTTTTTTTCCTATCATACTTATTATCGGCGGAAAAAAGCCGGAAAAAGGTTATATTTGTGAAATTTCAAGACTGAAACAACAATTAACTGGAATAATATGGTAAAGTTTGATTTTGGAGGCTGCTCCTCCTTCGTAAAAGAAGCTGATTACAACGAATATGTGAACAAGGCCCTGCAGGCATTCGACGTGCTCGAGAGCGAGTCCGGAGCCGGGAACGACTTCCTGGGATGGAAGACCCTTCCCATCGATATCCCCGAGAGCCTTATCCAGGAGTTCGAGGCCATCCAGTCCGACTGGAAGGCCAAGGGCGTGGACCTGGTTGTCGTCATCGGCATCGGAGGTTCCTACCTTGGCGCCCGCTGCGCCATCGAGGCCCTCTCCCACAACTTTGCCAAGCAGCTCCGTAAGAGCGGCGACGCTCCCGAGGTCGTCTTCGCCGGCAACAACCTCTCCGAGGAGTATATCAGCGAGCTCATGGACCTGATGGCCGAGCGCAACTGCGCCTGCATCGTCATCTCCAAGTCCGGCACGACCACCGAGCCCGCCGTCGCCTTCCGTATCGTCAAGAAATATATCGAGGACCGCTATGGCCGCAAGGACGCCGCCGACCGCATCGTCGCCGTCACTGACGCTAAGAAGGGAGCCCTCAAGACCCTTTCCACCCAGGAGGGATACCGCAGCTACATCGTCCCCGACAACGTCGGCGGCCGTTACTCCGTACTCACTCCGGTCGGACTCCTTCCGATCCTCATCGCCGGCTTCGACATCAGGGCCATGCTCAAAGGCGCGGCCGAGACCCGCGAGGCGCTCAAGGTCCGCAGCGCGGACAACGCCGCCGTGCAGTACGCTGCAATGCGCAATCTCCTGCACTCCAAGCTCGGCAAGAGCGTGGAGATCCTCGTCACTTACAATCCGAAGTTCGTCTTCCTCGCCGAGTGGTGGAAGCAGCTCTACGGAGAGTCCGAGGGCAAGGAGTTCAAGGGCATATATCCCGCATCCGTCAACAATACCGCCGACCTCCATTCCATGGGCCAGTTCATCCAGGAAGGTTCCCGCGTCATGTTCGAGACCGTAGTGACGGCCCGCACCAGCAGCCGTACCGTGGTCATCGGCACTGACGAGCAGAACCTCGACTGCCTCAACTACCTCGCGGGACAGAGGGTCGAACACTGCAACGCCATGGCCCAGCTCGGCACCAAGCTCGCCCACATCGACGGCGGAGTCCCGCAGATGGAAGTCTCTGTGGAGAAGATAGACGAGTACAATCTCGGAAGCATCTTCTACTTCTTCGAGTTCGCCTGCGGCATCAGCGCCTATGTCCTCGGCATCAATCCGTTCAACCAGCCCGGAGTAGAGGCATACAAGAAGAACATGTTCGCCCTGCTCCGCAAGCCCGGATACGAGGAGCAGACAGCAGCCATCCTCAAGAGGCTGGGACAATAAAAAACAGGCCTATCTCAAGGCCTGCATCAACCATCTGAAAATAAGGAGGGTGCGCTTACGCATGACAGGAATGTCGAGATTGGCGGGCGTATCCTCCACTTTATTTGTGTTCATGGTGATGCCCGACGTGAAGAGCACGGACGGTATCCCCTTCTCGACAAATACCTTCTGGTCGCCTATGCGGTTGAGGAAGAGGTCGGTGAAGTCGGCGCTGCGGTAATAGTCGAAAGACAGGTCGAGGTTAAGCCGCGAACTAAAATTGACTTCGGAGAGGCGGCGCTTGAGCGCATCGTCGTTGGAAAGCATTATCAGATACTCTTCCCTGCCCTTCGTCACGGGTTCCAGTGTGCTGCCGACTATGTCGAGGTTGACCATCATGGAGACTTGGTCCCGGCGGATGGGCTTGAGCGTGCGGGGGTCGAGAAGGGTACCGCCGGCTATCATCGAATACAGGGACTCGGAACCGGCCATGCTGAGCTGCTTGGCATCCAGCGCCACGAAAAGGATGTTCTGGTCAGGGCCGAGTCCAAGGACGGACAGGCTCCGGAATATCCGCGCGAGCTCAAGCAGCACGGCCACTCCTGAAGCATTGGAGTCGGCGCCGGGATACATACGCCCGGAAAGGATGCCGAGGTTATCGTAATGCGCGGCGACGATGGCGTAGCGTTCCGAAGAGGAGGATGCGGGACAGATCCCGATGACATTGTGCCCGGCGCGGCCTTCAGCGCGGAAGGAGCGGACGTAGGACGCCGCGCCGCGCCTGGACGCCGGCGGAAGGAGCGACATCTGTTCGAAACGGCGGGCGAGCCAGAAGGAAGCCTCGACCGAACCGGTCGACTCGGTGGCCCTGCCGGCGCAGACGGTATCGGCGAGGAACTCGACGCTCTGACGGAGCGAAGCCTCGGTCAGGAGCCGTTCAGCGAGGCCGTTTCCGAAGTCACTCGTCTGAGCCGGGCACATTGCCGGACAGACAAGCAGGGACAAGGCCAGGAGATATGAAAAAAATCGGCTCAAACCCAAGTTTTAGGCACAATAAATGATTATATTTGTAAAATCGGTCAAATATAGAAAAACTTGGCCACATACGGAAATTTATGAAGCGCTTCCTGGTCATATTGTTCGTCCTTTTCTGCGGTCTGCAGGCCGCGGAGGCCCAGTACGACAGGGACGTATTCTACTTCCGCGGCCGCAATTCCCTGGCCGACGGCAAATATGCCCAGGCCATCGAGAATTTCAACATCCTGGCCCGTCTGGACACTACCGATTACTGGACATTCTTCTTCCGCGGCATCGCCAAGTACAATCTCGGAGACATCCGCGGAGCGCAGCAGGATTTCGACGCGTCGGTCCGCATCAATCCCGTATTCACCAACGGTTTCCACTACCGCGCCATCACCCTCAGCCGCTTCGGCAGGTATGACGAGGCCCTGCAGGACTTCGACACGGCGATAAAGCTGCGTCCAGGCAACATCGGCATCTATTTCAGCCGCGGAGTCACATACTTCCTCGCCCAGCAGTTTGAGCCCGCGGTCAAGGACTTCGACCGTTACATCAAGAAAGAGCCGAAGGACCCTTCGGCCTATCTCAACCGCGGCGCTTCATACCTCTTCCTCGGCGACACGCTCAAAGCCATCAACGACTACAACAAAGCCATCAAGCTCGACCGCTTCGAACCGGAAGGTTTCATAAGGCGCGGCCGTCTCTACGCGGAGCAAGGCAAGCTTGAGGACGCGATCTCCGACATGAACCACGCCATCGAGCTGGACACGACCAACACCTTCGCCTACTTCAACCGCGCGCTGATGTATTATGAGCTGAAAGATTTCAATTCCGCCATGAGGGACCTCAACCGCGTGCTGAAGGACGAGCCGGGCAATGCCCTTACCCTGTACAACCGAAGTCTCATCCACGCCCAGGTGGGCAATTTCGAAGAGGCCCTGGCGGACATGGACCACGTCATTAACATCAATCCCAACAACGTCCTCGCGTATTTCAACCGCGCATCTTACTTCATAGAGATGTCGCGGTGGAGGGACGCCCTGGAGGACTACGACAAGGCCATCGAGCTGTATCCAGACTTTGCCAAGGCCTACCTCAACCGCTCCTATGTCGAAAACATGCTGGGCATGATGCAGAAGTCCAGGGAGGACTACCAGACCGCTCAGAGAAAAGTCCAGGAATACCGCGCCACCAATGCGGCCGATGCCGGTTCCTTCGCCGATACTACCAAGAAATACAGTTCGCTTATCGCCCTGGACGCCGACTTTGCGAAAAAGGATTTCGACAACGAACTTCTGCAGCACCGCGACGTGGACATCCGGCTGAAACCCTTGTACAGGTTCATTCTCGCATCGGAGCGCGACAATGTCACGTACGCTCTGCGCAACAGATACGAGAACGTCCTCCTGGACAGGTTCATCGCCGACACCCCCGTCCCGATGCGCATCGCCAACGACGAGGGCTCCGGCGCCCAGGCCATCCAGGGACGGCTTGAAAACGCCCTTTACGGCGACAGCAGCGCCGGTGCCGGATCGACGCGCATCACACAGTCGAGGATAAGTTTCATCCGGGGTCTGTACGAACTCCAGAACAAGCAGTACAACTCAGCGCTGGGGGACTTCGACCGTGCCGTCACCGGGTCGGCGGACGACACCTCCCAGGACATTTACTCCGAGCTGTACAGCGCGTTCTATCTGCTCAACCGAGGCGTGCTCCGGGCGGACATGATCGATTTCATAGCCTCGATGCAAAGCAATGTCCAAACGCTTACCATGGACGACCAGGGTACGACAAGGGCGCGGGTAAGCGACCAGGTCACATTCTCCTATGATTACTCCGAAGCCATAGCCGACCTGGAGGCAGCGGTCGAGATGGTTCCCGACATACCTTATTTCCACTTCGACCTGGGCAACCTCTACTGCCTGTCCTCGCGTCTGGTCGAATCGATCGACTGCTACGACAAGGCCATCGCCCTGTATCCTTATATGGGCGACGCCTACTATAACCGCGGCCTGGTCCTGATTTATCTCAAGGACAAGGAAAAGGGCTGCATCGACCTCTCACGGGCCGGAGAGCTGGGAATAGCCGACGCTTACGGCGTCATATCCAAGTATTGCGAAGAAGATGGGCAACAATAGCACGGTCAAATTCTTCAGCATTTCCAGCGGAAGCTGCGGCAACTGCTATTTCCTCTCGCTCGAGGAGGACGGCGCCCACAGCGCCGGCGTCGTGATAGACGCCGGAGTCAGCCTGCGCCGCCTCAAGAAAGAACTCCTTGTCAAGGGCTACGGATTCGACTCCTTCTCCGCCATCCTTGTAACGCACGACCATCTCGACCACATCAGGCATCTGGGGTCTTTCTGCAAGCACCTGTGCAAGCCGGTGTTCGCCACGCCCGTACTTCATTCGGCCCTTGCACACCATCCTTTCACCTCATCCTGGATAGGAGGCTGCAGCCGGGAGCTCCGGAGCGGAGACTGGAACGTAATCGTGCCCGACAAGATATTCGCGAAGTATTTCATCGTACCGCACGATGCCACCCAGACGGTCGGCTATGCCCTATGGCTGGGTGGATACAAATTCGTGATAATGACCGATATCGGCGAGATGACTGAAGAGGCTTTGGCCTACGCCCGCAACGCCGATACCGTCGTCATCGAATCCAACTATGACAAGGAAATGCTCCTGACCGGCTCCTATCCCTACGATCTGAAGATGCGCATCCTGGGAGGCAACGGACACCTCCGCAACGACCAGTGCGCCGAAGCGGTCAAGGAGTTCATGCACGACGGCCTCAGGAACGTCTTTCTCTGCCACCTGAGTGAAAACAACAACACACCGGAACTGGCCTTGAGCGCTTCATCTGATGCACTTGAATCCATCGGCTTCCACAGGACCTACGAACGCTCGGCGGTGTTCGTGAACGAAGGGGACGGAGTGGAACGCAGGGTCAACCTTCGCGCACTCCCCCGCCGCACCCCTTCACCACTGTATGTACTTTGACACATGAAAGCTTTCTGGAAAATGCTGCGGCAGTATGTCGCACCCTATACGAAATACCTGGGCGGTTCAGTCCTGCTGAACCTCCTGTCGGTGATATTCAACGTATTCTCCTTCAGTATGATCATGCCCATCCTGAACATGCTGTTCAGCCTGGACGACGAGGTCTATACGTTCATCCCCTGGGAGTCAGTCCATTCCTCGAAGGAGCTCATCAACAACCTTTACTACTACGTCGCGGAGTTCACCGGGTCGTACGGAGCGTCCAAGACTTTGCTGCTGCTCTGCCTGTTCCTGTGCGTGATGACCGTCTTCAAGACCGCATGCTATTTCGGTTCGGCGGCCGTAATGATCCCGATACGCACCGGAGTGGTGAAGGACATGCGCCTTGACATCTACAACAAGATACTCTCTCTGCCGATCGGATATTTCTCGCAGGAGAAGAAAGGCGACATCATCGCAAGGATGAGCGGTGACGTGCAGGAAGTGGAGAACTCCATCACCGGCACTCTCGACATGCTCATCAAGAATCCCATCCTGATCATCGGGTATTTCGCCGTGCTGCTGTTCATATCCTGGCAGATGACCCTGTTCACTATCCTGTTCGCACCCCTCATGCTTTGGATCATGGGCAAGATAGGACGCAGGCTCAAGGAGCAGTCCCTCGAGGCCCAGACCCTCTGGAGCGATACCATGAGCCAGGTCGAAGAGACGCTCGGCGGCCTGCGGGTAGTCAAGGCCTTCCTGGCCGAGCGGAAGATGGGCAAGCGTTTCGACCGCATCACCGAGGCCATGAAGGCCAAGAACACCCGCGTGGCCACCCGCCAGGCGCTGGCGCATCCCGTCAGCGAGTGCCTCGGCACCATCATGATCGCCATCGTGCTATGGTTCGGAGGCACGCTCATCCTGAAGGACAACGCCCCCATCGACGCACCTACCTTCATCTTCTTCCTCGTCATATTGTACAGTGTCATCCAGCCCATCAAGGACCTTTCGAAGGCTGCCTACAGCATACCCAAGGGAATGGCTTCGATGGAGCGCATCAACAAGATACTCGACACGGTCAATCCCATCAAGGAAGCGGATAATCCTCTCCCGCTGGAGGGATTCGACAAAGGCATATCCTTCAAGGGAGTCAGTTTCAGCTATGACGCCGGAGGCCGCAGGATCCTCGATGGCATCGACCTGGAGATCCCCAAGGGAAAGACTGTCGCCATCGTAGGCGCCTCCGGGGCCGGCAAGTCCACTTTGGTGGACCTCATCCCCCGTTTCTACGACATAGACGAAGGAGCGATCACCGTTGACGGCAAGGACATCAGGGACGTGAAGATCAAGGACCTGCGGGCCCTGATGGGCAATGTCAACCAGGATCCCATCCTCTTCAACGACACGATATTCAACAACATCGCCTTCGGAGTCGAAGGCGCCACCATGGAGCAGGTCGTGGAAGCGGCGAAGATTGCCAACGCCCACGAGTTCATAATGGAAAAGGAGCAGGGATACGACACTAACATAGGCGACCGCGGATGCAAGCTCTCGGGCGGTCAGAGGCAGCGTATCAGCATAGCCCGCGCTGTCCTGAAGAATCCTCCCATCCTCATACTGGACGAGGCCACGGCCGCCCTCGACACCGAGTCCGAGCGTATCGTACAGGAGGCGCTGGACAGGCTTATGACCAGCCGCACCACGATAGCGATCGCCCACAGGCTGTCGACCATCAAGGCGGCGGACGAGATCGTCGTTCTGCACGAAGGCTGCATAGTGGAGCGCGGAAAGCACGAGGATCTCCTTGCCAGGAACGGTTACTATAAGAAACTCAACGACATGCAGGCCCTTTAGGATGAAGAGAAGGAAGTTATTCGCAAGGACGGTATTCCTGCTGTATTTCGCAGCAGTTCTCTTCTTGTGCTTCGGCAATTTCTCAAGTCTGTCTTCAGTTCCAGGCAGTTTCCTAGGGATCAAATCCGACAAGATTGTACACTTCCTGATGTTCCTTCCTTTCCCCATCCTTTTCTACATGGCTTTCGGATGGCGTACTTCCAGACCTTGGCACAGTATCCTTCTAGCCTTAGGCATCCTCGGTCTCGGCACTCTGATAGCAGCAGGAACTGAGTTTGTACAGGATTTCATCCCCTACCGGGCATCGGACGCCCTCGATTTCTTCGCCGATTTCATTGCATTGTGCATATCGTCCGTCATCACCCTCTTCATAGACCTGAACAAAACGAAACGTCATGCTTAAACGCGCCTTTACATTCACTCTCACGCTTATCCTCGCATTGACAGCGTACGCGCAGAACCCCACCAGGGATTTCTCTGCCGCAAGCGACTCCCTCAAGGCCAGGCTCCAGCGGCGGACCACGGTCAAGACACCGCTCAAGATTGAGAGCGTGATGAAGAGAGGCTCGTCGCTCGACTTCCATTTCAGCCAGGAGCTCAGCGACTATCCCTGGACGGAGGCGGACTTCGAATGGTTCAAGGACCAAATCTACGATCTGATGCCTGACAAGTATTCGGAGTGTACCGTCGGCGGGATCTATTGCAGGAGGGACGCGGCGGAGGAGCTGATCACCCCTGCACGCGGCAACAAAGGACGCACGTCGGCGTACAAGTATCGCTATGCAGACAGGAGAGGACAGGTCGCACCGCTGGTGAGACGTCTGGACGCCAGGGAATACAAACGCGGAATGAGCGGACGCCACATCGCACTTTGGCAGAGCCACGGACGCTATTATGACGAGGGCTGGGGCGGATGGACCTGGCAACGGGCTCCCCTGTTCACTACGGTCGAGGACATGTACACGCAGAGCTATGTGCTCCCCTTCCTGATCCCTATGCTGGAGAATGCGGGAGCCTATGTAATGACTCCCCGCGAACGCGACATCCAGCCTTATGAGATCATAACCGACAACGATCCCGCCTTCAGGGGCGAGCGCGAAGGAATGCTCAGACGCAAAGGCGAGTATTTCGAACGTGGAGAATGGACTTCCGCGGGGCGCGGATTCGCCGACGCCAGGAAGGTGTATTACGAAGACGAGAATCCTTTCACGATGGGCACGGCGCGCAAGGCGGACTGCGCCACACAGGAAGACGGCCGCAAGGCCGAGATCACCTGGGCCTTCCGCGTGCCCGAAAGGGGCGAATATGCCGTTTACATCTCGTACAAGTCTTTGCCCAACAGCACTGACGCCGCACATTATACCGTGAGGCACTCCAACGGCACGGCGGAGTACTCGGTGAACCAGAGGATGGGCGGAGGCACCTGGATCTATCTCGGCACCTTCACTTTCGATGAAGGAAGCGACGGATCAGTGGTCCTCGACAATATCGTTCCCGACGGCAAGGCCGCAGGCCGCGTAGTTTCGGCCGATGCGGTAAAGATAGGCGGAGGTATGGGCAAGGTCGCCCGCGGGCCGGCAGACGCCCCGAAGGACGAATGGACCACCTCGGGCGTACCCAGTTACATCGAAGGCGCCCTTTACTGGGAACAATGGGCCGGCGTCGATACCACAGTCACCCGCAACTGGGAAGGAGACTACACCCAGGATTTCGCCAGCCGCGGGGCATGGGTGACCATGCTCGCGGGCGGCTCGGCAGTCAATCCGAACTATGAAGGAGAGGGCAAGCACATCCCCTTCGACCTTTCGTTCGGATTCCACTCCGACGCGGGATCCACCCAGAACGACAGCATCATCGGCACCCTGTCGATCTATACCCTGCTCGCCGACGGCAAGTCGCAGTTCGCCGACGGGCGCAGCCGCCAGCTCGGCAGGCACCTGGCAGGCATAGTCCAGGACCAGGTCTGCTCCGACATCAGGGAAGACTTCGATCCAAAATGGACCAGGCGCCAGCTCTGGAACAGAAGCTACAGCGAAGCCAGGACAACCTCGGTGCCGGGAATGCTGCTGGAGCTGCTCTCGCACCAGAACTTCTCCGACATGAAATACGGACTCGACCCGAGCTTCCGTTTCGAAGTATCGCGGGCGGTCTATAAAGGCATGCTGAAGTTCCTCAGCGACGAATACGGCATCCCTTACACCGTACAGCCCCTCCCCGTCAGCGCCATGTCGGTGCGCCTGACGGGAGACCGTGAAGTCACGCTCAGCTGGAAAGCTACGGAAGATCCGCTTGAACCCACCGCGGCAGCCGAGAGTTTCATCCTGTATACCAGAATCGAAGACGGAGCATTCGACTCCGGAGTTCGCCTCGAGGATGTCAAGTCCGAAGACGGACGCTACTATGTCACTCTCGGTATCGACCCCGATATCCTGTACAGCTACCGGATAGTCGCGGAGAACGAAGGTGGAGTCAGTTTCCCGTCCGAGACAATATGCGCCGGAAGGAGCCGCAGACACAAGTCCAAAGTGTTGATCGTCAATGATTTCTACAGGGTGTCACCACCGGCATGGTTCGACACTCCCCTTTACGCCGGCTTCGACCGGACGCTCGACAGCGGTGTAGGATACATCCGGGAAATAAACTATATAGGTGACATGTACGACTTCAGGCGGGATTCGGAGTTCATTGACAACAGCCAGCCCGGATTCGGCGGTTCTTTCTCGGACAAGACCGGTACGGTCGTCCCGGGCAACACTTTCGACTTCATCAGCATACACGGACGGGCTCTTCTTTCTGCGGGCTACAGCTTCGACTCCGCTTCGCTCGAGGATTTCACCGAGCGGGGTGCGGACAAGGAAGACGTTGTCGATCTGCTGTGCGGAAAGCAGGTGACCACGGTCATCGGCAACGGACGCGTGCCTGACCGCTATGAAGTGTTCCCCGCTGCATTGCAGGATGCCTTGCGCAAGCATACTTCAAACGGCGGCGGAGTGTTCGTCTCCGGAGCCTACATCGGCACCGACGTCTGGGGAGAAGGCATATATCCCGTAAAGAAAGATCCAGCCTGGCGGAACGCCTCCCAGGCTTTCGTCCAGGAAATCCTCGGCTATAAATGGGTGACCGACCACGGATGTTACAACGGCCGCATAGAGCACACATCATCCAAAACATTGAACCTCAAGGTGCTCAAGCACCCCATAGAGTTCCACCAGACCCTCAACGGCGCCGTGTATTGCGTTGAAAATCCGGACGGCATCCAGCCGGTCGACAAGAACGGCTCGGTCATCTTGAAGTACTCCGACAACGGAGTACCCGCGGCAGTCGCCTACGACGCCGCGGGGTACAGAGCTGTCAGTTTCGGATTCCCGCTGGAGGTGCTCAAGGACGGCAACGACCTCGAGGTCATCATCCACAGGACGATGGAATATATAACCGGCAAGAAGGAATAGCCGGACAAGGGGTTACAGCCCCTGGCTGACCAGGTACTCGCCGATCTGGACGGCATTGAGCGCGGCGCCCTTCTTGATCTGGTCGCCGGAAAGCCACAAAGTGATACCGTTCTCGTTAGCAAGGTCCTTGCGGACGCGGCCGACATAGACGTCGTCCTTGCCTCCGGTGAAGAGGGGCATCGGGTAGGTCTTGGTGGCAGGATCATCCTGAAGGGTGACACCGGGAGCCGCAGCGATGGCTTCCTGGACTTCCTTGACGCTCAGCGGGCGCTCCGTCTCGATCCACACGGCCTCGGAATGGGAGCGAAGGGCGGAGATGCGCACGCACATGGCGGAGCATTTCACGTCGGAGTGAAGGATCTTGCGGGTCTCGTTGAACATCTTCATCTCTTCCTTGGTATAACCGTTGTCGGTAAAGACGTCGATCTGAGGGATGACGTTGTAGGCCAGCTGATAGGCGAACTTGTTGACCGTGACGGGCTTGTCCTCCACGATCTCGCGATACTGCTGTTCAAGCTCGAGCATGGCCTGAGCGCCGGCGCCGGAAGCGGACTGGTAGCTCGCTACGTGGACGCGCGTGATGTGCGAGAGATTCTCGATGGGCTGGAGGACGACCACCATCATGATGGTGGTGCAGTTGGGATTGGCGATGATGCCGCGGGGACGTACGAGAGCGTCGGCGGCATTGCACTCGGGCACTACGAGCGGAACGTCGGCGTCCATGCGGAAAGCGCTGGAGTTGTCGATCATGACCGCACCGTACTTGGTGATGGTCTCGGCAAACTCCTTCGAAGTGCCGGCTCCGGCGGAAGTGAACGCGATGTCGATATCCTTGAAATCGTCGTTGTGCTGGAGAAGCTTGACCGTGAGATCCTTGCCCTTGAACTTGTAGGTGCTGCCGGCGCTGCGCGGCGAGCCGAAAAGGGTGAGCTCGGCGATGGGGAAATCGCGCTCTTCGAGTACCTTGAGGAATTCCTGGCCGACGGCGCCGCTGGCGCCTACTACGGCAACGTTATATAACTTTCTCATAATTATCATTTTATTTTAACAGACCACTTTCAATGAGCCTTGCGCGGAGCTTGGCTTCGTTCTCGGGGAGGAGTCCGCAGAGAGGAGGACGCACATCCCCGACTTCCATTCCCATCATGTTCATCGCAGCCTTGACCGGAACGGGATTGGTTTCGATGAAGAGGGACTTTACGAGGCTGTAAGCCTTGAGCTGCAGGGCGGCTGCCTTGGCGAAATCGCCCTTCAGGCACGCGTCAGTCAGGTCCGCGACCGCGCGCGGGGCGATATTGGCCCACACGGAGATCACGCCCTTGGCGCCAAGGGCCATCATGGCTACGGTTTCGTCGTCGTTGCCGCTCCAGACATTGAGCTCATCCCCGCAGGCGGCAAGCGTGGCGGCAACGCCGCCTATATTGGAGTTGGCATCCTTCACTCCGTTGATCATCGGGTGCTTGGACAAGGCCTTGAGTGCATCCACTGACGCGCTCATGCCCGTACGGCTCGGAACGCTGTAAACGATGATGGGGATGTTCACCCTGTCGGCAAGATACTCGTAATGCTTAACGAGGCCGTGCTGGGAGGTTTTGTTGTAATAAGGAGTCACGACAAGAAGCGCATCGGCGCCGAATTCCTGGCAGGCCTGGCTCAAATACAGTGCGTGCCTGGTGTCATTGCTGCCGCTTCCGGCTATGACCTTAACCCTTCCGGCCACATAGTCGATGCAGTCCTTGACGAGGGCAAGATGCTCCTCATCGTCAAGGGTAGCGCTCTCGCCGGTGGTGCCGCAGACCGTGATGGCAGCGGTGCCGCCGGCGATCTGTTTATCTACGAGCTCATGGAATTTGGCGTAGTTGACCTTGCCCTCCTTCGTGAAGGGAGTGACGATGGCTACCGACGAGCCGCAGAAAACAGGAGATTTCATGACTTTGATGATTAAAGGTTATTCTTGGGTATTGAACAGATTGGCGCTGAGCGCCCTAAGGGCGCGGTGCTTGTCCTCCTCGCGTACGAGGAAGGAAATGTTGTAGTTGCTTCCACCGTATGAGATCATTCGAACGGGGACGCTCTTCATGGCCTCCATGGCGCGGGACTCGAAGCCGACGTTCTCCCAGTTCATGTCTCCGACGACGCAGATGATGCACATGTCGAGATCGACAGAGACCGTGCCATACTTCTTGAGTTCGTGGATGATCTCGTTGAGATGCGAAGTATTGTCGACAGACATCGACACTCCGACCTCGGAAGTACAAATCATGTCGATAGAGGTCTTGTACTTCTCGAAAATCTCGAACACGCGGCGCAGGAAGCCGTAGGTCATGAGCATTCGGGAGGACTTGATGCGGATCGCGGCGATGTTGTCCTTGGCCGCGACCGCCTTGATGAGGCCTTCCTCCAGCTTGTTGTTGATCAGAGTGCCTTCGGCGTCAGGCTGCATGGTATTGAGGATGCGGACGGGGATGTCTGCGTTCTTGGCGGGCAGGATGCAAGTCGGATGCAGCACCTTGGCTCCGAAATACGCGAGCTCGGAAGCTTCCTCGAAATGGATGTGCCTGACGGCCGTGGTGTGGTCGACCACGCGCGGGTCGTTGTTGTGCATGCCGTCGATGTCGGTCCAGATCTGGATCTCCTCCGCTCCGACGGCCGCTCCGATAAGTGAAGCGGTATAGTCAGAGCCTCCGCGCTGGAGATTGTCGATGTCTCCGGCGGAATTGCGGCAGATGAAGCCCTGGGTGATGTAAAGGTAGGCCTGCTTCTGCTCCAGCATGTCGCCGAGATGGTCGGCGATATAGGGGAGGTCGGGCTCGCCCGCCGGATCGAGGCGCATGAAATTCAAGGCCGGGAGAAGGACTACGTCCTTGCCCTGCTCCTGAAGGTAGAAGGTGAACATGTTGGTGGACATGATCTCTCCCTGGGCCAGCACTTCCTTCTCTTCCACGGGGCCGAAATGCCTTCCGGCGAAGGAACGGAGGAATGTGAAGACGCCCGAAAGGACCTCGCGCGCCTTGCCGGCATACTCGTCCGTGGAATAGAGCTCGGACAGGTGCTTGGCATATTTGTTCTCGAGCGAGCCGATGATGTCGGCCGCGCCTTCGGAATTGCCGTTGGAATAATAGTTGGCTATCTCCACGAGGGAGTTGGTCGTGCCGGACATAGCCGACAGTACCACGATCTTGCGCTCTCCGTCGTCCACCAGTCCGGCGACGCCCTTCATCCTGTGCGCGGAGCCCACCGAGGAGCCTCCGAATTTCAATACTTTCATCTTATCGGGGAAAATTAAATCAAATCCTTGAAAAGGTCGTCCATTCCGAGCAGGCCGGAATGGACGGCGGCATACTCGGCTGCAAGCACCGCACCGAGGGCGAAGCCCTTGCGGGACTTGGCCTCGTGCGTGAAGACGATACGGTCGGCGTCACTCTCATAGCGGACAGTGTGGATGCCGGGGACTTCGTCGTGGCGGTAACTGAAGATCTGCAGCTCCTTTCCGGGAGCGGGAGCCTTGAGGCTCTCGACCTCCCCGAGAGGGGCGAGCTCGTTGGTCCAGCCCTCCTTCCTCGAGAGTCTGGACAATATGCCTTCGGCGAGGGTCACGGCCGTGCCGCTGGGAGAATCGAGCTTGTGGCAATGATGCACCTCGTCCATCGCGACGTCATAGGAGTCAAACTTGTCCATGATGCCCGCGAGATAGCGGTTGACCACGGAGAATATATATACGCCAATGCTGAAGTTGCTGCTCCAGAAGAGGGTGTTCCCGCGGGCGCAAAGCTCCTCCATCTCGGCCTTGTGGTCAGCGAACCAGCCGGTCGTGCCGCTGACGACCTTGAGGCCGGCGGCGAAGGCTTTCTTGACATTGGAATAAGCTGAGGAGGGCATCGTGAACTCGATGGCGACGTCGGCGCTGCGGAAGGCCTCGGAGTCGAAAGCCTCGGGATTGTCCACGTCGACCGCGCAGACCACTTCATGTCCACGGGAAAGGGCGATCCCTTCAATCATATGACCCATGCGGCCATATCCTATGAGCGCAATCTTCATAATCAACCTTGGTTTTTACACTACTTTTACAATTTTAATAATAAAAAATTTTATTATCAAGTTTTTTCGTATAAAAAACCATTTAACAGGAAGATTGCTGAATAAGATTTCAATCCTGATACAGGTCCGCGCCGTAGTCGAACAAGTCCGGACAATCGGCCAGGAGAGGGTGACGCCTGTCCTTTTCCGACAGGATGATGTCTCCCTCCGGTATCCGCCAGTCGATCCCAAGTGCAGGGTCATCCCACGCGATGGCCGACTCCGCCTGAGGAGCGTAATAATTGTCGCACTTGTACTGGAAGACGGCGCTTTCCGAGAGGACGCTGAAACCGTGGGCGAAACCGCGTGGAATGAAGAGCTGCCTGTGGTCGCTTGCGGAAAGCTCCACCGCCACATGGCGTCCGAAAGTGGGACTGCCCCTTCGGATATCTACCGCGATGTCCAGCACGGCGCCTTCCACGACTCGGACGAGCTTGCTCTGGCTGAAAGCACCCTTCTGGAAATGAAGACCCCTGACTACGCCGTATGAGGAACGGCTTTCATTGTCCTGGACGAAACGGACAGGACGGACCATGCCGTCGAAAACACGCTGCGACCACGACTCGAAGAAGTAGCCCCTGGCATCCTCGAAGACCCTGGGCTCGAGGATCAGGACATCAGGGATGGAAGTGCGGATGACCTCCATGGCTATGCTATCTGGGGACGGCCGGGACGCTGGGGACGGGCGGCATCGTCCAGTACGCGCTCCGGCATCTTCCCCTCCTGCAGGGCATCGTATGCCTCGCGCTTGCGGAAAATGTCGATGGCGGTATAGATGGCGGACATCATCGAACGTGGATCCGCCTCGTCGCGGCCGGCCATGTCATACGCGGTACCGTGGTCGGGCGAAGTGCGGACGATGGGAAGGCCGGCCGTGAAGTTCACTCCGTCCTCGAAGGCGATGGCCTTGAACGGCTCGAGGCCCTGGTCATGGTACATCGCAAGGGTAGCGTCGAAACGGGTATAGAGTCCGGCGCCGAAATAACCGTCTGGAGAATAGGGGCCGAACGCTTCGATGCCCTCCGACACGGCCTTGGCCACGGCGGGCGCTATGATGCGCTCCTCCTCGTCGCCGAGCAGGCCGCCGTCACCGCTGTGCGGATTGAGGCTGAGCACTCCGATCCTTGGAGAATCGACGCCGAAGTCACGGCGGAGCGAAGCGTCCATGAGGCGGAGCTTGCTGAGGATCTTGTCCTCGGTGATGCTGTCGGGGACCTCGCGGAGAGGGATGTGCCCCGTGACCACTCCCACCTTGATGCGGTCGCTCACCATGAACATCGTCACGTCCTTGACGCCGAAGGCGTTCTGGAGATACTCGGTATGTCCGGTGAATCCGAAGCCCTGGGATGAGATGACCTTCTTGTTGAAAGGCGCCGTCACAAGGACGTCGATATTTCCGCCCTTGAGGTCCTCCACCGCACGCTCCAGGCAGGTGATGGCCGCCTTGGCGGCTTCGGGATTGGGCTGTCCGGGCTCGACATAGACGTTGTCCGGCAGGCAGTTTACGATATTGACCCGCCTCTGGTGGGCGTCAGCCGCGGAGGCGACTATGTTGGTATCGATCTGATCGAGATTGTGGATGGTCTTGCGATAGAAGCCGAAAAGCTTGGAAGAGCCGTATATGACGGGAGTGAACGACTCGAGGATGCGCGCATCGGCGAGGGCCTTGATGATGACCTCGTATCCTATGCCGTTGCCGTCACCCTGGGTGATGCCCACAACCGGTTTTCTATTGTTGTTCTGCATATGGTAGTCCTTTGATTTACAAAGATAACAAATTTTCTTCTGTCCTGAAGCCGGCATCCTCCGGGAGGACTTCGCCGCGCGCGACGGCGCCAGCGCCGGCATCTACGGCCAGGGCGTCGCAGCGCTCGTTCTCCGGATGACCGGCGTGTCCCTTCAGCCAGTGGAAAGTGACGCGGTGGCGGGAATACACCTCGAGGAAACGGGTCCATAGATCGACGTTCTTGACCTTCTTCCAGCCCTTGCGCTGCCAGTTCTGCAGCCATCCTTCCTGGACGGCCTTGACCACATAGGTGGAGTCGCTGTACACCTCCACCACGGCATTGTCCCACTTGACGGCCTCGAGACCGGTGATGACCGCGAGGAGCTCCATACGGTTGTTGGTGGTGCAGGCAAAACCGCCGGACATCTCCTTGCGCAGGGGGCCGCAACGCAGCACCACCCCGTAGCCTCCCGGCCCGGGATTGCCGCTGGACGCGCCGTCGGTATAGAGGAAGATGACCGGGCGGGCGTCAGCTTTGCCGGTCTGTCGATCGTTGTCAGCCATTACACAAAAATAGGCATTTTATCCCATAGTCTTTAAATCTTTTGCGTAAATTTGCATATTGTAACCATCACGGACAGGCTTTGACATGGGATTGTTCTCGAAAAAATACTCCATTTCTGACTTGAGGCTCCTGGAAGGGGCTACGGACCATCACTCCCACATCCTTTTCGGAGTGGACGACGGCGTATCCAAGCCGGAGGATTCCCTTACCATCCTTTCCATGCTGGAAGAGGCAGGCCTGCGGTCGCTTTGGCTGACTCCCCACACCATGGAGGATGTCCCCAACACGACCGAAGGGCTCAAGAAGCGTTTCGAAGAGTTGAAGGCCATGTATCACGGCCCGATCGAACTGCATCTGGCCTCCGAGTACATGATGGACGAGCTTTTCGAGAAGCATCTTGCGGAGAAGGATTTCCTGTTCCACAGGGAGGAAGGCTCCATCCTTATGGAGACTTCCACCTGGTCTGGGCCTTACAATTTCTGGGATATGATCGACCGGACCATGCGCTCCGGTTTCCGCCCTGTCCTCGCCCATCCCGAACGCTATGAATACATGGGAGAAAAAGAGTATTCGCAACTGCATTCCATGGGAGTCCGCCTGCAGATGAACTATCCTTCGCTTCTGGGCTACTACGGCGAGCATGTCAAGGAAAAGGCGGCGATGATCCTCAAGAAAGGATGGTACGACATGGCCGGATCCGACTGCCACAGGGTGCGCGCCATCAAGCATCAGCTGGCGGACAAGGTCCTGAAAAAGGACGCCGCCGAAGCTTTGAGAAAGATATTAACCGTTTGACGATGAACATACTAGTCACAGGGGCCAACGGCCAGTTGGGCAGGGAGATCCGCAACGCCTCGGCAGGCTGCGGACACCGATTCATCTTCACCGACGTCTCGCAGGCGCCGGACCTGGAGACCATCTATCTCGACATCACCAACACTGACGCCGTCCGCATCATCTGCAGGTCGGAGGAGGTGGACGTCATAGTCAACTGCGCCGCATACACCGATGTCGAGAAGGCCGAAAGCGACCTTACCTTCGCCGACCTTCTCAACCATACCGCTCCAGCGAACCTGGCGACTGTCGCCGCTGAGCGCGGAGCCACCCTCATACACGTTTCCACCGACTACGTTTTCGACGGCGAGGGCAACGTCCCTTACCGCGAGAGCGACTCCCCCAGCCCGCTCGGCGCCTACGGTATGACCAAGTTTGCAGGAGAGCGTTCAGTCATGAACTCCGGATGCAAGTATATGATCTTCCGGACCGCTTGGCTGTATTCCCCTTACGGTAAGAATTTCGTCAAGACCATGGTCCGTCTCACGGGGTCCAATCCTTCCATCAAGGTCGTTTTCGACCAGATAGGGTCGCCGACATACGCCGCCGACCTGGCCGGACTGATAGTCCGCATAATATCAGAAGGGATGCTCGACCGGACGGGAGTATACCATTTCACCGACGAAGGCTGCATCTCCTGGTACGACCTGGCCGTCGCCGTCAACCGTCTGTGCGGCCACGGATGCGCCGTCAAGCCCTGCCACACCGGCGAGTTCCCCACCAAGGCCCGCAGGCCGAAGTATTCCGTCCTGGACAAGTCGCTTGTCAAGGACACTTTCGGAATCACCATCCCCTATTGGCTCGACTCCCTCGAAGCCTGCATGTCACGCATCAACAACGACACCTTATGAAGACAAAGCTTCTCGGCAAGACCCTTGACGAGCTCAAGGCAATAGCCGTGGAGGCCGGACTGCCGGCCTTCACGGGCAAGCAGATCGCCGAGTGGCTCTATGTCAAGAAAGTCAGGAGCTTCGACGCGATGACCAACATCTCCAAGGCCGGGAGGGAGAAACTCTCCTCGCTGTACGACCTGGGGGTGAGCGAAGCCATCGGCGTAGCCGAGTCTTCAGACGGCACAAGGAAGTATCTGTTCCCCGTCAGCTGCTCCAAGGCTGCCGGGCTGGACGCTTATGAGCAGTCCAGGCCTGAGGAGCTGGAGACGGCCGCCATAGAGGCCGTGATGATTCCGGACGAGGACAGGCGCACGCTGTGCGTATCGTCCCAGTCCGGCTGCCGGATGGGATGCAGGTTCTGCATGACCGGCCGGCAGGGATTCCACGGCCATCTTTCCGCGGCCGACATCCTCTCGCAGTTCATAATGGTGGACGAGTGCCATTCCCTGACCAACGCAGTGTTCATGGGCATGGGAGAGCCTCTCGACAACTACGACAACGTAATGAGGGCTATCGAAGTCCTTACGGCTGACTGGGGATTCGGGTGGAGCCCGAAACGCATCACCCTTTCTTCGATAGGCGTCTTGCCAAACCTCCAAAGATACCTTGACAACACACGCTGTCACCTGGCCATCAGTCTCCACGACCCCTTCCCGGAAGAACGCCGGGAGCTCATGCCGGTCGAGAAGGCCTGGGCCGTCGAAGACGTCATCCGCCTCATCCGGCGGTACGACTTCTCCGGCCAGCGCCGAGTGAGTTTCGAATACATCATGTTCTCGGGGCTCAATGACACCAAACGCCACGAGGACGCCCTCATACGGTTGCTCCGCGGACTTGAATGCCGCGTCAACCTCATCCGTTTCCACAAGATACCCGATTTCCCCTATGTGTCCAGCCCGGACCTGATCATGGAGCAGTTCCGCGACAGGCTGAACGCGCACGGAATCACCTGCACCATCCGCGCTTCCCGCGGCGAGGACATCCTCGCCGCCTGCGGAATGCTCGCCGGAAAGCACGGAAAATCCTAATTCCATACCGTGATGAAGAAGTTCCTCATACTGATGCTGTCCCTGGTCTGCATGCTGCCGGCATACGGCCAGGTAGGATTCCAGAGTTGCGACCCCCAGGGCGACTCGGTCGTCGTGGCGCGAATGAGGGCCAAGATGGACCGCATACGCAGGCGCCGCCCCACCGTGGCGCTCGTGCTGAGCGGAGGAGGCGCCAAGGGCGCCGCGCATGTCGGCGTCCTGCAGTATCTCGAAGAGCAGGGCATCCCCATCGACATGGTGCTCGGAACCAGCATGGGAGGACTCGTCGGAGGCCTTTATTCAATAGGATACAGCCCGGAATTCATGGATTCCCTGTTCCGCTCCGTCGACTGGAACCTTGTACTGAGTGACAGGGTCCCCAAGGAACTCATCGCCTACCGTCAAAAGAAATACAAAGAGAAGTATTTCGCGTCAGTCCCCTTCTATTACGGCAAGACCGACCTGTTCAACCGCGACGAGCCTGAGGCGAACTCGCATTTCCGCCGCCGGGAAGGGCTCCATTTCGGAGCCGGGGATGAAGTCGGAGAGAGGACTCTCAGGGAGAACCTCTTCGGGAGTCTCCCCGCCGGCTACATCTACGGCCACAACGTCAACAGCATATTCAGCGGACTGACCGTAGGCTACCAGGACAAAGTAGATTTCACCACTCTTCCTATACCGTTCTTCTGCATTGCTACGGAAATGGTTTCGGGCAAAGCGTACCTCTGGCATGAAGGGGAGTTGAACACGGCCCTCCGCTCCACGATGTCCATCCCGGGCATCTTCGCCCCGGTCAGGACAGACGACAAGATATTCGTGGACGGAGGCATGCGCAACAATTTCCCGACTGATGTCGCGCGGGAGATGGGAGCCGACATCATCATAGGAGTGGACCTCTCCGACAGGAACATGACGTATCAGGACATCAACAACCTCGCCGACCTCGTATGGCAGTCAGTGGATATCCTTGGACGCGACTCGTTCGAGAAGAATATCAACATACCGGATATACTGATCAAGCCCGACCTCCACGAATACAATATGATGAGCTTCGACACGCAGAGCATCGACATCATCATAGGTAGGGGATATGAAGCGGCCACGGCGCAGGAGGAAGCGTTGAAAGAGCTGAAGAAGCGTCTCGGGCCCGAAGAGACGGAGTTCCAGAACACGCCCGCGGTGGACATCGGGGAGATTCCGATAGTCCTGTCCGGAATCGATTTCGAAGGGATGACTTCCAACGAGGCGGAATACCTTATGGACCGCCTGGATATCAAGCCGTGGGACATGGTCTATAAGAAAGACCTGGAGAAAGCCGTCTCCACCATCCTGGCCACCGGTTCATTCGATTACGCCCGGTACGAGCTTCACAAGGACGGCGACAACTATATCCTGAACGTCATCTGCCGCAAGGGACCTTCGCACCAGGCCGGAATAGGAATGCGCTTCGACACGGAGACCGTAGTGTCCGCCCTTCTGAACCTCGGGCTGAACGTCCACCGAATCAGGGGTTCGGCGTGGGACTTCACCGCCAAGATATCGTCCAATCCCCTTGCCCAGGTCCATTACAGCCTGCGTTTTCCCGCCTTCCCGACCATGAACGCCGACGTCCTTTGGGGGTTCACCAACTCCACCATAGTCACGCCCGCTTCCTGGAATTCAGTAGGAGGAGTGAGTCTCAAGTACAACAGGCTTGGCCAGAGGTTCTATTTCTCCGACATCAACTGGAAGACTGCCGATGTCAAGATGGGAGTGAAGAACGATCTCGTCAATGTCACGCAACTTCTCGCGGGAACATACTTACCTCCGGAATACGACAAGGAGCACCTGCGCAACGATTTCCTGAGCTTCTTCGCCGAAGGCCGCGCCGACACTTTCGACAACGGCTATTTCCCGACTAAGGGATACAACATCGGAGGATCATACCAGTATGTGTTCGGCGGACTCATCACGGAGATCGACCCCGTCCACATCGTGCAGCTGGACGCGTCGAGGGTCCTCCACACCGGAAAGGTCTTGGACATCATCCCTTCGTTCTACGCCAGGTGCGCAATTGGCAAGAGCTTGCCGACGGCTTACATGAACGTAGCCGGAGGCAGCATGGCCGGCCGCTATTTCGAGCAGCAGGTGCCGTTCATCGGAATCAACTATGCCACGCCGCTCAGCGACAAGATGCTCAAGTTCGATATCGATTTCCGTTTCCACCTGACGGACAACAACTGGCTGTCCTTCAAGGGCGGAGCCATCAAGGATTCGGACCACTTCAATTCCGACCTTCTTTGGACGGGCGACACCCTTTTCGGTGTAGGTGCCGAGTACGCTTACAACACCATTATGGGGCCGGTCAAGTTCAATGTACACTACTCCAACCTCACCAAAGGCATAGGCGTATATTTCAGCTTCGGTTACGATTTCTAGGACGATGGAGAAGGAGAAGGTGTTGCCATACCTGCAGAACCTTTGCGCCAAGCGCGAATACTGCCGTTCAGAGATACTGAAGAAGGCGGAGACTGCGCTGGAAGGCGACCGCCAGGCCGCGCAGGAGATGCTCGACTCGCTGGTCGCAGACCGCTTCGTCGATGACGCGCGCTACGCGGCCGCATTCGCGCGCGAGCGCTCCTCCCTTACCGGCTGGGGGCCGGACAAGATCCGGTATTCGCTGCTTATGAAGGGCATCTCAAAGGCCGACATAGCAGCGGCGCTTGAGGAAGTCGATCCGGAAGCGGCCGGTGCCAGGATGGAGAAGCTCATTACGGCCAAATGCAAAAGTCTCCAGGGTGACCCCTTCATCAAGTTCAAACTCATCAAGTACGCCCTTTCCCGCGGGTACCGCTACGACGACGTCGCTCCCGCCGTCGACCGCATCCTCTCTTCCCAGGACTAAAAATTTTGACCTTGTGCCTCGGTTTGGCCCAAGGTTGATTTATCTTTGCAAAAGCTTTGGAGTTCGTCCGCCAATTGATATATTTGTCATGGCTGAAGACCGTCGGACGGCCGGAGCCCTGCATCAAGCAGAATTATTAATTACCTTATATACCTTATTTGAAATGGCAAAGGATGTAGAAATGAACGCCGCGGATGTCAATGCCGCCAGGATGAAGGCACTGCAGGCTACGATCGACAAAATCGAGAAAGATTACGGTAAGGGCACGATCATGAAGCTGGGAGACCAGCCCCAGTGGGACGTGCAGGTCATCCCCAGCGGCTCGGTTGCCCTCGACCACGCCCTCGGCATCGGAGGATACCCGCGGGGGCGCATCATCGAGATCTACGGACCGGAGTCCAGCGGAAAGACCACGCTGGCCATCCACGCCATTGCCGAGGCGCAAAAGCTTGGCGGCATAGCCGCCATGATCGACGCCGAGCACGCTTTCGACCGCACTTACGCCAAGGCTCTTGGAGTCAATCTAGAGACTCTCCTGATCTCTCAGCCCGACAACGGCGAGCAGGCCCTCGAGATTGCCGACAACCTCATCCGTTCCGGAGCCATCGACATCGTCGTCATCGACTCCGTCGCAGCCCTTACGCCCAAGGCGGAGATCGAAGGCGAGATGGGCGACAACAAGGTCGGCCTCCAGGCCCGCCTTATGAGCCAGGCACTGCGCAAGCTCACGGCCAACATCTCCAAGACCAACACCTGCTGCATCTTCATCAACCAGCTGCGCGAGAAGATCGGCATCATGTTCGGCAACCCCGAGACCACCACCGGAGGCAATGCCCTCAAGTTCTACGCTTCCGTCCGTCTGGACGTCCGCAGGACCACCCAGCTCAAGGACGGTGACGAGGCCACCGGCAACCGCACCCGCGTCAAGGTCGTCAAGAACAAGATGGCCCCGCCCTTCAAGAAGGCCGAGTTCGACATCCTCTATGGCGAGGGCATCTCGCATACCGCCGAAGTCTGCGACCTTGCCGTCGAGCTGGACATCATCCACAAGAGCGGCTCCTGGTTCAGCTACAACGGCGAGAAACTCGCCCAGGGACGCGACGCCGTCAAGCAGCTTCTCAAGGACAACAAAGAACTCTGCGACGAGATCGAGGCCAAGATCCGCGAGCAGATGGCACAGATCAACGATTAAAAGATGGGAAAGATCATTCTTACCGGCGACCGTCCTACCGGACGTCTCCACATTGGACACTATGTAGGTTCCCTCCGCAGGAGGGTCGAGCTGCAGAACAGCGGCGAATACGACAAGATATTCATAATGATCGCCGACGCCCAGGCGTTGACGGACAATGCCGACAACCCCGAGAAGGTCCGGCAGAACATCATCGAGGTGGCTCTGGACTACCTCTCCGCCGGCCTCGACCCGGAGAAGTCCACGCTTTTCATCCAGTCCCAGGTCAGCGAACTGACAGAGCTGACGTTCTTCTACATGAACCTCGTCACGGTGCAGCGTCTCCAGCGCAATCCTACGGTCAAGCAGGAGATCCTTATGCGCGGATTCTCCGACAACGGCGAGGACAACAAAGCCGGTACGCCCGTGGGCTTTTTCTGCTACCCCATCAGCCAAGCTGCGGACATCACCGCCTTCAAGGCCACCACAGTACCCGTCGGCGAGGACCAGGCTCCGATGCTCGAGCAGACCCGTGAGATCGTCCACAAGTTCAACACTGTGTACGGCCCCACCCTCGTAATGCCTGACATCCTCCTGCCGGATAATGCCGCTTGCCTGCGCCTCCCCGGAACGGACGGCAAAGCCAAGATGAGCAAGTCCCTCGGCAACTGCATCTACCTCTCCGACAGCGCGGAGGAAGTCAAAGCCAAGGTCCGCAGCATGTACACCGACCCGGGACATCTCCAGGTCAGCGACCCCGGCAAGGTCGAAGGCAACACCGTCTTCACTTATCTCGACGCCTTCTGCAAGCCCGAACACTTCGACAAGTTCGCATCCTGCTTCGTGGGCAGGAAATCCAGCTTCGAGTTCCACAGCCTGGACGAGGTCAAGGACCAGTACAGGCGCGGCGGTCTCGGCGACGTCATGATCAAGAACTTCCTCAACGAAGTCCTCAACGACACCCTCGAGCCCATCCGCAAGCGCAGGAAGGAGCTGGAGCAGGATATACCTTATGTCTATGAAGTGCTGCGCAAGGGCAGCGAGGTCGCGCGCGCCGCAGCGGCCGAGACCCTCGCCGACGTCAAGCGCAGCATGCGCATCAACTACTTCGAGCCCGGCGTTCTCGACGCACTGATCGAAGAACAAAAAGCCAAGTATTCACTCTGATGGAAGATCTCATCCTTAAGCAGAAAGCCTTCTTCGAGTCGGGCAACACCCTGGACACCCGCAGCAGAAGGGCCATAGTGCAGATCCTTGCCAATACCGTCAAGGATGTCTGCGGCAGCGACCCCTTTACTGATAGATTCAATTCCCTCGCCCAGTACATCCGCAAGAACCTTTACAAGTGGACTGGGACGGGAAGACTCCGCATGCTGCTTTCACTTTTTGCAAAGCCGGCCGCTGACGGACCCGTTCCTCTCGGCACAGTCCTTATCGACGCTTCCGGCACAGACACTCCCGAGCCTGCGTTGACCGCCCTGGCCTATGCCCTTGCAGCCGGCAATACCGCCGTTGTCATGATACCGGATACACCGGCGGGAGATACGGTCCACCGCATCATCGATGAAACCTTCACGGATGATTTCGTCGCCACGGTCCCTGCCGGGACTGCCGATGTTTCTTCCGCAGATTTCGTCTACAAATGCGGCAGCTCCCTCTCCCATCACGGTAGCGAAGGTTTCCAAGCCTTTTCCAAGATGTATTCAGAATAAGCTTTTATAAACAAACAGTCATGAATATAGATTTCAGCAAGATAGAAGAGACCTGCACCCCGAATTTCAAGGGAGGGGAAAAGTACTATGCAGCCCGCAGATACGAGGACGGACTCAACCGTATCACGATGGGACGCCTCGTCCCCGGCGCATCCATAGGCCTGCACACTCACGAGGACAGCAGCGAGATCATGTTCTTCACCGGCGGCAGCGGCTATGTCGTCTGCGACGGCGAGCGCCTTCCCGTCAGCGCCGGTTCGGTGCACTACTGCCCTAAAGGCCACTCGCACACCCTTGTCAACGACTCCCCCGACACCGACCTCACCTTCAACGCCGTCGTTCCAGTACAATAAAACGGCATAGCGGCAGGCACATGTCTCTATGAAAAAAGCCGGTCAAACGACCGGCTTTTTTTGTGGAGATGGGCGGGCTCGAACCGCCGTCCAAACAACGCACAAGAGAGCTTTCTACACGCTTATCCGTCCTTTGATTGTCGGCGACGGGCTGCCGGAAGGCGGGCTACCCGAAGCTTATCCCCTGCGTCTTAGTGAGGATTCAGAGGAATTACCCCACGCGTCCGGTTTGGATGATACCCCTTGACCCGGTCATAACCGGCATAAAGCCCGGAGGGATACTCGTCTGACCCGCAGCCTAGGCGGATCGGATTAAGCCATTTGACTTGGTCAAATTAAGCAGCGAGTGCGAAATTGTTGTTGCCAACTAGTTTTTTGGAAACTGGTATTTACGTGAGGGCTTCCGACTCACGACGTGCTTACTGTCCCGCATCGATGCTGTCAAAACCAAAACATCCCCAGTAACAGAAGTGGTGCAAAGTTAGCAAGAATCGCCGACTTTGCACCACGTGTCAAGAATTATTTCGCTTTGGGCTGTGCGAGTTCCCGGCGGACGGGAGCCTTTGCGGCAGCCTTGCGGCTCTGCGCCGCAGT
>JAEEGF012013804.1_pt1 | contig 70569 bp, 52 predicted proteins | sample 9134171 | NCBI WGS metagenome assembly JAEEGF01 (sample SAMN16246542, study PRJNA631951) | gut metagenome | biome: gut microbiome; feature: rumen; material: AP-attached | host: Bos | place: Iran: Karaj | collected 2018-10 | reverse complement strand
TTCCTGAAGGAAGATGCCGGCAAACTCGGCGTCGGGTTTCTCGGTGAACGACTTCACGGGGAAGATGTCGTGGCTGAGCGGCTGGTCATCGTTCATCTGGATGTAGCCGTAGCCCGTCTCGGGTCGCGACGGCGTGATGCCCATCACGAGGAGTCCGTCGTTCTCGCTGACGAAATCGAGTCCGTCGAGCACGTCCTGCCGGTACTGCTCCTCTTTGAGGATAATCTGGTCGGAAGGCGTGACGAACAGCGTTGACTGCGGGTTCTGCTTTGCGATGAACACGGAACCCCAAGCCACAGCAGCCAGCGTTCCTCTGCGAAGCGGCTCTTCCAGGATATGCATGTCGTCCACCTCGGGCAACTGCTCATAGACGAGCGGCAGATACGCCACGTTTGTGCTGACGTAGATGTGTGAGGGGTCGATGAACTGCGCAACCCTGTCGTAGGTTTGCTGCAGCAAGGTCCGTCCTGTGCCGAAGAGGTCGAGGAACTGCTTAGGCTTCACCGTTCGGCTGATTGGCCAGAGGCGAGTCCCGTTGCCGCCTGCCAAAATAAGACAATACTTGTTGTCGGCCATGAGATTTAGCGCAGTTTCTTAATGACAGGCAGCAGCAGGCTCTCCATGATCTCGTAGCCCTTTTCATTGGGATGCACGCCGGGATTGTCTTGTGCCAAGTCGGAACGCATGCCAGTCCCTTCGGCATTAACCATCGCGCTGAAGTAATCGACGTATGGAATCTTGTTCTTCTTGGCATACTCCTGCACGCGAGCATTGAGTTTGCGTATCTTGTCCATGCTGTCGTTGATGGCTGGACGCCAGCTGAAGCCGCCGGCAGGGAGACAGCTGGTCAGGATGACCTTGCACTTGTGGTAGCGAGCCAGTTCTACCATCGAGAGGACATTGCCATAAGTGAGTTCTTCGTTGTATGGGCCAGTGTTCTCTGCGATATCGTTTGTGCCGTAGTTGATGACAACGACCTTGGGTTGGAGGTTGATGACATCCTCACGGAAACGGAGAAGGAACTGGTAGGAAGTCTGACCGCCAATGCCGCGGCCGATAAGTCTGTTGTCCTTGAAGAAGTCGGGGCGCTTGCCTGGCCAGCCGTCGGTAATGGAGTTGCCCATCAGTACGACGCGCTTGTCCTTCTTGGCAGGAGTGCCGAGTTCGCGGTTTGCGTTAGCGTAGCGCTTCCAGTTAGCGAATTCATGTTTCTGTGCTTGAGTGCCGAGAGCGATGCTGAGCAAGGCAATGGCTGCAATCATTCTTGTTTTCATGATTATGGGTTTTAGGGGTTAAATGTGTCTAGAGGGTTTGGAGTGACTCAGAAAGCCTTGCGGATGCTATCGGCAATCTGTTCGAACTCTTCCGGTGTGAGCTTGAGGTGCGGGTTGGTAAAGCGCATGTCTGCCTCAGTTTGCATGGGGACGAGATGGATGTGAGCATGAGGAACCTCCAGGCCGAGCACGCATTGTCCGACCTTCACGCAGGGAATGGCTTTCTTTATCGCCTTTGCCACCTTCTTTGCAAACACTTGGAGTCCTGCAAGTTCGTCGTCCTCGAGGTCGAAGATATAGTCCACTTCTCGCTTGGGAATCACGAGGGTATGCCCTTTCTGGAGAGGGCTGATGTCGAGGAAAGCATAGTAATGCTCGTCTTCTGCAATCTTGTAGCTGGGAATTTCGCCTGCCACGATACGTGAAAAGATGCTAGCCATAATTATATACGGTTTGAGGATTTACTGTTTACGGTTTGTGGAATTTTTAATTCCGATTTGCCGGATTCCTTCTTTTAGTCAAACGCGATGCTGACCACCTCGAGCTGGATGGTGCCCTGCGGCACTTTAATCTCTGCGATGTCGCCCACCTTCTTGCCGAGCAGTCCCTTTGCTATCGGTGTCTCCACGCTGATCTTGCCGCTTCGCAGGTCAGCTTCTGTGGCGCTGACGATGGTGTACTTCATCGTCATCTTGTTCTTCACATTGCGGAGCTCCACGGTAGAGAGGATTTGCACTGTGCTGGTGTCGAGGTGCGTGGTGTCGATAATCTTAGCCTCGATAATAGTCTTCTTGAGCATAGCTATCTCAGTCTCGAGTTTGCCCTGCCATTCTTTTGCAGCATCATACTCGGCATTCTCCGACAGATCGCCTTTGTCGCGAGCTTCTGCGATGGCGGCGCTTGCGGCCGGTCGGTCGATGCTTTCCATGTGCTGCAGCTTTGCTACGAGCTCGTCGTAGCCCTTTTGTGTCATGTAAGCCATTAATAATTATTTTTTAGTTATACATTATCTATATATAGGGCTTGGGACGAGGAGCGAGGGCCTGCTCTTTATTCGGCGAAAGCACGAAAAAAAAGAAGAATCCCGACCGTCGAAGTCGGAACCCTTGTCCTTTTCCCTTTTTTATGTTAGCCGTTTGCAAAGGTAGGGATTATTTCCTTTCAATGCAAATTTTTTGCAAGAAATTTCATCACCGAACACTATTTCCCTCTTCCCCTGATGTGCTAAAAGTCCTTTTTCTGCTCTATATGTCGTATAGGGCTGCGTTTATCGACGCAATTTGTACTTGCCCCCGACGAGCATTTGCACAGCGCCTTTCATCTCGAGCGAAAAGAGGAGGCTGGAGAGTTCGCCAATCGGAATGTTTGTCTCTACTGCGAGGATGTTGATTTGCTTGCTGTCGTCCTTTGCAAGTGCCTGTAGGACAACCTGTTCCTCGGCTGTGAAGCTGTCGGCGAAGAGCTCTTGCTGAATGCCGTCGGCGAGTTGCTTCTGATGCATCACATCGTCCGTCCAACCCATTGCCAGGCAGAAATCCTCGGCACCGGTCAACAGCGTGGCGGCATTCGAGAAGATGAGTTTGTTGCATCCCGACGAGTAATTGTCGAAGACGCGGCCAGGGAAAGCCCAGACCTGTCTGTCGTAGCTGAGTGCGATGTCCGCGGTGATGAGTGAGCCGCCTTTGGTGGCGCTTTCCACCACGACGACCGCGTTCGAGATGCCTGCCACGATGCGGTTGCGCTGCACGAAGTTCCGCTTGTCTATCGCTGTGCCCGACATGAACTCGGTCAGCAGCCCGCCTTGCCCGACCATCTGTATGGCGGTGTCGCGGTGCAGACGCGGATATATCTGGTCGAGGCCGTGGGCAAGGACGCCGACGGTCTCCAGACCCTCTTCCAAAGCTGCCCGATGACTGTGCACATCCACGCCGTAAGCCAGTCCGCTCACGACGAGGGCATCCGGGCAAATCTGCTTCAGGTCGCGGACAAACGAGCGGCAGAGGTCTTTGCCGTAGCTTGTGATTTGCCTCGTTCCCACCATGCTGACGATGTGTTTCGCGTTGAGTTTGGCTGTGCCGCGATAGTAGAGGAGAATCGGGGCATCCGAACAGCCTCGCAGCCGCTCCGGATAGTCATCGTCGTTCAAGCCCAGGCACCTGATTTTGCTCTTCCGGCAGAACTCGAGCTCTTGCTCGGCTCGACCCAGGAAGTTGCAAAAATCGCCCATTCCATCGAGGAATTTCTTGGATGCAGACGGCAGAACCTGCTTCAGATCCTTGCGATTCTCGTAGATGGCAGTAGCCGAACCCAGTTCGCTGATAAGCAGATGCAGGTTGGTGAGGCTGAGCGCAGGCACTTGCGTCAGTGCCATCATGTATAAAGTCTCTTGGTCGGACATATCATTTTATATTGGAGTAGAAATGGAAGTAAAAATGGAAGTTAACTCGCTTTGCTCCTGGAATTTAAGTGCTTCGCACTGGACGACAGTCCTTATGCCTGTTTTAGCATTGTCCTGCACGCAGTGCTTAACTCCCAGCCAGCTCTGCTGGCTTTACTTCCTGTTTTACTTCTTGTTTAACTTTTGAAGCCAGATTCAGTTTCTCTTCCAGCTCGGGGCAGCGGCTGAGCTTGCCGCCGACGAGGCACACGACATCCACTTTCCCCCGAGCTGCCAGCTTCATGTCGCTCGCCCGGTATATGTCCTGATGAAAGACATAGCGGATGCCCTCCTGTTTTATATTGAGGCAGGAGAGGAATTCGTCGCGGCTGCGGAGCGGTGTCTTGTAGGCAATCTCGATGCGTGCCACGACAGACACGATGTCCTGCTCCAGCATCTCGGCAAAGCTGATGCCTGCCGCGAGCAGGAACTCGTGCCGAGTGTGCTCCATATAGTGCTGATAATTGGCATTGTTCACGATTCCCTCGAGGTCGCACTCATAGTCGCGAACCTTCATCTTTAGTTCGTAAGCGTATTCTTTCATATTTCGTAATAATAGATTCCACCTTCCATTTTACCCCATTTCATCGGCTATGTTGCCACACGAGGCGAGTTGCGTTGATTGCACGTACATGTAGATGCAATTGCAAGTACATGTATGTGCAATTGCATCTACATGAATGTGCAAAGAACTCAGCGTGCTGTGTTTGATTGTTTCCCATCTTATGTTTGTTCACTTCGCTTGAGGTATTCGTATCCGAAACGGCATCTGAGGCAGTCCGTCCTGTCGCAATACTGGCGTTTCAGTTGGATGAGCGCCTGACTGTCGGCAGCCGTACTGACCTCCAGACCGCATTCTTTCCACTGCCGCAGGATGTAGTTGTTCTCGGCAGGCAGCGCTTCGAGCAGCCGGATGGCTCGCTGGCAGATGTCCTCGTCGCTGATGTGGCGGCCGTAGGCGAACAGCAGCGGGACTACTGTATTTATAATGAGAAGGCGACGGCTGGCTGCCGTCATTCCCTTTATCGCCAGGCATTCCTGCAATTCCTCCACGCTCTTCGCCTCCATGAGGCTGCTCATCTGTGCCCGGCCGGAGTGGTAGAGTTCCGCAATCTGCAGGATGCGCATCGAGGGGAAGTTCTTGGGACGCGTGCGGAGGAAACGCCAGTCTGCCCTTTCCATCGTGTCGCCCAAGGTGAATTTGTGCTTCAGGAAGTCGAACTCCTGTTGCAGGAGCTGCACCTCCTGGCTGCTCCTAACCGCCTGAACCTCAGCGATGAGTCCTGCCATTCCGAGGAAGAGCGCCTCTATCTGGAACAGGTCGTCGCGATGCTTTCCAGCCGCCGAGAGCGGGATTCGCATGGCCCAACGCTCGAAGGCATCGCCGTTGAGGCCGAACCCGAAACTCCGGCTCAGCGTCACGAACGTGGCCCGTTCCCAGTCGCCGCCTGTCCGTTCGGCTCGCTCGGCCACCAGTTCCGACCGTTCCTTCAGCCTTTCCACTATCAGGGCGTCCATCCACTGATGCGCTTTCATGGGCGGCACAGACGGGATGATGCGGTGGCATCGCGGGTAATCCTCTGTTCGGCAAAGCTCCTCGTAACGCAGCCTGATGCTTTCCGGGATGTCGAGCCTGACCTGCGGCAACGCCTTCCCGTCCTGCGTCCTGACCTCTCCGTCTATCTCCCCCACGACATGCAGAATGACGCTGTTGTAGGCGGGGTCGGAGTTGTGACTGTGCCTGTACCAGTCCGACGAGCGCAGATGCACCTCGACATTGCCTGCCCATACCGTCCCGCCCAGCCGAATCTTGGCATTGAAGAAGTCGGGACCCTGATTGTGGTTGTGCAAACCCGGGTCGATGACCTCCACCGTCTGCCCGTCCTCTGTGGTGAGCGGCTTCAGAGGCAATATCTTGTGTTTCCAGACATAGTGCAGCAGCCTTTCCATCCTTATTTTGGCTCCGTTAACTTATTTTGTGAAACAAAAGTACGCAAAATTGGCCGAAAAGCAGTACTTTTGCACGGAAATTATTAGATAAGGTATGAAAATAGCACTCATAGGGTACGGCAAGATGGGCCGTATGATAGAGGAAATAGCGCTTTCGCGTGGTCATGAGATTGTCAGCATTATCGATATTGACAATCAGGAAGAGTTTGAGTCGGCCGCTTTTGCAAGTGCGGATGTCGCCATCGAGTTCACCACGCCCTGGACAGCCTACGAGAACTACCTGAAGGCCTGGAAGGCAGGCGTGAAGGTGGTGAGCGGCAGTACCGGATGGATGAAGGAGCATGAGGCGGAAGTGCGCAAGGCATGCACCGACGAGGGCAAGACACTCTTCTGGGCCAGCAACTTCAGTGTGGGCGTGGCCATCTTCTCGGCAGTCAACAAATACTTGGCCAAGATCATGAACCGCTTCGAGCAGTACGATGTCAACCTTGTGGAGACGCATCACATCCACAAACTCGATGCCCCATCCGGCACAGCCATCACGCTGGCGGAGCAGATTGTGGAGAACCTCGACCGCAAGGAGCGTTGGGGACTGCACGAGACAAAACCCGAGGTGCTCCGCATCGACGACATCCGTCAGAAAGAGGTGCCCGGCATCCACACCATCACCTACGACTCTCCGGAGGACATGATCACCATCACCCACGATGCCCACAACCGCCGCGGCTTCGCGATGGGAGCGGTCCTGGCGGCTGAATATACCAAGGAGCACACAGGCCTGCTCACGATGAAAGACCTGTTTAAATTCTAATCCTATTATCCCTGGAATTCTCATAAACCTCAATAACTTCCATAAAACACTATGACAAAAAAGAAAAGATACAAAGCCACAAAAAGTGATTGGGCAAAGGCCATCATCGCCATCGCCCTGTTTATCGCATTCCTCTACTGGGTGGATGCCTGGTGGGGACTCATCGCAGTTCCCTTCATCTTTGATGCTTATGTGACACGCTTCATCCCCTGGACTTGGTGGAAGGATGCCGAGAATCCCGTCGTCCGCACCCTTATGAGCTGGGTCGACGCGATTGTCTTTGCACTCGTGGCTGTTTACTTCGTCAACATCTACTTCTTCCAGAACTACACCATCCCGTCGAGCTCGCTCGAGAAGAGCCTTCTGGTGGGCGACTACCTGCTCGTAAGCAAGATGAGCTACGGGCCTCGCGTGCCGCAGACGCCTCTCCACATGCCGCTCTGCCAACACACACTTCCCTTTGGTGGCAAGAGCTATATCGAGTGGCCGCAGTGGAAGTACAAGCGTGTGACACCCAGGCCCATCACACTCAACGACATCGTGGTCTTCAACTATCCGGCAGGCGACAGCATCGTCAGCAACCCGAAATACCAGACGGAGTACTATGCACTTTGCTACGGAATAGGCGCCCAACTCTATCAGCAGCAGAGCGGAATAGTGCCGCAGCCTGATGAGATGACTCCTTTAGAGCAGCGTCAGTACTACAGCGCTGTGTATGAAATGGGCAAACAATACGTCCGCCTTAACGCCCACGACTTTGGCGAAGTGGGTTGGAGGCCTGTGGACAGACGCGAGAACTATGTGAAGCGTTGCATCGGCCTGCCCGGCCAGACCCTGGAAATCAGGGATTGTGTGGTCTATCTCGACGGCAAGGAGAACCCTGCACCCAAGAACGTGCAGTTCAACTACCATGTAGAGATGAACGCAAGCTACTTGCCCGAGAACCTTGTTTACGAGCTGGGTCTCAGCATGAAGGACGTTCAGGATATGTATCAGACAGGCTGCATGCCCTTGACCTTCGAGGCAAAGAAGGCACTGGAGCAGCATACGGAATACGTCGCAAGCGTGACTCCCTTCATAAATCACGACACGGAGAACCTCTATCCGCAGAATGCCTATACCGGTTGGACGTGCGACAACTACGGTCCCATCTGGATTCCCAAGAAGGGCGAGAGCATCAAGTTGACTCTGGACAACATCGCCATCTACGAGCGCCCCATCCGCAACTACGAAGGCAACGACCTGAAGATAACTCCCGAAGGCGACATCCTCATCAATGGCAACAAGGCAACGGAATATACCTTCCAGATGGACTACTACTGGATGCAAGGCGACAACCGCCATTGCTCCGCAGATTCTCGCTATTGGGGCTTCGTTCCGGAAGACCACATCGTGGGCAAACCCATCTTCATCTGGCTGAGCACCGATGCCGACCGGCCTTGGTTCAGCGGCCACCACATTCGATGGAATCGCCTGTTTTCGCTTGTCGATAACATCAGGTAATGGTTCTGCCTTGCTGTTATCTCGCCCCGGTTTCCCATTATAGCGCTTTCTATCGTGCCGAGGAGGTGCAGCTTGAGGTGTGCGACCACTTCTCGAAGCAGACGCTGCGCAACCGTTGCTGGATAGACAGCCCCAGTGGAGCGCTCGCCCTCACTGTTCCGGTTGTAAAGACGGAAGGCAAGACATTGATGCGCGACATACGCATCAGCGACCACGGCAACTGGCGGCATCAGCATTGGATTGCCCTCGAGAGCAGCTACAGGCAGTCGCCTTTCTTTGAATACTACGCCGACGACTTCGCTCCTTTCTACGAAAAGAAGTGGGAGTACCTGGCGGACTACAACGAGGAACTCATGATGTTGGTTGCCTCGCTGCTCGACATTGAGAAACCTGTCACAAGGACAACATTGTATGAGAGCGATGCGTTTGCTCAGTTGCCAGCCTTTGATGGCCGACCTTACTATCAGATGTTTGCCTCGCGGCATGGCTTTCTGCCCGACCTCAGCATCGTTGATTTGCTTTTTAACCTTGGACCGGAGGGTGTGCTATGGCTGTAACTGTTCATCCCCTCTCTGTTAAGGAGGTCTCTGTGCCTAAGCAATTCACATATCCTTTCTGCTATGAGCCGCATCCACTCTGTGTTGCTGCGGCAGACGAGGTGCGGCGTTATCTTGCCCAGCATCCTGAATGGCACGACGAACTGCAGCGCGGCAAGATGTTCGGCGTGCTCATAGTAGACCCCTCTAAATCTCCCCTTAAAGGGGAGACTTCTTATCCTGTGTCCTCCCCCTTTAAAGGGGAGTTAGAGAGGGTCTCGCTCTCTTTCCTTGCTGCCTTCTCCGGCACGCTCGACGGCAAGACGCAGCATGAATACTTTGTGCCGCCTGTCTTCGACCTTATGGCTCCGGGATGTTATTTCCAAGAGGAAGAGGCTGCCATCTCATGCATCAACCGACAGATTGAGGCGCTGCAGAGCACACTGCAGCCAAGTCCGTTGCGTGAAAAGATGAGCGAGGAATTGTCTGCTTACAGGGAGCAAATGCGGCAACATAAGGCAGAGAGAGATGTCCTCCGACAAAACGCCTCCCACTTGAAGGAGGAAGGGAGGGAAGAGCTGCTTGTCCGACAGAGTCAGTTCGAGAAGGCGGAATATCGTCGCCTCAAGTTGTCTTGGGAAGAACGTATTGCGGCGGATGAAGTTTCGCTTCGTGAGGCCCAGCATCAAATAGAGCTGTTGCAGCAGGAACGGCATGAGAGGAGCATCGCCCTCCAGCAGTGGCTCTTCCAGCAGTTCGTGTTCCTCAATGCTTTGGGCGACGAGAAAGCCTTGCCCGACCTGTTCCGTCCGGCCATTCCTCCCTCGGGGGCAGGAGAATGTTGTGCGCCCAGGCTCCTTCAAGCAGCCTATCGGAATGGCTTGCAGCCCCTTTGCATGGCGGAGTTTTGGGTGGGAGCATCGCCTACTGACGAGTTGCGCATCGACGGACACTACTACCCGGCTTGCAACAGTAAGTGCCGTCCGATACTTCGCCACATGTTGAAGGGGCTCGATGTTGAGCCGAATCCCTTGCTTGCTGACCGCGAGAAGTTGCTTTCGCAGCTACACATGATATACAATGATGGCGAGCTGGCTGTCGTGAGCAAGCCTGCGGGACTGCTTTCTGTGCCTGGCAAGGACGACCAGCCCAATGTGCGGGATGCGCTAAAAAGTGCCATTCCATCGGCAAAAGGGCCACTCATTGTGCATCGGCTCGACATGGAGACAAGCGGATTGATGCTCATTGCGTTGACTGAGCAGAAGTACCACGAGCTGCAAGACCTCTTCCTGCATCGGCGCATTAGGAAGGTCTATCATGCTCTCCTCGAACGCGAAATGCCCAAAGGACAAGAGGGAACCATCAGCCTTCCTCTGCGTCCCGACTTCGACGACCGCCCTCGGCAGATGGTCGACAAGCAGCATGGGAAGCCTGCCGAGACACATTATCGTGTGCTTGACAATAGGGATGGCCATGCTTTACTGGAGCTGCGACCGATAACCGGCCGCACCCATCAGCTCCGTGTCCATTGCGCACATCCGCTCGGCCTAAACAATCCGATTGTCGGCGACCGCCTTTATGGTAGGCCTGCCGAAAGGCTGATGCTCCACGCTTATGCTATTACTCTTGAAGACCACACCTTCACTGATACAATGAATTGTGTATTATGAATCATGAATTGAAACTAGACGTCCACACTCATACCGTGATGAGCGGCCATGCCTACAGCACTTTGCAGGAGATGGTGGCAGCCGCTCAGCAGAAAGGCCTCGACATCCTTGGCATCACGGAGCATGCTCCAGGCATTCCCGGGACATGCCATCCCATCTATTTCCGCAACCTTCATGTGGTGCCCCGGCAGATGGGAAACCTTCGCCTCATGCTTGGCGCGGAGCTTAACATACTGGATACCAAGGGGACGCTCGACCTGGATGAGTTCTACTACAAACGGCTCGATATCCGCATTGCCGGCATACATCTGCTCTGTTGGCAGGGGGGGACAATCGAGGAGAACACCGACGGCATGATTGCTGCCATAAGGAATCCCTGGACGCAAATCATCTCGCATCCCGGCGACGGCACCGCTGAGCTCCTTTTCGAGCCGATTGTCCTGGCAGCGAAGGAGACGAAGACGCTTCTCGAGATCAATAACAGCAGCCTCAATCCGCAGCGCCACAAGGAAACGGCCCATGAGAACAACCTCGAGATACTGCGTCTGTGCAAGAAGTATGAAGTGCCTGTCGTGCTGAGCAGCGATGCGCATATCAGTTACGACATAGCCAATTACAGCTTCATCTGGCCGTTGCTTCAGGAGACAGAGTTCCCCGACGAGCTCATCATGAACTACGATACGGACCGCTTCCTAAAATATATAATGTAAAGGCAAAGCGGATGCGATGCTGTCTGCTGAGCTTGCCCATACTTGATGAGGCATGAGCAAGTTCAGCTTGCAGCCTCATTTGACAGCGACCTTCTTGCCGTTGACGATGTTGATGCCTCTCTGCATCTTGCTTAGGCGCTGACCGGCGAGGTTATAGATTGCGCCTTCCTCTTCTGTTTCCTCGAGGGGAGACTCTACGCCGTCCGGTGCTTCGTCGAATGCTATCCGCAAGCTTTGTGCGCCAGCCACATTCTCGCTGGGGATATGCAGATAGGCTTTGCCTGCTTCCAGCGTGTTGCCGTCTTCTGCAAGGAAAAAGCCATAATCTCCATCGCGGAGCGAGAGCAGATAGTTGTCGTAGCCGTCGGAGGTATGCGTCAGCACGATAGACTCCGTTGTGCCCACCAGCAGGTTGGCATAGTAGGAGTAGGACTTGCGCACAGGCACCTCGTAGGTTCCCGGCTCGCCCTTCAGCACCAGTCCTTCGCCGGCAGGTGCGTCATAGATGCGGCTCAGCATCACATCGCCATTCTGCTTGCGGAAACCCGTTGCCGTATAGGCTCGAAGTTCAGGCACGCTGCTGAAGTCGAGGTCTTTCCCGCTGCAGAAGGTTTCTATCAGGGAGTTCAGCGAGATGACCACTGTAGGCTCTTTCACCTCGAATGTTGCCGTTGCTTCGGCCAGTTGCAGTCCGTATTCATCGAGCAGTATCACATGCAGGTCGTGCATGCCGACGGAAAGGTCTTCCGCCTCTATCTCGATGTCTTCGCCAGTCAGGTCGAAGGTCTGCGCCTCGTCTGCCTCGTCGTCAATCCATATCCTGCACGACAGGGTGGCCAGCTGCAGTTCGCCCATATAGAAGAATGTTGTGCGAACTGGCGAGGCATCTCCTGCGGCATTGAACGTCTGGTAGTGTACGGCATGTATGCCGATGTCCATGTGGCTGATGTCGAGGTCGAAGAGGCCGTTTGCGGTGGGAGCCGTCTGCAGAGTGGCCTCGTCGTTGTCGTACCAGTAGCGTGCGGTGACGCTTTCGGTGTCGCTCTCTTTTGCGAGGAAGAAGTAGGCTGTCTCCACTGGCGAGGCCTCTCCTACGGCATTGAACATCTGATAGTGTACGGCATGAATGCCGACCGCCAGGCTGCTGATGTCGAGGTCGATGTGGCCGTTCACGGGGGAAGTCATCTTCAAGGTGGTCAAGTCGTTGTCGTACCAGTATCGGGAAACGACGCCTCCGGGGCTGATTGTTTTAGCGAGGAAGAAGTAGGTGGTCCGAACCGGGCTCCATTGGTCCCTGGCGTCGAGCCCTTGCAGGTGCAAGGCATGAACCGAGCCTTTTGCCAGCAGGCTGACATCAATCTCTATCTCAGTCTCGCCGTCGGCCGTACCCGTCTGCAAGGTGGCAGGCGAGTTGTCGAACCAGTAGCGATAGCTGAAGTCTGTCTGTCCCCTTGCCGAACCTGTCAGGGCAAGGAGCGCGATATACCATGCTAATCTGCGCATAAGGCTGTTACTCTACGTTAATCTTCACATTCAGTTTGCCGTTCTTGTGAGAGCCTATCACGTCGAGCTTCTTCACCAGCGGGTAGCTTGGCGTGGGGTCGTAGGGGTACATGCCGCCGTAGATGCCTATCTGTGTGCCGTCGGTGCCGAGGTAGGTTGCGGCAGCCTCTTCGCTCAGGCGGTAATTGCCGTCCACAATGCCTTCCCATGCGTTGTATGCATCGGGCAACGTCCAGCCGAACTTGGAGACAGGGATGGTGGAGAGTCCTGCCGTCAGGCAATGGCTGTATGTGTTGGTACCGTCTAATTCAGGATTGTTAATGTGGATGATGGTGTTCTTTATTGTTGAGTAGTGTACGTAACTAAGCTGATAAGCAAAAGCGGGCTTTATATGACAGTTCTCCACATCGAACTTCCCGCTTCCCTCACACATCAGGCACTGGCAGATGCTGTTCAGGCAAGTCACGTGCGAGCCTTCGTGGGCAGCTATCGGGCCGTAGATGTGCGACTGCATGACGGTGCCGTTGCACTTCTCAAAAATAAGATGGTCGTTAGCTCCATTGGCGTTGATGAGGCATTTTGAGACGATGACTTTCTCTGAGCCGTCAGAGCCATTGACGCTTACGTGCTTATCCCACTGTGTGGCTTGATATGAAATGTTCAATCCCTCCAGGGTGAGCGTGCGGGTGCTTTTCTCGGGGATTGTAAAGGTCATCTGGCTCTTGATGTGCGTCTTGTCCATGCCTTCGCCTCTCAGGGTAATGGCCTTAGTGACTTCGCAGCCGTTGAACTCGCCTGCAGAAAGGGTGATGATATCGCCATTTGCAGCGGCTTGGTGCGCAGCGGAGAGTGCGTCCTCGCCATAGAAAGCCTGGATGCTGCCGCCACGCTGCAGGGTGGCTACGAGATTGTCCTGTGCCATAGCACACAGATTGCAGGCTAAGGCTGTGATCAGAATGAAGAGTTTTCTCATGTTCAATAAGGTTTGTGCCTGCAGACACCACGAAATCGGCGGTTGAGCTTTAGTCTGTATGGTATGCTTATATACAGGAAAGGCGCAGGTGTCTGTTTCGCTTTCGAAAGCGTCTTGCCTGTAGTTAAGTCCGCTTGTCGCCCAAATAGGGCAGAGCGACGCTGCAAAGATATGATTTAATTATGAAAAAGCAAAATAAACGGCAGCATTTTTGTGATTTTCTTTGTGGATGTCCGGTGAATTCGGCCTGCTCCGTGCATTAAAAAGCCGCTATACAGACCCCACCCCTCGCTTCGCTCTTCCCCTCCCCTTCAAGGAATGGGAGGGGAGCTGGGGAGCAGAGCACTCCGCCCCTGCCGGAGGGTGCTCTTTGCCCTTTGGGTAAGTGCTCTTTGGCCTTTGGATAAGTGCACTCTGCCCCTTTGGATAAGTGCTTTCAGCCCTGCTGGTAAGGGAAGTTGGCATCAATACTCCCCTCCCATTTAAGGGGAGGGGTAGGGGTGGGGTGTGTCTGATAGAGTGGATTGCTTCTAATGCCATACAGGTGTCTGCACCATTCTTCCAACCCCACCCCTCGCTTCGCTCTTCCCCTCCCCTTCAAGGAATGGGAGGGGAGCTGGGGAGCAGAGTACTCCGCCCCTGCTGGAAGGTGCTTTTTGTTTCGCTTGCAGGAAAACCTTACGGATGCAGGAGAAATAGTCTGTCCGCCACACAAAGTTCTTGGTGGGCAAGTTGCGTATGTATGTACGCAGGCTGCGAATCTTCGTACGCAAGCTGCGAACCAACATACACAGGTTGCGTACGAAGAGTTTTGCGTGGGTTGTGGGGGAATTATCTTGAGGGAGAAGGCTTTTTCTGCTCGAGCCATCGCTCGATGTTGCGCTTGAGGCCGTCGTATTTGGCGCGCTTGACGGCGGAACCCTTGAAGAGCTGGCGGTACTGCTCCTCGGTGAGGTTTTGCCAGTCGTCGGGCGTCATCTGCAGAAGTGCCTCGGAGGGTTGGAAGGCGGGCTCAGCGGTGGGATGTGCCTCGGCGAACTGCGGCGTGGCCCTGAGGCAGCGGTCGCAGCCATAGAAGGTGCGTCTGAGCTGTATCTCCTCGGGCAGGGGGCCGCGATGCTCGATGGTCTGGTAGCTGATGCAAAGGCGGGCATCGAGTCCTTCTGGCGTGAGGGCGGGGCAGACCCCCCCCGAGGCCCCCTCCCCGCTCCCCCTTTGGGGGAGTGCTCCGTTGCCGCCAAAGCTTCCCTGTCCAGCGGGATTGAGGCACTCCCCCAAAGGGGGAGCGGGGAGGGGGCTATATTGGTCGGCTTCTTGCGTCAGGAAGAGTTCTCCGAGGAACACCGTCGGGCCGTAGCCGGGCACGCTGATGAAGCCGCCCGAGGTGATGGTGCCGATGCCGCTCCGCCAGGCCCAGTAGCGCTCCAGTACGGGAGCCGTATCGACAAAGCAGCGGCCTTCGAGCCTGCAGGCCGTCATGAGTTCTTGCATCCGCTCCCGCAGCACATCATGGTAGTCGCGGCCTTGTGCATAAAGGCTGATGCCGGGCTGCTGCTCCGAAGGCATGAAGTTCATGGCTAGACTGACGATGGTCTTCACGCCGGGCACGAGGAGGTCGGGCTTCAGGCGCATCTCGACGTTGCGGCGCATATAGTCCATCTCACCACAGTAGTCGAGCTCCAGCCATCTGCGGAAGCGTGCGGCAAAGCGCTCGGCCACGGGCTCTGCCTTCGCCAGCCCGCATGCAACAAAGCCCAAGCGCTGGGCCTGGGCTTTGATGTCTTGGCTATTCAATGATGCCGAACTCATATCCTTCTTGCTTCAGCCATGCAAGTATCTCGGGAAGTGCGTGCTTGAGCTTGTCGATGCTCTTGAGCGAGTCGTGGAGCGTGATGATGCTGCCGTTTCGGGTGTAGCGCTTCACGTTGTTCACCACGTCTTCTGCCGTAAGCAGACGGCTGTAGTCGCGCGTCACCACATCCCACATCACCACTTTTATGCCCACATAACGCAGGACTCTGTACTGCACCATCCCTATCCATCCGTGCGGCGGTCGGAAGAGGTTGGTGTGGAGGATGTCGTTGGCCCGCTTGATGTTGGCCAGGTAAGTCCACGGACGGTGGCGGGCTCCCGAGATGTGGTTGTAGGTGTGGTTGCCGATGCCGTGTCCCCTCAGGCGCACCTCTTCGAGCAGGTGCGGGTACTTCTCTGCGTTGTCGCCCACCATGAAGAACGTCGCCTTTGCGCCGAAGCGGTCCAGCGTGTCGAGGATGAACGGCGTCGCCTCGGGGATAGGGCCGTCGTCGAAGGTCAGATAGACAGCCTTTCTGTCGGGGTTTATCCTCCACAAAGCGTGGGGATAGAACCATCGGAAGATTCGGGGCGGCTGCTCGATGAACACGATTCTATGTGCGATTAGCGGTGTACGCCCTTACAGCGTGTCTTCCTCGTCTTCTTCGTATTCGACAGATTCATCCTCGGCATCCAAGCCCACACTGCCATACAGGCGTTTCTGGAGGAGCTGGAGGCAGAGGTCGAGCTGCTTGGAAAGCTCCGGAGTCTTGTCGCTGCCGGCACTCTCCAGGATGCCCACTGCCGAACGCATCTGGTAAAGGCGGTAGAAGCATTCCTTCTCGTTCATGAGAAGCATCTTGTCGGGCAGGCTGATGTACCATTCGAGGTACTCCTTCTCCTGAAGAGCCACGGGATAGGCGATGCTGATGGCTTCCTCCTTCTTGTCCAAAGTGTTCCAGGCACGAGCCAATTCCAGCGAGCCGCTGTTGAAGCTGTGTGGGACGGTAGTAGGCGGAATGGCCTGCTCTACCTTCTCCAGCACCTTGGCAGCCTTTTCGCGTTTGCCTTCCTGAATGAGCCGCGTAGCCAGCTGCGCAAAGATGCGACGGTGAGTGCTGCACATTCGCATGACGGTTTCGTCGAGATAGATGCCGGGCTTGTCGATGCCGCCAAAGGTAAAGCGTGTCATCAAGTTCTCGTACATCCTCTCCGTATCGATGTTCTTGCCGCTCTTGGCTGTGTTGAAGGGCGTTATGCGATAAGCGAGGCCTTCCTGCACGAAGAAGTCCTGCACGGTGCCCTTGTTCTCGGGACCTACCGTCATTGCCATGTATATGGGACGCTCCCAGTTGCACCTGTCAATCATCTCATACATCATCATCTCGCTCTTATAGACGGCGCGCTTCCCCTTCAGGCGGATGACCATCCTGTCGGGTATGCTGTCGCCTGCTATCATCATGCCGCTTCGGCGTACCGCCTCCTTATCTATGGTCACCACGATGCTGTCGGTCGGGATGAAACGCAGCTCGGGATTGTCGCTCAGCACCCAGTTGTCGATGATGCTCTTGAGCTCGAAGGGGTTGTCGCCCAGGATGTTGTGAAGCGTCTCGGGGTCGTCTTTATAGGACTCCACAAGGCGTTCCAAAGTGCCGGGCCGGACGGTGATGCCCTCTCTTGTGCCGGCCACATATTGCAGCCTGCTCCAATGGATGGGAACGGCTGGCGAGTCGTATGCCGGACGCTTCATCTGGTCGATATACCAGTCGGTCTGCAGGTAAGAGAGGTTGCAGACGCGGGCATCCGTGCGGAAGCCTTCCGTTTCTTGTGCATACCAGAGTGGGAAGGTGTCGTTGTCGCCGTTGGTATAGATGATGGGGAAGTCTCCTTTTGACAGCGACTCGAGATAGTTTCTGCCGAAGTCGCGGCAGGTATATCTGCCACTGCGGTCGTGGTCGTCCCACGTCTGTCCTGCCATCTGGATGGGCACGAGGATGCAGATGCAGCTGAGCAGCGCTGCAGCCATCTCGCTGCGGAACAGCTTCTGGAGGTAGTAGGCGATGCCAGCCACTCCGAGCCCCACCCAAATGGCGAAGGCGTAGAACGAACCGGCGTAGGCATAGTCGCGTTCACGCGGCTGCATCGGCGTCTGGTTGAGGTACAGCACGATGGCGAGGCCGGTCATGAAGAAGAGGAAGAACACGATGCCGAATTGTTTCTCGCCCTCGCCGTTGCGTGTCTTGTCGTCGTTCTTGAAGAGTTGCCACAGCAAGCCGATGAGGCCGAGCAGGAGGGGCAGGCAGTAGAAGACGTTGTGTCCCTTGTTCTCTTTGAGTTCGCTGGGCAGTTTGCTTTGGTCGCCGAGGCGCATGTTGTCGAGGAAGGGGATGCCTGTTATCCAGTTGCCGTGCTCCCATTCTCCATTGCCCTGCAGGTCGTTCTGCCGGCCGGCAAAGTTCCACATGAAGTAGCGCCAGTACATGAAGTTGACCTGATAGCTTAGGAAGAAGCGCAGGTTCTCGAGCTGTGTCGGCGTCTTGATCTGCACCATCTCGCCGCAGCGCTCATAGCTCTTGACGTTTCCCTTCACGCCGCCCATCCAGCTCTCATAGGCGCTGGCATGTGCCTCGCTATACATGCGGGGGAAGAACATGTTCTGCTGATATATGTAGTCTGTCTTGTAGCGCTGTATCTCGTAGCGGTCAGGCTCGTCGGGCGTCTGTTTCTCCTTGCGCTGATAGACGGGAGCGCCCTGTTCGCTGACGGGCACGCAGTAGTTGCCGTCGGGCTTGAGCAGCACCTGGCTCGTGTAGGCAGGCCCGTAGAAAAGCGGACGGTCGCCGTACTGTTCGCGGCTCAGGTATGTTCCCAATGTGAAGATGTCCTCCGGCGAGTTCTGGTCCATCGGTGTGTTGGCGGAGCTGCGGATGACGATGACTGCATACGAGCTGTAGCCTATCATTATCATGAGCATGCAGAGCAGCGAGGTGTTCATGAGGCGGGCGGAAATGACGTTCTTCCCGTCGCGTTTCCACTCGAGTGCGACATAGAGCAGCGCCAGCACCACTACACCACAGGCGATGCTCTTCCAGCCGTAGCCGTAGAAGGGAATGCCCAGCATGCCTACGCTCAGCAGGTAGGAGAGCGTCATGCGGATGCGGCTTTTCTGCTTGATGGTTTCATATATGCTCCAAAGCACGATGCCGACCAGCAGGGCGATATATACGATGACGCCTGTGTTGAAGGGCATGCTGAGCGTGTTGACAAACAGGAGCTCGAACCAGCCGCCTACCTTTACGATGCCCGGCACGATGCCGTAGAGCACGGCGGCGATGAGCAATCCGCTTCCCGCCAGCCATAAGAGCGCCCCTTTTAGCGTGGCGTCCTTGACCTTCCTGTAGTAGAAGATGAGCACGAGGGCAGGCAGGCAGAGCAGGTTCAGCAAGTGCACGCCGATGCTAAGGCCGGTCAGGTAGGCGATGAAGATAAGCCAACGGTCGCTGCCCGGCTCGTCGGCATGGTCTTCCCACTTGAGCATCAACCAGAAGACGACAGCCGTGAAGAGGCTGCTGTAGGCATACACCTCGCCTTCTACGGCGCTGAACCAGAATGTATCGCTGAACGTATAGACCAAGGCGCCGGTCAGGGCACTTGCCTCCACCGTAATGAGCTGGGCAAGGTTCTGCAGCCTGCCGTTCTCGCCAACCAGCTTTCTTGCCAGATGGCTGATGCTCCAGAAGAGGAACATGATGCAGGCGGCGCTGAAGAGTGCGCTCATCATGTTGACCATAAGCGCAACCTTCGTGGGGTCGCTCACGAATTGCGTGAAGAGATTGGCCGTGAGCATGAAGAAGGGTGCCCCAGGCGGGTGCCCGACCTCCAGTTTATAGCCCGTCGTGATGAACTCGGGGCAGTCCCAAAAACTTGCCGTAGGCTCTACCGTGCTGCAATACACGAAAGCCGCGATGGCGAAAGTAAGCCAACCCATCAGGTTGTCCACAAGTCTGAAATGTTTCATGCCTTATTTAAGAGGTATAATATGTATAATTGGGTGCAAAGGTACGAATAAGCGAGCACAATACAAAAGGAAAACCAAAGTTTTTCTTTTTATTGTCGAGCGGAAGTACTTTCAAGCGCTGTCTCAAAGGTACGAATAAGCGAGCACAATACAAAAGGAAAACCGAAGTTTTTCTTTTTATTGTCGAGCGGAAGTACTTTCGAGCGGCTCGGGGATGGGTTGGAATGGAGGCTTTTTAATGCACGGAGCAGGCCTTTCTTTTACCGGACAGCAAGAAAATGAACTTCCCTTTGCCGGAATCAGCACTTCCGGCGCACAGGATTCTTGCTACGCAGCTTGCGTCTCAAGAAACGCAGGCTGTAAATGTGGAAACGCAACCTGCGTACCGAAAGACGCAGGTTGCGTTTCTAACATTATCCGTGCCGTGACCGGGAAGCCAGCACGCGGCAGTGGGGAAGGGGGCGTGCTGGCCTCTTATTTGTGGCAGACGGCGGCTTGCTCTATGGGCAGGCACTTTCTGTAGTTCGCGATGTATTTCTCGAATCCGTCCACATCCTTGGCAGTGGGTGAGACGCTGGTGCCTGTGTTGCCCGCAAAGACCTGTGTCTCGAGATAGTCGGCGAGGTTCTGGCCGTTGCCGTTGACAAGATAGCCCGCCAGCAGGGCTATGCCCCAGGCTCCTCCTTCGCCTGCGGTCTCCATGACGGAGATGGGCGTGCCCAGAGCGGCGGCGAGCATGCGCTGGCCTACGCCGGGAGTCTTGAAATAGCCGCCGTGACCTGTGATGCGCTCCACCTTGACCTTCTCTTCCTTGAAGAGGATGTCGTTGCCTATCTTCAGCACGCCGATGGCTCCGTAGAGCTGGGCCCGCATGAAGTTGGCGAGGTTGAAGCTGTCGCCGGCAGAGCGGACAAACAGCGGACGCCCCTCTGCCAGTCCCGTTATAGGCTCGCCACTGACATAGTTGAAGGCCATCAGTCCGCCGCAATCGGGGCTGCCTTCGAGTGCCTTGCTGAAGAGCTTGTTGTAGAGCTCGCCCATATCGACGGGAATGCCGAGCATCTGCTGGTATTCCTTGAAGAGGCCTACCCAGGCGTTGATGTCGCTGGTGCAGTTGTTGCAATGCACCATAGCCACGAGCGAGCCGTCGGGAGTGGTCACGAGGTCGATGGCTTCGTAGGGCTTGCTGAGCGGCTTCTCGAGCACTATCATGGAGAACGAGGATGTGCCTGCGGAAACATTGCCCGTGCACTGCTTCACGGCATTTGTCGCCACCATTCCCGTGCCTGCGTCGCCTTCGGGAGGACACAGAGGACAGCCTGGCTTCAGGTGGCCGCTTGCATCCAGCCTCTTGGCTCCTTCTGCGGTCAGAAGGCCTGCACTCTCGCCTGCATTCAGACTCTTCGGCAGGATGTCGAGAAGCTTCCAGGGATAGCCTTTCGGAGCGACGAGCTTGTCGAACTTCTCGACCATCGCGGCATCGTAGGTCTTGGTGGCTGGGTCAACGGGAATCATGCCCGAGGCATCGCCCACACCCAGCACGAACTCGCCCGTCAGTCGCCAGTGGACATAACCGGCGAGTGTGGTAAGATACTTGATGTCCCTCACGTGGTCGCAGTCTTCAAGGATGCATTGATAGAGGTGCGAGATGCTCCAGCGGAGAGGAATGTTGTAGTTGAAGAGCTTGCTCAGTTCGGCAGCAGCCTTGCCCGTGTTGGTGTTGCGCCAGGTGCGGAAGGGCACCAGGATCTCCTGCCTCTCGTTGAAAGCCATGTAGCCGTGCATCATGGCCGAGAAGCCGATGGCGGCAAGGCTCTCTATCTCGCAGTCATACTGCTGCCTGACATCCTTCCGGAGGTCGGCATAGCAGTCTTGCAATCCTTTCCAGATAAGGTCGATGCTATACGTCCAGAGCCCGTCGACCAACTGGTTCTCCCACTCGAAAGCCCCCTGGGCAATGGGCTTGTTCTCCTGGTCGATGAGGACGGCCTTGATGCGTGTCGAGCCAAACTCAATGCCCAGTATGGCTTTGCCAGCCTCAATAGTTTGCTTTGCCTTCATGTGTTATTTAAGCGCTTTGTTCAACATAAAGTACATCTCATTGTTGCGGAGTGTCTGCTTGAAGTCGTAGGTGTTCGTCTCTTTGTTTATCTTGACGTATTCTATGCCGACCATCTCAGCAAAGTCCTCCCAGTACTCCTCGGTGATGTCGTAGGAGAAAGCGCTGTGATGGGTGCCGCCGGCAAGAATCCACGCACCCGCGCCAATCTCGAATGTCGGCTGCGGAACCCAAAGCGCGCTTGCTACGGGCAGATGGGGCATTGGCTTGGGCTCGATACACTCCACCTCCTGAGAGATGAGGCGGAAGCGGTTGCCGAGGTCCACGACGGTCGCCTTGATGCCACGGCCTGTCTTTGAGGTGAAGACGAGGCGTGCGGTCTGTTGCTTGCGGATGCCGATGCCGAGGAAATGCACCTCGAGCTTTGGCTTGTCGCTTGCAATGAGCGGACAGATTTCGAGCATGTGGCTTTGCAGGCAAGAGCTGCGATTGCCGGCGAAGTTCAGCGTGTAGTCCTCGAGGAAGGAGCAGCCCGTCGGCATTCCCTGCTGCATGACCCATAGCGTGCGGTAGAGGCAGGCGGTCTTCCAGTCGCCTTCGGCACCAAAGCCGTAGCCCTCTTCCATGAGACGCTGCGAGGCAAGACCTGGAATCTGGTCAAAGCCGCAGAAGTCCGGAGCGTTGACGTCGGCATCGCCCAGGTCGTCGAAGTTGGTGGTGAAGGCTGTTGCGCCTTCGTCCTTGAGTACGCGGCGAAGTGCTATCTCTGCCTTTGCTGAGTTCTTCACCTTTTCCCAATAAACCTCTTCGCCGCTCTCGTCTATCTTTATGGTGTAGAGTTTCTTGTATTCCTCCACGAGGTCGTCGGCTTCCTTGTCGGTGACCTTCTTGTAGTACTCCATAAGAGAGGAGACCGGATAGTAGTCGACATGGTAGCCGAGGCGCTGCTCGAACTCAACGCGGTCGCCGTCGGTGACAGCCACATTGTTCATGTTCATGCCGAACATCAGGCAGCGCACGTTCTTTGCGTCGGCCACGCCGGCAGCCACACGCGCCCAGACGGCTATCTTCTTCTGTGCCTCTTCGTCTTTCCAGTAGCCGCAAACCACTTTGCGGGCGATGCGCATCCTGGTGCAGATGTGCCCGAACTCGATGTCGCCGTGGGCGCTTTGGTTCAGGTTCATGAAGTCCATGTCGATGCTGTCCCAGGGAATCTCTGCATTGTACTGCGTGTGGAAGTGGAGCAGGGGTTTCTGGAGAGCCTGCAGGCCTTTGATCCACATCTTTGCCGGCGAGAAGGTGTGCATCCATGTGATGATGCCCACGCACTTCCCGTCGTTGTTGGCGGCCTGCATCACAGCCTCCACTTCCTTCGAACTGTTGGCTGTGCCTTTATACACAATCTTGACAGGGATGTTGCCTGTGGCGTTGAGGCCTGCTACCATTTCCTTACTGTGTCCGTCGACTGCAACGACTGCGTCGCCTCCATAGAGCAACTGTGCACCAGTCACCCACCAAATCTCTAAATCTTGAAACATAATGTGGCCCCTCTCTTGTCCCCCGAGGGGGAAGACCATGCAGGGGGATGGGTCTTTTTGTTAGTTATTGTTGATGATTAAGTATTGTCTGTATTGTGATTCCTGCTTCCGCCCCGGGAAGTCGGGAGTGGGCTGTTATCTTTTCTTCTGACCGTAATAGGCGTTTGGTCCGTGCTTCCTCATGTAATGTTTCTCGATGAGCAGGGGGTTCATCGTGAGGTTCGGGTTGACGGAGAGCGCCACGAAGGCCATCTTGGCACATTGCTCCATCACTTTCGCGTTGTAGACGGCATTGTCGGGGCTTGTGCCCCAGGAGAACGGCCCGTGGTTCTTCACCAAGACTCCTGGCGTGTGGTCGGGGTTTATCTTGCGGATGTTGAGGAATTCATCGACGATGACTTTGCCTGTCTCCAGCTCGTAGCTGCCTTCCACCTCTTCCTTGGTCATGTCGCGCGTACAGGGGATGTCCTGATAGAAGTAGTCGGCGTGTGTGGTGCCGATGTTGGGGATGTCCTTTCCTGCCTGGGCGAATGCTGTGGCGTATGTGGAGTGTGTATGAACGACGCCCTGGATGTTTGCGAACGCCTTGTAGAGTTCGAGGTGAGTGGGTGTGTCGCTGCTTGGATTGAGGTCGCCCTCGACCGTTTTTCCCGTTTGCAGGTCAACCACTACCATATCTTCGGCCTTCATCTCGTCGTAGCTGACGCCTGAGGGTTTGATGACGACGAGTCCTTTCTCGCGGTCGATGCCCGAGACGTTGCCCCAGGTGAAGATGACCAGTCCTTGCCTGACGAGGTCGAGGTTTGCTTGGAATACTTTTTGCTTGAGTTCTTCTAACATGGTTTGAAAGGTTAATTGTTTGGTTTTTCAGTGCAGAGCAACTGCAAATATAGTGTTTTTTCCGTTATCTTTCCGCTTTTTGGGGAAAAATAATCGGAAAGGGGGCTTCTATTTGCCGAATGCCTTCAGCAGTCTGTCCTTCTCGGCCTGAGTGATGGGGATGATGGTGCCGTGTCGGGGCGTGAATGTGCCCTTTGTCTCTGTGTTCTGCACAAATTGGAAGGTCTTCAGGTCTTGCGAGCTGCAGAACTGGTAGTGATGGTTACCGTAGCAGTCGTACATGATGATCCAGCTCTTTCCGTCGATGGCCTTGCATACGCCGACTCCCTCCACAGCCTCCTTTGTCTGCTCCACATTGCCCTCCAGCATCTGCCACTTGTCGGTCAGTTGCTTGGCAACGGCCTGATAGATGCCGCGTCCCGACTCCTGCTTGTAGAAGAGGTGGTAGAGCTGGTCGGCCTCGTTGAAGACGATGTCGCCGTCGATGGTGGCATTGCCGGCATCGAAGAGCCACTTCGGTTCGCCCTCCAGGTCGGTGAAGTCCTTGTTCGCGTACTGGTAGTAGATGCGGTCGAAGGAGTCCTGGTCGCTGGTTCTCAGCGAGTAGAACACCATGTACTTGCCCGCCTTGCGGTCGTAGATGGTTTCGGGAGCCCAGACGCGGATGACGTTCTTCCATGTCTTCGTGTAGCGGGTGGGGAAGTTGACGGTGGAGTGCTGCCAATGGATGAGGTCGGTGGATTTCAGCATCACCATGCCTCTGTTGCTTGCCCAGCCGAGCGAGGAGCGCATATCGGTGCAGACCATGTAGAATGTCTTGCCGTCCTCGCAGCGCAGGATGTGGGGGTCGCGCACGCACTGCGTCAGGGCGATGGTGTCGCTCTCTATGACGGGTTTGCCGCCGTTGAGCGGCGTGTAGTTGTAGCCGTCGTCGCTCAGCGCATAGCACACTTGCTCATCCTCGGGAGCGTTGCTGTTGAAATAAGTAAAGAGGTAGGCCACCATCTTTTCCGGCGCCTTCTTCTTGCCCTCCATCGGGGCGGCTGCCAGTGACACGAGCGCCACGAGCATCAATAGTTGCTTAGTTCTCATAGTTGTTTTGAAGGTAAAATCTGCCACAAAGATACGAAAAAAATGGGAATTAAGGGCTAAGAATTGAAAATTAAAGATTGAGAAATGAGATTTTTTAAGTTTTCCGATTTCCGTTCCCCTGTGTTTCGACATGAAATATTCCGCGGAAAATGTAAAGATTTTGGATGCGACTGTTTGTGGCGCCTCCTTGGGGGACTGTTTCTGGCCCGTTCCGGATGGAAGACTTTGGAAGGGGCCTTTCGAGGCTTTTGCAACCTCCTTAAACACAGCCGCTTGCAAAACTGGAAAACGCCGCCTGCGGCGATGGCAATCCCCGCGTGCGGCGTTGGTCATTTCCGCGTGCGGCGTTTGCCATCGCCGCAGCCGGCGTCGGCAATCTCCGCTGCCTGTCTCGGCAGACGCCCCGCAGAGCATGACTTTTTCAGCCTGCGAAAACAACGGATATTGTAAAGAGTTTTTCCAAAAGAAAAAGCCCAAGTCATCGCCCCTGAGGCAGAGCGCCCAGCATCCCAATTCCCCTCCCATCTAAGGGGAGGGGCAGGGGTGGGGTGGCAACAAAGGGGTTCTTGTGCCTCATGGTGCAGCGAGCCCAGCATCCCAACTCCCCTCCCATTTAAGGGGAGGGGCAGGGGTGGGGTAGCGACAAAGGGGCAAGGTACATGCTCGCCCCGACGAAAAAAAGCCTGGAGGGCTTTACTATGAGTAACCGGGGGCGAAGCCCTCGGTATCAGCGGATGGATTGCTCCCTGCTGCCTGGAGGGCAATACTATGAGGTGCGAGGTACTGCCTTCCAGGCAGGAGTGGTGAGGTGGTCTCCCCGTCCTGTCCGAGGGCTTCGCCCATCGGTTACTCAAAGTATAGCCTTCCAGGCTTGGGATGCGGGCTGACGCCACTCAGTAGTATTGCAGTCAGGCATAATCGTGCTCCGATGTCGGAGCGCCCAGCATCCCAACTCCCCTCCCATCTAAGGGGAGGGGCAGGGGTGGGGTAGCGACAAAGGGGGCAAGGTACATGCTCGCCCCGACGAAAAAAAGCCTGGAGGGCTTTACTGTGAGTAACAGGGGGGCGAAGCCCTCGGTATCAGCGGATGGATTGCTCCCTGTTGCCTGGAGGGCAATACTATGAGGTGCGAGGTACTGCCTTCCAGGCAGGAGTGGTGAGGTGGTCTCCTCGTCCTGCCCGAGGGCTTCGCCCATCGGTTACTCAAAGTATAGCCTTCCAGGCTTGGGATGCGGGCTGACGCTACTCAGTAATATAGCCTTCCAGGCTTAAGATGCAGGCTGCCGTTATTCAGCAGTATAGCAGTCTGTTTTTTATTCTTCCCATCCCAGGGCGCTTGCTCCGAGGACGGCTGCATTGGCGTTCATCAGGCCGGATACGAGGAACTTGGCCTTGCCCTGGAAGATCTTGAGCACGGATTTGTTGTAGGCTTCCTCGATGGGCTTCATGATGAGGTCGCCAGCCTTGCAGAGTCCGCCGAAGAAGATGAATGCCTCGGGGCTGGAGAAGGCAGCGAAGTCGGCGCAGGCCTCGCCCAGCATCTTGCCTGTGAACTGGAAGATTTCGTTGGCCACCTTGTCGCCTTTGCCTGCTGCGATGCTGACGTCGAGGCTCTCGATTTCCTCTGCCGGCTTGTCGCGCAGCAGAGAGGGGCGCTTGGTGTTTGCAAGAATCTCGCGGGCAGTGCGAGCCACACCGGTAGCGGAGCAATAGGCCTCCAGGCAGCCGGTACGTCCGCAGCCGCAGCTACGGCCTTTGTCCGTGCGGTCCATGATGACGTGTCCCAGCTCGCCTGCAAAACCGTCGCTGCCATAGACAATCTGTCCGTTGACCACGATACCGCTGCCAACGCCCGTTCCGAGGGTGATGACGATGAAGTTCTTCATGCCGCGTGCTGCGCCGTAAGCCATCTCGCCCATAGCAGCGGCGTTGGCGTCGTTGGTGAGCTTCACGGGAATGCCTGTAGCCTTGTTGAACATGTCTGCCAGAGGGATGATGCCCTCGTGGGCCCAAGGCAGGTTGGGGGCAAACTCGATGGTGCCGTTGTAGTAGTTGCCGTTGGGAGCCCCGATGCCCATTCCCTGAACTTGGTCGGCTCCGCCAATCTGTGCCAGCAAGGGCTTCATGCAAGTCACGCCAGCCTCCACGAAAGCCTCGGCGGTCTTGTATTGCTGCGTCTTGATGCTATTTTCCGCAACGACCTCGCCGCGTGCGTTAACGACTCCGAAAACGGTGTTGGTACCGCCTAGGTCCACACCAATCACATAAGGTTTCACTTTGTCCATGACATGCAATAATTAAAAGTTAAGAATTAAGAGTAAATAGGTTATTTTCTGCACAAAGATAGGAAAATTAAGTGAAAAGTGAAAAGTGAAAAGTGAAAAATTATTTGTCAGCATGCTATTTTTGTTCTTTACGGCTTATAATTCTTCATTCTTAACTCTTAATTCTTAATTTCTTTGTACCTTTGCACCCGCAAAAAAGAAGAAAGCAAGTAGTAAACCGTTAAATCGTAATTAGGTTTGTTGTGGATTGAATCTGTCAACGCTATTGACCTTGTGGTGCGAGGGATGGTAGTGGGAATAGTGGCAAGTGCGCCGATGGGTCCCGTCGGGGTGCTGACCGTGCAGCGTACCTTCAACAAGGGACGCTGGTATGGCTTTGCCACAGGATGCGGGGCTGCACTGAGCGACCTCATCTATGCTGTGATAACCGGTCTGGGCATGAGCTTCGTGATGGACTTCATCGAGCGGCCCACCACGATTCTCTACATAAAAGTGCTTGGCAGCATCCTGCTCTTTTTCTTCGGTGCATACACCTATTACACCAAACCAGCCGAGCCGCACAAGCCGAGCGGCAATCGCGGAACGCTCTGGCACAATGCCTTCACGGGCTTTGCCATCACGGTCAGCAATCCGCTCATCGTCTTCCTCTTCCTGGCGCTCTTCGCCCGTGTCGGCTTCGTTGTGCCCGACCATCCTATAGAGCAGGCCATCGGGTATGTGGGCGTGCTGAGTGGCGCAATCGTCTGGTGGCTCTGCCTCACGACAGCCCTCAACCGCCTGGGCTCGCGCTTCGACATGAGCACCATCAGCCTCCTCAACCGACTGCTCGGCCTCTTGGTCATGGTGGCATCTGTCGTAGGTCTCTTCTATACGCTGTTCAGGTAAGGACCCCCTAGCCCCCTTAAGGGGGAAATAAATGGTAAATGGTAAATGATTAAATAGTAAATAAACAAGGTGTATATAGCTCAGAAATTCAGAAACCAAAGCGTCAGCGCCTACCTTATATATATGTATCAGGTGGAGGATTTGATTCGTGCCTATGGCCTTGATGCCGAGCGCATCGCCACCGAGTACCTGCCGCGCTTCGGTTACGACGAGGCGCAGATGAAGGAGGCTAAGGAATGGTATGAGTCCCTTGCACGCATGATGAAGGAAGAGGGCAAGGAAGTCTCGGGACATGTTCAGGTGGTGCAGAACACCCTCGAACTCCTCGAAGACCATCACCAGGAACTCCTCGCCGACTCGGACGAGCAGGAGTATAGAACGGCCTACTACAAGGCGTTGCCTCACATCGTGGCTCTTCGTGCCCAAGGCAACAACAAGGAGAAGCACGAGATGGAGAACTGCATCGATGCCCTTTACGGCGCAACTCTGCTGCGCATGCAAGGCAAAGAACTCTCCGCAGGAACATTGAATGCCCTAAAGCCGATAAGCGATCTGCTCCGTCTCGGTGAAGAAAGTAATAAATCGTAAATGGTAACACTTTAAATGGAAAATGAAATAACGCGTCGTCGCACCTTCGCCATCATCTCGCACCCCGATGCCGGCAAGACAACCCTTACCGAGAAGCTGCTCCTCTTCGGCGGACAGATTCAGGTGGCTGGTGCCGTGAAGAGCAACAAGATACGCAAGACCGCCACCAGCGACTGGATGGAAATCGAGAAGCAGCGCGGCATCTCGGTCACAACCTCTGTGATGGAGTTCGACTATACTCCCTCGGGAGAAGCCGAGGGCTGGGCATACAAGGTCAACATCCTCGACACGCCGGGCCACCAGGACTTTGCCGAGGACACATTCCGCACCCTTACGGCCGTCGATAGCGCCATCATCGTGGTCGATAGCGCCAAGGGCGTCGAGGCTCAGACGCGCAAGCTGATGGAAGTCTGTCGCATGAGGAAGACGCCCGTCATCATCTTCATCAACAAGATGGACCGTGAAGGCAAAGACCCCTTCGACCTGCTCGACGAACTGGAGGAGGAACTGCAGATCAGCGTGCGTCCTCTCTCTTGGCCCATCAATCAGGGCGCCAAGTTCAAGGGCGTCTATAACATCTACGAGCAGAACCTCAACCTCTTTACGCCCGACAAGCAGAAGGTGACGGAGAAGGTGGAGGTTGACATCAACAGCAAGGAACTTGACGAGCGGGTAGGGGAGCGCGATGCTGCAAAGCTTCGCGAAGACCTTGAACTGGTCGATGGCGTCTATCCCGAGTTCGATGTGCAGACTTATCTCGATGCAGAAGTGGCGCCTGTCTTCTTTGGCTCTGCACTCAATAACTTCGGCGTGCAGGAACTGCTCGACTGCTTTGTTCGCATTGCTCCTTATCCTCGACCAACAAAGGCAGAGGAGCGTACAGTTACCCCCGACGAGCCTAAGTTCACGGGCTTCATCTTTAAGATAACGGCCAATATCGACCCGAACCATCGCTCCTGTATTGCTTTCTGTAAGGTCTGCTCGGGCAAGTTTGTCCGCAATGCACCTTACCTTCATGTCCGTCAGGGCAAGACGCTCCGCTTCTCAAGCCCGACACAATTCATGGCTCAGCGCAAAGAAACTATCGATGAGGCTTGGCCGGGAGATATTGTTGGCTTGCCCGATAACGGCATCTTCAAGATTGGCGACACCCTGACGGAAGGCGAACTGCTGCACTATCGCGGCTTGCCGTCCTTCTCGCCCGAGATGTTCAAGTACATCGAGAATGCCGACCCCATGAAGACCAAGCAACTGGAGAAAGGCATCAACCAGCTCATGGACGAAGGCGTGGCGCAGCTCTTCATCAACCAGTTCAACAATCGCAAGGTCATCGGCACCGTTGGGCAGTTGCAGTTCGAGGTCATTCAGTACCGCCTCGAGAACGAATACGGCGCCAAGTGCCGCTGGGAGCCTGTCAGCCTCTACAAAGCCTGCTGGGTGGAAGCCATGCCGGGCTACGAGGCCGAACTCGATGCCTTCAAGAAGCGCAAGCATCAGTATATGGCCCGAGACCGCAAAGGCCGCGACGTCTTCCTTGCCGACTCAGGCTACGTCCTGCAGATGGCTCAGCAAGACTTCGAGCACATCCGCTTCCACTTCACCAGCGAGTTCTAAGGCGGGAAACTTTACAACTTAGCCAATCCTCCCTCTGATGTTTCTTTGTAGAGCGAGGGAAGGTCGTGGCCTGTTTGTTTCATGACACGCAGGACGCGGTCGAATGAGACACGGTGACGTCCGTCGGAGAGGGAGGCATAGAAGTTGGCATCCAGAGCTCTGGCAGCAGCAAAGGCGTTGCGCTCGATGCAGGGAATCTGCACGAGACCGCAGACAGGGTCGCATGTCATGCCCAAGTGGTGCTCGAGTCCCATCTCGGCGGCATACTCGATTTGATTCACGCTGCCCCCGAACAACTGACAGGCAGCGGCGGCGGCCATAGCGCTGGCTACGCCCACCTCGCCCTGACAGCCCACATCAGCACCCGAGATGCTGGCATTGTGCTTTGCCAGATTACCGATAAGCCCCGCAGTGGCCAGCGCATGCAATATGCGTTCATCGGAAAAGGCGTGGTTGTGCCCCAGATGGTAGAGCACGGCAGGCAGCACGCCGCACGAGCCGCAGGTGGGTGCTGTGGCGATGACGCCGCCCGAAGCATTCTCTTCGCTGACGGCCAGCGCGTAGGCATAGACAAGTCCTGAACTCTGCAGGTTGGCCTTGTAGCCCTTTGCTTTCGTATAGTAGACAGGAGCCTTGCGCTGCAGACCCAGCGGACCTGGCAATACGCCTTCGTGGTTAATGCCTCGCTCCACGCTCTCGCACATCACCTGCCACACTTTCCCAAGATAGTCCCATATTTCAGGACCTTCGTTCCGTTCGACATATTCCCAGAGAGAGCATCCCGTCTCGTTGCACCAATGCATGATGTCGTCCATCGTGGTCAGCGGATAGACATGCTTGTATTCCACCGTGTCGTTGGGGCCTTCTGAGAGTGCTCCGCCTCCAATGCTATAGACCACCCATTCGTCGCTCAGGCTGCCATCAGCCTGCTGGACGGCAAAGCGCATAGCATTGGGATGGAAGGGCAGGCGTGTCTGCGGCTCCCAGTGGATGACTGCCGAACCCTGCTCCTCCAAGACGCGAAGGATGGCAACGTCGGTCATGTGTCCTTTGCCTGTCGCTGCCAGCGAGCCATAGAGGACGACATCGAACTTCGTGGCCTCGGGATGCCGCTTTACATATATTTTTGCAGCCGACTGCGGCCCCATCGTATGACTGCTGGACGGGCCGATGCCTATTCTGAAAAGATGACGTAGTGATTCCATGCTTGTCTGTTTGTTGTTATCTGTGGGCAAAGGTATAAAGTTTTTGTGGAATGTGCATCACTCTTGCAGATAATTCGTTTCTTCCTTCCTGCTTTTCTTCACTTTTATTCAATAAATGTGTCCTTATCTGGCTGTATTCATTAAAAAAGATGTATCTTTGTGGCGCGAATTTAAAAGAGACACATGACGCAGAAACAAATAGCAGAAGACATACAGACTGCTGTGCAGACGTTGAGGCAGGGCGGGCTCATCCTTTATCCGACGGACACGATTTGGGGAATCGGGTGCGATGCGAGCAACGAGGAGGCGGTTCGCCGCATATTCCAACTCAAAAGGCGCGAGGACAGCAAGGCGATGATTTGTCTGGTGGATAGCGCCGACAGGATGCAGCGATACCTGCGACGCGTGCCGGATGTGGCTTGGGACCTCGTGGAGTTTGCCGAGAAGCCGCTCACCCTCATCCTCGACGGCGCCACCGGTCTTGCGCCGAGCCTCATTGCCGAGGACGGCAGCATCGGCCTTCGTGTCACCAAGGAAGCCATCAGCCACGAGCTGTGCTACCGTTTCCAGAAGGCCATCGTGAGCACGAGCGCCAACATCAGCGGCCAGCCTTCCCCGGCGTGCTTCAATGAGATAACAGACGAGATAAAGCAGGGCGTGGACTACATCATGCAGTCCCGCCAGAACGATGCCAGCAAGTCGAAGCCCAGCCAAATCATCAAGCTGAGCCTTGACGGCCGCATACAAATATTAAGGAAATAGACCCCCTCTCCGCCTGCGCCTGAGGCGACAGCCGAAGAACCCCCTTTAGGGGGAATAAATGGAAAATGATTGAATGGTAAATGCGAGGAACTTCATAGCGTGGCTTATCCGTTGGCGTCGCAGACACTTCTCCGACAACAACTTCGTGCTGCTTATCAGTTTCCTGGTCGGTATTTTCACTGCCTGTGCGGGCTTGCTCCTGAAGTGGCTTATCGGGCAGATAGAGGACTTGCTGACGCATGAGTTCGTCGAGACCGGCGCCAACTGGCTCTACCTCGTCTATCCCGTTGTCGGCATCTGGCTGACGATGCTCTTCATCAAGTATGTGGTGAGGGACGACATCGGCCACGGCGTCACCAAGATTCTCTTCGCCATCGCCCGCAAGCAGAGCCGCATCAAGCCGCACAACACTTGGACCTCCGTGGCCGCCTCTGCCATCACCATCGGCTTTGGCGGTAGTGTGGGAGCCGAGGCGCCCATTGTCCTGACGGGCAGTGCGATAGGCAGCAGCCTGGGCCAGCTTTGCCGACTCTCCAACAAGTACATGATGCTTCTTGTGGGCTGCGGAGCCGCCGGAGCTGTGGCAGGCATCTTCAAGGCACCCATCGCAGGACTTGTCTTTGTCCTTGAGGTGCTGATGATAGACCTGACGATGACCAGCCTTCTGCCCTTGCTTGTGACGAGCGTTACGGCTGCCGGACTCACCTTCGCCGTTTCAGGCACCAATCCCATCTTCGAGTTCCACCTGCAGGACGCCTTTACGGTCAATCGCATCCCAGCCTATCTGGCCCTCGGCATCGTCTGCGGACTGGTGGCGCTCTACTTCACGCGGACCATGAACTTCCTGGAGGGCATCTTCCGCCGTCTGAAAGGCCGCTACAGGAAGTTCCTCTTGGGAGCCGCCATGCTGAGCCTGCTCATCTATCTTTTCCCGTCGCTCTATGGCGAAGGTTACGACCTCATCACCCTCTTGCTCAACGGCAACGGGCAGAGCGACTGGGACACGGCGATGGACCGTTCGCTCTTCTACGGCTCTAACCACTTGCTCGTCTATCTCTTTCTCATTGTGGTCTTCAAGGTCTTTGCCTCAACGGCGACCAACGGCGGCGGCGGCTGTGGCGGTATCTTCGCACCCAGCCTGTTCCTGGGCTGCATCTGCGGATTCATCTTCTGCCGGCTTTGGAACATGTACGACGTGCTTGGCATCGACATTCCCGAAAGGAACTTCGCCATGCTTGGCATGTGCGGACTGATGAGCGGCGTGATGCACGCGCCCCTCACAGGCATCTTCCTCATTGCCGAGCTGACGGGAGGCTATGCCCTCTTCATGCCCCTGATGATAGTGGCCACAGGCTCTTACCTCACCATCAAGTACTTCGAACCCCACAGCATCTATGCGATGAGGCTTGCACAGCGAGGCGAGCTCCTCACCCACCATACAGACAAATCCATCCTCACCCTGATGAGCATGGACAGCGTCATACAGCATTACGACCAAGTCCTCTACCCGGACATGAACCTGGGCGACGTGGCTACACAAGTTTCGAACAGCAAGAACCACGTCTTCCCCGTCGTCAACAAGCAGATGCAGTTCGTGGGAGCCGTCTATCTGGACGACATACGCCACCTCGTCTTCCGCACCGAACTCTACAGGGACTTCGCCGTCTCCGGACTCATGAAGCAGCCCGAAGCCCTTCTCTCCGTGAACGATACGATGGATGTGGTGGTGGGCGTGTTCGACAGGACCGGCGCCTGGACGCTCCCCGTGGTCGACGACGAAGGCCTCTTCGTGGGCTTCATCCGCAAGAGCACCGTCTTCTCCGTCTATCGCCAAATGCTCGCCGACCTCTCGAACGACTGAAAACACATCTCAGAACATCATAAAACCAGCATCAGAATGAGCGCCCGAACGACAATTTTGCAGGAAGCAGAAACCCCTCCAGCAGGGGGTCGCAAACGCCGCGTGCGGCGATTGCAATCCCCGCGTGCGGCGATGCCCATCCCCGCGTGCGGCGTTGGCAATCCCCGCAGGCGGCGTTTTGGCTGACTGCACGTGGCTCAGTATCAGGCAGTTACCGAGAGGGTTCAACATACAAGGAAATTATTAGGTATAACCATAGTAATAATTAAATTTTCAAAACAATGAGAAAAACATTTTTTATCAAGACGACGCTGGCTGTGTCGCTGGCTATCTTCAGCAGCACAGCAGCGATGGGGCAATCTGACTCCATCTACTTCAACACGGACAAGCATGGCCGGTTTGAATTGAAAGGCATTACCGACAAGAAATGGTTCCAAGACCTTTCGAACCGCATCGTCCTCCACGGCTACGCCCAGGCGGGATACACCTATTCCCATCAGGGCGGCCAGAACAAAAACACTTTCGACCTCAAGCGCGTCCTCTTCTGGGCAGAAGCCAAGATAACCGACCGCTGGTCGTTCCTCTTCATGCACGACTTCTCGAGCGTCGTTCAGGAGTACTACACAGACTATCGCCTCACCAGGAACAAGGCGCTGACCGTTCGCTTCGGCCAGTTCAAGAACGGTCTCTCGCTCGAGAACCCCCTTTCCCCCACCGCAATGGAAGCCATCGACGTGTATAGCGAGGCCGTCACCTTCCTTACGGGTTGCGGCAGCGACCCTTTGCTGGGCGTCCAGTACGGCCGTGACCTCGGCCTTGCTCTCTATGGCGAGACAAACGACGGCAAGTACCACTACGAACTGGACGTCCTGAACGGACAGGGCATCAACAAGAAGGATGGCAACAACTTCAAGGACATCATCACACGCTTTGTGTATCGGCCCGTCTTGGGCCTGAGTGTCGTCGCCTCCGGACAACTCGGCAGAGGACATGCCATCAACACATCTTTATATAATCCCACTATCGCGATTGGTCAGGACTACAAGCGCCACCGCTGCACAATAGGCGCAGACTACAAGTCGAAGGCTTTCAAGGTTCACGGCGAATACCTGAACGGTTGGGATGGCGACGCCCACAGCTGGGGCGCATACGTGACGGGAGCCGTCCCCCTCGGCACCCCTAAAGTGGAGTTCGTAGGCTCTTACGACTTCTTCAACTTCAATACAGACCTCGGCATGGACCAGCACAAAGCAATTGCAGGCCTGCAGTACTGGTTCTACAAGAAGTGCCGCCTGCAGGTGCAGTATGTATATAAAAGCGCCTATACGGCCGACAACCAGTTCATCCACGGCGCCAATCATGGCATCCAGTGCCAGCTGCAAGTGAGGTTCAACTGAGTCCCATCCCAATCTCCCCTCCCCAAAGCGTGAGGCAGAGATTGTCAAATAGAAAGATTGTCAAACAGTAAAAATATAGACCGTGTTTATTAAGGTTCTCCTGACCATCATCTTTCTGGTCGTGATGGTAGGCGTGGGAATATACTCCCGCAAACAGGCCAGTAGTGTGGAAGGCTTTGTTTTAGGTGGCCGAGCCGTAGGTCCATGGCTCACCGCATTTGCCTTTGGAACAAGTTACTTCTCGGCAGTCGTCTTCGTAGGCTATGCCGGACAGTTCGGCTGGAAGTACGGCCTCTCGAGTGCTTGGATAGGAATAGGCAACGCCGTCATCGGTTCGCTTTTGGCGTGGATTCTCTTAGGACGTCGCACCAAGCTGATGACACAACATATCGAGAGCCGCACGATGCCCGACTTCTTCGGCACCCGCTTTGCCGACCAAGGGCTGCGAGTGGTGGCATCCGTCATAGCTTTCGTCTTCCTGATACCCTATACCGCCGGCGTCTATAGCGGCATCTCGCGCCTCTTCGAGATGGGTTTCGAGATTCCCTACGAGTATTGCGTCATCATCATGTCCGTCCTCACTGCCGTCTATGTGATTATAGGCGGCTACAAGGCAACGGCGATGAACGACTTCATCCAGGGCCTCATCATGCTCTTCGGCATCGTGGCCGTCATTGTGGCTGTGCTGAATGCGCAAGGCGGATTGGTGACCGCAGTCGATAAGCTGTCTCAATTGCCCTCCGATGCCGACCCGACTCAGAACGGCGGCTTTGCATCCTGGTTTGGCCCCGATCCCTGGGGACTGCTGGGCGTAGTGATACTTACCTCTTTAGGCACGATGGGCTTGCCGCAGATGGTGGGCAAGTTCTACTCCATTACCGACGAGAGCGCCATAAAGCGTGGCACAATCATCTCTACCATCTTCGCCTTCATCGTGGCCGGCGGTTGCTACTTCCTCGGAGGCTTCGGCCGTCTCTACGAGCCCGTCATAAACGAGGCAACAGGCAAGATTGCCTTCGACTCCATCGTGCCTGCGATGCTTGTCACCCTGCCGAACATCCTCATCGCCCTCGTCGTGTTGCTAGTGCTCTCGGCATCTATGTCAACGCTCGCCTCGTTGGTGCTGACCTCCAGCTCGACGATGACACTCGACCTCATCTATCGCGACAAGAAATCCCTGCCGGGAGAAGTGGAGGAAGGCACTATCGACGACACAATCGCCGAGAAGATAGAACGCAGAAAGGTAGTCATCATGCGCGTCCTCATCGTCTTCTTCATTGTCATCTCCCTGCTGATAGCGCTCAATCCCCCGACCTTCATCGCCCAACTCATGGGCATCTCTTGGGGCGCATTGGCTGGAGCGTTCCTCGCTCCCTTCATGTTGGGCCTCTATTGGAAAGGCGTCACGCCTGCAGCCGTCTGGGCTTGCTTTGTTTGGGGCGTAGGCCTCACCGTCGTGAATATGCTGGCAGGCAATCCCATCAACCCCATCAACTGCGGAGCCATCGCCATGCTGGGCGGCTTCCCTGTCGTGTGGCTCGTAAGCCTCTTCACAAAGAAGATGCCGCAGACCGCAGTAGAAAAGATGTTTGAATGTTATAAGAAGTAGATAATACTATGATTTGGAATCCTAACAAAGAATGCATGAGTCGCGATGAGATGAGTGCCCTTCAGGGCAAGCGGCTCCACAAGATTGTAGAATACGTCTATCATAACGTACCCTTCTACCGCAATAAACTTCAGGAGATGGACATCCGGCCCGATGACATCCAGTCCATCGAGGATATCAGGAAGCTGCCTTTCACCACGAAGAAAGACCTGCGCGACAACTATCCTTTCGGGCTGCAGGCTGCTCCTCAAAGCGAGATTATCCGTGTCCATGCCAGCAGCGGTACGACGGGGAACCCGACAATTGTTGGCTACACACGCAAGGATATTGGTGTTTGGAGCGAATGTATGGCGCGATGCTTGACGGCATACGGCATTACTCGCGACGACATTTTCTCTGTAGCGTACGGCTACGGGCTCTTTACGGGCGGTCTGGGTGCACACTATGGTGTGGAGCACCTTGGCGCTGCTTGTATTCCTGCCGGCACAGGCAACACGGAGAAGCATCTCAAGCTTATCCGCGACTTGGGCATCACTGCCATAGCCTGTACGCCTTCCTATGCCTTGTATCTTGCAGAGACAATGGAGAAGCTGGGCATCAAGAAGGAAGACCTGAAGCTGCGTTCGGGAGCTTTTGGCGCAGAGCCTTGGACAGAGAACATGCGCAAGGAAATCGAGGAACGCCTGGGCTTGAAGGGCTATAACCTCTATGGCCTGTCCGAGATTATGGGGCCTTGCGTAAGCTATGAATGCCAGGAGCAGCATGGCTCTCACATCTGCGAAGACCACTTCTATCCCGAGATTATCAATCCTGTCACCTTGGAGTCTTTGCCAAACGGGCAGACGGGAGAATTGGTCTTCACGACCCTTACCAAGGAGGGCATGCCTCTGCTTCGTTACCGCACGCGTGACCTGTGTTCTCTCATGACAGGACAATGCAATTGTGGCCGCACAAGCATCCGCATGAGCCGCATCGAGGGCCGTTCGGACGACATGCTCATCATTCGCGGCATCAACGTCTTCCCCTCTCAGGTGGAGAGCGTGGTGCTTTCCATGCCCGAGTTCGCTCCCCGTTATCTGCTTGTGGTGGACCGCGTCAACAACCTCGACACGTTGCAGGTTCAGGTAGAGCTCCGTCAGGAATACTTCACGGCTACCTTCGACACGCCGGCTGCCATCGATGAACTCGAGAAGAAGCTGGCTGCCAAGCTCAAGAGCGTGCTCAGCATTGCCGCCAAGGTTCAGCTCAAGGCTCCCAACACCATCGAGCGAAGCCAGGGCAAGAGTGCTCACATCATCGACAAGAGAAAATTATAAACGGACGGCTGACAACCGGCAACAGACGGCGGGCACAGGAAGGCTTCAGGCCTGTGGCCGGTTGTCGGCGGTCTCAGAAAAAGAAACTAATAATGGATACAGCTTATTTTAACCAAGAGATCGAAACCATGTCGAGGGAGCAGCTCGAAGCGCTCCAACTCGAGAGGCTGCAGAAGACGGTGCGTCACTGCATGAACAATGAGTTCTATCGCAAGAAGTTTGCAGAAGCAGGCATCACGCCGGACGACATCAAGACACTGGCAGATGTGCGCAAGCTGCCATTCACAACCAAGCAGGATTTGCGCGAGACCTATCCCTTCGGCATGTCCTGCGTGCCGTTGCGCGACTGTGTTCGTCTGCACTCATCCAGCGGTACGACGGGCAATCCTACTGTCATTCTGCACACGAAGAAGGATTTGGACGAATGGGCAAACCAAGTGGCGCGTAACCTCTGGATGGTCGGGCTTCGTCCCGACGATGTCTTCCAGAACTCAAGTGGCTATGGCATGTTCACGGGCGGTCTGGGTTTCCAGTACGGAGCCGAGAAGCTGGGCATGCTGACTGTTCCTGCCGCTGCTGGCAACTCGCTTCGCCAAATCAAGTTCATCAAGGATTTCGGCACGACAGCCATCCATGCCGTTCCTTCGTACATCACACGCCTCTATGAGGTGATGAAGGAACAGGGCGTTGACCCGCGTCGCGACACGAAGCTGAAGGTGCTGGCCATCGGTGCCGAGCCTCACAGCGAGGAGCAGCGGAAACGCATCGAGGACATGATGGGCGTGAAGGCCTACAACTCGTTCGGCATGAGCGAGATGTGCGGCCCTGGCGTTGGCTTTGAGTGTCCTGAGCAGAACGGCATGCACTTCTGGGAAGATTACTACATCGTGGAGATTGTGAACCCCGAGACGTTGGAGCCTGTGGCCGACGGCGAGATAGGCGAGCTTGTGCTTACCACGCTTTGCCGCGAGGCGATGCCGCTGCTGCGCTATCGCACGCGTGACCTCACCCGTGTCCTGGGTCGCACCTGTCCTTGCGGACGCAACCATATCCGCCTCGACCGCATGAAAGGCCGCAGCGACGACATGATGGTGCTGCGTGGCGTGAACATCTTCCCCATACAGATTGAGAAGATTCTCATGCAGTTCAGCGAACTCGCCAACAACTACCTCATCACGCTCACCACCGACGAGGAGAACGACAACATGACCGTCGAGGTCGAGCTGGCACACTCCACCGACGACTACACCAAGCTGCAGACGCTGGAGAAGGAGATACGCCGCCGGCTGAAGGACGAAATCCTGCTCACCCCCATTGTGAAGCTGGTACCGCTCGGCGCCCTGCCCGTCAGCGAAGGCAAGGCCGTCCGAGTCGTCGACAAACGCAAGGTCTATCAGTAATCCCTGTCAATAAGAAAACAAACTATAACCAATAATCATTATAGAGTTATGACCATCCATCAACTTTCCATCTTCATCGAGAACCGCTCCGGCACACTCGTCAAGGTTCTCCAAGCCCTGAAGGAGGCAAACATCCAGATTATAGCCTCCACCATTGCCGATACGGCCGAGTACGGAATCCTCCGCATTGTCTGTGCAGAGCCCCTTCGTGCCTGCGACGAACTGAAGAAGGCAGGCATAGCCGTCGCCATCTCCGACGTCTTCGCCCTTCAGCTCGACAACAGACCCGGCTGTGCGGCCGATGTCATCGAGCTCTTCAGCAAGGCCGGCATCAGCATCACCTACATCTATACCTTCCTGTATAGTGGCAAGGGCATCCTCGTGTTCCGTACCGACAACACAGAGCTGGCTCGCCAGACGATTGCCGAGAACAACCTTCCCTTCATTGCGGAAGACGCGCTCTCGCAGCAGGCATAAGCGGCTCCCTGTGCTCCGTTGCCCATCGGAGCACGCCTGATTGGCAAACGCAGCATGCTGTGTTCGTTGATTCATCATGATGATTCAATTGCTGCATCATGAATAATCAATTGCTGCATCATGATGAATCAACGAACTCCGCCTGCGGCGTTTTGTGACACCCTTCGCCGAAAGGAGCAATCCTCTGTGCGGCGATGCACGACATCCTGCCCTGAACATAGGAAAACACATCAGCCCAAGGTGATGCCTTGGGCTGATTGTTTTTATGTCCTTAATGTCTCATGTCCGGGGAAGGGCTACCTTCTGCTCCGAGCCGTCGTATTCAATCTGTTTGGACTGGCCGCCAGGCAGGACGACGCGGAACTGCCGCTTCTGGAGCATGCCTGGGAAGTTGCCTTTGCGCTCGCCAAGCGTGAGCGTGCGGGATGTGTCGTGCCACCGGAAAGTGATGGTGGCGTACTGACCTTTCTCGTAGTTGTAGTTGTCGCCCTCGTCCTCGTATAGCGTGAACTCGCCGTCGGCACCCGGGTAGATGCGCAGCTCCAGGTTGTCCCAAGCCTTCTCGCCCACATACTGCATCTCGGGGCCGAGGGGCAGGATGCTGCCGGCGCGGACGAACATCGGCACGCGGTCGAGCGAGGTCTGAAGCGTCACCTTCTGTCCGCCGCTGTAGGGCTTGCCTGTCCAGAAGTCATACCATTTCGCGCCCTTCGGCAGGTACTTGCTGGCCGTCCTGGCCTCAGTCCAGTTCCCGCTCCCTGCAGTCCCTTGCCTGTTGTCCTCCTCGGTATATTGCGCCTCGAGGATGGGCGCGGCCAGGATGCTGCGGCCGAACATGAACTCGTCGGTCATGTCCCACACGGCCTTGTCCGAGGCGAAGTCGCTGAAGAGGGGACGCATGTAGCTCTCGTTGTTTGAGGTGACTTGCCATGCGGTGCTGTATAGGTAGGGCAGGAAGCGGTATCGGAGGCGTATGGTCTCCTCGATGGCGTCATAGACGGGCTCGCCCTTCTTGCCGAACTGCCATATCTCGCGAGGCGCATCGGCTCCGTGGCTTCGGAAGACGGGACAGAAGAAGCCGTACTGCATCCAGCGCACATAGAGCTCCTGGAACTGCGGGTTGCGGGGAGCGGAGGCCGGTCCCCTTCTGTTGTACGAACCGCAGAAGAAGCCGCCGATGTCGGAGTTGAAGTTGGGGTTGCCGGTCAGGGAGAAGCTCAGGCCTGCAGGCACTTGCTTGCGCAGCATGTCCCACGACGAGTTGACATCGCCGCTCCACATGTTCGAGCCGTAGTGTTGCTGCCCTGCAAAAGCGCTTCGCGTCATGATGAAGACACGCTTCTCCTGCCCCACATTCCGCTGCTTCTCATAGACGCCGCGAACCGTCTCCAGAGGGAAGGCGTTTCTCTGAGAGCGCCAGGTGCCGCCATAGACCTTGTGATTGTAGTCGCTCTCCCGTGGATTGAAGAAGTCCGGGTCGGTGGAGTCCATCCACCAGGCATCGGTACCATAGTCGAATAGCGTCTTCAGGTACTTCCAATAGATGTCGCGAGCCTCGGGGCTGAAGGCGTCGTAGACTCTTACGCCTGAAGGATAGTCCATCCTGGGCGGCCAGATATGCGAGAGCCCGCTTTGCGGCCAGGTCTCGAAGGGAAGCAAAAGACCCTTTGCATCCAGCTCGCGGAACTGCTTTGTCATGGGGCCGAAGCTCGCCCAGATGCTGATCATGAAGTGCGCATGCTTCTTGTGGACATTGTCGATGAGCTGCTTTCCGTTGGCGAAGTCCTCGCCGGTGAAGTCCATCGAGTTCCACATGTAGTTGCTCCCCCAGTACTGCCAATCCTGGATGATGCCGTCGAGAGGCACCCCGAGTTCGCGGTACTTGTCCACGACGCTCTCCGTTTCGGCAGCCGTCTTGTAGCGTTCCTTCGATTGCCAGTAGCCATAAGTCCACATCGGGAACATCGGCACATCTCCCGTCAGGTGGCGAATCTGTGCTATGACGCCGTCGGCGCTCCCGCCATACATGAAATAGTAATCGACGCCTTCGCCGCTTTCAGATTCGAAGGTCATGCCCTCAGCATTGTCCTCGAAGAGAGTGGGAGCGTAGTTGTCCCAATAGATGCCCCAGCCTTTGATGCTTTGCAGTACATTCTGGAAGTCCTCGAGGTTCGACTGCTCCATGCGTTTGCGCTCACCTCGGCGGTTCATCTTTCCGTTCTGGATGGTGCCCAGGCCATAGATGGCCTCGTCCTTTTCGAGCGTGAAGGTCTGCCGGGCCTGATGCCGCCGGTTGTCGGTCGCCGGTTGCCCGTTGTCCTTCTCCCGCAGAAGCACCTTGCCTTTTGCCGTGAGGAAAGTCAGCGCACCGGTGATGGGGTTCACTCTTATCGTCAGCTCTTTGCTCGACACGGAACTCGAGGATGTGCTGACCTGCAGGTCTTCCGGCTTGGCAATCACAACCAGACTTTTCTTGTGGCTCTCTGTCCCGACGGGCGTCTTGAGGACTCTTGCGATGGAGGGCGTGTAGAACTCTATCTGCACCTTCGTTCCGCCAGCCTCTTTCACGAAGGGTTTCTGGGCAGCCGTTATGGTAAGATTGTGCGAAGCCAGCAGGCAGATTGATGCCATGAGCCGGAAAAACGAGTATTTTCTCATCATTTGCTTTATTATTATATATAATGTATAGGTTTCCGACTGCTAAGGTACGAAAAAATCTTCATCAAAGAAAACATGAGCGCCAATGAGGGTTCTTTTTGATTTTTTTTGGAGAAATGCTTGCAGGAGTCGGCGGAAAGTTGTACCTTTGCAGCGCAAAAACAAAAGGACAGTCCTTTTGGGCGCTTAGCTCAGCTGGTTCAGAGCGTCTGCCTTACAAGCAGAGGGTCGGGGGTTCGAATCCCTCAGCGCCCACAAAAGAAAGCGAAGTCGAGAGGCTTCGCTTCTTGTTTTTGTGACGATAGGGAGGTGTGTTCAGAAGGCCTTGCAGGGGGGCTGAAAAACGCCGCGTGCGGCGTTGGCAATCGCCGCAGCCGGCGATGGGCATTTCCGCGTGCGGCGTTGGCAATCGCCGCAGCCGGCGTTTACAACTCCTTCAGCTCGCGGCTAATCTCCTGTAATTCAGCCTTGATGGATTGCAGGCGCTCGATGATTTCGGATGTGTCGCTGGCTGCCTTGCGATTCTTGCTCAAGACTTGCTTCGCAGCTGCAAGTTTCATGCCGCGAATCTTTACCAGATTATAGACGAGGCGCACCTCCTCGATGTCTTCCTTTGTGTACATGCGCACACCCCGGCCGCTCTTCTGGGGCTTGATGTTGGGGAACTCCTTCTCCCAAAAGCGCAACAACGACTCTGCCACATTGAATTGTTCTGCCACTTCGGCAATGCCGTAGTATTTCTTGAGCTCTTTATTTGGATTGTATGCCATGTCAATTTACAATTTGACGATTTACGATTTACAATTTATTCACAATTCAGAATGCATAATTTCGTTGCAAAAGTATAAAATTAATGTCAAAAAACAAAGCACATAACACATAATTCATAAATATTTCGTACATTTGCACGCATTTTACAGTACAAGTCAGTATATAATAAACAGTAAACAGTATAATAACAGTGAATGATATGATGACAGCTAATGAGATACGCGATTCGTTCCTGAAGTACTTCGAGTCTAAGGGACACAAGATAGTGCCGTCGGCTCCGATGGTTGTGAAAGACGACCCGACTCTGATGTTTACCAACGCCGGCATGAACCAATGGAAGGACATCATCCTGGGTACGCGAGACCCGGAGCCTCGACGCCGTGCAGACAGTCAGAAGTGTCTGCGTGTAAGCGGCAAGCACAACGACCTCGAAGAGGTGGGACATGATACGTACCACCACACGATGTTCGAGATGCTTGGCAACTGGTCGTTCGGCGACTACTTCAAGGAGGGCGCCATCGACATGGCTTGGGAATACCTCGTGGACGTGCTGAAGCTCGACCCCAAGGACCTTTATGTCACCGTGTTCGAGGGCAGTCCCGAAGAAGGCCTCAAGCGCGATGACGAGGCAGCAGGCTACTGGTTGAAGCATGTGCCGGCCGACCACATCATCAACGGCAACAAGCACGACAACTTCTGGGAAATGGGCGACACAGGCCCTTGCGGACCTTGCTCCGAGATACATCTCGACAGCCGTAATGCAGAGGAGAAGGCGAAGGTGCCCGGCAGGGAACTCGTCAACAAGGACGACCCGCAGGTCATCGAGATATGGAACATCGTCTTCATGCAGTACGAACGCAAAGCCGACGGCCACCTTGAGCCGCTCGGCATGAACGTCATCGACACCGGCATGGGCTTCGAGCGCCTCGTCCGCGCCATACAAGGCAAACAGTCCAACTATGATACGGACGTCTTCCAGCCCATCATTCGCGCCATCGGCGACCTCAGCGGCTACCGTTACGGCGAGAAAGAGGAGACGGACGTGGCGATGCGAGTGGTTGCCGACCACCTCCGCACCATCGCCTTCAGCATTGCCGACGGTCAGCTGCCGGGCAATGCGAAAGCCGGCTACGTCATCCGACGCATCCTGCGCCGCGCCGTCCGCTACGCCTACACGTTCCTCGGACAGAAGCAGGCTTTCATCTATCGCTTGCTGCCCGTCCTGATTCAGGAGATGGGCGCCACTTATCCCGAACTCGAAGGCCAGAAGGGACTCATTACGAAGGTGATGAAGGAAGAGGAGGAGAGCTTCCTCCGCACGCTCGACACGGGCATCAAGCTGCTGGACGGCGTGATGAAGGAGGCAAAGGCTGCGGGCCAGACAGAGATTGCCGGCGAGAAGGCTTTCACGCTCTTCGACACCTACGGCTTCCCCCTGGACCTCACCGAGCTCATCTGTCGCGAGAACGGTCTCACCGTCGACGAGGCCGGCTTCAACGTCGAGATGCAGAAGCAGAAGGAGCGTGCCCGCAATGCCGCACAAGTAGAGGCAGGCGACTGGCACATCGTCAGCGATCAGGCAACAGAGCAGCAGTTCGTGGGCTACGACTACACCGAATACACCTGCCACATCGTGAAGTATCGCGAGGTGAAGCAGAAGAAGGGCGTCGTCTATGAGGCTATCTTCGACCAGACTCCCTTCTACGGAGAGATGGGCGGCGAGGTGGGCGACTCAGGCGTCATCTGTAATGAGCAGGAGACCATCAAGGTGATTGACACCAAGAAAGAGAATGGTGTGAGCGTCCACCTTCTGGAGCGCATCCCAAGCAATCCCGAGGCCGAGTTCATGGCCTGCGTGGATGTGGAACGCCGCCGTGCTATTGAGGCCAACCACACTTGTACGCACCTCCTCGACCAAGCCCTCAAGGAGGTTCTCGGCGACCATGTGGAGCAGAAAGGCTCGCTTGTGACGCCCGACTACCTGCGCTTCGACTTCTCTCACTTCGAGAAGGTTACGCCCGAACAGCTGCGTGAGGTGGAGCACATCGTGAACGAGCGCATCCGTCAGAACCTGCCTCTTCAGGAATATCGCGATACGCCGATTGAGGAAGCCAAGAAGCTGGGCGCCATCGCCCTCTTCGGAGAGAAGTACGGCGACAAGGTGCGCGTCATCCAGTTCGGTTCGAGCGTAGAGTTCTGTGGCGGTTGCCACGCAAGCAGCACAGGCTGCATCGGCATGGTTCGCATCGTGTCGGAGAGCAGCATTGCAGCCGGAGTGCGTCGCATCGAAGCCATCACGGGCAAGGCCGTCGAGGAGCAGATGGACAAGCTGCAGGACATGATAACGGGTTTGAGAGGCCTCTTCAACAATGCCCCTGACCTGGTTGGAACCATCCAGAAGGCCATCGCCGACAACGCCGAGCTGAAGAAGCAGGTGGAAGACGTGATGCGCGAGCGTGCGGCCGACCTCAAGAAGCAGATGCTCGCAGAGCAAAAGGAGATAAACGGCCTGAAGGTCCTGAAGGCCATCACGCCTCTGGGTGCCGAGTTCGTGAAGGACATCGCCTTCCAGCTCAGGGCCGAGGTGGAGAACAGCATCGTCGTGATAGGTTCCATGGCAGGCGGCAAGCCTCTGCTCACGGCAGCAGCCTCGGACGGCGCTGTCGCTGCAGGCGTGAATGTCGGCAAGAACATCCGCGAGGCTGCCCAGCTGATGCAGGGCGGCGGCGGTGGTCAGCCCCACTTCGCCACAGCCGGCGGCAAGAACCCCGACGGGCTCCATTCAGCAGTAGAGAAGCTCGTGGAGCTTCTCACGGCATAGGAAAATACCCAATGTGTGCTGGCGAGCTTTTTCGCTCCAACAACGATAGCCATCTTCCTCGGATAGGAAGATGGCTTTTTTTGTATTGCTGTCCAGGGAATTCGGCCTGTAAGGCCGTTAAGATGTCAGCCCAGGGCAGCGCCCTGGGTCTATGACGCAACGGAAGAATGCGCCCTAAAGGGGCAAAAGATTTGTGTTTTAGTGCTTTTGCTCTTACAGAGCGTCATTTGCTGCGGCATTTCAATACCCAGGGCGCTGCCCTGGGCTGACATCTTTCTGCCCCTTTGGGGCGTCCCAAGCCCCTGCCAATCACATGTTGCTCTAAATGCTGATGCTTAGGAGTGGCCGAAGGCCGAGGTGGGGTGACTCAACATTCTTACCCCACCCCTGCCCCTCCCCTTAGAAGGGAGGGGAGTTGGGGAGTCTGCTCTCCGCCCCTTAAGGGGAGGAGTGGCCGAAGGCCGAGGTTGGGTGACTCAACATTCTTCCCCCACCCCTGCCCCTCCCCTTAGAAGGGAGGGGAGTTGGGAGAGTGCTTTTCTGAGGCTGAGTTGCCCGGGCCGGCACAGGGGGTTGCCAGACATCGCAGGCGGGGTTCGTTGATTTGTCATGATAAATCAATTGCTGCATCATGAATAATCAATTGCTGCATCATGATGCAGCAACGAACCTCGCGTGCGGCGTTGGCCGACGGGGCACGAAAAAAGCCGTCTCACAGTATGAGACGGCTTGTAACCTGGGCTGCGGCGCAGTATGTGGTCGCTGCCGGAAGGGAGACGCGCTTTAGAACCTGAAGCTCAGATACACTCTGAAGCCCTTCAGGTTTGTCTTTATCTTTTCGATGTCTTCGTGGCTCTCAATGACGAACTCTTCGAAGGGGTCGAATTTGTTGAAGCCAAAGCGAGACTCGAAGCCCACGCCGAAGAATTTGTATGAGAGACATCCGCCTGCTACGAACCTTGTGGCATAGCCGAGGTTGTAGTTGTCGTTTGCTGTGGAATACAAAGCCGCGAATGTGGGGGCATAGCGGAAGTAGCCGCTGATGTTGAGTCCCTTGACGGGTGTCAGCGTAATGGACGGACCTACATGCATCGCTGCCTCAGCGTGATGGAATGTCTCTTTGAGCTCGAAGTCGTTGAGCTTGTAGTTGGCATAGGAAAGGTCGAACCATGTGGCGTCGATGCCGAGTCGGATGAAGTTTGCAACAGGCTTCTTGTGCAGGAAGAAGGTCTTGCCGATGGTGATGGATGCGCCCCAGTCGCTCTTCAGCTGTTCCCTGTCGTCCTGTTTCAGTTTGGACTCGACGTAGCCGATGTTCAGGTAGGTGGTTGGCACTTTCCAAGATGCACGGTCTTGTGCGTCTTCATCCTGAGCGAATGCAGTCATGCAAACGAACAGCATGACCATGGATAATAAAGTCTTCTTCATAATGGATAATGTTTAGTGTGATGAGGTTTAAATATCGTCGAGCATGATGAAAGGCGCCCAGTAGTGCGGCTGGGGATATGTCTCGCGGACAGTCTTTTGCGCCTTGAGGAAAGCCTGGTGGCGGGGAAGGCCGCCGAGCAAGGCCTCATAGAAGGATGTCATCATCAGCCTTGTGGCAGCATCGTTGACACTCCAGAGGCTCATGACAAGCGTGTGTGCGCCGGCCTTCTTGAAGCCGCGTTGCACACCGAAGACGCCGTCCTCTTGCAATGTGCCCGTACCCGTCTGGCAGGCAGAGAGCACGGTGAGCTGCAGGTTCTGCAGGTTGAGCTGGGAAATCTCCTGTGCCGTGAGGATGCCGTCGTCGATGTCGGACGGGAAGTCCTGCGGGTTCTGCAGCTTGTTGTTGCAGCCGGCGAAGAGGAGTCCCGAATAGCAGAGAGGGTCGGTAGGCATTGCCTTGGATGTGGCGGAGGACTTGAGCCAGTCTTGTCCGCTGTTTTTGCCCACGGGATATGAGAAGCCGTGTGTGGCAATGTGCAGCAGCGAGACATTCTTTCCGCTGAGTCTCTTGAAGCTTTCCTCCGTGCCGCTGAAGCCTTCGCGGATGGTGTATTCCTTGCCGGCATCGTAGAGGAGCCGCTCGATGGCATCAGCCTCTTCCTTCGCACCAATCAGGTTCTTCACCGACGCCCCGCGCTCTGCCAGATCGTTTATGGCCAGAGAGTCTGCCATCTGCTCCTCTATGGCAAGCGCAAGCGTGTAGTCCTCCTCGTCCTCCACCTCGTCGTCGGTCATGTTATGGTATTCGCGCATCTGTGCGATGGACATGTCTTCGTACTCCAGGCCGCCGAAGATGACAGCTTCGCCGTCGCCCAAAGTCTGGGATTTGGCAGTGCGCTGTGCCAGCAGCTTAGTGGAGGAGAGTCGGGAAACGTTGAGTGTGTCGGAGATGCGAGTGCCGTCGTCCGTGATGGGCATGTACTCGATGCCCCACTGGTAGAAGAGGCCTGTGGGGGCAAAGTAGATGTGTTTGGCGCCTTCGACCTGTGTGAGCAGTTCGCCCCACACAAGTTTCCCGAGCTTGCTGTCGTTGTATATCTTGTTCTGCCACTCGGCCTTGCTCAACAGCTCGCTGACCGACACGCCGGCAGGATAGCCCAGTTCTTCCATCTCGCTGCGGAAGAAGAGGCGGCAGGCATGCGGCGCATCCCATTCAGGACGCAGGATGAGGGCGAGATACATGCGGTCGGGATGTCCGCCGTAGGTGATGTCGGCTTCCAGAAACTCCACTGCTGCCTCACCTGGCTTCATGGAGCGGCGCACGGAGTCGGCAGTCAGCGAGAGGTTCTGCGTGAAGTCGCCATATTCCTTGCACTGGCGCACGATGGCATACTCAAGCTGCTTGATGCGATGCTGCAGGCTGGGAATGCGCTCCTGCCCTTCGCCGGCTTTCGCTTCGTAACACTGCTGCAGCTCTGCCCGCAAGGCCTGAAGCTCGTCGTATTTGTCGAGAACCGTCTTGTCGGCAGACTGCTGCAGGAGCCGGCGGAAGTCAACCTCACTGTTGAGCAGTATGCCCTTTGTGAACAGCTGCGCATTGTAGATGTCGGAAAGCAGTCCGGAGGAAGCCTTCTCGGGTGTGGTGGCAAAGAGGGGCGCTGCCTGATAGAGGTAGTTCTTTCCTTGCCAGAAGAGCTCGCGCTGTCTGGTGGACTGGAACGAGAAGTTGTTTCGCACCTGCTGCGTCTGCAAGGTGATGGCCTTGTGGTAGTAGAGAGCCACGCTGTCCATCTGTCCGAGATGATGGTAGTACATTGCGAGATTGAAGAGCAGCATGACGTTGTCGCCGTGCTCAGGCCCCAGGATGCTTGCCTGCAGGTCGAGTGCTTCGTGTGTGAGGCTGACGGCATTCTCCGGGTTCTTGAGGGCGCTTTGGCAGAGCGCGCGGTTGCTGAGGATGCTGGCGTATGCCGTGGATGCGGACAGGTTTGCCTCGCGGAGTATCGAGAGTGACTGCTGATAGATGTCGTCAGCCTGGCTGTACTGTCCTTTCCTGTAGAGTGCCATTGCCTGTTGGTTGAGGGCATCTGCTTCTGTCTGGCTGAAGCCTCGTCTGTGGCTGATTTGCAGGGAAAGGGCGGACAGGCTGTCGGCACGCTGCTGCTGGCCGAGGTGTGTGTAGTAGTTGCTCAGAGTGTAGAGCATGAGTGCCTGTTGGAGTGAGTCGCCACGCGCCTCGTAGCGTTGCAGGGCGCGTTCTCCCCAGCGGGCTGCCTCTTCGTAACTGCCCATCTCTGCCTGCATGTGTGCTTGGGTGGCAAGGGTATTGGCATAGTTCACGGTGGTGGTGTCGCTGATGCCGGCAAAGAGTCGCTCTTGCTGCTGTTGGGAATATTCCTGTGCCACTTCGGTGCGTCCGAGCCTGGCGTTTGTGGCTATGAGCTGCTGGTAGCAGCCTTGATACACCTTTCCGCCTTCGCCTTCTGTCTGCAGGAGGAGTGGTCTGGCTTTCTCGTAGTAGGTGAGTGCTTCCTGATAGTGCTGCAGATGGTAGTGGCAGTCGGCAGCATTCTTCATGAGGACGGCGTAGTTGTGGTCTGTCGCTCTGTTTGACTTTTCGTAGATGTCGAGGGCTTCTTCTGCGTAGGCAAGTGCTTGCTGATATTCGCCGGTATTGGCGTCTGCTACTGATGCGGAGAGCAGGAAGTCGGCATAGCGGAGGGGATATTTCTCGGCGACCTTCTTTGCCGATTTCTGCAGTTGCTTTGCGAGCTTGCTTGTCTTGGAGAACTTGCCTTGCGCGTTGTATGCGTCTATCATCCATGTGGCAACCGAGAGGTATTCGGGTGTGCCTTTTTCTACGCAGGGGAAGGCTTTCTCGTAGCATTCTGCTTCACGATCCGCATCGCCTACTGCTCCGCGGAACTTGCAGTAGACGGCCATCTGGCAGAGTGCTGTGGCATACTTGCCGTGCTCTTTGGCGCGTTGGTATGCATCGGCTGCTGCCTGCAGGTCGGCTATGGCCTGGTCGGTCTTCTGCTGTCGGAAGAGATATGTGCTCCGGTCGAAGTATGAGAGTCCCAGACGGTCGTCGTTGCGAGGGGCGCGTTTGTCGAGGCGTGCCGCGATGGCTTCGTCCATGAGTTGCTGTGCCTGGACGTAGTCGCTTATGGCTGCGGCGGCGCGGGCCTTGACGTGCTTTGCCTCGGCATAGTAGCTTCCGTACTGGTATTTCTCGTCGGTGCAGAGTGCCAGGTATCTGTCCGCAAGTTTCTCGGCCTCTTGCTGGCGCTCCTTGTTGATGGCGTCAATAAGGTCGTGCGCCAGGTCAGCCATCTCGTGTGTCACTTCCTGTGCTGGAAGTACCATACAGGAGAGCACAAGAAGCAGGAAAGAGGCGAATCGCTTCATGGCTTATTCTTTTGGTGCTGCTACGGAGTCGGTGTGTATCTCGCGGTCGATGGTAGCGACGCCTTCGGGCAGCTTGTCGCGTGATGTGACGAGCTTGATGATGCCCTTCAGGGTCTTCTCGGGCACATTCTTCTTGCGGCTGCTGTTGAGGAGCTCTGCCAGGGTGAATGTGCCGGCTTGCATTATTGTGTATTGGCGCAGCTTGCCTTCGTTGTAGACAACGAGCCGTCCGTTTTCTGGAATGGTGAGCATGGCTCCGAGGGGAAGCTCGTCGCCGGGGGTGACGGCCAGTTTCTTGTTGCCCTGGTAGAGGATGACAGACTTGCTGACTTCGCCTACGAGGAATGTCTGAGCAGGTACTTGGGCAAACATGCCGTTAGCGAGGGTGAGAAGCAGAAGGGGAAGTATTCTGCGAAAACTGAAATGTTTCATTGCTTATGGTTTAAAAGTGTGTTATTTTATGCTGTTTCCATCGGCCTTGCGAGGGCCTTGATAATGCCCCTCTGGAGGGGGTTCCAAACGCCGGCTGCGGGGATTGCCATCGCCGCACGCGGAAATTGCCATCGCCGCACGCGGGGATTGGCATCGCCGCACGCGGCGTTTTTCACCTATGCCGGATACATCATTTTATATAGCTTTTTGTTTGTGTGTTTAATGGTGATTCGGACGATGTCTGCAGCCGTTGTGGTGAATGCCATGGCTGCCAGAGTGGGCGTCAGGTCGAAGTTGATTCGCCATGTCTGGAAGAGTATGAACCCGACCGCCATGTAGACCATCATGACAAAGAAGATGAAGAGGGACGTGATGAAGATGGTGCGCATGATGTCGCCGAGCAGTCCGTCGGCCGGCATGCTGAGTGCCTTGTCCTTGTAAGCCATGATGATGCATACGCCGATATAGGAGAAGAGTATGGTCAGCAGCCAGAAGAGCCAGCCCTTGCAGTCGATCTGCTGCTTCATCTCGAGGATGGTCTTCAGGGCGTAGCACAGGACCTCTATGCCATACTTCTGCCCGAGAGGCGTATAGAGCACATCGACGCTTTCGTATGCTCCGCCGAACATCACGACATGTCCGGTGATGTAGGGAGCATAGTGCTGTACGGAGTCGTACGGGATGACGCGGAACACGGTGGGCTCGTAGTTGATGGGGTGCTTGCGGAGGCTCTTATAGTCGAAGGGCTTGCCCTGAATCACCTCCATCATGCGTGCGATGACGGAAGGATAGGACTTCCCGTTCATCTCGAGGCAGAGGGGGATGTCGCGTGTCATGCGGCGGTCCACATTGACAAAGCCTTCCGTGATACCCAATTCCTCGGCGAAGAAAGAGTGCACCTGCCTGGTGAACTCGTTCTTTTCGGGGTCGGGGTCCATCATCTTGAAAGAGAAGACGGCGTTGGAGAGCGTGGCGGCAACGTTCACGAGGTGCATGTCGCCGTTCGGCTCCTTGGGGTATTCGAAGACGACGTCGATGTCGATAGCAGCAGGCTCGAGGGCATCGACCTCTTCCAGGACTGTGGCTATGGAGTCGCGGTCGTGCAGTCGCGTGATGTCCACGATGACGATGATATTGCTGGTGTCGGCAGGCGATGCCAGCATCATGTCGTAGAACACGTCGGTGGTGGAGAAGCCCTTGAGGCCTTGTGCCACAGGATTGAAGACATCGACGTGGAAGGTGACATAGCGGAGCATGCCGATAATCAGGAATGCCACAGCCAAGATGGCCATCTCCCTAGGCCGGAAGAAGACTCTCAGTATCTTGCGGAAAATGCCTTTCTGTCGCATAGTCTGTCGTAGGAAGTGCGGATGCCGAAAAGAGGGGACACCTCTTTCCGACACCCCGAAAGTGGTTTGTTATTATTTGCCGACGATGATGGTGACGCGGTTCTTGTCATTCTCAGCGAATGGCTGTATACGGTCGCCCTTCGAGTCGGTGGTGATGCGGCTCTTCTCCACGCCCTTCTTTATCAGCGCCTTGGTCACAGACTCTGCACGCTGCTTGGCAAAGCGCTCGTTGTTGGCGGCGTTGCCCGTTCCCTTGTCGGCATATCCGGTAACGGTGACCTTAGCATCGGGATGATCCTTGAGCCATTTTGCCACCTCGGCAATTATCGTCTGGTCCTTCGCAGTAACCTCGGTCTTACGAATCTCGAAGAAGATGTTGCGGGTTATCTCTTCCTTCTTTACTTCGGGAGCCGGTGTCACGACAGTCGGAGCGGTAGTGGGTGCCGGTTCGGGCTTGTCGATTGATACGCCCGTGTTGGCAGATGCCGTCTCTGTGCCTGCGCCGATAGTTTCGGGGGCAACGATAATGTTCGACCTCGGGTCGCCCTTAGCCTTGTGGGGAAGGCCGAACTTGTATGCCACGCCCAGCTGTGCAGTGAACTGCCAGTCGTCGTTGTGGCTGGTCTTGCAGTTGAAGCGGTCGTTGAGGCAGTTGGCATCCACTTCGATGTTGACGCTCCAGTTGCGTGCCACCTTGACATCGAGCATGCCACCAAGGCGGAAGTTGTGGCTGAAGCGGTTCTCAGCCTTCTTCTCCGAAATGTATTGCTTCAGGGATGATGCATATTCCGTGTCCCAAGCGTAGTTGAGGCCGATACCTCCGATGAGGTAAACATTCCAGGGACGGTATTGGTTCTTGGAGAAGAGGTTGACCACGTTGATCATTGCATCGAGGTCAGTTGTGATGTACTTGTACTTGAAAGTCTCGTCAAGGTTACGGTAATCCATGTCGATGCCGCTCTTGTTCCAGATGCCGTTGACATGCAGGCGGGCGCCGAACACTGGCGTGAAGTGCGCACCGAAGCTGACACTTGCGGTCGGCGTGAAAAGTTTCCAGTTGTTGTAGTAGTGAGTTGCAGTTTCCTGTACCCCGCCTTGCAAGCCGATGAAGGCATAAGGATAAGAGACGTAGTTTGAGGGAGCTTCCTGAGCATGTGCGGAGAAAGCGGTCGCGAGCAATGCTGCTGTGAGCAGTGCTTTCAGTCTTGTTTGAATACGAGTCATCATAGTTCTTTTGTTTATTTAGGTTTATTATGTTTGTTCTGCTTATCTGTTCTTGTACATGTCGTCGTAATACTTCTCGTAGTCGCCGCTTGTGATGTTGTCCATCCACTGTTCGTTCTCGAGGTACCACTTGACGGTCTTCTCGATGCCCTCCTCGAATTGCAGCGACGGCTCCCATCCCAGCTCCTTCTGCAGTTTGGTGGAGTCGATGGCATAGCGGGCGTCGTGCCCGAGGCGGTCTGTGACGTAGGTGATGAGGTCCATGTCGGCGCCTTCGGGACGGCCAAGCAGGCGGTCAACTGTGTTGATGACCGTCTTGATGATGTCGATGTTCTTCCACTCGTTGAAGCCGCCGATGTTGTAGGTCTCGGCAATCGTGCCTTTGTGGAAGATGGTGTCGATGGCTCGGGCGTGGTCTTCGACGTAGAGCCAGTCGCGCACGTTCTCGCCCTTGCCATAGACGGGGAGGGGCTTGCGATGGCGTATGTTGTTGATGAAGAGCGGTATCAGTTTCTCGGGGAACTGATAGGGGCCGTAGTTGTTGGAGCAGTTCGTCACGATGGTCGGCATGCCGTAAGTGTCGTGGAAAGCACGGACGAAGTGGTCGCTGGAGGCTTTCGAAGCGGAGTACGGGCTGTGGGGATTGTACTTCGTTGTCTCGTAGAAGAAGTCCTTGCCGTACGCCAAGTGATGCTCCGAGCTGCTGGCAGTCGTGGTGAAAGGCGGCTTGATGCCTTCTGGGTTTGTCATCTCCAAGGCCCCGTACACCTCGTCGGTCGATATGTGGTAGAAGCGTTTGCCTTCGTACCTCTCGGGCAGGCTTTCCCAATAGAGCTTGGCAGCCTGCAGGAGGGAGAGCGTGCCCATGACATTCGTGCGAGCAAATGTGAACGGGTCCTTGATGCTACGGTCCACGTGGCTCTCAGCTGCGAGGTGGATGATGCCGTCTATCTTCTCGTCCTGCATCAGCTTGTAGAAGGCGTCGAAGTCGCAGATGTCCATCTTCACGAACTTATAGTTAGGCTTGTCCTCGATGTCCTTGAGGTTGGCGAGGTTGCCTGCGTAGGTCAACTTGTCGAGGTTGATGATCTTATACTCAGGGTACTTGTTGACGAAGAGTCGAACGACGTGACTGCCGATGAAACCGGCTCCGCCTGTGATGACAATGTTAAGTTTCATAGTTATACTTGGTATGTAAACGGACTTTCGAAGTCCTTGAGGTTAACATGCTTTGTGTCCTTTTCGCTGAGGATTGCCTTCTCAGTGGGAATGCGCCAGTCGATGCCGAGGCTTTGGTCTGTGATGCTGATGCCGTCGTCGGCTTCGGGGTGGTAGAACTCGTCGCACTTGTACTGGAAAACAGCCGTTTCGCTCAGTACAGCAAAGCCGTGGGCGAAGCCTTTCGGCACGAAGAACTGCCGGTGGTTCTCTTCTGTGAGTTCGACGGCGACGTGCTGCCCATAGGTGGGTGAGCCTTTGCGTATATCGACGGCCACATCGAGGACGGCGCCTCTGACGCAGCGGACGAGCTTGCTTTGCGTGAAGGGCGGGCGCTGGAAGTGCAGGCCGCGCATCACGCCATAGGAGGACATGCTTTCGTTGTCCTGCACGAAGCGGATGGGGCCGACTTTCTCCTCGAACTCTCTCTGCGAGAAGGATTCGAAGAAGTACCCGCGTGCATCCTTGAAGATGCGTGGTTCTATGATGAGTACGCCATCGATGGCGGTCTTGATTACTTGCATGGTTTGTCTTTTTCGTTATGACGTTATGACGTTATGACGTTATAACGAGCCATTCTTTTTAATGTTCTTAATACACTTTTCCAGCGAGTCGACCCAATACGGCACCTCTATGCCGAAGGTCTCGCGGATGCTGCGTTTGTCGAGCACGGAGTAGGCGGGGCGCTTCACGGGGCTTGGGTATTCCGAGGAGTAGCAGGGGCGGATGTCGCAATCCTTGTGTCCGGCGATGCGGGCAATCATCTGCGTGAAGTCGTACCACGAGCAGACGCCTTCGTTGGAGAAGTGGTAGATGCCTTGCACGGGCTTCTGGAGGATGACTTGTATTGCTTTTGCGAGGTCGAGGGCGTATGTCGGAGTGCCGCATTGGTCGAAGACCACATTGAGCTGCGGCTTGGTCTGCGTGAGGTTGAGCATCGTCTTGCAGAAGTTCTTGCCGTATTCGCTGTAGAGCCAGGCCGTGCGGATGATGATGAAGCCCCCTCCTTCTCCCCCTTTGGGGGAGTGTCCAAGCTGCCCACCGTCAGTTCCTCGATAGCACTCCCCCAAAGGGGGAGCGGGGAGGGGGCTGAATACCTTCTTGATTCGCTCCTCTCCTTCTTTCTTCGTTTCGCCATAGACGCCGGTCGGCGTGCCCTGCTGGTCGGGGCGGCAAGGCGTGTTGTAGGGCTCCTTTCCGAATACATAGTCGGTGGATATCTGCACGAGCCAACCGCCCACTTCCTTCATCGCACGGGCCAGGTTCTCGGGGGCTGTGGCATTGAGCTTCTCGACGAGAGCGCGGTTCTCGGGAGCCTCGGCTGCATCGACGTTTGTCCACGCCGCACAGTTCACGATGGCTCGCACCCCGTTCTCCTTGACGATGGCACGGACGGCCTCGAGGTCGGTGATGTCGAGGAACGTGGTCTCCACGCCCTCTTGCTCAGTGACATCCGTGAAGATGTACTTGTCGGCCGAGCCTTTTGCAACGATGCGCATTTCGTTGCCCAACTGGCCGTTTGCTCCTGTGACGAGTATGGTCATTACCCCTTTTATACTATATTCCGTGCACAAAGATAGTAAAAAAATGTAAAGATACTCCTAAATGCGCAGTTTTTTTTACATAAAATGCGTGAAAAGAGAGAAAAGGAGAGCGATTACGGCTTGACGGGTGAAATCGGCGGACGCAAGGCGTTTCCCGTTTCCTCATGTCGCGACGCTCGCCTCAGCAGGACAAATTACTCATTTCCGCGTGCGGCGTTCATTGATTGGTCATGATGATTCAATTGCTGCATCATGATAAATCAATTGCTGCATCATGATGCAACAATGAACTTAACGTGCGATGATTTGCAACGAGGCCTGTCTGGTCAGGCATCGGAGAGTGCCGAGTCGGGCCAGTTGACGAGATAGACTTGCCGAGTGGCGCGGGTGATGGCGGTGTAGAGCCATCGGAAATAGTCGGGCGTGAGCATCTCCTCGGTAATATATCCCTGGTCGATATAGACGTGCTCCCATTGTCCGCCCTGAGCCTTGTGACAGGTGACGGCATAGGCATACTTGATTTGCAGGGCATTGTAGTAGGGGTCCTGGCGCAGTTTCTTCATTCGGTCGCGTCGGTTTGTCAGTTCGGGATAGTCCTCCCAGACGCCCTGGAAGAGCGCTTCCTGCTGCTGACGGGTGAGGGCAGGCGCTTCGCTCTGAAGCGTGTCGAGCAGGACGGTGACCTCCATCTCCTTGTTGTCGTAGTCGGGGAACTCGATGGTAGCGTCGATGAAGCGGAAGCCGTAGAACGACCGTTCGTTCCGAAGCCGCCGGACCACCGCGGTGTCGCCGTTGGCGATGAAGTAAGACCCCTCTAAATCTCCCCTTAAAGGGGAGACTTGCGAAGTTGAGTCCTCCCCCTTTAAGGGGGAGTTAGAGGGGGTCTGGAGGTGGGTTGGGGACTGGGCTACTTCTGTCCAATAGTAGTTGTTCTTCGCCACCATAATCAGGTCGCCGCTGGAGAGTTCCTCTTCATGGTCGAGGATGCGGGCCCTTATACCATTATTATATATATTGGCACGCTTGTTGCTTCGGGTCACGACTATCGTTCCGTCGGTTCCGAACTCGCGGTAACTCTGCTCGAGCGCCTCGATGAGCTCGTCGCCCGGAAGTGCTTTGATGTCGGGGAAGCTCTTGCCCCTGAGTTTTGGGAACTCGAACATGTCGCCGTTCTGTATGAGGCTGCGGAGCATCGTGGCGTTCCAGAGGATGCCCGACTCCTCGAGCTGCCGCACCACTTGCGTCAGACAGAGCTCCGTCACCTCCATTCCATACCCCTCGAGCATCGTGCGGCTCAGGGCCGGACTCTCTTCCTCTCCGACCGGCGGAAGCTGGGCCGTATCGCCCACAAGCACGAGCCGGCACCCGTCGCAGGAATAGACATAGTGCATCAGGTCGTCAAGCAGGCGGCCCGTTCCGAAGACTGTGCTGTCGTGGGCATCGTTCGCTATCATCGACGCCTCGTCAACAATGAACAGCGTGTCCTGCCGAAGGTTCACATCGTTCTGAAAGACATCCATGTCCGTGATGGACTTCTGCCTGTATATCTTCCTGTGTATGGTAAACGCCGGTGCGCCTGCATAAGACGACAAGACCTTCGCTGCGCGCCCCGTCGGAGCAAGCAACATGACCCGTTGGCAGAGTTGCTGCATAGTGCGTACCAAGGCAGCCAGAAGCGAGGTCTTGCCTGTGCCGGCATACCCCTTAAGCAAGAAAACAGAATCACGCTCTCTTGAAAGCAAGAAGTCGGAGAGCATAATGATGGCTTTTTCCTGCTCTTTCGTCGGATTATGGTCGAAGTTCTCCCTGATTAGAGCCCCTAAATCATCACTTATTGCCATTCTTTTATAAAAAAAAGCCCTTTTTTTCGGATATGTGAAGAATTCTTTTTACTTTTGCGATGCGAATTTACAAAATAAATCACATATAACAATGAAAAAGGTAATAAATGTTATTTTAGGTATCTGTGTTGCCGGTTTGCTCTTCATTTGCTGGCGTAGCATTAAGGACACAGAAGACTTCGACGCAACCGTCGCAGCCAGAGAGAACGTAGTAAAGGCGCGTCTTATGGAGATACGCAGTGCAGAGGAAGCTTACAAGGCCCAGCACGACGGTGTGTATTGCGCCGACTGGTCCGAGCTCATCAAGTTCGTGAAGGAGGGCAAACTGCCCGTTGTCATGAAACAAGGCGTGCTTACCGAAGACCAGATGAACAAAGGCCTGACCGAAGACAAGGCAGCAGCCATCGTCAACAGCGGCGACCAGGCAGCCATCGCAGCCAACGGCCTCCAGAACTTCAAGCGCGACACCATCTGGGTATCGCTGCAGGACTCACTCTACAACTATGAAGGCTTCGTGGCCGACTCCTTGCGCTACATCCCCTTCTCCCAGGGCGACACCTTCGAAATCATCGCTTGCCCCAACACCACTCGCTCGGGCACCATCATCCAGGTGATGGAGTGCAACGCTCCCGACAGCTGCTTCCTCAAAGGAATGGGCAAGGCTGGCAAGCGCCTCATCTACAATCGTAATGAAGAAGCCAATGCTAAGGGCGCATACCCAGGCCTGAAGATTGGCGATGCCGGCAACAATTGGAACAACAATGCTGGCAACTGGGAATAAGGCATTTACCGGTTATAGACTATCCATCCGCTTCTGTGCGGATGGATTTTCTTTTTCTGTACTTAACACGCTCGACGGTTCGACTGTGCAGACAGACCGTTTCCCTGTCTCTGCACCTTCTGCAACGGCGGACGTCTTGAGGCAGGCCCTGCGGAAGCCTTACCTGATGGACTATCGCTTCCAGAGCACCGAGTTCGTCGTCGAAGGCCCCGCCACCATCGTCCCTCTCGAGCACTTCAACAAGAGCGACATGCTGGCCTACTATCGCCTATGCTTCCCTGGCGAACAAGCCAGCGTGGCCGACATGCAGTACCAGATACTCTCTTCGCTCGAAGCAGTCATGCTGTTCTGTCTCGACCAGGACATCCTGCGCGTCGCTGAGGAATGCTATCCCGATGTGAAGGTCTGCTGCACCGATGCTCAGCAACTGGAGCACTTTGCCGCGCAGCAGGAGAAGCGTCCCGTCCCTGAAGATGCAGAGCAATGCGACGTGTATCTCCACATCGACCCCCAGCGCTTCTTCATCGCCGTCTTCCGCCGCAGCAAGCTCCTCTATGCAGCATCGCAAACGGCATCGAACGACAGCGACCGCACCTTCCTGCTCCTCGGCATATGGAAAGCCCTTGAGCTGCATCCTCAGAAGGACGCCCTTCATCTGGAAGGCGCATCAAAGGACCTGAAGAAGACCTTGGCAGAGTATATCCTAAATATTGAGTGAAGCGTGAAAAATCAAAGTAACCAACGAGATGGGATGTAACTCTTATTCTTCACTTTTCTCTTTTCACCATTCACTTCCGAAGGAATGAGAATCATAACCGGCAAATACAAAGGCAGGCATTTCGAGGTGCCGCGCAGCTTCTCGGCACGCCCGACGACGGACTTCGCGAAGGAGAACCTCTTCAATGTCCTGCAGGCTTATATCGACTTCAGCGAGGCGCCGACTGCCCTCGACCTCTTCTCCGGCACGGGCAGCATCACGCTCGAGCTTGTGAGCCGAGGTTGCGGACGCGTCATCAGCGTTGAGCTTGACATGCGCCACCATCGCCTCATCAAGCAGTTCCTCGACAAGCTGCAGGACACAGCGGCAGTGCCCGTCCGAGGCGACGCCCTGCAGTTTGTGGCAAAGTGTCGCGAGCAGTTCGACTTCATCTTTGCCGACCCGCCTTACGTCCTGCCGCAGATTCCCGAGCTGCCCGACATCATCCTGAGCCGCAACCTTCTCAAGGAGAATGGCCTCTTTGTGCTTGAGCACGGCAAGACTAACGACTTCTCGCAGCATCCGCGCTTCGTCGAGCACCGCAGCTACGGCAGCGTCAACTTCTCCTTCTTCCAGTAATCGACTCGCTTCTTTACCTATATATATATTATATACGCGCGTATATATAAAATGTAAAGGGTGCACCTTCAAAAGATGCACCCTTTAGTTGTATTATTCTGAAGTCTGTGCTTTACAGCTTCGGACCTGCGGCGACGAGTTCTCTTTTTAGAGCTCGTTGCCTTTCGGTCTTGCTGCTTTACAGCTTCGGACCTGCGGCGACGAGAGCCTTACCGGCCTCGTTTGTGGTGTACTTGCCGAAGTTCTTGATGAAGCGTGCGGCGAGGTCCTTTGCCTTCTCTTCCCAGATGCTTGCGTCAGCGTAGGTGTCGCGAGGATCGAGGATGGCGGGGTTGACGTTGGGCAGAGCTGTGGGCACTTCGAAGTCGAAGAAAGGAATCTTCTTTGTCTCGGCCTTCAGGATGCTGCCGTCGAGGATAGCGTCGATGATGCCGCGTGTGTCGGGGATAGAGATGCGCTTGCCGGTGCCGTTCCAACCTGTGTTGACGAGGTAAGCCTTTGCGCCGCTCTTCTCCATCTTCTTGACGAGTTCCTCGGCATACTTTGTGGGATGCAGTTCGAGGAATGCCTGGCCGAAGCAAGCGCTGAAGGTGGGAGTGGGCTCGGTGATGCCGCGTTCTGTGCCGGCCAGCTTTGCTGTGAAGCCAGAGAGGAAGTAGTACTTCGTCTGCTCGGGAGTGAGGATGCTGACGGGAGGCAGTACGCCGAATGCATCTGCGCTGAGGAAGATGACGTTCTTGGCGTCGGGACCTGCGCTCTTGCCGTTCACCTTCTGGGCGATCTTCTCGATGTGGTCGATAGGATAGCTTACGCGGGTGTTCTCGGTCACGCTCTTGTCTGCGAAGTCAATCTTGCCGTCCTTGTCCACCGTCACGTTCTCGAGGAGAGCGTTGCGCTTGATGGCATTGTAGATGTCGGGCTCGTTCTCCTTAGAGAGGTTGATGACCTTTGCGTAGCAGCCGCCTTCGAGGTTGAAGACGCCCTCGTCGTCCCAGCCGTGCTCGTCGTCGCCGATGAGGAGACGCTTCGGGTCGGTAGAGAGTGTGGTCTTGCCTGTGCCGCTGAGGCCGAAGAAGATGGCGGTGTTCTTGCCTTCCATATCAGTGTTGGCGGAGCAGTGCATAGATGCGATGCCCTGCAGGGGCAGGTAGTAGTTCTGCATGGAGAACATGCCCTTCTTCATCTCGCCGCCGTACCATGTGTTGATGATAACCTGCTGACGGGCCTTTGTGTTGAAGGCAACGCAGGTGTCGGAGTTGAGGCCGAGTTCCTTGTAGTTCTCAACCTTAGCCTTGCTGGCGTTGAAGATGACGAAGTTGGGCTGGAACTCAGCGAGCTCCTTCTCTGTGGGCTGGATGAACATGTTCTTGATGAAGTGAGCCTGCCAAGCCACCTCCACGATGAAGCGGACAGCCAGGCGGGTAGCTTCGTTGGCACCGCAGAAGGCGTCCACAACATAGAGCTTCTTGCCGCAGAGCTCCTTGATAGCGATGTCCTTCACCTTTGCCCATACCTCTTCGGTCATGGGGTGGTTGTCGTTCTTGTAAGCCTCGGAGGTCCACCATACATTGTTGTGGCTCTCGTCGTTGTCCACGATGTACTTGTCCTTAGGAGAGCGGCCGGTGAAGACGCCAGTCATCACGTTTACAGCGCCGAGTTCAGTCTCTTGACCTTTGTCGTAGCCTGTCAGCTCAGCCTTTGTCTCTTCTTCGAAGAGGAACTCGTAGGAAGGATTGTGGGCGATCACGGTACTGCCAGTGATGCCGTACTGTTCCAAATTCAATGTTGCCATGTGTGTTGTTGATTTTATAGTTAGACTTATACTTTCTTGTCTCTTAAGCGGGTGCAAAGATACGAAAATTAGTTCATAGTTTATGGCTCATCGTTCATAATTATTTGTTTTGTTTGCTTTTTTGCAAAGCAAACTTGGCAATTATGATGTGATTTTGTATCTTTGCAGGCAGGAACTAAAAGAAAACACAGCTATGAAAGTAGTCAATATGAGCGAGACGCCGAGCGTCATCAACCAGTATGTGAGTGAACTTCGCGATGCCAAGATTCAGCAGGACCGCATGCGTTTCCGCAGAAACCTGGAGCGCATTGGGGAAATGATGGCGTTCGAAATAAGCAAAGGCTTCAGTTATAAGGAGACTACGGTGCAGACGCCATTGGCTCCCTGCCAGTGCCAATGCCTTTCGGAGGACATTGTGCTGGCCACCATCTTCCGTGCCGGGCTGCCCTTCCATCAGGGCTTCCTCAATGTCTTCGACAGGGCGGAGAATGGTTTCGTCAGTGCCTTCCGCTACTATAAGGACAAGGAATGCAGCAAGGTGGGCGTGAATGTGGAGTATATGGCGTCGCCCGACCTGACGGACAAGACGCTCATCATCGTCGATCCCATGCTGGCAAAGGGTTACAGCATAGAGCTGGGCCTGTTTGCCTTACTCAAGAATGGTAGGCCGCGCCGAGCTATCTTGGTGAGTGCCATTGCCAGCGAGGAGGGTGTAGCCCACATAAAGCAGAGTTTGGGCGAGTATGAAGAAGTGGAGCTCTGGTGCGCAGCCATCGACCCCATCCTCAACGAACACAGCTACATCGTGCCCGGGCTTGGCGATGCCGGCGACCTGGCTTATGGCTCCAAGCTTTAGGGATAACCCTTTTTGGTACAGGAGATTATAGAGACGCAGGCTGCGTCTGTAGAAGCGCAACCTGCATCTGTCGGTTTGCAGCCTGCATTTCTCGAAACGCAAGCTGCGAATCAAGAATTGCGGGTGCGGAAAATGTGAATCAAGGCAGCAGTTCCTTGATTATCCGCTTGCCGTGTCCCCATTTGTCGATGATGAAGAGTACGAAGCGGACATCGACGCCGATGCATCGCTGCAGGTTGTGGTCGAAGGAGATGTCGCCCGACATGGCATCCCAGTTGCCGTCGAATGCCAGGCCAAGCAGCTCGCCTTTGCCGTTGAACATCGGAGAACCGGAGTTGCCGCCCGTGATATCGTTGTTGGAAAGGAAGCAGAGGTGCATGTCGCCCGTCGTCTTGTCGGCATATCGCCCCCAGTCGCCTTTCTTGAGGAGGCTGATGATGTCGTCCTCCAGCTTGTAGTCCTCTATTTCGCCTTGCTTGGCGGCCTTGTCGAGGAGGCTTTGGACGTTGGTGTAGTACTGGTAGTGAGTGCCTTTCGCCGTGTAGTCCTGGATGTAGCCATAGGAGAGACGCATCGTGAAGTTGGCGTCGCTGTAGTGCGGCGTCTCCTGGTCCATCTCGAGGAGCGCCTGCGTCAGCAGATGCTCGTTGTAGTCGATAGCGGTCGTGGCGTCGCGACTGTTGCCGCTTATCTCCTGAATCTTGGTCGGGATGTCCTGCGCATAGAGCAGGGCGAGGTCTGTGTCGCGAAGGGTGCTGTCGGCAAGCACCTTGTCCACAGCCGAGGGGTCGAGACAGATGGTGCGGGCAAAGACATCGTGGGCGTAGGCTGCCTCGTCGCCTCCGTAGAGGCTGTCGATTGTGGCATAGCATTCGGGCCAATAGCTCTTGTCCTGCACCTGATTGCGGTAGTTGCGGAGAAGGGCCACCATGGTTGCTTCGTCGAGCTTCGCGTCGTAATCCTTGAAGAAAGCCTCCATGCTGCTGCGCACCTGGGCAGCCTCGGTGCTGTCGGCATCCTGCGGCATCGAGTTGAGCATGTTGGCGGCGCGATAGAGTTCGATGCCTCGCATGAATGTCTCGCGGAAGAAGCCGGCAGCATAGACATCGTTGCGGCGCTTGCCGTAGGCTTGCTCGAGCTCGTGGAACATGTCGCCGAAGCGTTCCTTGAGGTCCGGGCGGCCTTCATACCATTGGCGCACTTTCTCCTCGAGCTGCTGCTTCTGGCCGATGACGCCCAGGTCGGCGATGGCTTTGTTCATGCCGATGCTGTTCTTCCAGTAGTTGCTGCTGCTGGCCCATTTGCTGGCGTACTTGATGCCTACGGCGCGGTCGGCGTCCATGAAGCGCTTCCACACCTCCTGCTTCTTGCCGCGAACCTGTATCGTGCTGATGTTCTTGGCATTGATGCGCTCGTCGATACCCCATGAGCTGAGGTAGCGGCTGGTGCTCCCCGGGTAGCCGACCGTCATGCAGAAGTCGCCGTTCCGGAAGCCTTCAGTGGAGATGCGGGCATAGTTCTTGCAGCGCAGAGGCACATTCCTCGGGCTGTATTCGGCCGGCTCGCCCTTCTTGTCGGCATAGATGCGGAAGACACTGAAGTCGCACGTCTGGCGGGGCCACATCCAGTTGTCGGTGTCGCCGCCGAACTTGCCCAGCGTCTCTGTCGCCGTGAAGACGAGGCGGATGTCCCGATAGACCTTGTAGTAGCTGGCGTAGAAGGCGTTGCTGCTATAGTAGCGCTTGACCGTGCACTCCAGCCCCGGGTTGGCCTCTTGCAACTCCTTCTCAACGGCTCCCATGATGCTGTCTGTCTTTTGTTTGTTGAGCTCGGCCTTCGATTCCTCGGGGTGCGCCTCGTAGATTTCATTGAGGGCTTGCACGACGCGCTCGGTGCATTCCTCCGTGCGCTGCAGGAACTTCACAAACAGCCCGTCCACGGGGCGTTCCTGCTTGCGCTTGTAGGCCACGAAGCCGTTCGTCAGGATGTCGTCTTCCGGCGTCGAGAGGCTCTGGATTGCCCCGTAGCCACAGTGATGATTGGTGAAGACGAGGCCGTCTTTGCTTACCACGACACCCGAACAGAAGTCGCCGAAGTCCACCACGCAGTCCTTCAGGCTGGCGTGTTCGGTACTGTAGAGTTGGTCGGGCGTCAGTTCAAGACCGAGGCTCTTCATGGCTGCGGCGGTCTTCTCGTCGATACGGTTCAGCATCCACATGCCTTCGTCGGCACGGGAGAGGCACGAAAGCGCACACAATGCGGCGCAAAGGATTATCTTTTTCATCTTGTCGTTTACCATTTGTTTCGTTTATCAATTGTTCCCCCTGAATGAGGTAGGGGGCCTTTCTATTTGTTCTTCTTTGGCTTTCTCCTTGCCCAGCCTTCTTCGCTAAAGTCGGGAACCTCACCTTTCAGCTCGTTCTTCTTGCCGGTCTTCTCAGGGTGGAGGAACTTCATCCAGTCCTCTTTCTTATAATACTTCTTGCCTCGAGGAGCCGTGTAGCCGCGTTCTTCGCGAGATGGCTTGCCTGGTTTCTCTTGGTTAGGCTTGTTGGCAGGCTTTTCTTTGCGAAGGGGCTTATTATCCTTCTGCTGAGGTTCATCCGTTGCTATGTCGCAGACCACACTTCTTCCCTTCACCGTCACGCCATGCTTCAAGCCCTTCACGACGCGGTTCAGGTCGTCCTGTTTCACCTCGATGAACGAGAAGTTCTTCATCAGGTCTATCCTGCCCACAGCCACCTTGTCGCCTTGCACGTTCTTGTTGATGAGGCCGATGATTTCCCTGGCATACATGCCGTCTATCTTGCCCACATTGAGGAACAGACGGACGTAGCCTTCCTCGGCTGTCCGCTTGGCAGTGCCTCTCTTGTCTCTTGTGCGGGATGATTTCTCCCCCTCTTGGGGAGATGAAAGGGGAGCCTCCACGGCGTAGTACTGCAGGAAGCGGCCGAACTCACGCGAGAGTATGCGCTTGATGAGGTCGGTCTTGTCGAGCCATTCCCAGCGCTTCTGAACTTCGTCCATGAAGGGCGCGATCTCTTCCTCGTCCACCTCGATGCGTTCGATGTCGTCGATGACATGATAGAGTTGCTTGGTGCAGATGTCGCGCGGCTCGGGCAGTGTGCCTTGCTCGAACGTCTTCTGAATCTCCTTTTCTATCTGCTTGATCTTGCTCTTCTCGCGCATGCCGATGATGCAGATGCTTGTGCCCTTCTTGCCTGCGCGACCCGTGCGGCCAGACCGATGCGTGTAGTATTCCACATCGTCGGGCATGCCGTAGTTGATGACGTGCGTCAGGTCGTCCACATCCAAGCCACGAGCCGCCACATCGGTTGCCACAAGGAGCTGGATGCGATGGCGTCGGAACTTCTGCATCGTGAGCTCGCGCTGCTGTTGTGACAGCTCGCCATGCAAGGCATCGGCGTTGTAGCCGTCGCGAATCAGGTTGTCTGCCACCTCTTGTGTCTCGAGGCGTGTGCGGCAGAAGATGATGGCGTAGATGCGCGGATAGTAGTCCACGATGCGCTTCAGGGCGAGGTATTTGTCACGCGCGTGTACCATATAATATATATGGTTGACGTTCTCGGCTCCCTCGTTACGGCTGCCCACCTGAATCTGCTTGGCATCGGTCAGGTAGTTTTGCGCGATGCGTTCTATCTCCTGACTCATCGTGGCGCTGAAGAGCAGGGTGCGATGCTGGCTGGGGATGCCTGCGAGGATGCTGTCCAGCTCTTCCTGGAAGCCCATCGACAGCATCTCGTCGGCCTCGTCGAGCACTACGTATTGCACCTTCGAGAGGTTCGCCACGCCTCGGTTCATCAGGTCCATCAGCCTGCCGGGTGTTGCCACGATGATGTCCACACCGTGCTGCAGGGCGCGTATCTGCGGCTCGATGTTCGTGCCGCCATAGACAGCCACGATTTCCGTCTCGGGCAGATATTTGCTGAAACCCTCCAAGTCGTCGGCAATCTGCAGGCAGAGCTCACGGGTAGGGCTGAGGATGACGATGGAAGCCCCCTCCCCGCTCCCCCTTTGGGGGAGTGCTTTAGATGGCGAGTCAGCAGAGAATGTGGCACTCCCCCAAAGGGGGAGCGGGGAGGGGGCCAGCTTCTGCAGCAGCGGAAGCCCGTAGGCTGCCGTCTTTCCTGTGCCGGTCTGAGCCAGCGCAATAAGGTCGGTATCATTGTTCAGCAGGTAGGGAATCACTTCCTCCTGTACGGGCATGGGGCGCTCGTATCCCAGTTCTTCGATGGCTTGCAGCAGCGGCTGGACAAGCCCCAGTTCGGTGAAATTTTTCATATCGGCTGCAAAGGTACGGAAAAAAGTTCATAGTTCATAGTTCATAGTCCATAGTTTTTTCGTAACTTTGCCGAGCGATGAAGAAAGGACTGGTTTTAGAAGGCGGCGGGATGCGCGGTTTGTTCACGGCTGGCGTGATGGATGTGATGATGGAGCATGGCATCCGTTTCGACGGCATCGTGGGCGTTTCGGCCGGCGCCACGTTCGGTTGCAACTTCAAGTCGCACCAGATAGGCCGTGTCCTGCGCTATAACATCCGGTTCAAGGACGACCCCCGCTACATGGGGCTGCGGAGCCTTTTGAAGACGGGCGACCTCGTGGGAGCAGAGTTCTGCTATCATACCTTGCCGAACGAGCTGGACATCTTCGATTTCGATGCCTACAACGCCGACCCCGCCGAGTTTCATGTGGTCTGCACCGATGTCCGGACGGGCGAGCCCGTGTATCATCGCCTCGATTGCATGGACGATGATGGTCTGGAATGGATACGCGCATCGGCTTCCATGCCGCTCGTCTCCAAGCCGGTCAGCATAGAGGGCAAGCTTCTTCTCGACGGCGGAATCAGCGACTCCATACCCCTCCGCTACTTCCAAGAGCAGGGCTTCGGGCGCAATGTGGTGGTGCTGACGCAACCCAAGGGTTTCTACAAGAAGCGGACTAAGCTGATGCCCCTCTTCCATCTCTTCATGAGGCGCTATCCCGCCATTGTCCAGGCTATGTCGCGCCGCCACCTCATGTATAACGCCGAGCTGGCTTTTCTCGAAGAGCAGGAACGCCAGGGCAACATCCTCCTCATCTATCCTCAGGACACGCTTCCCATCGGGAGGACGGAGCAGGATGAGAGGAAGATGCGCCGCGTCTATGCGATGGGTCGGGCCAAAGCAGAGGAAATGCTGTCCGCAATACAGGAATTTGTCTGAGACCTGTATAAAGAGGCAGAGGCCTTTACTCTGTGATTTTCAGTCTGTTGTGTGGAATGCCAGAAGTCCGGCAGAGGGGCTTGAAAACGCCGCCTGCGGCGATGGCAATCCCCGGCTGCGGCGATGGCAATCCCCGCGTGCGGCGTTGGGCATCGCCGCACGCGGCGTTTTCATGTGCCCCTCAAGGCATAAAAAAACGCCCGTGAAAGGGGTCGTTTGGCGCCTGTTTTGCAATACCTTTTCCAAAATCGAAAAAAATAGACTATAAATTCATAAAGAAATTTTGCAGTTACCTTATTTAATTGTAATTTTAGGCGCAATAAATGAGTTTTATGAGGAAATAACAACTAAATAACCTAACAAACCTTCAAATTATTAACCTAAAAGTTTAACCTATGAAAAGTAAATTACTATCCTCTTTCCTGCTTGCGCTGATGGGCTTGGCAGGAAGTTTGACAGCTTCGGCTCAGACACCTGAACCGAGCGGTCAGTGGAAATTCGACAACACGAGCGACCTGATGGAGGCCTCGACGGGAAGTCTGCAACTGATTCCTGCCATAGCTGGCAGCGGTTCTGTTTCTACGGCTACCCTTGAAGAAGCTGGTATTGTGGTGGCAGAAGGTGCAACGGCAGACGACGGCGCTATCTTCGTGCCAAAAACTGCGGCTCTGAAGATGGTGCGTGCCGAGGGAGCCGAGGCTACATGGAACTACTCCTTTATGATGGACGTGAAGATGCCCGATGCGTACGTCTATAATTGCTTTTTCCAAACGAGCGCGGGGAACGCCAACGACGGCGAACTGTTCATCAACAAAGGCCAGATTGGCATCGGTGCACTGGGCGGCTACTACGGTCGCATCTGGAACGACACCTGGTATCGCGTCGTTTTTACCATGAGCGATGGTTCGGCCAAGGTTTATGTGGACGGAAAGAAAGTTATTGACAGCGAGACCTCGAATGGCCGTTATGAGGTTGACGACTGGGGCTTGTGGTTCCTTTGTGACGAGGATGGCGAGATATCCGACACTTATGTTAGTGAGGTGGCATTCTGGGAAACTCCTCTTACCGACGAGCAGGTTGCCGCGATGGGACGCATCTGTCCTATCCCCTGGATTACTGACGTGAGCGAGATTAACGACGGCGACGAGTTCCTCATCATCAGCGACCGTGGCAAGTTCAGCGGCAGCTCCACTGCTAAGCCCAAGGCTATGGCAAGCCAGCAGTCCAGCTTCCCCACCACATGGGGCGACCATTATGTCTATTGGGGCGACCTCGACAAGGAGTCCGACGGCTTCGTTTGGACTGCCAAGAAGGAGGGCGACCAGTGGGCTTTCCTCAATAAGGAGAACAGCAGGTACCTCGGTAACATGAATACCAACGAGCCCGACGTCATCTTCTCCGATGAGCCCGTGGGCTACACGCTCACCGACCTTGCAGCTGGCGAGGGCAACTTCTATATGACCAACGACGAATCGGAGCACTCGCTCCATGTGCAGGGCTATCTGCGCAGCGACCGTGGCAGCAACAGCCTCGCCAAGCAGAATGTGGGCGACGACGACTACGAGGATGCCGATGTACTCCGCAACGGCTATCCTGGCCGCTGGCACTTCGTGAAGATTGGCAGCGCCGCTCCCGTGGAGACAGGCATGAGGATTGAGACACTCGACGACTTCCTTGCCTTTGCAGAAGCTGTAAACAGCGGACAGACAGACTTGGAAGCCTATCTGGCAGCCGACATCGAGCTGACCGACAACACAATGGTTGGCGCGTATGCAGGC
>JAEEGF011376922.1_pt1 | contig 70603 bp, 54 predicted proteins | sample 9134171 | NCBI WGS metagenome assembly JAEEGF01 (sample SAMN16246542, study PRJNA631951) | gut metagenome | biome: gut microbiome; feature: rumen; material: AP-attached | host: Bos | place: Iran: Karaj | collected 2018-10 | reverse complement strand
TACGGTAGAAGAACCATCAGCGTTGCTGGAACTACCTCCAATCGGGTGGTAGTAAACGAGCAGAGGTGCCGGCTTGTCGCCCTTGTAACCGTTCGGGAACTTGATGTCGATCTTACGACCATCCACAGTGATGGATGTGCCGGCCTTCATAGTCTTGCCGGAACAGTCGACCACCTCCTCTTGCTTGGACGAGGAGGAAAGTGCCGCTTCGGAAGATGTCGGAGTTGCGCTTTCGCTGGACTTGGGTTCGACTATAGAAGAAGTTCCCGGACCGTCGTTGCCTCTTTCCATTTTAACTTGGACATCGGTTTCCACTTCCTGGGTCATTTGGTGGACGGTGCTCTTGTAGCCGTCCAATGCGAACTGGAATGCCGGGAGCGGGTCTCCCTCCTTGAGGAGTACGCCCTTGCCGCCGATGATGTAGTTTGTGGTCGCATTGTCGATGCTTATACGGATGAACTTGGGGGTTACGCTCTGGTTTTTGGCCATGTCAAAGCTGGCGGAACCGAAAATGTTGTGCAAAGTACGCTGGTAGGTGACTTTGCCGAGGGCGTTGATCGCGTAAATCTTGAGCGTCTTCGCGTTCACGTTGTTTACGGAGAGAATGTTCCCGTCAAAAAAGACCTGGCTTGCGGAGGTAAACGACTCGTTGAGGCCCGTTTGTTCGTCGCTAATGCTGAATGCACCTTGCGCGTCTGTTTTTGCAGTTACAGATGCAAAATTGAATGATGATATTTGAACGTTGGCTAGGGCGCGCCCTGACCCAGCAGAGGTCACTTTTCCTGTTATACTCCAGGCAAATGCAATAGAACTGCATATTGCCACTCCTCCCGCAACAGCAGCCATCTTTGGAAAAGCCATTTTTACTCCTTTTTTGAGTTTTTCCGGTTTTTCCAAACTTCCCAACGCCTAACCCTAAACTTAGAAGCCGTGGGCTTTTCGATAATGTAAAAAAAAAAGCTGGCCATGGACAATTTGTCCATGGCATTTTTGTAAAAAGAAATTAACAAAATATGTTGGAATATGGATATGTTGGGACGCTCCAATCGTTACAAAAAGTTCCGTAAATTTGAAGTCCTTATGGACAATCTGTCCATGAAACGTTTCGGGGCTTTTGAGATATATGTGTTTTCCCAGGGTACTTTTATTGATGGTTTGTATGGGATACTAAGTGTAACCATAACAAAGGATGTGGATTATGAATCAGATGCTCTCAAAAGCACCCAAGGCATTGGCGCTAGTGTTCGCTGTTGCCTCTTTCTCTTTTGCTGGCCCTGGCCTTGCCGATGGCGCAGCAAAGTTCGTGGGTAATATCATTCAGGGCAGTTCTGCCCGCTCTGACTATACCTCGCTATGGAACCAGGCTACCGCCGAAAACGGATGTAAGTGGGGTTCCATTGAAGGTACAAGGGGTAATTACAACTGGCGCGACTGTGATGCTGCCTATAACTGGGCGAAGAACAACGGTGGTCACTTCAAGTTCCATGCCCTGGTTTGGGGCTCCCAGTACCCGAACTGGCTTCCTGGCCTGAGTGTTGACGAGACCAAGAAGGCGATTACGGCCTGGTTCGACGCGGTCAAGAACCATTACCCCGATCTCGAAATGATCGACGTGGTGAACGAGGCTATCCGTGGTGGAAACGGCAATTATCATTCGGGTTACAACAATACCAAGATTGTCCAGGCTCTCGGTGGCGACAATGGTGACTACGCCTTTATTACGACTGCCTTCAAGATGGCCCGCGATCGTTGGCCGGATGCAATTCTCATCTATAACGACTACAACACCATCCAGTGGGATGTTGACGGCGGCATCAATCTTGTCAATACGATCAAGAAGAATGGGGCCCCCATCGATGGTTACGGCTTGCAGGCTCACGACTTGATGACCAATGGTGGTAATGGCGGCGGTACCGGTGGTGGCGGTAACTGCATGAATTACAGTACCTTCACGAGCACTATGGAAAAAATCCATAGCAAGACGAACAATATCCCCATCTTTATTTCTGAATACGATGTCCCGAGTACCGATGATGGTATCCAGAAACAGTGCGTCAGTGAACAGTTCAAGTACTGGATGGAAGATCCGCATGTGGCGGGAATCACCTTCTGGGGCTATATTTATGGCCAGACATGGTTGGATTGTAATGGAAAGGCGAATGGTTGTTCCGGTCTTATCAGGAACGGTCAGGACCGTTCCGCTATGACATGGTTGAAGGACTACCTCTCCAAGAACAAGGGCGTCAACGAGACTGGCCTTCCGACAGGTGACGTGACTCCGGTTCCGCCTGAACCGCAGCTCCCGTTCAAGGGCGAAGCCTTCGCTATCCCGGGCAAGATTCAGGCCGAAGACTTCGACATTCCGGGCAAGGGCAAGAACGAAGACGGTACGAGCAACCAGTCCTATGGCGACGATTCTGAAAACCATGGTGATTCCGACTACCGCAAGGATACGGGCGTAGACCTGTACAAGAAGAGCGGCGACCGCATTGTCGTGGGCTACAACCAGACCGGCGACTGGCTCGAATACACCATTAACGTGAGCGAAGCTGGCGATTACACCTTCTTTGCCGCCGTGGCCTCTGCGAACAATACTTCTAGTTTCCAGATGTCCTTGGATGGAAATGCTCTCACCGATAAGATTTCTGTGCCGAAGGCATCTTCTGGCGAAGAAAATTACGACGACTACAACAAGGTCTCTGCTAACGTGACTCTTCCGTCGGGCAAGCATATTCTCCGCCTGGATGTGACCGGCGACTGGTTCGACATAGACTACTTCACCTTTGTGAAGGGCAAGGATGCCACCGACCCCGAACCGATTACACCCGATCCGCAGTTCGTGCAGCCGAACCTGCAGTTCGACAACACGCTCCAGCATTACTTTGTGATCGATCCGATGGGTGTCCGCATGGGCGTCATTAGCGGCTACGGCTTTGAAGCCGCTGGAGAGATGCTTCGCGAATCTCCCAGGGTGACGGCTTCAGGTATTTACTACCTGAAGAATCGCAAGACGGGCCAGATGTACAAGGTCCGCGTGGTTCGCTAATCGTAAGAATTCCTAATCCAAGTCCCGAAAGGGGCTGCCCAAAGAGTCTCCGAGCGATCGGGGGCTTTTTGCGTTTTTCCCCAAAAAAGCCGATTTTGAATGTAAAAAACATTGTCAAATTGTCCATGAGAAGTTGTTTTCGCGATGATTTAATAGCCATGTTTCAAGATATTTTCTGGATATGGAATTTATGTGGTGTAGATTCCTGTAACATAAGGGATGTGGATTATGATATCAGTACATTCAATTGCTTCTAAGGCCCTGGCTTTTTCTCTTGCCACGGCGACTCTTTCTTTTGCCGCCCTCGCCGATGGCGGCGCCAAGTTCCTTGGCAATATCACGACAAGCAGCCAGATTCGTAGCGACATGGGTACCTACTGGAACCAGCTTACGAACGAAAACGGCTGTAAGTGGGGTTCCATCCATTCTGTTGACAATAGCGGAAAGAGCAAGTTCAATTTTAACGGCTTCGACAGCTGCGAAAACGGCTACAAGTGGGCAAAGGCCGAACCCGGTCGCCACTTCAAGTTCCATGCACTTATCTGGGGCTCCCAGAAGCCGGATTTCCTTTGCACGGCCAAGAACCCGGGCATTACGGTCGAAAAGACCAAGCAGTACATTACCGAATGGTTCGATGCCGTGGCGGAGAAGTTCCCTGATCTCGAGTTCATCGACGTGGTGAACGAGGCCATTTGGGCGGGCAACAACTACCACTCCGGCTACAACAAGCCCGCTAACGGTGCCGAAGGCATCAGTACCGACGACCCGAGCTGCGGTGGTACCTACATCATCGACGCCCTCGGCGGCGACCCGGTTGTGAACGGCAAGCACCAGTACACCTTTGTGAAGACCGCCTTCGAGATGGCTCGCAAGCGCTGGCCGAACGCGAAGCTCATTTACAACGACTACAACACCCTCTCTTGGCAGATGAACGAAGGTATCGAGATGATCCAGACCCTGCTCAAGAACGGCGCCCCGATTGACTTCTATGGTCAGCAGGCGCACGACTGTAAGGGCATGAGTAAGAGCGATTTCGAAAGCAAGATGACCCGAATCCATAACGAGACCGGCCTTCCGCTCCTCGTTTCGGAATACGATATCGGCGAAGCTGATGACAACAAGCAGAAAAACGACTATGCCAACCAGATTCCCTTCATGTGGGAAACGGAATGGGTTGGCGGCATCACCATCTGGGGTTACATCAATGGCGCCACATGGGCTGCCAATACCGGCATCATGGAAAAGGATGGCCGCAAGCGCGCCGCCATGGTGTGGCTGGAGGAATACTTTGCCAACAATCTCAACAAGGGCAAGAACACCACGGGCAGCATGACTACCGTGGAGCCCGAACCGCAGACTCCGTTCAAGGGCGAACCTCTGGCTATTCCGGGCAAAATCGAGATGGAAGATTTTGATATCCCCGGTGTGGGTCGCAACGAGGACGGTACGACCAACGCTTCTTATAGCGACGACTCCGAGAACCACGGCGACTCCGACTACCGCAAGGATACCGGCGTTGACCTGTACAAGAAGGCTACTGGTGTCATTGTTGGCTACAACAGCGAAGGCGACTGGCTTGAATATACTGTCGACGTGAAGGAGACGGGTACCTATACCATGTTCGCTGCCGTGGCTGCTGCTGGCAACACCTCGAGCTTCAAGCTCTCTATGGATGGCAATGACATTACCGAAAGCATCGCCGTTCCTGCGGCGAAGTCTGGCGAAGAGAACTATGACGACTACAACAAGGTCTCTGCCAATGTCAACTTGACCCAGGGCAAGCACATTCTGCGCTTTACTGTGACGGGAGCCTGGCTTGACATTGACTACATCACCTTCGTTGCCGGCGCAGATGCCACCGACCCGGAACCCATTAACAATGGCGGACAAACGATCATCGCGAATACGGTTCAAATGAATGTGCCTGTTCTTACTGATTACGACGTGTTCGACATGCAGGGGGCTTTCTTGGGACGCATGAGCGCCTACAGTTTTGGCGAGGCGGTTGATTACCTCAAAAACTCCGATGTGGCTAAGAGCCAGGGAATCTACTACTTCCGCAATCGCACTACTGGCAAAATGCAGTTTACTCGTATTGTCCGCTAGTACGCAAAGATCCTAATCCACGCCCCGAAAGGGGCAACCCGAATGCCTCCGAGAAATCGGGGGCGTTTTTTGATGTTTTTCGCAACTTCATTTTTTTTCATTTACAAAGGCATTGTCAAATTATCCATGAGAAGTGATATTCCAGACTGGATGTTTTTCATGGTTCGGGGTATCTTATAAATGAGGGATTATTTGGGTGTAAATCCTCAATTTAAAATAAGGGATGTGGATCATGAAATCACTACAAACAATTGCAAGTAGAGCCTTGGCGATTTCTCTCGCCGCGGCTTCGTTTTCGCTAGCCGGCCCCGGTTTGGCTGATGGTGCAGCCAAATTCGTGGGTAACATTACCCAAAGTAACTCGGTTGGCAACGACTTTACCCAACTGTGGAACCAGGCTACCGCCGAAAACGGCTGTAAGTGGGGTTCCGTCGAAGGTACTCGTGGCCGTTACAACTGGGGTGCCTGCGATGCTGCCTATAACTGGGCAAAGCAGAACGGGGGTCACTTCAAGTTCCACGCTTTGGTGTGGGGCTCCCAGTATCCGGGTTGGTTGAACGGCCTCAGCGTCGATGAAACCAAGAAGGCGATTACCGCCTGGTTCGATGCTGTTAAGGAACACTACCCTGAAATCGAGATGATTGACGTGGTGAACGAGGCTATCCGTACGGGCAACAACAGCTATCATTCTCCTTACGGCAAGAACAACAATATCATTCCGGCACTTGGCGGCGACAACAATGGTGACTACACCTTTGTGACGACGGCCTTCAAGATGGCTCGTGAACGTTGGCCGAAGGCTATCCTCATTTATAACGACTACAACACCGTCCAGTGGAACAAGGATCAGGGCATTCAGCTTATCCAGACCATCAAGAAAAATGGTGCTCCGGTCGACGCATATGGTTTGCAGGCCCACGACATGATGAGCCAGGGCGGTGGCCAGGGCGGTACCGGTGGCGGCGGCGTCTGCTTGAACATCAATACGCTCAAGAGCATTACCAAGGAAATCTGGGACAAGACCCAGACCCCGATGTTCATCAGCGAATACGACATCGCGACAACCGATGACAATATCCAGAAGCAGTGCTACTCCGAACAGATTTCTCACTTCATGGAAAACGAGCACGTTGCCGGCATTACCATTTGGGGCTACATTTATGGTCGCACTTGGCTCGACTGTAACGGCACTGCGAGTGGCTGCTCCGGCATTGTCAAGAATGGCCAGGACCGCGCCGCCATGGCTTGGCTCAGGGACTACCTCTCCAAGAACAAGGGCGTCAATACGACTGGCCTTGCCACGGGTGTCTTGACTGTTGTGGATCCGGAACCGCAGCTCCCGTTCAAGGGCGAGGCCATCGCCATCCCGGGCAAGGTGGAAGCCGAAGACTTCGACATCCCGGGCAAGGGCCGTAACGAAGACGGAACTTCCAATGAATCTTATGGCGATGACTCCGAAAATCATGGCGACAGCGACTACCGTAAAGATACCGGCGTAGACCTCTACAAGAAGGCGACCGGCGTTATTGTGGGCTACAACAGCGAAGGCGATTGGCTCGAATGGACCGTGAATGTGGCTGAAGCTGGCGACTACACCATGTTTGCTGCCGTGGCTGCCGCAGGTTCTACTTCTAGCTTCCAGCTTTCTCTTGACGGTAAGGAACTGACCAGCGTGATTTCGGTTCCTGCTGCAAAGTCCGGCGAAGAAAACTACGATGACTACAACAAGGTCTCCGCCAACGTGACTCTCCCGGCTGGCAAGCACATCCTCCGCATGGACGTGACCGGCGCCTGGTTCGACGTGGACTACTTTACCTTCGTCAAGGGTAAGAATGCTACCGACCCTGAACCGATTGCTGCCGAAGACAATCCCCAGTTTGCACAGCCGAGTTTCCAGGTCGATGAAAACAGCCTTCAGGACTACTTCGTGTTTGACGTACACGGCGTGAACTTGGGCGTCCTCTCTGCCTACGGTTTCGATGGTGCGGCCCAGATTCTCCAAACTACTGGCGATATCAAGAACTCGGGCATCTACTACCTGCGCAACCGCTTTACCGGCAAAATGCAGGCAGTCCGTGTTGCTCGCTAGTCCAAAATGATCCTAATCCAGACTCCAAATGGAGTTGACACCTAAAAGGATTCCCGGGGTGCCCCGGGAACCCTTTTATTTACATTTTGTAAATGAAATATATTTTGCGGTGTAACAAATTACCCTCAAAAGGGGTTAAATTATAGCTGTTGAATCGAAAGATTCAAAGAAAAATAGGGTTGGTTATGGATCAGAGCCTCCGAGTTTTACTCGGAGGCTCTTTTGTCAAAACTCCAAAAGTATATCGCTTGCCCCCCTGTAAAACGGCTGCTCCAAAAAATAGTTTAAAGGAAAATAGGAGTACCGTTATGAAATGTTTGGATATGGGGCGCAAGGCCTCGCTTAAGGGCACGGTAGTGGCTTTTGTAGCCTTGTCTGCGACGACGGCTTTTGCCGACGCCACCCTCAAGGTGGATTTGACCGATAGCATCCGTACTGTGACGCACTGCGCGTCGGGAGCCCTTTACGGCATTACGGCGGATTTGCCCGCCGATGTCTCTGCCCACATTGCCCCGCTCAAGGGGAATGTCTATGTGCAACCCGCCATTAGCGGCAATGGGCATCAGCAGCCCATTGGTGACGCCTTTGACGTTGCCAAGCGTCTGGTGAACACTACGGGCAAGGTTCAGATTCGATTGGCCGACATCCTTCCCGGCTGGCCGTACCGCTGGCCCGGCAAGGATTCTTGGCTCAAGAGTGTCGAGGAGATTATCAAAAAGAAACTGAATTCCGGTCTTAACAACTTTGACGGCTACGAGATTTGGAACGAACCCGACGGCACTTGGAAAAACGAGAATGGCGATTTTTACACCAACTGCTGGAAGCCGACTTACGACTTGATCCGCAAGCTGGACCCGAAGGCTAAAATCATTGGCCCGTCGTATTCGTGGTTCAACTCCAACCGTGTGGATGAATTCCTCAAGTACTGTTCGCAGAACAACTGCTTGCCCGATGTGTTTAGCTGGCATCAGTGGGGCAGTGGCGGTTTTGTGGGAGCCGTGGAGAGCCTCCGCAATATCGAAAAGAAGTATAACATTTCGCCGCGTGCGCTTAGCATTAACGAATATTCTTCCGATACGCACACCTACGAAGGTGCCCCTGGCGTCTCGGTTCCGTACATTGCCAAGTTCGAACGTTACAATGTTGAAAGTGCTATGATTTCCTGGTGGTTCACAAACCTGCCTGGGCGTCTCGGCAGCCTCCTCACCGCAAGTAACCAAAAAGGGGGCGGTTGGTGGCTCTACAAGTGGTATGGCGACATGAGCGGCTACATGGCCCGTGTCACGCCGCCAAACGACAAGAGCGAAGGCGTTGATGGATTCGCTGCCGTAGACGCAAAGCAGAATTATGCTAGCCTCGTGCTGGGCGGAAACTCTGTGGGCAATGTGAACGTCGTGTTCGAAAAACTCCCGGCTTTCCTCGGGGGTAAAATGAAAGTCACCGTGGAACGTGTGACTTGGAAGGACAAGGATACGCCGGTGGCCTCGACCGAGCTCGTCTCCGAGAAAGAGATGACGCTTACGGGTTCAAGCCTTACGGTCCAGGTGAAAATTGAGAGCCAGTTCTATGGTTACCGCGTGTACCTCACTCCGATCGATGTGCCGCAGAATCCCTACAAGAACGTGGCTGCGTCCATCCCGGGCAAGGTCGAAGCCGAAAATTACGATGAGGCTGGTCAGGGTTTCTCGTACCGCGATACTGATTCCGACAACCAGGGTGGCGCCTATCGCGACGATGGTGTGGATATCGAGGAGGGCGGCGACAATTACGCCATCGGCTATACCATTGCCGACGAATGGCTCGAATACACGGTCGAGGTCGCCCAGGAGGGCGAGTACTTGATCAAGGCGAACGTCGCGAGCGGTAGCGAGACTTCCAGTTTCCAGCTGTTCATGGATGATGCCGAAATTACCGAGTCCTTTGCTGTTCCGCAGACGGGCGAGGACTGGAAAACGTACAAGGTGTTTGAACTGGGCAAAAAGACGCTTACGGCGGGCAAGCATATATTGAAGCTTGCGATTACCGGGAGCTACGTCAACATCGACTGGATTGAGTTTGTCGATGCCAAGGCGGCACAGGAGGAAGAGCAGATGGGCTTAACTTCCCTCCGCAGGACTCCGGGCAATACTGCCGTAGAAGCCCAATACTTCGACATGAACGGCAATCGCGTGAGCAAGGAGGCCACCAAGCGTCCAGGAGCCTATTTGGTGCGTGTCCCAGGATTTAAGACTTACTTAATCCGCACAGCAAAGTGATGTGAAAAATCATTCCCTACCTTGATTGAAGCAAACGGCAGTCTTAGGACTGCCGTTTTTTGTGGAACGGGAAGGATTATTCTACATTTAGCCCCACGATGGAACAGCCAGAGCAAAAATCCAAGCGTCCTTATTTCCCGGCGATAGACGGTTTGCGTCTGTTGGCGAGCATCAACATTGTGATGCTCCACCTGGGGAGCAGCAACGCCCTCCAGTACATGGCCGATTGCAAGTGGCTCATGCCCATTGTGAGCGCCCCCGCTTTTGCCGCGGGCATCTTCTACGTCTTTGCCGGGTTCCTCTTCGCAAGCAAGTTTAGCGACCCCGAGCGTAGCATTCCGGTTGTCCCGTTCATGTTCGCCCGTATTGCCAAGTTGTACCGCCTGCACTTTTTTATGACGCTCCTCATGTTTGTGGTGCTCGTATTCAAGTTCAGCGGCTATGCGCATTTGCCCTCCTTTGGCGAGATTCCCGACTGCTTTGGCAAGGGGATTGCGAATATGGTGCACCCCTGGCGGAGCCTCGTTTTGCACCTGACTCTCGCCTGGTCCGTTGTCCCGGACTTGGGGATGAAACTGAACGAGCCTTCGTGGTCGCTCACCAGCTTTTTTGTGTGCTACGCCATTACGCCCTGGTTCAGCCGCTGGCTGTTCAAGCAGAACCGCCGCACGCTCTGGGTGCTGTTCGGCACGGTGTTTATCCCGGGAATCCTGTGGGCAGTGGTGTTCGGTGCTACGGGCAACCTGTGGTTTGACGGCTATGCCGCCAAGTACCGTTTTTTCCACATGTTCGCGCCGGTTCGCGTGTTCGAGTATATTTTTGGCATGGTCATTTACCGTCTGTATGCTGAGGGCTGCTTTGAGTTTTTGAAGAGGGACTATGTGAGCGGCATGGTGCAAATGTTTTTGCTCTGGGCGCTGTACGGGAGCCTCTTCCTTTTGAGCCCGCAGTGGAACCCCGGGGTCAACTACTTCCTTCACCATAGCTTGCCCATACTCATTTACGGTCTCTTTGTGCTCTCGCTTCTCTCGGGCAAGGGCTTCATGGCGCGGTTCTTTTGCATTGGGATTGTGCGGAAGGTCGGCAGGGCCAGTTTTTACCCGTACCTCATCCATTTGCCGCTCATTACCATCGCCTGGGGCATTTGTAACTTGAATACTCCCAAGAATACTATCATTTTCATGGTCTTTGTCTACACGGTGAGCACGCTCTACATGGAGTTCAAAATCTGGAAAAAGAAGCGAGCCAAGGCGAAAGCCGCCCGTTAACGCTTCTCGTTCTTGACGCGTCGGCCCATGAGGTCGAATGTGCCGTGCGGCCCCGAGCTGCGCGGCTTTTTGTTTAGCTGGTTTGCGCGCTTGAGGGCAGTGGTATTGTTGCCGTGGTTCTCGATTTCTTCGGCGGTGGCGAGGCGCACCTTGAGCGAGAGCTTGGTGAACTCGATGGTGTAGTGGCCGCTGCTGTCGGGCCAAATGGCCTTGTCGCCTTGGTCCATTACTATTTGGCCCTTGACGGCTGTTAGCGGGTCGCCGAGCTTTACCTTGAGCGGGATGCTCTCGGGCATATTTTCGCTGGGCAACTTCCAATCGAGTTTAATTCCGGCGTCAATGTTGGCGGATTCACCCAAGGCTTCGCTGACGGCGTCCAGCGTAAAGTGCGCCATGTAGTAGGCTCCGATGGTGCTGAACGAGGCGACCCACATCTTGTTGTCGCGGGCGTGCTGGATAATCTTCTTGATGTCGGCGGGGTCGATGGCGTAATCGTCGTTGTCTTGCGCCACGCCGTGGTTCAAGACAACCATCCATTCGCCTTCGGGGCCGGGGGGCGATTCCCAGGAAGGGAGCCCGCTAAAGTCCGCATTCCCTATGCAGGTATCTAGGGCGACGGTGATGTCCTCGGGCTTTTTGGACGAGCGGAGCCAGGTGAGGGCGGGGAACTTGAACCAGTTTGGCTCCTTGTTCCAGCCGTTTCGGTATGCCCAGTCGCCGCAGTCGCGGTTGATGAAGTGCTTTTGCTTGATGACGGCGGTGACGTCGTCACTGTTGGCGCAAAATGGCGTGGCGAAGGCGGTAATTTTGGGTGCCGGGATGCCTTTTTCGAGACTCTCCGCAAAATTCACGATTTCCTTGGTGAGGGAATCCGCCGAAAGCCCGGTCAATGTGGGGTGGGAGAGACTGTGGTTCCCTATTTCGTGGCCCGCCTGGGCGAGGGCTGCGAGGTCGTTTGGGTTGTTTTGCCAAACCGAACTGAATCCCGGGATAAAAAAGGTGACGGTGACGTCGGGCATCTTGTCCAAAATGGGCTTCAAGTTGTCAATCTGGTTCTGCATGCCGTCGTCGAAGGTGAACGAAACGGCGCCAACGTGCCCGTTCCAGGGGACAGTGGTAATCGGGCCTGCCGCCATGGCGAAACCTCCGCCGGCGAACGCTGTCGCCAAGGCTATCTTAAAAAAACGTGACATTTAGCACACTCCATCTTCATTATAATTTTTTTTACTCAAAAAAGGCGCTTTGAAACGGATTTGTTACATTTCCTGGGTGCAATTTTGGATGCTTTCAACTTATATTTTAGGGGGGATTGGGCATACACATTAACAAGGATTGTTTGAATGAAAAACTTTTTCAAAATTGCGCTTGCCGCTGTAGCGGTGACGTCTGTGGTGGCTTCGGCTGGTACACCGCAATTCCCGTTCCCGCAGAACAAAAAGAGCCCGCATGGTACAACTGCGTTGTATGCAGATCCGTCCGTGATTCAGGAGCACTTTAAAAAGTGGAAGGGTGCCTGGTATCAGGATAAGGGCGGCGAAGCCTGGATTTTGAGCCCAGAAGGGACTAATTCGACCGTGTCCGAGGGTATTGCATACGGCATGATGATCATGGTCTACATGTCTAGCACCAATGACGACCATCAGGCCGAATTCGACAAGCTCTATGCCACGTGGAAGAACAACGCCAAGGGAAATGGCGGTGGTATGAACTGGCGTGTGGGTGAAGGCTCTCAGGGTGGTACAGCATCCGATGCTGACTTTGATGCCGCCCTCGCTCTTATTATGGCTTCGAAGCAGTGGAACAACGCCCAGTACTTGACTGACGCAAAGGCCCTCATCAGTTGGATTGCTTCCAACGATATTGATGGCAATAATTCTGTCAAGGCGGGTAGCGATTGGAACCCGATGTTTAATCCGAGCTATGGTACTCTCGCCAACTTTGAACTTTTTGCCAAGGTCACGAACGACAGTAAGTGGAATACTGTGAAGACTAAGGCCGAACAGGACCTCCTTGCATGTCAGGACAACACTACCGGCCTTGTCACGGACTGGTGTGATTGGAACAGCCATAAGCCTGCCGTCAATTCCCAGGCTGCGGTTGGCCAGGCCGACAATCCGGGCTTCTTTGACGATGCCGCCCGTACGCCATGGCGCATGGCTTGGGCCTATTATTGGTATGGCAACGCCAACGCCAAAAAGTTCAACGATAAAATCGTTCCTTGGATGTACAAGGAAACGAAGATGAACGCTGGCGGTATCAATTCCGGTTATTATCCCGATGGCACGATGTCTCAGAAGCGTGACAACTTCAGTTCCTCCACGTTCTCTGGTGGCTTGGGCCTCGCTGCCGCTAGTGCCGACGAAGCAGAACCGTACCTGGAAACGGTTTACAAGACTTTGAAAAATAAGACTAGCTGTGCTACGGCAAGCGGCTGTGGTGAAGGCGTCCCTGGTGAAAAGTACTATCCGGCGACCTTGAATTTGCTTTATTTGCTCCTCATGACGGGCAACATGCCCAACTTCTACGACATGACCGGCTTTACTTCGTTCACCCCGGACCCGTCCTTGGGACAGCAAATTACCTCCAGTGAAGGTATTCACTTGGATAAGGGCGATTCCTTGGTGGGTGTTTCCGGTTTCTGGAACTGGGGTGCCTATCATGATAAGCTTGGTATTGGTACAAAGATGGACCCGGACTCTGGTTCTTCTCCGCTTTACCTCATCGGCGATGAAGTTTATGCCAATGCATCTATGGAAATCGGTCCGGAACCGGAGTATGATGAAGCACTGAAGCAAGCTGGTTTGCTCAAGTATCCTTCTGCCGGTATCGCCATGTCGTTCAAGGGTGACGAATCCGGCGTGAACTTGACTGCACTGAACGTTGCTTCCGTGCGCATCAATGTGAAAACAACGGGAACAATGCGCTTTGCGATTCTTTATGCGGAACCTCATTGCGCCGGTTGCGAACCGGGTATCCTTTTGGATCCGACGAACGATTATCAAACCCTCACGTTCAAGTTGAAGCCGAATGGCTACATCCTTGGAGACCTTAATATTGATAGCTGGATGACACAAGAATCGGTTCCTGCTGCGGGCGCCAACGACGTTATGGCCACCGCATCTGGCGTGAAGTTTGAAGCCAAGATGCCGGATGGTGGAACGGGCTCCGTGTCTGTGAAGTCTATTGAATTCCTCGATGCCAGTGGCAATGTGGTCGATCCGGTGAAGCTTGTAGGCTTCGCTGTCCCGAACGACTTCTCCAAGTACAATGGCGGCTCGAGTCCGACATCCAGCTCTTCTCAGGGCGTCAACCCGACCAGCTCTTCTCAGGGTGTTGTGAACCCGGGTAGCTCTGCCAGCGGTCAGGATGCCATCGTGGCTGTGGACGCCTTGAGCGTCGCCAAGGTGAGCGTCTCTGGTATGCAGATCCAGCTGAGCGGTGCCAAGATCGGCTTCAACTATGCCGTGTTCAGCATGCAGGGCAAGGTGATTGCTTCTGGCCGCATCGATGGTGCCAACCAGAACATCGTCATGCCGAGCAAGGGTCAGTACCTGCTCCGAGTGGGTAACCAGATCAGCACGGTCCGTGTAAAGTAATTAAACAATCCTAATGTGTTTGGCTCCCGAAGGCTTCCCCCTTCGGGAGTCATTTTTTTGCGGTTTTTTGCCGTAAAAGCGCAAAATTTGCGCTTTTGTTTTTTTGTATATTCTCGGGCATGGATATAGGTGCCCTCCATTTTCAGAATCCTGAAGCCTTTTGGCTCTTTATCTTTGTTCCCGTATTGATAGCGCTGTACGTGTACCGCCAGCAGCGCCGCAAAAGTACCATCAAGTTCCCGGCGTTGGCTATCGCCAAAAAGGCGTCGCCTAGTCGCCGAGTGCGTTTGCGCCACATTGTGCCTGCCCTCCGTATGGCTGCCCTTTGTTGCTTTATCGTGGCTCTTGCCCGCCCGCAAAATGCCATGGAGGTGGAATACACCAGTACCGACGGTGTCGACATCATGCTGGTTTTGGACGTTTCGGGCTCCATGGGGACGCTCGACATGCTCACCCGCGCCGAACAGGCGAAACTTGGCGTGATGAACGCGGAACGCATTCTCAAGTCGGGAGAGTACTGGAAGTACAGCCGCATGGGTTATGCCCAAGAAGTGATTGCCGACTTTATTCAAAAGCGCCACAGCGACCGCATAGGCCTCTCCGCCTTTGGCAGCCGTGCCGTGACGCAGTGCCCGTTGACTCTTGATTACGGGAGCCTCCTCGAAATTCTCGGGGCGACGGACGATTTGGCACGCGACTCCGTGTTCGCGAACCGCACCGCCATTGGCGACGGTCTGATGAACGCCTTGGCGCGCTTGCAAAAATCTGAGGCCAAGAGCCGCGTGGTGGTCCTGTTGACCGACGGCAAGGACAACGCGAGCGTCATCTCCCCGGTTCGTGCCGCCGAGGTCGCGCAGTCATTGGGGGTGAAGGTCTACACTGTTGGCGTGGGTAAAAAACGGGGCAAGATCCTTGGGTTCCAGCAGAACGCGTGGACAGGTGAAATCTCGTGGACCGAGCGCGACATCACTCCCGAAGAAGGCATTGACGAGGCGACCTTGAGCGCCGTCGCCCAAAAGACGGGCGGCAAGTTCTACCGTGCCGAGAACAAGGAACAACTTGAAGAAATCTACTCCGAAATCGACCAACTCGAAAAAACCGAAATTGAGACGGTCGCCTATGCCCGCTATGCCGAGAAATTCTACCCGTGGCTTTTGCTGGGGGCGGCATTGATTCTTTTGGAACTACTGCTTGCAAATACGCGCTTTGTGCGCATCCCGTAATAATCCTTTGCCGTCGATTTCCGTGTTTATGACTCGGGGGTCTCGGTGGCGGGCTTGATGCAGTTGTCGTAAACGCCGTTGAGCCAGTCGTCTACAGTCTGGGTCTTTTCGGTGCCGTATTCGGACCAGTAGACGTTGAGGGAGATTTTCCAGGGAATGACGGATTGGAACTCGCCGGTTTCGCTGTTGCGGATGATTTCGTTGCACAGGAATTCCAGTTCCGAGAGCGTTTCTTTTTCGCAGATGATGGCGAATTTGTCTGCGCTGTAGCGGGCGAGGAGCGCATTTTGCCCGTGGCACTGGCTCCGGAGGAACCAGGCTACCTTTTCAATGACAAGAAGAGCTTTTTTCTTGCCGAATTTTTTACGGATTTTTTCGTAGTAATCCACGCCAATTTGCACAAAGAAAAGCCTTTTTTCGGGATCCGGGTTCTGGAGGACCTTGTCGATGTGGTCGGTCATCTTGTGCTTGTTGTTTAGACCGGTGGCGGGATCCGTAAATATCTGTTGCTTAAGCGAGAGCAGGTACATGTACAGTATGGTGAGGATAATGACAGGGGACGTAATGTTCAGTTGTATGAACTTGTACTGGACGAACATGGCGATAAGGGGGATGATTGCCGCAAGGCTCAGACGGCGATACTCTCCCTTTTGGAAAGGGTTCGCGCTTCGGAACGACCTCTTGACGGAGACGACAACGGCTGCGATAAAATAGACGTTGCCGACGATGTTCAAGAATAGCCAAAGGAGCGGGTCTAGGAGCAGCTCTGTATCGCTGATGTGCTTAATGCACACGACAATGGCATAGATGCTCACGGCGAGAGGCGGGGCAATAACAAGGGGCGCCCATCGCCGGATCCCATAGGAGTTGTTGGCGGTAGCGTAGAAAGTGTAGGTGAACCAGTTGTAGCCCACAAAAACGCAGGTGATAACCTTGAGGCAAATAAGGACGTGCATTGCGGCGATGTTCTGTGGGTCCACAATGTGGGTGATTCCGTCGATGACGCAGAAGGCTATGAACCACAGTAGTAGGGCGCAGAACGCTCGCGTTTGGAGCTTGCGCTGGTACGACTTTTGCAAGGTGCCCAGAATGAGTAAGGCAGTTAGCAGGCAAATGACATTGACTTCTATCCCGACTAAATTTTCAAACATAGACAGTCCCTCTGTAAGAAAAATATAATAAGTTTCCCGAAAAATACTGTATCAATTTCAAAAATGCATTTTTTGCCCAAAAATCGCTTTTTTCTGTAAAAACTGGGGCGAAAAGAATGGTTTTTTGTATATTCATGGTCAATTCCAGGGTTTTTGACCCCATTGGCTTGTGTTTTTGGAGGCCTTGATGCGTTTTGCCGAACCGAACTTTTTGTGGTGCCTGTTTACGCTGCCGCTATTCGCGTTGCTGTTCTATTACGCGTACCGCCGTCGCAAAAAATTGGCGGCCCGATTTGTCTCGCTTTCGATGCTCCCCAAACTCACCACGAGCGTGTCGCCGTGGCGCCGCCTCACCAAGGTGCTCCTACTACTCTTGGCCATAGCCTTTTTGTTTGTGGCCCTTGCCCGTCCACAGTGGGGGCGCAAGATGGAACACATCGAACGTCGTGGCTTGGATCTTGTGCTTTTGCAGGATATTTCGCTCTCGATGCTTGCCGAGGATGTGAAACCGAACCGCCTAGTGCGCAGCCGTCACGAGATTTCCTCGTTCTTGGAAGGGCTTTCGGGGGACCGAGTGGGCTTGGTCGCTTTTAGCGGCGAGGCGCAGGTGATGGTCCCTCTGACGCTGGATTATGGCACGGTGCAAATGATGCTCCGTGAACTCAACCCCGGTTGGCTCATGCCGGGCACGAACCTCGAGAACGCCATCCGCAAGGGGATGGATTTGTTCAAGAACTCCGGCGGGGCGGGGAAGTACTCTGTGATGATCTTGATGAGTGATGGCGAGGAACTTGAAGCCGAAGCCGTGAACGCCGCCAAGGAAGCCGCCGAGATGGGCATCAAGATTTACACCATTGGCATAGGAAGCCGCGAGGGCGTGCCCATACCGGTCAAGACAAGGAACAGCGAAGTCGCCTACAAGAAGGACGTTCAAGGGAACATTGTAACGACGCGACTCGAGGAAGGGACTTTGCAGGAGATTGCAAGCGTCACGGGAGCCCTGTATTTTTACGCGAGTCCGGGTGAGTTCCAACTGCAAAAGGTGTTGACCGAAATCGCGAGTCTCGAAAAGAAGGACCAGGCGAGCGACCGCATGGAAAATTACCAGGACCGTTACCAGATCTTTTTGGGATTTTCGGCATTGCTGTTCCTGATCGAGGCGATGATATCGGAACGGGGCCGCCGTCGCAAGCAACTCAACGGTCGTTTTAGTTAATTGGATTTCTCTGCACAGCAAAAAAGGGCATCGCTCGGGCGGTGTCCTTTTAGTTTTTGGATAGAGAAAAGAGCCTTTCTGGTGGATGTGTCTCTCTTGGAGACGGGCGGCTCGCTGGGCGATGCCGGAAGTTATCCACCAGAAGGGCTCATTGACTAATATACGGATTTTTTTTGATTTGGAACACACTCCTTGTTTATTTGTTACTCCAACTTGGAAGAATGCTTTTCTGGATTCCCGATTTAATCTATATTTTGGCAAATGCTTAAACGATCTAGTTCAATTGGATTTGTCGCCGCGGGCTGTTTTGCCGTAATTGCGGCGTGCTCCTCTGCGCCCGCCCCCCAAACGGCGAGCCCCGCTCCGGCGGTCGCCGATACGGCTGCCCCTGCGGTTGCCGAGGCTCCCGCCTCTGAACCTTCCGTTGTCCCGGCAAGTTACAAGGACATCAAGTATCCCGAATTCAAGTATGTGGCTCCGTACCCCAAGGACTATCGCGTCGAAATCGCTGAAGGCGTTTCGGGCTACATTGTGAGCGACCGCGCTCTTCCGCTGGTGAACTTGACGGTCTATTTTGAAGAATCGAACGTCGCGGCAAACATCAAGGACGAGGCCGCCTCCGAAATGGTGGGAACCATGCTCCGTCGCGGTGCGGGCGGTGGTATCTCGGCGCACGCTCTGGACGATTCCCTGGAATTTGTCAGCGCTTCCCTCTCGACTAGCGCGGGCACGTTCCTCTCGGCATTCGATATTGACTGCCTTTCGAAGGATTTCCCTGCGCTTTTGGAACTGGCGAAGAAGGTCCTGACCGCCCCTGCATTTGACAAGAACCAGTTGGAAATTGTTAAGGCGAACTTTGTGACCGCTCATGAACGCCGTTACGAGACGCCAGCCAAGATTCTCTCGGCTTTGAAGTCCAAGGTGAACTATGCGCCGAACCCGCGGATGTGGGACGCCACCGCCGACGAGTACAAGAAGGTGAGCGTTGCCGACGTGAAACGCTTGGCCGAGGGGACCTACTCTTCGAAGCGCATTGTATTCGCCCTCTCGGGCGATGTGGACCGCGATTCCGCCGTGACGCAAATGAAGGAGTTCTTTGCTGGCTGGAAAGTGGACGCCCCCAAGGTGGCAAGGCCCAAGCCCGAGACAATCGCCTTTGTCCGTAAACCGGGCGTTTATGTGGTCGACAAGGACATTTCGCAGGCGAACATTACCATGAACCAGCCGTTTGTGAAACGCCCTCACCCCGACTACTACCCGACGGCGGTGGCAAGCTTTATTTTGGGCGGGGGTAGCTTTACCAGCAGGCTCGTGAACCGCGTGCGCAGTGACGAGGGACTTGCCTATAGTGTTTATAGCTCTGCCGGCAACGACTATCGTGATTCCGCCATGACGACCATCGCCCTGCAGACCAAGGTCGAATCGGTCGACTTTGCCCTCAAGCTCATTTTTGAAGAGGTGGAAAAGCTGGCAAAGGAAGGCCCCACCGACGAGGAACTAGCCCAGGCTAAAAAGGCGATTGTCGAAAGTCTGCCTGCGTTATTTGATTCCCCGGAATCCATTGCGACCATCTTTGCGAAAGATGAACTTTTGGGAAAGTCCCCGGAACATTACAAGAATTTTGTAACCGAAGTGAATGCCGTGACCAAGGATCAGGTCAAGGCGATGGTCGCCAAGTATTTTGACAAGAACAAGATGACGATTTCCATTGTGGCGCCCGTCGCAAAGCTGGAAGCTCTCAAGCCGTTTACGGTGATCCCGCTCGATAGCCTGGATTTTAGATAATGGTTTTTGGCAAGGGCATAAGATGTGTAGTGGCGATCCTTTTGGTGTCGCTGGTGACGGCTTATGCCGGCGAGTACATGCCCTCTAATCCGGAGGCGCTCTCGAAGGCGGAACTGATGGACGCCAAACGCGATTCCATTGCCAAGGTGCGTTTCCGCGGGCTGGTGCTGCGCCAGTTGGCCAACAAGGAAGACGATGTGCGCAGCCTTTGCTCGGGCGTCAAAAAATGCCTGGACATCCAATACGATTTTTGCTCCCAAGAAGACCTAAAGCCCTGGCCCAAGACGAAGTACGACGACGAGTTCTGTGAACCGTTCAAGGAAATTACCAGGCGTGGATTCCCTGCCGATTTGAAGCAGCCCATGGCTGCCGAGGTCTATGCCCGCTTGGGTCGTCAGTACAGGGCGATTTACGAGAACAAGGGAACGCTCCCGCTGGGTGCAAACGCCATCAGCTATTTGTTCGACAACATGCCGTTTACGGCGCAACTGATCAACGCCTACTTGGGCTCGGGTTACGAACTAGGTTACACAAGCCGAAACCGCCGTTTTTTCCATGGCAGCAATGGCCGCAGCCTATCGGGCGAGTTCTACTGGGTGCTTCAGGATAGCGCCGGTCAAAAACTCGGCATGCGGAACGTGTTCTTTGGCTATGGTCACGCGAAGGTCTTGAAATGGTCTCTCCACGGTACTGCAGTCGCCTACCTGGACATGGACGAAATCGCCCCGAACAAGATTTCGTATAAGCTGACCGCTATTGTGTTCCCGGCCAATTCCATTTTGAATTCCATTATGCAGATGAATGTATTCAAGAGCGTGGTGAACGATAAAATCGACCACATCGTGGACGATGTCAAAAAGGCCTCGAAGGAATACTTTGGCGGCAACAAGGAGCCCATGCTCAAAAGTGCTGCCTTGAAGTCGCAAGAGAATGTCCAGTATGTTTTGGATTTCGAGACCGTGGTGAATGGCGCCCCGTGGAAGCTGGGTGATTTTGAAAGACTGCAAAGGCAAAGGGAAAAGGAACGGCCTGCTCCCGCTCCCCTGAAAGTTGAAGAACCGAGGATGGTAAAATGAGTGAAGAATCGTTGGAATCGCTGTTGGCTCGAGTGACGGATCGCCGCCAGGAACTGCTGACGGGCGTGGTGAATCGCCGTACCAGGCACTTTTGCATGGTGCTCGAGGACTTGTTCGACCCGCACAATATTTCGGCCGTCATCCGTACAGCCGAGGTCTTTGGTATTCAGGACGTGCATGTGATCGAAGAGGACAACGCCTACAGCGTGAACAAGTCCATTTTGAAGGGCAGCTACAAGTGGATGAGCATCTACCTGTACAAAAAGCGCATGCTCTGCATGGAAAAGCTTCGCGAAAAGGGCTACAAGATCGCGGTGGCGAGTACGAACACCACGAACTCGGTCCTGGATTTGGACTTGAGTCAGCCGACTGCCTTTTATCTGGGGAGTGAATTCCACGGGAACCATCCCGATACTCTAGCCCACGCCGACTACGAGTTCAAACTGCCCCAGTACGGCATTACGGAGTCCATGAACGTGTCGGTCGCTGGCGGCGTTCTGATGACTTACTTGGACGTTTTTATGCAGAAGGAAGGGCGCGAGAAGTTCCTGCTGCCTCAGGCCGAACGGGACGCCTTGTTGCACGATTGGCTGGACCGCCATGTGAACGGCATCGAAAATAACAGCCCAATAACGAGAATCGAAGGCTAAAATGGTCAAAAAGGGCTTGAAAAGCCCCCGTTTTGAGAAGTGAGTTTTTGAAAAATTTCGTGAATAAGCTAATTTGAAGCTAGAATGAAAAAGAATTCTGCACTCTATTTCTCTGTTGGCTTGGTTGTTCTCCTCGCCATCGTCATTTTGGTTTTCGGGGTGTTCTTCCTGAATGAGAAAGACCCTAGGGAAACTTTCAATACGTTCTACCTCCGTTTTACCCAGGTCAGCACGCTTGTGCTCGATGACCCGGTCAAGGTGAACGGTGTCAAGCTGGGCAAGGTCGAGGACATCAGCCTTGCCGGCCATCGCGTGGTCGTCCGCATCCGTCTTCGTACCGATGTCAAGATTCCCAAGGATTCCGAAATCCGGGTGCAGAATATCGGCATTATGGGCGAACGCCAGATCGGTATGATTTTGGGCGATTCCACGCAGTATTTTGCCCCGAACGACACTATTGACGGTCAGTTCGATGCCGGTATCGCCGAGGCCATTGGCCTTGCCGGTGAAGTTTGTGACAGCACCAAGGTTCTACTGGAGTCGGTAAAGCAGGCGTTGAACGGCACCATCGCGAATCCTGAATTCCAGGACCGATTCAAGACTCTCTTGGTCAAGGCGGAAACTTTGGAAGACCGTTTGATGAGCATGGTCAATACGACCGACCCGCAGCTCAAGAAGAGTCTGGACGGGTTGAACCAGGTGACCGCCAAGGTGGGCGAACTGGTGGACGGCGTCAAGCCGCCAATCGACAACATGTTTGCGGGCGCCGACAAGGTGATGAACAACGCCAATTCGTTGATTTCGGATCTCGAAGGCGTGACCAAGCACTTGGACGAACTGATTGCCAAGGTCCAGTCCAAGGACAATACCGTGGGTACCTTGCTTGCCGACAAGACTTTGCATGACGATCTGGTGAAGACCGTCCATTCTGCCGATAGCCTGTTCCGTGTGATTCTGCACGATGGCCTCGATGTGAATGTGGATTTTTTCTGAGGAAAAGATGATAGTTAAGACTCTTACAGTCACTAACAAACTTGGAATTCACGCGCGCCCTGCTGGCATGATTGTCGACATTACTGGCCCCGCCAAGAGTGACGTCTCGATCGTTTTCGAAGGATCCAAGGCAAATGCAAAGAGCATCTTGAACGTGATGATGCTGGCCATTCCACTTGGCTCCGAAGTGAAGTTCGAAGTTGACGGTGAAGACGAAGAAGAAGTCTCACAAAAGTTGGAACAGCTGTTTAATGACAAGTTCAACGAAGAACCAGGCTGAACGCATCGTATTGGTGGGCGTTCCGGCGTCCCCGGGTTTTGCCATGGGGAAGGCGTTCCCGATTATCAATCGGGAGGTCTCTGTTGTTGAAGAGACTTTGCCGGAGTCCCGAATCCCTGCCGAAGAACAGCTTTTTTTGAAGGCTGTCACCAAGACCGTCACCGAAATCAACAAGATCAAGGAAGTTTCCGAGAGTCGTGCGGGCTTCCAGGACAGTTTGATTTTTGCTACCCACCTTATGATTTTGCAGGACCCGGGCTTGATCAATGGGATCCTTGATAAAATCAAGAAGGGGCACAAGAACGCCCGGTGGGCTGTCCACGTGGTTTTGGGCGGCTATATCGACAAGTTCGAGAAGATTGATTCTCAGGCGACCCGTGACAAAGCCGCCGACTTGCGCGACCTGTACAACCGTTTGATGGCGGCCATGGAGGACTCCGGACCGGTACTAGAGGAAGTATCTATCGAAGCCGGCGTGGTTCTGGTGGCGCACGAGTTTTTGCCGAGTTTTTTGATGTCCGTGAAGCCGGGCCAGGCGAGCGCCCTCGCCATGGATACTGGCGGCCGCACAAGCCATGTGGCCATTTTGGCTCGCTCTCTCCAAATCCCTGCCGTGTCGGGCCTCCGCAACGTGGCAGCCTTGATCAAGCCCGACGACACCATCATTGTGGATGGTTCCGGCGGCATGGTCATTGTGAACCCGAACGAAGAAGATATTCGCAGGTTCCGTGAACGCCAGGAGGTTTACGAACGTCAACGCCGTGAATTGTTCACGATGCGTAGACTTGAACCTATGACTCGCGATGGCAAGTACATCACGCTGCATGCGAACATCGAGCTCCCGAGTGAAGCCGAAAAGGTGACCGACTTTGGCGCGACGGGTATAGGGCTTTACCGTTCTGAGTTCCTGTTCTTTAGGAAGGATGCCCCGACCGAGAATGAACAGCGGGAAGCCTACCAGCAAATTTTGGACACCATGGCGCCGTGCCCTGTGACCATCCGTACGCTGGATGCTGGCGGAGACAAGCTGGTGTCGGGAATCTCGGCGGTCAACGAGGCGAACCCGTTTATGGGCTGGCGCAGCATTCGCGTGTGCCTGGACCGTGAAGATGTTTTTTGTACGCAGTTGCGGGCTCTCCTTTTGGCGAACAGCAAGGGGAATTTGCGTGTGCTGCTCCCCATGATATCGGGACTTTCGGAACTTCGCAGGGCAAAGGCGTGCATTGCCAAGTGCCGCGAAGAACTGATTGCCGAAGGCCATGAAGTTGCAGATATCAAGGTGGGCGTGATGATTGAAGTGCCTGCTGCCGTGATGCTTGTGGACTTGCTTGCCAAGGAGTCTGACTTCTTTAGTATTGGAACCAACGACTTAATCCAGTTCACCTTGGCGGTGGACCGTACAAACGAATTGATTACCGACATGTTCCAACCGCACCACCCGGCTGTGCTTAGCATGATCTACCAGACGGTGATGGCGGCGCATCGCCAGGGAATCCCCGTGGCGGTTTGCGGTGAAATGAGCTCGGATCCGTTCAGTGTGCTTTTGTTGGTGGGCTTGGGAGTCGATGAACTATCCATGACGCCTTGGAGCGTGATGGCGACCAAGAAGATTATTCGCTCCATTAACTTTGAGGACGTGCGTGAAACGGCGTTGACTGTGCTCCAGATGGACGATGCTGAGAATGTGGATGCCTATTTGAAGAAAAAGTACGCACAAACCATTAAGGATTTAGGAATTTCTAGTTTGTTGGGTGGTGATAGTGAAAAACAGACTTAGGCTGAACCATGGTTTATTGACCCTTGCTTTTTTTACCATTGTATGTAATGCCGGTGCCGAGACGACAAAAGTGGATCCCGTGCCGGCTCCGACAATTGCTACGGACAGCTTGATTGCGACCATGCCGGTGACGCCGCTGGACCCCTATGAGGAACTGGAAAAGATTCCCTCGGTGGATTTTCAAAACCTGGTAGTTCGCGCGGAACGCTCTAAAAAGGCGGCTGCCGATTCGACGCTCCCCAAGAATGTGCGTGACTTTGCCAAGGCCGCTGCCTTCTTTTATACCGGGGCGTGGGACAGCGCCTATGCCGCTTATGATTCCTTGCGTTCCCGTGACACCGTGCTCGAGAAGACGGTGATTTTGCGTATGGCCAAGGCCCGCTTTATGCAGGGTGATTACAGCCAAATGCGAGCGGCCCTCGCCTTGGGTACCAAGTTTGAGAAAGATGCCGGCTTTGACAAGTCGGCTTCGCGCATGCGCATCGAGGCTGCCATGGCCGATACCACGTTGAATGATCGAGCCCATGCGGATTCCCTGAAAGTTTTTTTGGACAAGTACCCCAAGGGGGACGATGCCGCCGCCCTCAAGTATCGTTACGCGGTTTTCTTGGAAGAGTTCAAACAGCCCAAACAGGCGAAGCGCCTCTACATGCAGTTGCTGACTAGTGCAACCGTGTACAAGGATTCTGCTTTCTCGGCAATCCGCAGGCTTCGCAAGGTGCGCGGTGGTCCTGAATCGCTGAGCGAGAAGGTTGCCTACGCCAAGATGGCTTGCGCGAAGGACGAGGCGAACGTGTGTCTCGCCTTGCTGGATTCCATCCGCATATTGGATTCGCTGCAACTCGCCAAGGCTCCCGAAACGGCAGTGCCGCTGCCCGAGGATTCCCTGCAAAAGCAGCTCCCGCCGAGCACGCTCGACATGGATACGCGAATCATGCTTTGGGAAAAGCGGGCGGTAACCTTGCGTGCGTTGAAACGCGAAAAAGAGTCCATTGCACAGTTCAAGTTCTTGCTCGATTCTGTGGAGGCGCGCCCGTTGTGGATGCAGTCGACGCTCCGCCTGTATCGCAATGACGCGAAAACCTACGCCAAAGAAATTAAGACTATGGATTCGCTTTTGCAGGACGTGAGCCAGTTTAGCAAGGAAAACGCCAACAACCTCTGGGTCCGTGGCTTTGAATACGAGCAAAAGCAGATGTACGACAGTGCTATCGTTTGCTTTAGGCAGCTCTCGAACAAGCGCTTCAAGAACAACATCAAGCGCCAGTGGGCCAAGTTCCGCATAGGCTTTATCTACTTCAAACAAGAAAAGTGGAACGAGGCTGTCGACGCCTTTATTGACGCCACCAAGGATCCGTTCTTGTGGAGCGGTAGCGGCGCCCGCATGTTCTTGGGCGACACCTACATGAAGCTCGGCAAGGATTCGCTCGCCCGCGAGGCCTACTTGGATTGCATCAGGGATTTCCCGCTGGCCTACTATGCGCACCGCTCGCGTCTCAAGCTTGTAGAAAACAAGCTGATGGATGCCGACAAGGTCCCGTTCGCCCATGGGGTCGCCATGTCGCCCGAAGAGACCCTCGCTTGGATTCGCGCTTCGCAAAAGCAGACCAAGGTCGACTCGAGCTACAACCCGACCCGTTACCGGCGCATTAAGGACTTGTTCCTGTACGGCTTTACCGACGAGGCCTTTGCGCTTTATGACGAAGCCCGCAAAAAGAACTACAAGCGCCTGGATTTTCTTTACGAATACGGAATGCTCTTTTACGAAGTGGGCGAGACTGCAGCGGGTTACCGCCTGGCGCGCCAGTTCCAGAATAATATTGACCGCCGTCGTCTGATGTCGCCGCCCATTAGCGTGCTGCATTACCTTTACCCGATCCCGTTCACGGAACAGGTGAAGTTTCATTCCGGCGAACGTATCGACCCGTTCTTTGTGTACAGTGTGATGCGCCAGGAATCCATTTTCAACTTCCAGATTGCCTCTCCGGTGGGGGCTTGCGGTCTTTTGCAGATTATGCCCGCGACAGGCAAGATGCTTGCTGAAAAAGAGAGCATTGCCGACTGGTTCGACCCTAAGCTGCTTTACAACCCGTACATGAACATTCGCTTGGGCATCCGTTACCTGGTCGATCTCAAGGCGGAATATAATGACGACTACATGTATGTGCTGGGCAACTACAATGCGGGCCCGAAGCCCACCAAGCGCTGGCAGACTGCTGGCGAGGGCCTCCCGTGGGATGTGCGTGCCGAAGAAATCAGCTATTGGGAAACTAGGGACTACGTCAAGCGCGTCATGGGGAATTACTGGATTTATCAAGAGATTTATGACGAGATTTAGCGCATGTTGTTCCTCCTTTTGACAATCGGTCCGGCGTTCCTCTTTGCCTGCGGCAATATCCTTGAAAAGTCAGGGGTATCTACGGTAGGCAAGCGTACTGGCGGAACTTCCCGACCGTGGGAATTCTTCAAGGGCGTAATTACGAACAAGTTCTGGTGGTTCGGCATAGGTTGTTCGGGCCTTGCGACCTTGGGCTATTACATTGCGATGGCGCGTTACGACCTCTCGCAGGTGCAGCCCATGATGGTTTTGAATCCGGTTTTGACGGCGCTTATGGGTTTTTGCATTTTGCGCGAAGCCTTGACCAAGCGGATTGTGGTTGCGATTTGCTTTGTGGTGGCGGGCCTGCTTTACTCGGTAGAAAGCCTGGGTGAATCGACCAGCGTGCAGAATGTGACCATGCTTTGGGCGTATGCGGGGGCGCTTTGCGCCGTGACCTTCTTTGCCCACTTGTGGTGCAAGGACCGTGAAATGGTGGACTCGCTCATCATGGGCGTGGGCTTTGGCGTTTCGGCGGCGTTCTACAAGAGCGTGGCGATGGATTTTGACCTCGATGCCGTGAGCGCGTCGACCGTGTTCGGACTTCTTTTGGACCCGCGCGTTTGGGGCTACGTGGCCACGTACGGGATTGCGTTCCTGTATTCGCAGATATCGTTTTCCAGAGGGCGAGCCCTGTTCATCATCCCGTTCAGTGCCGCTGTCGGTGCTGCCGTGCCCACTCTTGCCGGGGCGATTGTGTTCTCGGAGGCTTTTCCCATAGGGAAAATCATCTCGGTGACCCTGGTTCTTATAGGCGCGGGACTTTTTGTGGTGCGTCGCCCTCGCACTTTGCGCAAAAAAACATAGTTTAAGGACGATGCTGTATTGCAATCGTCGTTTTTTTCCACTTGTAGTGGTCATGTTCGCTGCGCTTTGCGTTGCGCTGTTTTCGGGCTGTTCAGAAGACGCTCCGTCAACAACGAGCATGGAACCCGTAAACGAGAATTCAGGATCTTCCCTTTTGCCGTTCGTGGGTGGCGCCCCGGTGGTGTTTACCGAGGTGGATCCGGTCAATCTCACGTACAAGGACCACGAAGGCGGCGACGACGGGTGGGTCGAAGTTTTCAATCCGGCCGACACAGCGGTGAACCTCGCGGGGCTCGCCTTGACCGATGCGCAGACGGAACCGCAAAAATGGGTGCTTGGGAACGTGGTCGTCCCTCCGCAATCCTTTATGCTGGTGTTTCTCTCGGGGAAAAATTTGCCCGACTTTGTGCCTCCGCACGATACGCTCAATATGATGGGCCCTGGATGCTGGACGTGGACTGATGCGCAAAATGAGGATGTGGCCGGCTTTAGTTATGCAAATCCGCTGGAGGGGCGTTCCCGCAACTGTTTCAAGGCGGACGGCGTCTCGCATGTGGGAGCCGTGATGAAGTTCGGCGATAACGAAGAGTTGGGCTGGTCCTCGATTTCTGTTTTTGTGGGGACTGGTTCCACGGACCCGACGGACGTACTGGACATGAGCGCCGCCAACGAACTTTTGCTGACCGGTTTCATTTCCAAGGACCGCGTCCTTTCGCTGCGGTTGGCGCAGCCCGACATAGACGACTGGAAAGGTTACGAGATCACCTTCATGGGCACGGGCGACTCGACGACGACCTACCGTGCTATGCTCCCGACGGGGACGACTTTCCCTGACCTTGCGAATATTTACGGGACTCGCATTAGTCCTGAGTCCAAGGAAATGCAGGAAGTGACGATGGACATTTCGTCGTACATCGTCCGCAATCGCGGCCATGAACCGCACGCCAGTTTTAAGGCGAGCAAAAAGGGCGGTTCCCTCTATTTAGTAAACGCGCAGAGCCAAATTCTGGATTCTGTCGCATACCCCGAATTGCCTACGGGGAAATCGTGGGCGTTGGGGACCTCCTCTGTGGGGACGATGATTTGGGGCTATGCGGAATCGTCTCCGTACGGCGCTACCCTTGGGGAGGTCTCGGGTGAGCTGTCGCCATCGCCCTCGGCAAAGCTACCACCTTCGGGTTTTTATGCACAGCCGGTGGCATTGGCGTTTGACGCCGGTGAAAATGTCCGCTGTGAACTTGGCGGGGCGCTCCCGACGGAGTTGAGCCCGCAGGTGACTTCGCTGGTGCTGGATTCCACGAGCGTTGTGCGCTGCGCTTCCTTTGTTGCAGGGGCGACTCCCAGCCCTGTAGAGACGCGCACCTATTTATTTGAGTCCCAACCTGCGGTAGCCTCCGTGTTTGTGGTAGGTGACCCGGGGGCGTTCTTTGATCCCGACACGGGTATATACATGGAAGGTCCAAATGCGCAAACGGCGGAGCCCCATTACGGGGCGAACTACTGGCTGGACAAGGAACTCCCCGTGTTTGTGGAGCTGTTCGAGCCCGGCGTGAACTCGCCCGCCTTTGCCGAGAATGCGGGTTTCCAGATTTTTGGCAACTACAGCAGGATGCAAAAGAAAAAGTCCGTCGCAATTGTGTTCCGCGAAAAGTACGGGAATAACCGTTTGAAGTACCCGCTGTTCCCGGAGTTCCCCGAGTTGAAAAAGTTCAAGTGGTTCGTTTTGCGCAACAACGGCGGCAATTACGGCTCCAACTATATCCAGGACCGCCTGGCGAGTTCCATTACGGAGGGCCTGGGCGTCGATTACCAGCGGGGGAGACCCGCCGTCGTGTATTACAACGGCGAGTACTATGGCATCCACAACATCCGCGAAAAGTCCAACGAGTACTACTTTGAGACGCATTACGGCTACGATTCGGATGAAATCGATTTGCTCAAGGCCGACAACTCGGTGACCAGCGGCTCTGCCGTCGAATACGTGGCGCTCATGGATTGGCTCGAAACGCACCACCTGGACAACGACGAGAATTATGCCTATGTTGCCTCGCTCATGGATGTGGACAACTTTATGAATTACGTCCATACCGAGATTTTTGTGAACAATAGGGATTGGCCCGGGAACAACCTCAAAAAGTGGCGTTGCCATAATCCAGGTACGCCATGGAGGTGGTTCTTGTACGATCTGGATTTTGGCTTTGGCAACAACCACAGCGAGTACAAGAACAACATATTTGAGTTTGCAACGGCGGAGAACGGCGAATCGTGGCCAAACGGCCCCGAATATACGCTCTTGTTGCGGAGGATGTTGGAGAACGAGGACTTCCGTGCGGCGTTCGTCAACCGCATGGCTGTGCTTTTGTCGATGAATTTTGAGTCGGGCCGGATTTTGAGCCGCATTGACGCTATGATGTCGGAAATGGAAAGCGAAGTAGCCCGCGATCAAAAACGCTGGAATTTGAACGCCTCCCACATGAAGTCGGGGCTGGACCAACTGAAGACCTTTGCCTCGGAGCGTCAAGCTATCGTTATGCAGGAGCTTGCGGAGTATTTTAAGCTCCTAGAAACAGTTTCTGTTACGTTGTCTGTAGAAGGTGGCGGAAGAATCCTCGTTCACGGGCTCCCTCTGGACCGCCCTGAAATGAAAATTGACTTCTTTACGGGACTTGGGATTAGTGTGACGGCCATGGCTAATGGTAGCGAAATTTTTACAGGCTGGAGCGACGGAGAAACGTCCCCGACCCGTGTAATTATGCCTGAAAACGGTGTTTCGTATACAGCGAAGTTTAAGTGATTTTTTGTAATTGCTAAATTTAGAGTACTATGAAATTCGATACCAATATTGTTTGCATTGGCGCGGGCTACGTCGGTGGCCCCACTATGACTGTTATCGCCGACAAGTGCCCCGACGTGAAGGTTACCGTAGTTGATATTAACCAGGCCCGTATCGACGCCTGGAACAGCGACAATCTCCCGATTTTTGAACCCGGCCTCGATGACGTGGTGAAACGTGCCCGTGGCCGTAACCTCTTCTTCAGCACGGATATCCCGGCTGCGATTAAGGAAGCGGACATCATCTTCGTTTCCGTGAACACCCCGACCAAGACTTTCGGTCACGGTGCCGGCAAGGCATCTGACCTGCAGTACTGGGAAAAGACCGCACGCAACATCTTGGAAATCGCCGACGAAGGCAAGATCATCGTCGAGAAGTCGACGCTTCCCGTGCGTACCGCCGCCGCGATGGAACGCATCTTGAACTCTAACGACAAGGGCCTGCACTTCGAGGTGCTCAGCAACCCCGAATTCCTGGCCGAAGGCACCGCTATCAACGACCTGTTTGAGCCGGACCGCGTGCTTATCGGTAGCCACCAGACGGAGTCTGGCCTTGCTGCTTGCCAGAAGCTGGTGGACGTGTATGCCCACTGGGTGCCGCGTGACCGCATCCTCACGACGAACCTCTGGAGTTCCGAGCTCACGAAGCTTACCGCGAATGCCTTCCTTGCGCAGCGCATCAGCTCTATCAACTCCATCAGCGCCCTCTGCGAAAAGACTGGCGCCGACGTGGACGAAGTCGCTTACGTGATGGGCAAGGACCGCCGCATCGGGCCCAAGTTCCTCAAGGCCTCCATCGGCTTTGGTGGCAGCTGCTTCAAGAAGGACATTCTGAACCTTGTGTACCTGTGCGGTTACTACGGACTGCCCGAAGTCGCCGCCTACTGGGAATCGGTGGTGAAAATCAACGAGTGGCAGACCCACCGCGTGGTGGACCGCATGCTCGAGACCATGTTCAACACGATTGCAAGCAAGAAGATTGCCGTGTTCGGTTTCGCCTTCAAGGCAAACACCGGCGACACCCGCGAAAGCCCTGCGAATCTCGTGGTGCGCGATTTGCTCGCCGAACATGCACAGCCGGTCGTGACCGACCCGAAGGCAATCCCCGATGCCAAGCGCGACCTGAAGGACGTGCTCGACCAGGTCCAGTTCGAAGAGGACCCGTACAAGGCCGCCGAAGGCGCTCATGCCGTGGTCGTGTGCACCGAATGGAAGTGCTTCGCCGAACTCGATTGGAAGCGCATCTACGATGGCATGGCGAAGCCGGCCTTCGTGTTCGATGGCCGAAATATTCTCGATGCCGACGCTCTCCGTAAGATCGGGTTTGAAGTTTCCAGCATCGGAAAGGGGAAAGCTGAGTAAGAAGCAGGTATTATGGTCGCTTGTAAGAACGTCGTGATCTTTGGTGGCAAGGGCTTTATTGGCTCGCATTTGGTTTCTTTTCTGAAGGAAAACGCTCCGGAATTGAAGGTTTATGTGGCCGATATCTTGGCAGATGGGTCGAGCCCATTTGAATGCAAGGTGGATGTGCGTAATCCGATAGACATTGAAGGTGACTTCGGCTCGGATACTATCATTTTCAATTTTGCTGCGGTCCATCGTACTCCGGGACATCCTGATAGGGCTTACTTCGAAACGAATATCCGAGGCGCGGAAAACGTTTGCGCGTTTGCCGAGGCGCATGGTATCAACAACATTGTTTTTACCAGTAGCATCGCCCCGTACGGGGCGTCCGAAGACGTCAAGACCGAGGAAACTCTGCCGACTCCAAATACCCCGTATGGCATTTCCAAGCTGGTGGCTGAAAAAATACACCAGACATGGCTTGCGGGCGACCCGAATCGGAAACTGTCCATTGCGCGTCCGGGAATTGTTTTTGGTACGGGCGAACACGGCAACATGACTCGTCTGTATGCGGGGTTGAAAAAGCGCCGCTTTGCCTATGCCGGCCGCAAGGATACGGTCAAGGCGAATATCTACGTGAAGGACTTGGTCCGCGTGATGTGGCTGATGGCCAACGATTCCGATAGGTTCCAATTATACAATTGCTGTTCTTATCCGGCCCCTACGATTGAAACCATTGTCAAGGCGATGCTCAAGGCGACGAAGATGAATCGCTGCGTTCCCTATATCCCCAAAAAGCCCATGATGTTTGCTGCACGCGTTGGTGGAATGCTCGGCGGGCTCGGTTTGGGAATATGTCCCGATCGCGTTAAAAAGCTTATGGTCAGCACCAACATCTGTGGCAAGGCCCTGTCGGAAAAGTACCCGTTGAAGTTCTCTCTGGAAGAAGCCTTCGCGGACTGGTTCAGGGATTGCGACGGAAAGGTCCTCGAATGAGTGCGAGTGTCGTCATTCCTACGTTAAATGCGGAACGCTTCATCGGGGCTCTCCTTGAAAGGCTTTTGTCCCAGACGGTAAGGTTCAATGAGATTGTCGTCATAGATTCGGAATCTACAGACAAGACCGTCGAAATCGCCAAGTCCTTTGCGGGTGTGACCGTTCTTAATGTCGAACGCAGGAATTTTAATCATGGCGGCACTCGCGACACAGCTATTCAAAAAACGACTGGCGATATAATTCTCTGCTTGACGCAGGACGCCTTGCCCGTCGATGAAAACTACGCTGCGAACTTGATTGCGCCTTTTGCGGACGACGAAAAGATCGCGATGTCGAGCGGAAGGCAGATTGCAAGGGACGACGCCCCCGTGACGGAAAAGTTGAATCGTGAATTCAATTACCCGGAGCATGTGTTTGTCCGTAGCAAGGAAGACTTGCCGCGTCTGGGTGTCAAGACATTCTTCTCGTCGGATTGTTGCTCCGCTTATCGGAGGACGGCGTACAATGATATCGGAGGCTTTGACAAGGATATTCTGGTGAACGAGGACATGAAAATTGCTGCCCAGTTTATCTTTGCCGGTTACAAGATTGCCTATGTGGGAACCGCCGGAGTTTATCATTCCCACAATTATTCCCTAAAGCAACAGTTTACTCGAAATTTTGATGTTGCCGCCTTCATGAAAATGAACGATGACCTGTTTGCCAATGTGTCCGCTGCATCTGAAGGCATGAAGATGGTGAAGTGGATCCTTTTGCGATTGGTGAAACGGGGACGGCTTATCGCTGCAGGCTATTATGTTCTTGAATGTGCGACAAAGCTTTTGGCGAATAAGCTGGGCGCCCGATACAAGAAATTGTCAAAGAAAACCAGAATTCGATTCGCTCTGAATAAAAACTATTGGAAAACACACGAATAGGTATTTATGCGAATATTGTTTCTGACGCCATATGTGCCGAGTGATAGGGCGGGTGGAGAAAAGTTCACCAAATTGCTGCTTGAGGACCTGTCCAGGGAAAATCAAGTGGATTTGGTGTATTACAAATATTCCTTTGATAAAGAGTACGTGTGTCCGAACGAAAATATCCGCGTTTTGAAAGTTTGCAAGAACTCTACGCTTGTGAAACTCTGGAACAGCGTTAAGCATCCGTCGCTTCACCCGACATTCTCTATTCGATTCAGTTACAGGTTGCTGCGATTCTTGAAAAAAGCCTGGAAGCAGAATTCCTACGACTTGCTGTATCTGGACCATAGCCAGATGCTTTTGTACGGCAAACATTTCCCGGATGCCAAGAAGGTCCTGATGTCGCACGATGTCATGGCGGAACGCTATGGGCATAATGGCGGCCTCGTTTCGAAATTTGTGAGACATTCTGAAGGCCGCTTGATGCATATGCCCAAATTGACCATCTTTACATTCAGCCAAAAAGATGTTGATTTGGTAAAGAGCGCGTATGGTTTGCCTTCCCTCTATACGAATTTCTATTTGGACGAAAATATTGTAAAGGCTGTTCCTCAAAAGGTCGAGGACCGCCTTGTCTTTTTTGGCAAGTGGAAACGTCCTGATAATTTTGACGGACTGAAATGGTATTTTGACAATGTTTATCCTGGTCGGCCGAAAACGGAAAAATATGTGATTATCGGAATCGGCTTGCCGGATGATTTCAAGAAGTATGTCGAAAACCTTTCAAACGTGGAATATTTGGGCTTTGTCGACAATCCGTACGAAATCATTGCGAACAGCAAGGCTGTTATTTCCCCGATTTTTTCGGGGGCTGGCGTAAAGGTGAAAGTTGTTGAATCCCTTGCGTGCGGCACGCCTGTTATCGGGAATGAATTTGCCTTTGAAGGCATTTCGCAGGACTTTTCGGACTTCATGCTGCTTGCAGAATCGCCTTCGGATTATGCGAAGAGAATAGATTCAATTGTATTTGATTGTGCCGCCAGGGACGAATTTAAGAATTTATTCCTTAGAAAATATCAGAGCAGGTCGATTCCCGCTTATCTGAAAGAGTTGTAAATTTGCTTATCTATATAATCATATTCGCCCTGTCAACGCTGTTTTTTTATAAGGCGTCAAGAATCAGTGATACGAAACAGCGTTGGCTTCTGGTGTTGCTCGCAATCTTGCCGGTGGCGCTGATTGCCGGCGTGCGCGATGATTGCATCGGCACGGACGTTTTGGTTTATGGTAAAGATTGTTTTTTAGATGTTTATCAAAGTAGGTGGTATTCAGAAATAGATCTCGTTTGGATGATCCGCATGGAACCGGGTTATTTGCTTCTGAACTATGTGGTAAGCCGCTTTACGGGTAGTTATAATGTTTTTTTTGGTGTCCTGATGGCCGTGCAGATGTTTTTCGTGATGAAGGCTTTGCTAGTGTTCAGGAATCGCATGCCCGTATGGTTGGCGCTTCTTGTTTATTATTTCTCTTATTACAATATTTCGCTGAACCAAATGAGGCAAAGTGCGGCTTGCGCAATAGTCCTGTTTGCCTGTACCTATGCGTATAAGCGTAAATTGCTGCCCTTCTTGATCGTTGTCGCGTTTGCTTGTACCTTCCATATATCCGCATTTGTGGCTTTTGCTATCTATCCCCTGTTCATTTTTCTTAGAAGAACCCAGTCGTATAAAATGATGTGGTCCATGGTGATTATGGGAATAGTCATGGCCTTGCTGGTTCAGAAATCGGTAGATGTGGTGTTAGCTTCAATTGGGCTGAATTCTAGTTATGCGCATTATTTTAAAGACAATACGCATGGTTTTTTTATTACGAAATTCCTAATTACATTGCCCATGCCAATGATTTTCTTTTACTATAGGAAAAGGTATTTTAGAAAGGAAACGATATACTTGGCGTTTTCTTTGATTGTCATGGTCGTTGCAACGCAAGCGAGAGAACTTATCGGCAATGATGCCGAACGTATTATGAATTATTTCGTAATAACCCAAATTTTTGCTTTGCCATTTGTTTGCGCGCATTTGAATAAGACCTGGCAAAAGGTGGTGGGAACTCTGGGAATGTGTTTTTATGTCGCATATTGGTATTATATGTTTATATATAATGGTTATCACGACACGTTCCCATATACATCGATTATTTTGAAACAGTGGCTGTAAGATGACTGAAAAAATAGATTTTGTTATTTTGTGGGTCGACGGGAATGACCCGAAGTGGCTCGCTGAGAAAAACAGATGGGATCCGAATTATACCCCCGAGTCGGTGATCCGTTTTCGTGATTGGGATAATCTACAGTATTGGTTCAGGGCTGTTGAAAAATTTACTCCGTGGGTAAATAGAATCCATTTTGTAACCTATGGACATTTGCCCAAATTCTTGAATACGGAGCATCCTAAATTACATGTAGTGAAGCATTCCGATTTTTTGCAGCCCGATGTTTTGCCGACGTTTAATTGCAATCCTCTGGAACTCAATTTGCATAGAATTCCGGAATTGTCGGAGCAATTTGTCTATTTTAACGATGATATGTTCCTTTTGAAAAGTCTGCGCCCGGGATTCTTTTTCAAGAAGGACATCCCTTGCGACAGGGCTGTTTTTAATGCGCTTATTCCGAATGGGGAATCCTTGTTCAGTTTAAGGGCCAACAACATGGCGCTGGTGAACAAAAACTTTTCGAAGAAAAATTGTTTAAAACGAAACTTCTGCAAATATTTTTCGCTAAAATACGGATTGAATCTGTATAGAAATCTTGCCTTGATACCATGGGGACAGTTTACGGGATTTTATGACGACCATCTTCCGATAGCCCATACCAAGACTCTCATGGAAGAGGTTTGGAACAGTGAAGCTGAAACTCTTGAAAAGACGACGATTCATAAGTTTAGGCAAAATGACGACGTGACCAATTGGCTCTTTAGGTATTGGCGCTATGCGAAGGGGAACTTCGTCCCTTGTAAAAGCAGAGGTCGGTTCATGGAAATATCGGAATCATCCATGAAGGAAATTGAGGACGTCATTTTGAATCAGCGCGAGCCGATGGTCTGTTTGAACGATTCTGATCCGAAGATGAATTTTGAAAAATTGAAGAACGAACTTATAAAAATATTTGACAAGTTGCTTCCCAATAAGTCTACCTTTGAAATTTGACCATGTATAATTACTCCATCATTATTCCGCACAAGAACTTGCCGAAGCTTTTGCAGAGGTGCCTTGATTCGATTCCTGAACGGGATGATGTTGAAACGATTGTCGTGGATGACAATAGCGATCCTTCTGTTGTCAATTTTGAAAAATTTCCAGGCCTTCAAAGAAAGAATGTTCAAGTCGTTTTTGACAAAACGAGCCTGGGGGCAGGGCATGCTCGCAACGTCGGCCTTTTGAAGGCCTCGGGTAAGTGGCTTGTATTTGCAGATTGCGATGATTTCTTTGAAAAAGATTTGCTTGATTCCCAAATGGACGCCTTCAAGGATGATGTTTGTGACCTTGTTTTTTTTAAGATAAATTATAAGGATTCGGAATCCCTGGTGATTGCAAATTTTGAGCATAAGGCGAATTCTATTTTTGATTTGGCGAAAAAAGAAAACGACCAAGGCTATATTCGATACAGACGAAATGCTCCATGGGCGAAGTTTATTCGTCGAGAGCTTGTTGAAACCAATAATGTGAGGTTTGATGAAACTCGCTGGAGTAATGACGCCTGGTTCAGTACACGGATAGCTTTGCTTGCCCAAAATGTTGAATATATAGATTCTCGCATATACAATTATACGTACAGAAACGACTCCTTGATTAAAGCGTCTTCTGTGGAAGCCTTGCGATGCAGGCTTGATGTCGCTTTAAAATGTGAAGGCTTGTTGATTGATGACGGCTGCGCTCAATACAGGGCAAAACATATAGAATATTGGTTTTATTTGTTGTTAAAGAAATCCCTGTGGAAGGGAATTTGCAATTGTTCTCGTGTCGTGAAAACTATAGGATTGAAGGGCTTTGTCAGAGGATTTCTTTCAAATTTGAAAAACGATTTGTTGAAGAAAAAAACTTAGAAAGTGAATCAAGTCTGTGTGAAACTATTTGTCCTGATTAATGCCGATGAGATTTTTTTTGATTGGTTTGATGTGTTTTTTGGGCGCCTGCGCTTTTGATGAAGGCGATTCGGAATTGTGCTTTATTGGCGATTCTATAACACACCAATGGGACCTGGATTATTATTTCCCTGGGTATAGCATAAAAAAACATGCTGTTGTGGGTGCTAAGGTTCAAGATATTGATAGATGGGATGTGTCGGATTGTGAAGGGCTTACAACGGTAATTTTAATCGGAACGAATGATATAGGATTGATTCGATCAGGTGATTCGAACGCGAAGTCGAGTCGAAGTTATTTCGCAAAACTTTTTATGGAACGCGCAAGAAGAATAAATGCGACGAAGTTGGTAGTCGTTTCTATTTTGCCACGAAATTATTTGGGAGAACAAGATACCTCCGTGAACCTGAATATTGAATTGCAGAATGCCGTTTTGAAAGATTCTTTGCAATCGTCGTCGCTGCGATTTGCTTTTGTCAATGCGTTCCCTTATTTCCTTGGGGATGGGTACGAAATAGATGAAGACCTGTTGTATGATGGTCTACATCCAAGTCCCGAAGGCTATGAGGTTTTGACTAGGAGGGTGCGAGAAAAATTATGAAAATCCGACTTCTTCTGATTTGCTGCTTGTTATTTATATCCTCCTCCTTCGCGTCTTACTATATGTTAGGCATGCGTAATTCGAAGTACGCTTATGCCGCATACGAGAATACAAGGCATTGGGGCGTGGCTTTGGAAAATTCCATCTTTGTTGAGGAAGTCGAACTCCAATATGCAAGAGCGGCGGCTTTTTACACGTTTTATCTAAACTTTGGGCTCGAAGGGGCCTATACGCTTTATTATGGTCGCCGTTACAATGGGGATTTTTATGATGTTGGCGCCATGTTGACGTTGAACTACAATATCGTGGGCCGGCTTCTTCAGATTGGGGGAACGTTCCAACCCTTTTATGATAGTGATCTAAAGTCCAAGAATGCCTATAATGCTTGGGTGCAGACAATCCCCTTGGATGAAGTAGGCCTTTTTCTTGGAATAAAGAATCAGGCTGAATATAGGGACTTGGAAAGACGGGCCTATGTGGGCGTGGTTTTTGACTTGCCTCATATTGTTTTGAAACCAGAGGTCTCTACGCCATTGGAAAAAGGGTGCAAGTCAACGACTAGGATAACGGTGAATTTCATTTACAGAAATTCGCTTTAATCTTGCTAGTAGTCTTGTGATACAAGAATTCCCATAAATAAGCGAAAAGAACTGGTAATCCGACCCCGGCAATAAGGTAAAGGGCTATGAGCAAGGCGTTGTCGTTTGTAAGTGGGGTTAGCCGGGCGAGGTTTACGGATTCGTCCGATTCGTGAAGTATACATGTAACGGCTTTAAATGCCAATAGATGTAATCCCATGATATAAAAGGATTTCTTTCCGACAATCTGGATTCCTTTGCCCAAAAGAGAACCTTCGATTTTTTTTGACAGGAAGCAGATCGCATATAGGGCGCAGGTAGATCCGATTGCGATATGGAACAGATCGTGGAATTTGTTGTCGTTTAAAAGGATGTTCCCGTTGAATAAGAAGTTTTGCCATGACGCGATGACTGCGCATAAAAAAACGGGGAGAGAATCAAACTTGACTTTTTTGACTTGGAACAAGTATTGGCCGCAACAAAGGAGGGATAAAACGACGAGGGTGTTGCTGAATCTATTTAGGGTCCAGTCAAATTGATTAGAAAGTACGCTGGATGCCGTGGACAAAAATACGCAAATGCACGCCCGAGCTAGAGGATATTGGTCTTTCCAAATTTTTTGGGAGAAAAAAGTGATTAATGAATAGCCGATTAAGGCGAGGCATAAGACATACGCAAACCACAAGGGGCTAACGATGGGCTCTCTTCCGGCAAATAGCAGCGCTTCGATGATTTTTTTGATGAAGTCTACGGAAGTATACGGTTGCAGCGCTTGACTATACCCAAGATTTGGTCCACTGCTGTAGAACCCGATTTTAAAGAAAAAATTGTGCATTAAGATAGCGGGGATGTAAATCGCGATAGTCCATAGATAAATCGTTTTAAGCTTGCTTTTTGCAAAATGGAATGGGGCTAATAATCGGTCTTCCTTTAAAAAGAATCCAGAAATAATGAAGAATGCGGGTACGTGCCAACCACCACCAAGAATTGTTTTTAAGGGGAATGCGGCGTTAAAGTCGTTGGCAAAATTGATGTGCCATAAAACAACGGCGATAATTGCAAATCCCTTTGCAATGTCAACAAAGGCGTATCGCTGATTCGGAGGAGAGGTCTTGGCGGTAGAATTGCCCATATTTTAAAGATAATTTAATTTTCAAAGGAATTATATGCGACTGAATAGAAATTATACGAATTAAACTAAATGGCCTAGTCCACTTTGCGGCTGAAAGTGTGTTTTTTGTTCTTTTCTGCTTGTTGCTTTTTGGTCATTTGCTAGAAAAAGATTAAATTTAAAGATTATGAAAAGGCTTTTCATCTTTCTTTTCTTTTGTTGCTCGTTTGTAGGGATGTCCTTTGCCGACCCTATTAATGTCGCTACCTGGAATATCCGTATTAACATAAAGAAAGATTCTGTTGCAGGGAATATTTGGGCTAACCGCCGAGATGCGATTGTGAAGATGGTACAATCGAACGATTTTGATATTTGGGGCGTTCAAGAAGATTTTAACAAAGAATTAAACGAATTGAACTCTATGTTACCCTATTTTTCGCGAAAAGGGTTCCCTAATCATGAAAATGGCAAAGTTGGCACATTTAATTCCGTATTTTACAAGAAGAAAAGGTTTGACGAACAGAAAAGTGGAATGTTCTATTTTGCACCGCGGGAAGATGTCCCGATGCTGGGATGGAACGGCAAGTACATTCGCTCTTGTACGTGGGTGAAATTGGTGGAACGGAATACCTCCCGTGTTTTCTGGGTTTTCAATACGCATATGGATTATGCTGGCGGGGAAGTTGAACGGGAATCCTGTAAGATGTTGCTTCGCAAGATTCGTGAAATTGCAGGGGAAAATGCTGCTGTTATTGTTATGGGTGATTTGAATTTTAACCAGGATAGTCCGGGTTATGAAATTTTGACTAAATCGGGTGTTATTGAAGACTGCATTAATGTTGCCCAGAAAAAGATAAAAGTGGCAGGAACCTTTAATAATTTTGAAAAGGACCGTAAATCAGATAAACGCCTGGACCATATTCTGGTGACGAAGAATATAAACGTCTTGGAATACAACGTTCTTTTGGATACTTACCCTGACCAATATGGTGAAAACCGTTTCCCGTCGGACCATTTCCCTGTTGTCGTCAAGATCAATTTGGAAAAGAAGTGATGCTCGGACTGTTAAGAAGGACTCTGCTGGGCTTGAGCGTATGCTTTTTGCTGGCCTGTTCGAACGGATATGAAGAAACGGAGTTGTGTTTCATCGGAGATTCTATTACTGAATTGTGGGATCTCGATTATTATTTCCCGGAATTCTCGATTGTGAAGATATCTAAGTCTGGAGCCAAGGTCCAGGATGCGCTGGGCTGGAATATCGCTTCCTGTGAGGGGAGAAAAACGGTTGTTCTAATCGGTACTAATGATATTGGGTATGTGAATACGGATAATAAGAAAATAAAGGAAACCGTTGAAGATCGCTATGTTGAAATGTTGAAGAAGGTCCCTTATGAGTCTGTTGTTGTTGTGTCAATCCTTCCGAGGAATCTGCATGATCGTCAAGATGAAGGCGTAAATAAGTTTATTGAATCGTTTAATCAGGGCCTTAAGGACCGCGTGGTGCGAGATGTTGAAAACGGCACTTTTGTCGATGTGTTCCCCTTCTTTTTAGATGATGGCTATGAAATAAAAAAAGAACTGTTTAACGACGGCCTGCATCCCAGTCCTGCAGGATATGAAGTTTTAAGCAATGAGTTGAAGAAGTTCCTATGAAAACGTTAAAATGCCTGATATTTCTTTTAACATTTGTGGCAGGAAACGCTCTTGCGGCTGTTGCTTTTGTTGGTATGGAAAATTCGAAATATGCTATTGCTGGGTTTAGGCCTGGTAGAAGCGCTGGTATTGCCTTAATGCATTCGCTATGGGTCCAGGACGCTTCGCAATATGTTCGTTTGAGCCCCTTTTATTATTTCCATCTAAATGACAATCTCTCTGGACAGTATTCGGTCTTTTATGGGACGACCTATGAGCAAACGTATTATGATTACGGGGCCGACTTGTTTTTGAGGGCGTTGTTTTTTAACCGTTTGATTGAACTTGACGGCCGCTTTAGACCCCAATATGATAGCGATTTGAAATTCAATTATGGCTATGAATTTGTTGGCAAAATTTCAGGATGGAGGGACATCGCTGTTTTTGGGGGAATAAAGAATATTCCCGAATTCCGGAAAGCGGAAGGTCGGTTTTTGGCGGGAATGAGCTTTTCTGTTAAGAATTTGAGCGTGTCCCCTGAGATTACGATTCCAACAAACCTGAAAACGCAATATACCAGGGTCCATGTAAATTTCTTATACGAGCTGTCTTTTTAAAAGGCGATTGATTCCGTCGTGTACAAAAGAACATGACGAGATGGCTACAAAAATGCTAATTGTGGCGCCTATTCTGCTGTAGGATGTGTACGGAATGGAATTGAAGAATTGATAGCTGAATTTGATGGACTCGTATGTCAATAGGTGGATGATATAAAGCTCCAGGGAATACTTTCCAAACCAGCTAAGAATTTTGTGGAAGCAGCCGTTCCATTTTTGTGTGATATTGAATAGAACGCAGACGATTGGGATTGTAACGAGCCTGAGTAAACAATCGGCAAATGGCTTTATGAAGTCGTTGTCCGAAAGATTTGAAAGAACGGCCATGACAAAAATACAACCGAACAACACGATGTGTGCTTTTGAGGTCTTGGTGTTTGAGTAGGCGTACTTGCCTAGAAGCATGCCTAAAAAGAACATCCATATTTTGGGGAAACCTAATTCTACAGATTTATAGTAATCCGCAAAAAGATTATGAATGGCGTAGCAGAGGGAAATCCATAGGATGATAAAGAAAAGGGTTTTGATTTGGGGCTTGAATTTTCCACTGAATAGAAAACGATAAATAAAGGGGAATGCTAGATAAAGTACGAGGGAAACGGATATGTACCACATGGAATCGTTTCCGAAAACCCAGAATTTTAATGTCAGAAGACGCAATGTGGATTCCAGCAATGTGGAGCTAGATATAATGGTGGAATAGACGATGAATGCAAGCGAAATCAGCATGTAGGGGATGAAAAGACGGTAGATTCTTTTTTTGTAAAATGATTTTGTATTGGAATCTTTTTGCCAAGAATAATAAAGTCCTAATCCGGACAAAAGAAGGAACCCTTCTGTAAAAACCAAACCTGTAAAAGGTCTAAAGAATGCTGTCGGGATGATTGAAGCTATTTTTGCCCATGACAGATAATGGGCGAGCATGACGCCCAATATGCCGATTCCCATTAGGACGGATCTGTACTTGCTTAAATTGGAAAATTGAAACATCTGATTACAAATCGATGCCGAAGTAATCGCGGCACTTTTGGATATATATGTCGTTCTGGTTCTCAAAAACATTCTGGTTTCTGAGAGCCGTTTCCTTTAATACGGGGTCCGTAATCTTGTAGGGATGGGGAAGCTTGTTCGGAACGGGACAAATGGGGATGTTGTTTACCCGTTCTATGAAGGCAAGCCAGATGTCATCGGCTTTCAGGCATTGTTCAATGATTGTTTCCAATTGAAAATAGGGCTTGCTAAAATCGAATATTTTCGGGGGGTACAGAACTCCGCCGATACCTACGGAAATGAGGTCCTTGTCCCCTTTTTTCAAATGGGTTACTTCTTGCGTCCAGGTATTATAGGGCATGCTTTCGCCGTTTAAGCCCCGCGAAATTTGATGGACTCGCCTTGCGGAAACGGCTTCTGGATTTTTAAGGAAAGAACTGTAAAGAGACGATACGGTGTCCTTGGCATAGATTACGTCGTCATCGACCGTGATGATGGCTGCGTCAGGATATTCCTGCATGGCATAGAAATATTTTTTATGCGGCTTGATGTCGTCGCAAATGTTTCGTATGACGAGCCCTTTCTTTTGAAGTTTCAGTACTTTTGATGGTACGTTTTCTAAAGATACAGTCTTGTCGAGGTACAGAACGACCTTGTCCGGCTGTAGGTCTTGGTTCAATAAGCTTTTTATGACCAAGTGTAAAGTGTTGAAACGGGCCGGGTAGCTGGTTAAGGAAACGATAACAGGGGTTGGCTTCTTGTTGTTCCTTAATTTGGGCACTGGCATTATGCTGTAACGCATATTCCAGTACTTTGTGATGAATTTCTTGATGTAGTATCCGCCCTTGCTCTTGATTAAATCGTGAAGGAACATGGAGGGCGTTTTGAAAATCATCCTTAGAAGGAGTTTGCGGGCATCTTTGGAATTCTTTTGCGTTTTGGCCGCTTTCCAGCCGCTTTTATAGTCAAAATAAAGGGTCCTTTTGCGTGCTTTTTTGACTTGTGCAGATGGCTTGTAAAGCTTGTTTATAAGATCGTTGAAGGATTCGCTTCGATAAGCCCAGCTGATTTTATTGCTTTCTGTGACCCCGCTTCCGCGGCGGTATACAGACGATATAACGGGATTGAAATGAATTTTTCCCTTGCTTGCGAAAAAAGCCCACATGCTTGTATCAAAACCGGATTTGCCTTCTTGGATGAATTCTGGGATGAACTCTGAACGATAAAGGACGGAAGCTGTGGGAAATCTTCTTTTGACAAGTAGGTCCTCTTGAGTGATGTCGTGCTCAGGCTCGGTGGAGAAAGGCTTTACAATATTGGTCTTTGTAAAGAGAATGTGGGCGTTTTCTGTAGAAAGGACGTAATCTGGGTGGCTCTCTAAAAAATCGGCTTGCCTTTGGATTTTGTTAGGGTCAGTCCAATAATCGTCCCCCTCGCATTCGGCATAGTACTTCCCTTGCGCCAAAGGGAAAATGAATGTGCACCAAATGGGAACTTTTTTGGAATATTGATTCTCGGTTTGGTAAATGCCTTTTACTTTGCCTGGGTTCTCGGCTTCGTATTTGCGAATAATGCCTGCCGTTCCATCTGTTGACGCATCGTCATGGATGATGATTTCAAAAGGGAAATCTGCTTTCTGCATGAGAAAGCCTTCAATTGTTTGCGCAATGAAATCCTTTTGATTGTATGCCGCGCAAAGAATGGATACGAGAGGTTTTTCGTTCATGTTTTTTAGATATAATCCTTCACATCATCGAAATCGTAGCCGATCTTGCGATAATCGGTAGATTTTAGCGCCGATGCTATCGTAATCAAGGCCGATGCAACTGGAGTTGAAAAACCTTTATGGGCGGCCAGTTTTTCCAGCATACATAACTCCATGGGGACGTCTTCATAAATGTAGCGGGTGTCCAAACTGGCCGGTCCCTTGGGACCGCCCGTTGCAGCGTAATTTCTGAATACCTGTAGGCTATCTATGGAAAGGTCCTCTTCGTTCCTCCATTTGCATGCGTCTAAGTAGTTAATGTCATTTTCTCCACCGTAGGCGCGGATGACCTGTTTCTTTTCTTCGTCAAGTTTTTCGATCAGGTTCCATACGGAAGGTGAAAATGCTTCCCGGTACATCCAGAATTCGCCCTTCGCGTATTCGATTCTGCTTGCCGACATAATGGCACCGATAGTGTGGACGACCATGTTCGGGTTGTGCAGCGTTGATTCGATTACGTTGGTTCTTAAATACTTGTGCGTGCCGAACAAAGATGTGACAACCGGTAAATACTTTTCGTCGGCCTTGTGGAGGAACGATACAGCATTGCGAACATTCTTGAATAGGATTTCGACTTTGCCAGGAGCTATGATGCGTGCATCGTACGGGGTGGATTCGCCCTCAACATAAATGATATGCTTGTCCTTGGTGTACTTGGCGAATTGAGTCGAACCCATATTGCCGGGGATCAAAAATACGATTTGACCGTCCTTCAGCAGCGGACCGACTCTTTTGGCCAGGTCGCGGTGTTGCAGGCTCTGAGTCAGAATCATGACCGCCTCGGCGCCTTCCAAGCCTTTTTCGATATCTCTTGTAATAAGATTCGGCTTTAGTGCAAATTCCTTGTTGTTATCGGTCGTGTCTAGACAACTGATTTCGCCTGTTTTTAAAAGCTGCTCAAAGTTATCGTCATGCAGACTATGCGAAGTCTTTATCAGATTTACCTGATGGCCATTTTGCATCAACTTAATGGATTGGGCACAACCAGAATTTCCTGCTCCAATAATCGCTACTTTCATTTAATGGTCTCCTTTGAGTTTTTTATTTAAACAAGGCTTCAGGATTGAGTTTTTCCATCAACAAAGATTCTCCGCGCTCATTGAAAACGTCGTATTCCTTGTTTATGTAATTTACAAGTCTTGTGACTTCGTCCTTGTTGTCGGCGACGATTTCGGCAACCATAATAGGCCTGTCGACGGTCCGGTCTTTTCCGTAATGATAGCCGATATCATGATATTTCTGTATTTCAATACATTCTGGAAGGGCTTCAACTTTATCCATGCCGACGATTTTGGAGACGGTTTGGTCATAGCCCTTCAGCAGATAGTTACAGTCGAGGGCATATTTCTTGTACCTTGCCGATTCTTCGCTGATGGTTCCGATGTCTTCGACCATCTTACCGGTCAATGCGAACTCGATAATCATGTCCATGGCGTTGTAGCCAAGGCAGGCCTGTTCGTGGTTGAAATACGAACCGCCTAAACGGCAGCCCATTTCAAAGAACTTCACGTCTTTCCCGTTAAAGTACCCTTGCATGAAAAGGACTCCGTCCGTAAAGCCTTCGCTTTTGAACATGTTTATGACTGCCGGGTTGACTTTTTCGAGATAGAAGTCAACGGCCTTTGACGGCGACATGCTTATGGTGGAATAATTGATGGCAGAACCTCTGTCCGAAGCCATAAAGCGGTCAAAAATGGAAAGCAGCCTGAATTCCCCGCCGACCGCAATGTAGTCCAGAAGGAATTCCCTTCCGCTGATATAGTCTTCAATTATCGCATTGCCGCTGGCTGAATAGCTGACGGCTTCTTCAAAGCGGGCTTTCAATTCCTGCTCGTTACGGCACACGCCGGCGCCGCGGGAGCCGCTGCCGTCAAGCGGCTTTACAAATACGGGATAGGTGATTCGTTTGAGAGTGTTGTCGTCGATCTTATTTCCCATCAGGTAAGTCTGAGGGACGGGAACGCCATACTTGTCGCATGTGTTCTTGAAGTCGACCTTGTTTGTCGACATGCTCAGCATTTTTTCCGTAATATAGCAGGGCAATCCGAGACGCTTGCATACTTCCATATATGGTCTAAGCAAGATGTCTACAAAACCAGTGATGACCCCGTCTACCTTTTCTTTCTTGCAAAAATCGACTAGGGCGTCTACATCAAGTGCGTTGATCAAAACAGGCTTGTCTGCAATCTTTTTTGCTGGAGAATCGGCATTGTAATCAGCAACGATGGTATAAATGCCTGCCGTTTTTGCGTAACGGACAATGTCGCATTCGGTAGTTGTTGCTCCGATTATGAGAAGTTTCTTGCCTTCAAATTTAGTCATTGCCTTTTTTTCCTATCAAAAAAATCCTTGGAATCTTTAAATTTAAATATACTCTTTTTTCGATTTTGAATTGCTCTAAAGGCCTCTGTACGGTCTGATTTTTAGAGGATTGCCCCTATTATCCTTTCCATGTCATCTTTCCCATACCTTTGGTCGACGGGAATGCATACAATATGATTTGCCATTTCATATTCCAAGTCGTTTTGTCCCGTCCATTCCAGAACATTGGGCCAGTAGGTTGCAACGAATATGTTTTGCGCAATCAGCTTTTTCTTGAGCTCATTTCCGCATCTAGACCAATATGGGTAAACGAGCGGGCAGGCAAAAGAGTCTAACGATGGAATTTCCAATCGATTTGTTGATGCGAGAATTTTGTGGAGGTATTCAAAATTCTCGCGGCGTTTTTGCTTTATGCAGTCGAGGTCGGTGGTGGCAAAAATGTGTCTTGAAATTTGGCTCATCTGGGAAAGAGGCGATTCTGCAATCTTCTTGCTGTTTGCCTTGAAATCGCTGTAGCCTTCTGCAGGAATCAGTTCCGTGCGCTTAAGTAGATGCGAGCAGCGGTCATAAGAACAATCAATAGGCAGAGAGCCAACCGTGAGTGGCACGCTTGTGACCGCGAAACCTCCGTCCGGCATACCCATGAATTTGCGTGGGCTGTAGAATTGGTGGTGCTTCTGTGCGGGGCAATAAAGAGCCTGGGCGTTATCTATAATAGCACGATTGCCATAGGTTTCTTGAATTTTTTGCGCATAGGCGTCTTTGATGCCGTAATAGTTCGTGTATAGCAGGTATTCCCCATCTTGCAGATGGATTGATTCTGCAAGTTCCAACTTTTCATTGGTATGGTAAAACTTCCAGGGAATGCCGATTTTTTTTAGAGGTTCTAGTACGGCGTCGCAGGTGAAATAGGGAATCCATAGCTGGCTGGCGTTTCCGATACCTTTCAGGATGTATTCGAGGGCGTGTCGGCCGCTGTTCAGATAAACAGCTCCTTCGTGCAAACTGCGGTTCTGCACCGTGGGGAATTCCCATTCAAAATATCCGCCGATAGGTTTCATAGTTGATTCTACTTCACATTGATATGCATCCATGACGTCGTGACACTCAAAGCTTTTTCAAGTTCCTCGCGAGTTTTGAATCGCAGGAACAAAGTGCCGAGAGAGTTGTTTGCTCCCTTGAAGGGTACGATATGGTCTCCTGGCTTGACAATCAGTCCTACGTCACGAATGTATTTTTGCTTGAATTCCGGATCTATCTCGATGGAGACGAATTGTCCTTCGGTTGAAGAATGCAGAATGTAGTTGCACCATACGCCATCATAAACAGGGGCGGTAATGTTATCCAACGGCATTCCCAGCGCTTTTTTGATTTCGTTGCGGATTAAACTTTGTCCGGTCGCCATATCTTGAAGTTCTGCGATGCGGTTTCCTCCTCCTCGGGGGCTGACTTCCATGATATAGGCTTTCCCATCGGAGCATACTCGGCTTTCCACGTTGTAGATGCCGGATTTTACGTTCAGGAGCGTAAACAGACGTTGTAGTTGGTTTGTCAGATCGTCCTGATATTTTTGTTCCATGGATGCTGGCCATATTTCGATGGCCGGTGTGTATGGGTTGGCGGCGTTCTTGTCAAACAGCTGGTCGGAATAGGCCGGGTACACGAGTTTGCCGTCTGCCGTGAAGATGTCGGCGCTGGATTGTGCGCCCACTTTGTCCAGAAAATCTTCGACAATGAAGTTTTTGGAAATCGATGCCGATAGTGCCGTTTCGATTGCTGTTTTTAAATCGGCTTTTTTTTCGACCTTCGTGACGCCCTTGCTGCCGGCGGAATCGACAGGTTTTACGATGACGGGCCAGTTGAAGTAATCGACGTCTTTTAGGGCGTCGTCAATGTTGTCGTATCCTTTTGCCTTGGGGCAGTTGAATCCATTTTCAGTGAGGAACTTGCGGAACAGCGATTTGTCTTGTAGAATGCAAGCGGCTTCGTAGGTGCACTGGAAAGGAAGTCCCATCTTTTCTGCCACGTAGGCCGCAGTCGTTACTCCGGGATCTACCGCATGCGAGAGGATGCCGTCAATTTGTAGTTCCTGCGCGGCGCGTAACACGGCTTCCTTGTCGATGATGCTGACGTTACAGTATTCGTCGGAATACTTGTGCGCAATGTTGTTCGGCAGGTAGTCTGCCGTAATTACGTGTACACCCATTTTATGTGCTTCGTTGATTACGGGGAGCAGGTACCGTAACCCGCCAAGGAGCATCAGTCTTTTCACGGCTTACCTATTTCTTGTTCAAGACGACGTCTAGGACTCGGTTTGCGGATTCCTCGTCGAGTCCGGCAAACATCGGAAGGCATAACACCTGGTCTGCCAGTTTGTGGGCAATGGGCAGGTTTTTCGGGTTGGCCGAATCGAGTCCTTTGTAGGCGCTGAATGTGCTAATGAGCGGATAGAAGTAGCGGCGACCGTAAATGTTGTTCTCTTGAAGTTTCGCATACAGGGCGTCACGGCTCATACCATATACCTTCTCATCAATAAATATAGGGAAGTAGGCGTAGTTATGACGGACTCCTTCGATATCTTTCAACATGCGAATGCCAGGAATGTCCTTGAGTGCTTCGCGGTATTTTTCTGCGGTCGCCTTGCGTTTCGCAATCGCATCATCTACTTGCTTCAGGTTCAAGAGCCCATATGCGGAACGGATTTCGTCCATCTTGCTGTTGATGCCAGGAGCGACGACGGTAGTCTCACCGTTGAATCCGAAATTTTTGAGGAAGTCGATGCGCTTCTTGGTCGCTGCATCGCGGCAAATAAGGGCGCCGCCCTCCACGGTGTTGTAGACTTTTGTGGCGTGGAAACTGAGCGTACTCATGTCTCCCTGCTTTAGGATGGATTCCCCGTTTACCTTGACGCCGAAGGCGTGGGCTGCATCATAGATGATCTTGAGACCATAGATGTCTGCAATCTCCTGGATGCGCTTCGTGTTACATGGAGTTCCATATACGTGGACGGGCATAATTGCAGTAGTATGCGGCGTTATGGCGGCTTCAATCTTTTCTGGATCGAGGTTTCCCGTTTCTTCGTCCACATCGACGAAGACCGGCTTAAGGCCGTTCCACCAGATGGAGTGCGTTGTTGCCACAAAACTGTATGGGGTGGTTATCACTTCACCCGAAATTCGCAGGGCTTGTAAGGCTGTAATCAGCGGGAGCGTCCCGTTGGTGAACAGACTGATGTATTCGACGCCTAGGTAGTCGGCAAGCTGCTTTTCTAGTTCTTTGTGGTAATGACCGTTGTTGGTAAGCCACTTGCGTTCCCAGATGTCCTTGAGCATCGGGATAAAATCATCCAAAGAAGGCAGCAATGGTGATGTAACCGTGATCAACTTATTTTCGGCCATTCCGGAATTCCTTTACTGTGTTTAACAGGTAATCAAAACTTTCGAGTTTGAATATCTTTGCTAGACTAAAATAGAATATTATTCCGCAAAGGGTTTGTAGGCATAGGCCGGGTAGTATGGGTAGATTCAGTAATCCTACGGCGTAAACGCAGGCGCCCATCGGGGCTGCTATGAAAAATGAGGGGAAGATATCTTTTATTTGCTCAAAATAGCCGTAACCCATCAATTTTTTATTCGGATTGGCGTTTACAAAGGCGTTAATCAAGGTCGAGATTGATGCGCCGTATGCGATGCCAATGGGAGATTTGAAGTAGTATAATCCCCCAATGAGGAAAGTTAACCCCACGCATTTCTTTATGATTTCAAGCTTTAAAAAGATGTCGCTTCTACCCATTGCATTTATGGCAGAGAGGTTTGAAGTGTGGATGGGGTATAAAAGATAGATGAAGCAATATACCTGGATAAAGGGAACGCTAGGCAGCCATTTTTCTCCCAACAGCAACAGGACGACTGGCTTGGCGAGAACGGCTAGACCTGTCATTAGAGGGATGATGACGAATGAACTGGTCTTGATTGCCCGCCGCATAAGCCTCTTCATTTGTGGCTTGTCGTCCTGGTGGGCCGAAAGAGACGGGAGCATGACGGACTGAATGGAACTGTTGATGTTGTTTACCACGAAATTTGGGAAATGCTCGCCTCTGTTGTAATAAGCCAGATCTGCGGGTGAAAACATTTTCCCGATGATAAGTCCGGTCAAATTATTGTATCCGGTATCTATAATAGCGGAACACAGCAACTTCCACCCAAAGGAAAAAAGTCCTTTTAGACGGGAAAAGGAAAATTCCATTTTGGGTCGCCAGGGAACCGTGAACCACATGATGACGATTGCGAGAAATACGTTGGATAGCTGCTGTATTACTAGGGCCCAAACGCCAAAATGAGCTAAAGCGAAAATGACGCCGAGGATGCCGGATGGAATCATTGCCCCTAAACTGCGGTAGAACAGTTTTTTGAACAGCATGTTTCTGGAAATGTAGGCAAGCTGAACGGAATTAATCGCACCAAGGAAAAGCGTTATCGATAATACACGGATGACGGGTATTAAAGTTTCATTGTTATAAAATTGGGCGATAAGGGGGGCGCAAAAGAAAAGAACGATGTAGAGTATGGTGGCGACGCCAATGCTGGCGATGAATACTGTAGAAAAGTCAAGATTGTCCGAATTCTTCTTTTGTATAAGGGCTGTGTTTAAACCGCTCTGGACAAAGACGTTTGCAAAGGTGATGAAAACGGTGACAAGTGCAACCAGGCCGAAGTCGTTTGGTGCAAGAACTCGGGCGAGAATAATGGTTAAAAAGAACTGGATCAGCTGCGTTCCGCACCGTTCGAAGAACTTCCAGAAAAGCGACGATATGATGGTGTTTTTGGATGGCATAGGAGAAAAATAGAATTATAGGTTCTCGTCAATCCAATAATAACGTTCTGAAACCCAATTTTTTAGTGAGTCTACCGCATCTTCATAGGATTCGAAAGCGATGTCGTGATACATGTTTTCTGTGGAATTGAGCGTTGGCCAACGTTTGTTGTCGTTTTTGACGGCTTTTTTTATCCGTTGAGAGACTGTTTCAATGGAATCGGGGACGTTCTTGAAGAGGTGCTTGTTTTGGGTCCAATAGCTAAGGCAACTGTTTTTAAAGGATTCGTTTTTCCAAAGCCATTTATACCATCCGAAGTTGCGCACGATCCAGTCTTTATGTCCTGTGGTCCCCGTCTTGAAAATTCCATAGGCTAGGTCAAAATCCCAGACGGGACCCATTTTTAGGACGTCGCCCTGTTCCCATGTGGTGAAGAGGCTCCGGAGGAATCTCGCGTCGAAGTTCTTGGCAAATTCCTGGATCCAGTAGTAGCGTGCAAAGTCAAGGGTGTCAATCCAATTGGACGGAATGAAGTGGGCGGTGTCTTTTTGGGCGAATTCGAATTTGCTAAAGTGCTCGGCAACGATGTCTATGGATTCTTGTGAGGGTTCTTTGGGGTATTTGATTTCAAAGAGGTTCCCGTTTTTAGTTTCAAAGAAGGGCTTGTTGTCGTGGGAGGTTGTTTTTTCGACTAAATAGCTTGCCTTGTCCTTGTTCAGGTTGACCCTGTTTTTGGACACCTTTACGGATTCGACCAAAAGGTATAGTCCTAAATACTCCCGGTTGAAAAAGACTTCGACAAATTGAGTTCTTGGAGAGTAGTCGTCCCCCAGTATGGAGGCGAGCTGATAGGTCACGTAATTTTTGACATGGGCCTTGTCTTTGAAATTGGCGACCAGGGCAAAATCGGTCCCTTTGGGCATTCCGAACAAACTCTGTTTTTGGTCAAAGTCGAGCTTGATTCCGTATTTGGACATCCGAAAAGACGAATTTCCGCGGCCTCTTACGGTCAAAGTCATGATTTCGCTGCTCGGCCCGTCTTTCTCGTAAACTTGCAATTTCGCGTTGATTAACGTTTCTTTGTCGCGAATGCCTCGGAAATTATCTGTTTCTATAACAAGGCGCGGAACGCCAGCGAATGGGTATTCGCTGTCGTTGAGAGGTAAATAGTCTTGAGGACTGTTAGAAGAGTCCCACGAACATGCAGCCAATAAAAAGAAGGCTAATATTTTTTTTGCTTGCTTCAACGGCTAATATTTGCCATACTTGTATCCGAATCCATCGGAATGGCTATGCTGGTACTTGTTGATAACAAAGCTGGCGTGAGCATTGGTATTGCCCTTGAGCAATTGGGTCATGCCATCCTGGATTGCTTCAATGCTGTGCTTGTTGTATTCAATGACCATCACGATTTGAGAAGCCTGGCGGCAAGCGAGTGCGGCGTCGGTGACCAACATGATTGGCGGTGTGTCGACAATAATCAAGTCGTAGTGCTTTTCCAATTCGTCAATCATGTCGGAGTAGTGCTTGGATCCCAGAATTTCGGACGGGTTGCTAGGAACATGTCCGCAAGGGATGACAAAGAGGTTCTCGACTTCGGTACTGTGAATGACGTCTTCAAGCGTTGTTTCGTGGAGCAAGTATTGCGATAGTCCGTTGCCACGCTTGAGGCCAAATTCCTTGTGCAAGCGGCCCTTGCGAAGGTCTGCGTCAATGAGCAAGACTTTCTTGCCGAGACCGGCAAATAATGCGGCCAAGTTGACAGAAATAAAGCTTTTTCCAACGCCGGGGATAAGGCCGCTGATGCCAATGACGGGGCGGCAGCCTTCGTCCATGCTGAATTCGAGAGAGCTTCGCAGAGCGCGGAGGGATTCCACGGCGACATCGTCTGGCTCGACCACGGCAAGAGGCCTTGTGCCCTTGGTTCCCTTGGGATTGCCCTTCGGGACCTTGGCGTAGACGCTGTAGCCGGTTTCGCGTTCAATGAAGTGGGCGTCACGTACGCCGTTGCTGAACTTGCTCTTGATGCTGACGATGGCGGCGCCAAGCAACAATCCAAAGAAAAGCGCAATGAGAACGATCATTTTTTTCTTTGGCTTAGTTGGCCTGGAAACCTGTTCGGCAAAGTCGATGATGCGCACGGAGCCGACTTCGCCGGCGGAAACCAATTTCAACTGCTGGATGTTGTTGAGCATGGTCGTGTACATGACTTTCGTCAATTCGACTTCGTTGCTGAGTTTTAAGACTTCTTGCTGCGTGGCGGGGAGTTTTTTTGTTTCGCTGGTATTGCTTGCGAGTTCGCGCTTGAGGGTGTTTTCTTGTTCTTCGTACGTTTTTATTGTGGGGTGTTCTGGCTGGAATAAACGTACTGCATCTTGTTTTTTCTGCTGTAAAACAAGGAGGTCTTGTTGCAATTTATTGCGGCGTTCCAGCATGAGCCTTGTTTCGGCGTTGATGTCGACAGAGCCTACGCGGTTGCGGTAGCTGTTGAAACGGAGCATGGCGCTGTCCATTTGCGACTTGACTTCGGGGAGCTGCTTTTCGAGGAATTCCAAAGTTTTCTGGGCTTCCGCATTACTGCGTTCTACGTTTTGCCGCAAGTACGTCGCCGCAATTTCGTTCAAGATTTCTGTTGCACGGTCAGGGTAAATGTCTTGATAGCTGAATTCAAGGACACCTGTTTTTTTGCCTTTTTCTTTAATTTCAAATGCACTTTTAAACGCGTCAATGGCGTCAAGACGATTTTTCTTATACAGATTGAAAAATTGTCCTTTTTTTACGTTCATTCTTAAAACGCTGAAAGTTACCGTATCACCTGCATAGGGAATTTTATAGGTTTCTCCGGCATGGCAGTTGTCGACAATCAATTTTTTATTGTGGTCAAGTAATTTGAATGTGAGGCTGTCTTTAACAACGGCAATCCACGGCTTGCCCCGTTCTTCTTCGGGAAGATTGTCCCAAGGAATTTCTAGCTGGACTAGCTCCATCCTGCCTTCTTTGTGGAAAAGCCTCTGCAGCTTGCGTGTTGGCGTGGCGATGTACTGGAGGTGCATCTTGTCTACAGCATCGCCGATGATCTGCCTACTCTTGATGAGCTCGATTTCCGTCTCGGCGGGGCTTGAACTTGCAAAAAGACTTCCTAGCCCACCCAACATGGCGCTCGCCATATTTTTATTGCTCTTCGACTCGATTTGCAACAGGGCATCTACCTGGTATATGGGCCTAATCCACAGGGCGACAATGACGCCAATAATCCCTGATAGAATTAAACAGGGTAAGACTATGTACCAGTTTTTGACCAAATCCTTCGCTAGGTCAAAAAGGTCGGTTTCTTCTTTTTTTGCAGATGCCATAATATACCTTTAGCTTATATGAGCTAATTTAACAATTTCCTCAAATCTTGGACATTCCCCAGTTGTAGACGATGTCTATTTTGGGGGTCTCTACGCGATATTCCTTTGCCAACTCAACAATAAAGCGAAGCCCAAACGGGAAATCTTCCGTGAAATATCGACTTTCGAAGTCGGGAACCCATCCGCTGCCAGTCTCCTTCATCGGTGCCTTGATGGTTTCGAAGGCCTTGATGGAACTCAATTTGGCGGCCAGCGATTTTGCATCCGAGGATTCGTAGTATTCCAAAAGCGGAGGGACCGCTTTGGGGTTCATGGGGAGCTTTCTGAGCAGCTGCATGAATTCTGCATCCATGTCGATTAGCCATTGTGCGGCATCTTCTGTCCATTCCTTGTAGAATAGGATGCAATGGTCGTAGGGAACGCCGTTCCATTCGTGCCACATGCTGTACAGGCGGCCCGTATGCAAAATGGGGTTGCTGTTTGTGAGACTGGCCTCGTAAAAGCTTTGGAGCAGATTGACGGGAGTGTTGAATGCCTTTTCGATGAACTGCCTGAAGTCTTCCGTATTATCGGCATTTTCCACCGCAATGTTCAGAGACGCCTTATAACCTAACAAATTGGCTTTTGAACCATACTCTACAACACGGGCAATGAAGGGGACCCTCTGGAATCCGAAAACTTTTGCCTTTGCTCCCAAGACTTCGTGGGCGAAGAAAAAGAATCCTGTACTGCTGACGATGCTCCCGACGAACGTGTCTGGGGACAAGAATGGTTTGACCTTTTCCAGTGTCTGCTTTATTAGAAAGCCGGGCAAACAAAAAAGAACGATATCTGCACCTGGGATGACGTCTTGCGGGTTTGATGACAGCTTTTCAATCGTTCCCTTGAATTGTTTTCCGTCAATGTCTGTGACGGTTATGTTTCGGTTCCACTTTTCTGGGTGATTTGTTAGAAGGCTTACAGAATAATCATCATGTGAAGAGAGGAATCCTAGGCACACATGCCCTAGGGATCCTCCGCCACAGATTGTAATTTTTTTCATTCTAGCAATCCTTTGCGAGTGTTTGCAAAGCCTTGATAAGTCGTGCGTTGTCTTCCTTGCTACGTACGGCGATGCGCATGTATTGTTTGCCGTCAAGTCCCTTCTTGTCGCTGCAGTCGCGCATGAGGATGTTGTATTTCTTCAGCATGGCGAGCACGAGCCCGTTCGCCGTGAACGGCGGGAGGATTTCGCAGAGGAAATAGTTCGCTTCCGAGGGCATGACCCGCAGGAACTTTACCTGCCGGAGTTCCTTTTCGAGTTCGTCTCGCGTGGCGATGAATTTGTCGCAGGCGCGCAGGTAATCCTTCTCGTACTTGTTGTAAATCTGCATGAAGAATTCGGCGAAGCTGTTGATGTTCCAGATGCTCACGCTTTTCTTGATATTGCGTATGAGTTCTTCGTCGGAACTGCATAGGATGCCGAGGCGGATGCCCGGCACGCCGTAGCTCTTGGAGATGCTCTTCATGACGACCAGGTGCGGGAATTTTTCCAGGATGTCGTTGCGCAGGAGCGTATTGTCGCGGTAGCCCGCGCTGAAGTCGACAAAACTTTCGTCGACGACGAGCCTTGTCCCGGCGCTTTCGGCCCAATCGGCCAACCGTAGCAAGTCGTTGAATGGGATGAAGTTGCCCGAGGGATTGTCCGGGTTGATGAGCAGGACGCTGTCGGCGTGGTTCTTGCTAAAGAAATCGATAAGGTCGTCTGCGGTATAGCGGTAGTCGCTGTTCTTCGGCACGAAGGTCACGAGCGATTCCGGGCGGCGCCTATTGGGGTATTCTTCGAATGTCGGGCGGATGATGCCGAGCGTCCCGGGCAGTTGTTCCATCAGTGCCTTGATGAGTTCCGCCGCACCGTTTCCGGGAAGAATCCAGTCTTCGCGGATTCCCCAGCACTTGCTCGCGAGCAGTGTATTCACCTTCATTCCCGATGGATACTGGCCGGCGAGCGTGCGGAAGTTCGCTTCCATTTCGTCGATGATTTTTGACTCGCCGAAATACGGGTTCACGAGGTAGCAGTAATCAAGCATTCCCGGGAAACGCCAGAATCCTCCGTAGCGCCCGTAGTACTTGCGGATGACGTCCTTCTCTTCGGCGAACAGCGCTTCCGCGATATCCAAATCTTGCTTGTCGTCGATTTCGTACCACTTTTTCCCGGTGATGGAGAGAGCCTTCAGGTCGTGACTGTCGAGGAAGGTGATGACGCGCAATACGTTTTCGTAGTATTCGTTGTTGCCGACCGCCTTGCAGTAGGCTTCGAGGAACGGTACGTACTTGCTGGCGGCGAATTCCTTGCTGAACTTGTAGGTGTTCGCGGTCTTGTAGTACTGGCCGGATTCCTTGTAGTTGAACGCGTCCTTGGTGATAAAGTTCACGATGTTGTTCTCGCCGTCGATTTTCACCATGGTCCCGTCCATCCAGCTTTCGTACTTGGCGACGAGTGCGAGGTTCGGGAACGGGTGCTTCGCGAGGGTCTCGAAGATTCCGTCTTCGAAAATGAGGTCCGATTCGATGAGCAGGGAATCGTCTTCCGCGAGCTTGTCCTTGGCGAGAGCCAGCGAGAAGATGTTGTTCGTCTTGTCGTAAATCGGGTTGTTTACGTATTCGATTTTGGTGCCCTTGTGGTGCGATTCGATGTAATCCTTCAGTTTCTGGCCTTCGTACCCGGTGACAACGACAATCCGGTTGAGATTGAGTTCGCCCAGTTGACGCAGGGTGCGGTCGATCAGTGGCACGCCGTTTACGGGAACCATGCACTTCGTGTTCTCCTTGGTGTATTCGCCAAGTCGCTTTCCCATTCCGGCGGCGAGAATAATAGCTTGCATAAAGTGTAAAACTCCGTGTGTATTTGCAAAATAGTTATATTTCGGTCATGTTGGATTACTTGGTCGTAGGTTCAGGACTTTTTGGCGCGACTTTCGCCCATTTGGCAAAAAAAGCGGGCAAAAGCGTCATGGTCGTCGAAAAGCGCCTGCATGTGGCGGGGAACTGCTATACGGAGAACGTCGAGGGCATTGACGTTCATAAGTACGGCGCCCACATTTTCCACACGTCCAACGCTCGGGTATGGAATTTTGTCAACTCGTTTGTCCCGTTCAACCGCTACACCAATTCGCCGGTAGCCCTTTCCCGGGGGCGGTTGTTCAACCTGCCGTTCAACATGAACACCTTTTACCAGCTTTGGGGCGTAAAAACGCCTGCGGAGGCCATGGCAAAAATCGAGGAACAGCGCGCGGCGTCGGGAGTCACGGAACCTCGCAACCTGGAGGAGCAGGCTCTAAGCCTTGTGGGGCGCGACGTGTACGAGGCCCTGATCAAGGAATACACCGAAAAGCAGTGGGGGCGCAAGTGCACAGAGTTGCCCACTTCGGTCATCAAACGTTTGCCGGTACGGTTCACCTTTGACAACAATTATTTTAACGACTTGTTCCAGGGAATCCCTGTGGGCGGCTACACCGGGTTGGTCAAGGCGATGCTCGAGGGGATTGAGGTCCGCTTGGACTTGGACTTCTTGAAGTGCCGTTCCGAGCTGGAATCGTTGGCAAAAAAAATCGTGTACACGGGCCCCATAGACGAGTTCTTTAGTTTCCGGCTTGGAACTTTGGAATACCGTTCGCTCCGCTTTGAAACCGAGCTCCTGGATTGCACGAACTTCCAGGGCAACGCCGTGGTGAACTATATCGATGCGTCTGTTCCCTACACCCGCATCATCGAGCACAAGCATTTTGAATTCGGGGAACAGCCCAAGACGGTGATCACCCGCGAGTATCCAATGACGTGGGAACCTGGCAAGGAACGTTTTTACACGGTGAACGACGAGAAAAACAGTCGCTTGTATCAGGAGTACGTTGCCTTGTCAAAACAGCTGCCGAACGTCATTTTTGGCGGCCGTCTGGCCGAGTATAAGTACTACGACATGGACGATGTCATTGAGCGCGCGATGGACGTATTTTCGAGAGAATGATCTCTTTGAAGTCCATGAAGCTCTCGTCCTTGACGATGGCGGCGATCCCGAAATACACGACCGCGGCGGTGACGATGCCCACGGCCACCTTGGCGACGCTCCCGTCAAAAGGTATCATGGCGAAATGCGTGACGACACCCATGACGGCAATTTGGACGAATACAGGGATGAGCACCCTGAGTTGCTTGATTTCGCCGTAGTTTAGAATCTTCCCGGTGTAGTAGCAGTTGAACGAGAAGGCGATGAACTCGTAGGCGGCCTTTCCGATAACCATGGCGTAAATCCCGAAGGGGAGTGTCGCGAACAGGATGGCGAAGCCGATGGGCTTTTTGATGAGTTCCAGTTTAAGGACCAGGTCGGTGCGGCCCTTCACATAGAGCAGGTTCAGGTTGATGTGCGTGAGCGGGGAGAACATGTAGCCAAAGCACAGCACCTGCAGTATGGGGACGCAGGGAAGCCACTTGGGGCCAATCATCACCTCGATGAGCGGCTCTGCGGTCACGGCGATTACGGTGAGGACGGGGTAGAGCAAAAAGAGGGGCGTGCGCAGCAACTTGCGGTAGGCACGCAGCAGGCGCTCGTTGTCGTCCTGCATCTTGGCCAAAATGGGGTAGTTGACCTTGAGGGTCATGTCTTGCATGGCTTGCGTGGGGAGCAGCGCGTATTCGTTGCCCTTGTTGTAAAAGCCCACGTCGGCGGGGGAGAACGCCTTGCCTATGACCAGGGTGTAGAGGTTCCCGTAAATGGTGTTGATGAGGCTTGAGCAAAGGAGCTTTGAACCGAATCCAAAGAGCTGCTTAAACGAGGTCTTTGAAAAAATGAGCTTGGGCATCCAACGGGAGCAGTACCAAATGCAAATCGAGGAAATCAGCTGCCCTGCCAGCGCCTGGAACACGAGCGCCCACACGCCAAAGCCCAGGTAGGCGAGGATCAGGCCCACGGCGCCCGTCACAAGCAGGCTGATGACCGAAATGAGGGCCTGTGTTTGGAACCGCAGGTCAATGGTGAGGCGGGTGCGCTGGATCGCGGTAAAGCCGGTAATGATAAGGGAGAGGGCGACCACTTTGGTGACGTCTTCCAAGATGGGCATGTTGTAGAACTGGGCAATGTAGGGCGACGCAAAAAAGAGGGCGAGGTAGAAGCCGATGGCTACGACAATGTTGAAGTAAAAGATGGTGCAAAAGTCTTTTTCGGTGCGGTCCTGCTTTTGGATGAGCGCGTTCGAGAGCCCACTATCGGTGAAGGTGTTCGCCACGGCGATAAAGATGGCGAGCATGCCGATGACGCCGTAGTCGGTCGGGGCGAGCATACGGGCGAGGGCGATGCCAATCAAAAAATTGACGGCCTTGTTGACAATCTTCTCGATGCCAGTCCAGGCCATGCCTCCGATGACTTTGTTTTTTAAACTGCCCTCAGCCATAGTGCAATATTACTTTTTTTTCGCCTGCGCCCTTAAACGCGGCAGGTATTCCTGGTACGGTTTATTGGTGTCGAGTGCGGCAAATCCGCCGTGGCAAGTGGGTGCCTGGGCGGGTTTCATGTAGTCGCCGTAAAGGGCGGTGAGCACCTTGTCGTAGTCGGCTGGTACGGGCATCTGCATGTCTTCAAAGGGCAAATAGACCGTCTTGTTGTACCATTCCCTCTCAAGTTTTTTGTTGGTGAGGTACTTCATGTTGCTAAAGAGTCCCACCTTCGAGACGTACTTGCATTGGCTCGCGGGGTGCTTGCGGAGTTCCTCTTCGAGGGCGCGGTACGTGTCGATGAAGGAGTGGAACAAGAAATGCCATTTGAGCTTTGCCCACTTGATCCATGTGGAGGGGGCGCCCGTGCGGAGTTTGTACCCGAATGTCTTTTTTTGCAGGTAGAACTTGAGCTTGTTGATTTTTTCGAGTTTTGCCAGGAGCTCGTTCTCGTCGTCGGGAACGCCGTCCTGCACAAAGATGTCGATGAAGATTCCCTGGTTAAAGTCGGCAAAAATGTCGTAGGGGATGATTGCCGTCGTGCCTGCCATGCGGAGCTGGGCGTGTTCCCTGGGGTAGGGCGCCTTCTCGGAGTAGGCGGACTGAAAAAAATACGGGTGCTTGAATTCCTGGTCGGCAATGGCCAGGAGTTTGTCGTAGTCGTCGCGGAACATGACCATGTCGATGTCGTCGTCCCACGGGATGAATCCGTGCTCGCGTACGCACCCGAGGAGCGTTCCGCTAGCGGCCCAGATGCCCAACTGGTGGCGCTGGCACACGTCAATCAGCTTTTTCACCATGTCCATTTGAACCGTCCAGACTTTTTTCATTTGGGCGGTGACGGTGTAGCCGTTGCGAGTCTCTTGTTCCAGGTTCATAAAAAATTCTTGATCAGGGAGGGGGTGCGTTTGTATTTGAGCAAGCGCCATACCCAAATGTAGGGGTAGCGACCGCGGAGCTTGCAGCGGCTTACGAGCTTGTAGGCGTCGCGGCTCTGCCTTTTTAATAGGCCGTCAAAAGCGATGAGCGGTTGCAGGTCCACGTCGGGGTTGTCGACGAGTGCCGTTCGGTAAATGCGTTTTAAGTTTTTGTACAGGCGCTCCGTGAGGTAGGCCTTGTGGGTAAAGTCTGTTTCGCAGTTCTTGTATTCGCGGATCATGGCAAGGCACACTATCATTAGCTGCGTTTGCGATTTGAGGTAGACCGCGGCATCCATTGTTTGGCCTTCTCGACCCCACAGGTAGTTGTACACGGTAATGTCGAGGTAGTAGAATTTTTGGACCGTGACCATGGGCATAAAAATCCATTCTTGGTCGGTGTACGATATTTTTTCGGTCTGGGTGTACCCCAACGCCCGCAGGTTTTCGGTTTTGTAGGTGACCATGTGCATTTCCATGGTCTTCTTGGGGTCGATTGCCGAAAAATTGAGCTCCGTATCGGGCTGCGCATAGAATTTTGACGATTCAAAAATTTCACCGCGCTCGTTGACTTTTTGAAAGTTGGTGATGACCAGGTCTACGTCGCTTTGGCTTAAAAAGAGCACCAGCTTTTCGAGATTCTCGGTAACGGCGTAGTCGTCGGCGTCCAAAATCTTGATGTACTTGCCGGTAGCTTCCTTGAGACCGCGATTGATGCAGGAACCGTAGTTCCCGTTGGGCTTCTCTATTACGCGGAAGGTCTCGGGATGGGTCTCCTGGTATTGGTTGGCTATTTCGAGGGACTTGTCCGTAGCGCCGTCAATGACCACCAGGACTTCCAACAGGGCAAGGGTGTCGCTCTTTTCGATAACGAGAGAGCGCAAACACTTGTCCAAGTATTTTTCCATATTGTAGGTGGGGATGATAATTGTCAGAGCTTTGTTCATGTTTTTCGCCAAGTGCAGTTCAGTCAAATATAATTTTTTTCTAATATGTTTACGATGAAAAAGATTTTAGCAACTTTATTTGCCCTTGCGGCCGCCGCCCAGGCGTACCTTCCAGGCGAATCCCGCTTTGTTTCGCTGGAAGGGGGGCATGGCGTTTTTGGAAACCCGGCCGGGCTCACCGCCTTTGATTCGTGGGGCGCCCTTACCGATTACCAGTACGACGACGGAATCTCCATGTTTCGCGCGGGCGGGAACCTTGGCCATTGGGGCGTGGGTTTTGATTACCGTTTTGATGACGAACAGTACGACGAGACCCGCTGGAGCATCACGCACGCCACGGACTTGCTGAACCGCTATGTTTTTTACGGGAGCCGCGTTACGGCGCTCCGCAGTGCCGGCTTTAAGGGCACGGAGTGGAGCTACGGCTTGGGCCTCATGATCCGCCCGTTCCGGAACCTTTCGCTGGGCTATTCCTGCGACAACCTGCTGTATTTGGGCCCCGAGTCCATGGACCGCGTGCAAAATATTGGTGCCACGGTGCGTTTGGGTCGTAACTTTGGTGTAAGCTATGACCTCGAGGACTGGGAAGAACACCGCCTTCTCTTTGAACTGGAACTGTACGGCTACCGCTTTGGATTCAAGATGCCTGTTTATGGCGACGACGACGAGTACACGCTCACGCTTTCGACGTCGATTGGCGGCTACAACGATGTCGCCACTACCGTTTACGACGATTACCTGCCCAAGCGCGGCGCCTGGGGATTCCACCGTTCGCGTAACCCCGATGCGGCCTGGTCTGCAAAAATCATTCGAGTCCCCTTGAACATGGAAGTGTCCGAGGTGGAGGAAGAATTCATGTTCTTCCAAAAGAGCTCCATTGGAATTTTGAAGGTCCGCAATCTCTTTGACCATATGCTGCATGACCGCTCTTGCGGGCTTGTGGTTCTCGATTTTTCGGGCTACAAGGGGAACGTCGGCATTTCGGGCGAAATCAACCGCCTGGTCATGCGTCACCGCGCTCGCGGCGGCAAGGTGGTCGCTTACCTCGACGACGTACGTCCTTCCGTTTTGTTGGCGGCCTCCTCGGCCGACCGCATTGTGGTGGAACCTTCGGCGCACTTTGCCTGGCGCGGCCTGGGCGGGAACGTCACTTTTTACAAGGGGCTCTTTGACAAGCTTGGCGTCAAGGTGGAGTTCTTGCGTCATGGCGCCTACAAGTCGGCGGTGGAACCCTACGTAGCCGACTCCATGTCGGTGGAAGCCCGCGAGAACAGGGAAACCCTCTACAAGGATTTGTGGAAGGCGTTGAATACCATGGTCTCGTATGGCCGTCGCGGTACAGCCCAGGGCCTCGAGGAGCGAGTAGCCCAGCTGGACTCCCTCGCAAAAATCCCGATGGTCACGGCGAAGTACGCCAAGAACGCGGGACTTGTCGACACCATGCTCTACCTGGACCAGGTGCCCTCCTATGCTCTCAAGACTTTCTTTGATTTGGATGTTCCCCAGGCGCATTTCAAGACCTGGGCGCCCATGGACCGTCGCATGTTCGACGAGAGCTGGGCGCACCGTGCCGAGATTGCCCTACTGAATATCGACGGCTCTATTGACTCGCGTATGGAACGTGCCGTGACCGAGGATTTGCGCAGGCTCCCGGGTACGCGTGCGCAGGCGTTGGTGGTGCGCATATCTTCGCCAGGCGGGAGCGCCATCGCCTCTGATAAGATTTGGCACGCCTTGCGGCACGTGAGTGAACAAGGAATCCCTGTGGTGGCGAGCATCGGCAGCATGGGCGCTTCGGGCGCCTACTACATTGCTTGCGGAGCCGACCACATTATGGCTGAGAGCTATTCTATTGTGGGGAGCATCGGCATTTATGGCGGCAAGGTCGACCTGAGCGGGCTCATGCAAAAGGTGGGACTCCGTGCCGAGCCTGTAAAAACGCATGACCACGCCGATGCGGAAACCTTTGCCCGACCCTGGACCGATGAAGAAAAGGCGGCCCTGCAAGACTACATGGACGACTTCTACAACCGCTTTACGGGCATAGTCTCCAAGGCGACGGGAATCCCGCAGGCGACGGTCGATACCGCTTATGGCGGCGGTCGCGTGATGATTGGCCACAAGGCTTTTGATGCCGGGCTGGTGCAGTCGTTGGGCGGCATGGACGACGCCATCGCTATGGCGAAAAAGCTGGCCGAGATAGGCGAGTCTACCGACGTGGAACTGGTGCAACTCAACACCGATAGCGATTTTTTGGTGAAGAACCCGTCCGCCATACTTGATTATTTTGTTGATTTTGAACAAACCAAGTTCTGGGCGATTGAACCCTCCTTGGTTGGGATGGAATAATGTTTGCGATTGTATTGACTGTTTTGGGCTGCCTCGCCATTTCGGCGTTCTGCTCCGTGACGGAGGCGTCCTTTTACAGCGTGCCTCCCGCGACGGTGGAGTTTTTGCAAAAGAACAAGAAGTTTACCGCCCGGTACATGACCCACGTGAAAAAGAATATCGACCGCTACATCGCCTCGGTGCTCGTGGTGAACACGGTGGCAAACACGGTGGGCGCGTCCCTCGCCACGGCCCTTGCCGTAAAGCGGCTTTCCCCTGCGGGGGCGATGGCGCTCCCCATAGTGCTGACCATCCTCATTTTGCTGTTCGGCGAAATCACCCCCAAAACATTGGGCGTCAAGCAGGCGAAGACCATGGCCCCGTTGGTCGCCGTGCCTTTCTACTACATTACCAAGGCACTCTCGTGGACGGGCATCATCTGGCTCTGCCTCACGCTTACCAAGCACTGGACGCACGAGGACGAAGAAAAAAAGGACGTGAGCGTCGAGGACATCCACAGCCTGGTGAGTCTCGGGCTCCGCGAAGACGTTATCGACCGTCAGCAGGCGTCAGTCATCAAGAACATTCTCTCCCTCAAGTCCATCCCCGCGCGCAAGGTCATGACCCCGCGCCAGGTGGTGTTCAGTCTCCCCGCCGACAAGAGCCTTGGCGAGAGCTTGGACGAACGCGGTAACTGGCCGTTCTCCCGTATACCACTATATGGTGGCAAAAAGGACGACTGGATAGGCATTGTCCTGCGTCGCGACGCCTACAACCTGTTGGCCGAGGGCAAGCGCGATGTAAAGCTCCGCCAGCTCATGCGGCCGCTCCAGCTGATTCCCGACAGCGTGACCCTCGACAAGCTGTTGCTCCGTTTTTTAAAACAGCGCGGTCACATGGTGGGCCTGGTGGACGAGTTCGGTTCCATCGCGGGCATCGTGAGCCTCGAGGATGTGCTCGAGGAGATTCTCGGCCGCGAGATTGTGGACGAGTTTGACGAGTCGGTGAACCTTCAGGAGACGGCCCGTCGCCGCAGCCATGCGCTCGCGTTCATGCGCAAGAATCGCCTGAAAGGGAAATAGGTCGGCTGGGTTGGGTTGCTAGAAGCGCGCTTTACGTGTATTGCAATTAAGGGATTTTTTTCCTTTTGCATCCCTGTTATGCATTTTACGGGTTTGTTTTATGGAAATGTTTGGATTTTGCAAACCTAAAAAATTTCCATGTGTAACAAAAAATTCCCCTTTTAAGTTTGCCCAATGTTGGAGAGTGCAATTCTCGCCATTCTTCCAAATGGATGTGAACATGGCTGAATAATCTTTGATGTAAATTGAATCTCCAATATTTACATCAATTTCATGGGGAACAAAAATCCAGGAAGAATCCAGAATTTTGTCCATAGAAGATTCTGCATTGCCGTGTTTTTCAAATCTCTGTAGAGTAATTCGTTTGGAATATTTTTCGGTTGAGTCTGCACCTATATAGAACAATCCTTTTTCGGAAGAAATCTTTCCATTGGAGGTTATGTATTCAATGTATGCGGTGTCAACTACGGAATCAACAATTCCAGAAAAGGAAGCGGTCTGATGAAGACCAATAATGGTGCTATCAGCCAAATTTTTCCGCAGCTGCATGCCTTTAACACTGATGATGTTGAAATCATCAAGCACGCTGATTATGTTGAAACAGTCTCCGGATTCTGGATAATCATCGTTGGGGCCTGCGGCAAAAATGGAGCATGCGAACAAAAGGATGTACATTACTGCACTGCGCATATAATCAATATATGTAAAAAAAAAGAGGTAGCAATCGGTTGTTTGTAAAACTTTGTTTTACAAAGATGGCATTCTATGGGGATTTTGATTATAATACTTTGTATGAAAAAATTACTTCTTCTTTTCCTATTTTCATCTGCGGTTTATGCTTTGAATTCTCCTTTTTCAAGGGTAAGAGTGACTGCGTATGATGCTGATGGTTCTCCGTCTGAAGAAGTTCAAAATATCTGAACATTCAATGGGTTGATAAAACTAGTGTGGAAATGGTTATCTTGCTTGATTGCTCAGGGAGCATGAATGTAAATGGGAAAATGGATGAAGCCAAGTTGGCTGCGAAATTTATTGCACAGAGTTTTTTGAGCCTAGATGCGGAATACGATGTGTCCAATATATCCATAACCATTTATGCCTTTAACGAAAAACTTATTAAAGTGTATGAAAAGAAAGGGAATCCATCAATTCGCGAAATAACCGATAAAATTAATTCTATTGTTCCGGCGGGTAAGACTGTTTTATATGATGCTCTTTACAAGGTAATAAATGATTTTGCTATTGATAATCCGGCTAGTCTTAAACTAATGTATGTTGTTTCAGATGGATTGAATAATGGGGGAGAAAAAACTTTAGATGATATTACTCAACTCTATCGTTCAAAAAATATTTCAATATACTCGTTTGCTTACGGTGATGATGCTGATCTAAATGTACTTTCTGATATGGCTGTGGAAACGGGTGGGGTCTATTACGAAAAAGAACAGGGTATTAAATTAAAGGTTGTTGATGCTGTGGCGGCTTTGTTGGGGTCTTTCCCGGGGAATGAACAACTGAAATCTTTATCAATGCATCCTCATGAAGAATCGTCTGAATTTGTTGTTCCTTTGAAAGCAAGGCTAGTAAAAGTATATGGCTCTTATGATGGAGAATCCTCTGAAAGACCGGTTAATTTTTTATCTAAATCTGGGCTAATTTTGAATTCTACCTTTTGGGAAGAAAAAATCGGAAATACAAATTTTTTTGTAGCAGAGATTGACTCTGCAGAATTATCTTCTCTCGGAATTTCGGGAATGAGCATTAAGAATGAATTAAATAGAGATGTTAATCTGAGGGTGATTGCTTCAAATGAGTATCATGATTATTCTTTGAATGTTTCTTTTAACAAAACAGGCCCATTCTCTTGGCCGTCAAAGAGGACAGTAATGGCGTCAGTGCAAGGGATAGATGGCTTGTTAGCTGATGTTGATGCTGTGGGAAAACTTGAAAAGAATATTCCCTGAAAAAAGTGTAGAAGCGTTTTTGCAATCAGGTGAAGATATTGATCAGTTTGAAATTGCAGGAACAATGTTGGGAAAAAGTTATTCTCTTAGGCTGTCATCAAGAAATTTAGATTTGTTTGAAAAAGTTGAGATATATTCCCCTTTAAATAAAACATCCCCAATTTATGCTGTTGATATAGATCCTGTTGTGGGACTCAATTATGTTTTATTACCTCTTGCGGCGGAATTTTCGTTGCCCGGATACATTGTGTCTGTTGTTGGTAAAGGTGGTTATGGTACGGAGTATAGCTTATTGTTGCTTGAAAAAAATAATGGCGAGTTTGCTGTTGGTCGGTTTGAGAGTGATTCAGATTGGCATTCTGAATACACGTTCATTTCTTTGGATACGAAACGAAAGAAGGAAGGACGAAAAAGTTTGGTTACTCCAGCAGGGTGGAAAATTATAGAAAGTAGATCTATTTCTACAACAGACTTTGAACTTGTAGGGAATAAAATGGGATTAGATATTTTTGTTCCTATTACTACGCAAAATCCATATTGGATTGGAAATGTTGAAATATGGGTTTCTGTGCCTTCTATAAATAAAAGAATTCAACTTGGCTCGGGACAACAGATTCAATCGTATTTGGGAGGATGGTCAACATATGAATTTAGTGTTCCAAATTCCGTGAAACAGATTCTTGAGGAGTCACATTCAGATGTTCAATTTCAGATACTTTTAAATACGGCTGATTCCCTTTGGATAGATAATCTTAGGTTTTCGGGAGATGTTTCCGAAAATCCGATAAAAAATTGGAGCCCAGAATGTCCTGATGATGAAGGATGTGAGGCTTTGAAGCCTTTAGTGCTGCATGTGAATGAGTCAAAAAGTGTGGAGGCAGATAACGACGTATGGATAGAAATAGTTGGTTTTCCGGAAAATTGGACGCCTGCTATGTTGAGCCTTGGAGTGTCTGCTGTAGATGGATTGGCTCTGTCGGGTTATGTTGCTTTTGAAGGAAGGAATTTCCCTTTGAGGGATTGGTATTCGGAGGTTTCGTTTGATTTTGATCGTGGAAAAAGGTTCCTGTTGAGATTTAGCAACATGAGTGGGCGCAATTTTAGGGTCAATGCGTGGCTTACGGGGCAAGTTATGGACGTCGCGAAGACTGATTCAAGGCCAAATGATAGCTACGTACTTAATTTTTGGTGATGTAATTCTATTAATTAATACAATTGATAGAGTCTAAATCCTTTATTTTTAGGACTTTTTTATAAAAAATCGATTTTTTATCCTTGCAGGTTCCCGGAAAACCGTCTATATTTGTTCCCACTTCACGGGGCGGGTTTGCCCCGGAACAAATCTAAAGGATTTACATGAGAACCATTACAGTAAACCCCAAGACTGTCTCCCGCAAGTGGAAGCTTGTGGACGCAGCCGACAAGCCGATGGGTCGCGTTGCAAGTGAAGTTGCTCGCCTCCTCATGGGCAAGCACAAGGCTATCTTCTCTCCCAACGTGGACACGGGTGACTTCGTTGTCGTAATCAACGCCGACAAGGTTGTCGTTACCGGCAACAAGGAACTGCAGAAGCAGTACTTCCACCACACTGGCCACATCGCTGGCGAACGCTGGATCAACTTTGCCGATCTCAAGGCTAAGGACCCGACGGCTCCGCTGACTGCCGCTATCTGGGGCATGCTCCCGCACAGCGCTCTCGGCCACAAGATGGTCAAGAAACTCAAAATCTTTGCCGGCGCGGAACATCCGTACGCGGCTCAGAATCCCGAAGTCGTAGACCTTTAATTTAGAACGGAGATATAATCTATGGCTACCGCAAAAAATAAGAAGATCTACCGCGGCACTGGTCGTCGCAAGAACGCCATCGCCGCCGTAATCCTGAAGCCGGGTTCCGGCAAGCGCACTATCAATGGTCGTGATTTTAAAGATTACTTCCACTCTGAAGTGCAGAACATGATTGCCAATCTTCCGTTCGCCATCCTTGGCAACGCCGAAGAATGGGACGTCGAAGTTACCGCTCGTGGCGGTGGCATCGCCGGCCAGATGGGCGCCGTCCGTCTCGGCATTTCCCGCGCACTGGTTGCAAACGACGCCGAAGTCAAGCCCGCCCTCAAGAAGGAAGGCCTCATGACTCGCGACTCTCGTGCCGTTGAACGTAAGAAGTTCGGCCGCAAGAAGGCTCGTAAGCACTTCCAGTTCAGCAAGCGCTAAT
>JAEEGF011178195.1_pt1 | contig 70767 bp, 51 predicted proteins | sample 9134171 | NCBI WGS metagenome assembly JAEEGF01 (sample SAMN16246542, study PRJNA631951) | gut metagenome | biome: gut microbiome; feature: rumen; material: AP-attached | host: Bos | place: Iran: Karaj | collected 2018-10 | reverse complement strand
TTGAAACTCATGTCAAGGGACTTGATGGAGTGCGTGAGGGCACCCACCGAGATGTAGTCCACGCCACACTCTCCGTATGCTCTGAGTGTGTCGATGGTGATGCCTCCGCTGGATTCGGTCTCTACCCTGCCATCGATGATTTCAACGGCCTTGCGGGTGTTCTCGACCGAGAAATTGTCAAGCATCACGCGGTCAACGCCACCATGGTCGAGCACCTGCTGCAACTCGTCGAAGTTGCGCACCTCAATCTCAATCTTGAGGTCCTTGCCGTTCTCCTTGCACCACTTGTGGGCATTTTCGATGGCAGGAACGATACCGCCGGCAAAATCGACATGGTTGTCCTTGAGTAGAATCATGTCGAACAGGCCGATACGATGATTGCAGCCGCCACCTATCTTGACCGCTTCTTTCTCAAGCATGCGCATGCCAGGCGTTGTCTTGCGCGTGTCCAAGACGCGCGTCTTGAGTCCCTCCAAACACTTGGCATAACGGGCAGTGGTTGTTGCCACGCCACTCATGCGCTGCATGATGTTGAGCATCAGACGCTCGGTCTGTAACAGGGAGCGCACCTTGCCGGTCACCACAAAAGCGATGTCGCCGGGCTTGACATGGACACCATCCTCAATCATGACCTCCATCTGCAATTCAGGGTCAAATTTCTCAAACACACGGCGAGCAATCTCTACACCGGCTAGGATGCCTTCTTCTTTCACAATCAGGCGTTGACGACCCATCTCATCGGCAGGAATACAGCACAGGGTGGTAGCGTCACCGTCACCGATGTCTTCGGCAAACGCCAAGTCGATTAACTCGTCAATCAGTTCTTCTCTTGTTTTCATATTATTTCAGTTGTTAGTGTAATTTCCCGACTACAAAATTACGGATATTTCGGCGGATTTGCTAATTTTGTGGCAATAAACGACAAAAACGAAGTAAAAAAATGAAGATAACACTCGCCGTTATTGGCAAAACCGAGGTTGGTTTCGTTAGGCAAGGCATAGAGGAATATGTCAAACGCCTGCAGCACTATGTGCAGTTCAATATCCAGTATATCGGAGATGTGAAAGGCACCCGCAACATGAGCGAAACACAGCAGAAGGTTGCTGAGGGCAAACAACTGCTTGCCGCTCTCGAGAGCAGTGACCACGTGGTACTGCTCGATGAGCACGGCACCGAGCGCACCTCGATGGACTTCAGCGAATGGCTGCAGCGGCGCATGGCAAGTGGCAGCAAGCGCGTCGTGTTTGTTGTTGGCGGCCCCTACGGATTCTCGCCCGAGGTATATGACCGTGCCAACGAGAAGATTTCCTTGAGCAAGATGACATTTCCTCATGAACTGGTGCGCCTGGTCTTTGTTGAGCAACTTTACAGGGCTTTCACCATCTTGCGGCACGAGCCCTATCATCATGAGTAGTGACTAGATGTTTAGTTAATAGTTAATAGTTGTATATTGCTGACCAATAAATTATAGCGTTATTGATGATGAAACGTGGCTTATTATACCTGATGATATTATTGCTGATTGCGTCTTCGCTGGATGTCATGGGCAAGTCCTATTACAACTCTGTCAGCAACGGTTTTGGTGGGCTTTTTCCTCATCCTGGAATGAGAATGCAGGGCCGTTACAAGGCCATAGAGGAAGACTGTCTGGTTGATGAGAACGCCACCCTGGCGACCGCTGTGGGTATAGACACCATGATAATCCACAGCACGTCCTACCGCTACCAGTTGCGTCTAGCTAACCGCAATAACAAGCAGGGAAAGACCCGCTCCATCAAGAATCCGATGACGGGCGAAAAAACTACCGTCACCCGCTCTGAGTGGGGACTGGTATTTAACTATGACGAGCAGGGCAATTACTGTGCAGTGGTGCTGAGCTGCGATAACAGCGCTCCATTTGACGACATTACCGACCATAGGACTATGCTCGTTACCTTAATCAAGCGTCAAGACGGGAAAAGCATTGAACTGGCAAAAGCCTCTTTGACTAAAGGCGTTTCACTTGAAGATGATATGAACACCTTGTGTGTGGATGTTGATGAGCGCAACGTCATTGTCTCGATTGGGAAAAACGAATTGAATCAGGTAATCGAGACCAGTTTAGCCCGTCCGGTTGGTGCCGTCCAAGTGGGTTATCTCGTTGGACCCGGAGCTAGTGTGTCGCTTGAACGAGCAGTACTCACCATCGACAACGAAAAACAGATAGCCACGACTACCCGATGGACCCGTGAAACTCTAGACGAGTACTTTGCCAACAGTCATGACCCTGTGGAGGGTTACTGGAAATATTTGGACCGTGACATGAAGGACGAGTGGCTGCGTCTGGGAGGACGTTACACCTTAGCTGTGGTCCGTGCCGATGACGGCTATGACCTCATCTATATCGATGGCGCCCAGGTAAAGAAATCCCAATGGCAAACGGGCATGCTCAAGGGTCACATTACCAAAACCATGTTCACGGGCAATTATGACGCCACTTGGATTGATGCTACACAGGAACCCATCGACAAGGATGTTCAGGCCACTATCGAAAACGGTGTCATCCTGACCATGAGTTTTCCTGTTTTCGGGAGTCAGGTGCGTTTTGCCAAAGTCATCAATATTGACGATTAATCTATTATTTTTGTCCATTTAAGGAAAAATAACTACTTTTGCGCCCGATATTTTTGTGCGAAAGTATTTTTTTATGTCTAAATAACTTATAACCAATGAAGAAGATTACATTATTTTTTGTTGCCATGCTCGCTATGGCACAAATGAATGCGGCAACCCCCGAAACCGCCGCTAACGCTGAAGCCGATAAAGCCGAAGTTGCTGCTGCGACCCCTGCAGGTGATGATGACACCGAGTCAGCTTATCAGCACCCCTTCAAGAACAATGACGAAAGCACCAAGCACTGGGCCGTTGTGACCAACGGTTTTTATGTTGGTTTGGGCGTAAAGCACAACTGGGACGCCATCAACAACAGCTTTGAAGTCGGTTTGCTCAATGCTGTTGGTGTTAACTACAACAGCCTGCACGGCCAGAACATCTCGCTGGGTGCCGGTATCCACCACCGCTCCTATAGCATGAAGCGCCCCGGCATGCTCGTGCGTGACGATGTCGCTAATGCAGTCGTCTTGGGTGCCTATCCCAGCATTGATGCCGACAAAATCAAAAACCGCTCTTCTAACTTGAACATTTGGAGCGTTCAATTCCCCTTGATGTTCTCCCAGAGGATTGTCAAGAAATTGGACATCACTGTTGCCGGTATTCTCGACTGGAACTTCTTGGCACGTGTGGACAACCACTATGAGATGAATAAGGTGGAGCATGACACCAAGTTCAAGGGCCTCAAGCAGAACAAGGTGAACTTCGACTTCATGGGCGCCCTCTCATACGGTTCGTTCGGTGTCTACTGCCGCTACAGCCCCAGCAAGTTCTTCAAGGATGGTTATGGTCCCGAAATCAAGAACACCTGGAGCCTTGGCATCACCCTCGGCTTGTAATTGACTGAGATAAAGGATAAAACAGATTTAACCGAGATCGGAGAACCCATTTTCAGGGCTCTCCGATTTTTTTTCTTCTTTTTTTGTTACAAATGACTGCTTTCTGCGTTTATTGAATAGAACAGGCAATCATAATGAAGCAAACTGACCGCATAACAACAGCATTCACCGCCTTGAGAGAGCAGATGCTCTCGCTGGCCGAACGCATTACCGGCAACCGTGACGACGCTGCCGATGCGGTACAGGACGCCTTTGTGAAATTGTGGCAGCAGCGTGGACGCTACGAGAGCGCCAGCCATGCCCGAGGAGCCGGAATGACAGCAGTGCGCACCACAAGCATCGACATGGCACGCCGCAACAGCCACCGTACTGACGTCAGCATCGACCAGGTCACCGACCCCATTGAGGACGTGAGCGACAACGAACGCAGCCTTGCTTATAGGCAAGTGCGCTACATTATAGATAATGACTTGTCAAACAACCAACGAATGATTATCAACCTGAGGGAGATTGAAGGATTGGAGTTTGAGGACATTGCAAACCGAATGAACATGACCGCCGCCAACGTGCGTGTGGAACTGAGCCGGGCACGTCGACGTGTGCGTGAGATTTACCAATCAAGAAACATGGAGAAGACATTATGAACAAGAATTATCAAATATCTAACCAAGCCGAGCTGGAGCAGCTCATCGAGCGCTATTTTGATGGCTTGACCAGCATTCAAGAGGAGCAGATGCTGCGCGCAACCCTCGCCGACTGCCCCTGGAGCAGCGAGGTGATTGACGAGGCACGCTTCACGATGGGATACTTTGCCGCCCACCGCCAAGAGACCGAGCGCGTTGCCAAAAAGAGCAACCGTCGCAAGCTCATCGGCATCGCAGCCTCGATAGCCATCATCCTAGCTATCGGCATACCGGCATTGACTCATAACTGGTTTGCTCCACAATCACAATCACAATACATCGCCTACATCAACGGCAAAGTCGTTGCCAACAACCAGAAGGCTGTCATGTCGCTTATTGCACAAGACCTGAACACGATGGACATGGCAACACGCGAAATGGACAATGCCATTGCCGCCGACATCAACGACATGGGGGATGCCACACGCATGATGACCGACGAACTGTCCAGTTTGGGCGAAGCCATTGAACTCGACGACTAACATGATATTAATCACCAAACAAAATAACGGAACTATGAAACGGATTACAATTATCTTCACAGTGATGGCACTGGCGACATTGCCTGTGCTGGCCCAGAGCGGATTGAACATCAACTCGCTCTTTGACGGCCGGTACAAGACGAACCCCTATGCCGCTGAGTATATTGTCACCGGCCCTGCTGCATGGGAAATTGATCTTGAGGTCTATCACAGCTTGAAGGTCACCCAAAAGGAACAACAAGACTTGATCGAGAGTCTCGTCAACAAGGATGGCGCCACAGCCATTGACAAGGAGGTGCAGTTGCGCAACGGTAAACTATATTATGGTTTCTACACCCTGAGCAAGACTAAGAAAGGGCGCAACCGCTACATCTTTTTCCTGAACCAGAACTTGGCTAAGAAGTCGCCCAAGAACATGGTCACCCTTATCTATATGGAAGGCAAAGCCACTCCAACACAAATCAAGAAACTTATCCGCAAATAATTAACAACAATTAAAATATCAACTAATATGAAAACGATTTATTTCTTTATCGCAGCGCTGTTTGCTGTAGCGCAAATGTCAGCTCAAAGCAACGACACAGTCACTGTTATCGACGCACCTCGTCAAGTCATCATCACCGAAACGCCCACTGGCACTATCGTGAAGGTGAAGGGAATGAAAGATAACGACGAGTACAACTACACCTATCAGATGGAACACGCTGCTAACGACAGCATCCACACCAGCCAGGACGTCGATTGGGACCTTAATTTCCCGTTCAAGAAAAACAAAAAGAAAGACTCCCACTGGAGCATCGAGAGTAAGGGAATCTACTTTGGTGGCGGACTCAAAACTTCTTATGACCTCGTGAACAACAGTTTCAACTGGGGTATTCTGAATATTGTCAGTGTAAACTACCACACCCTGCACGGGCAGCATTTCTCGCTGGGCGTGGGCTATGACAACAAGCGTTTCTCGCTCAAGCGCCCCAACTGTTTTGTCATAGACGAAGCGACCAATATTGTGGGCATTGACACCTATCCCGATGGTGTGAATGACCGTTCCTCGGTCCTCAGTGTAAGGGCCATCCAGTTCCCGCTCTTATTTCAGCAAGATTTTGGCAAAGAGTTTCACTTTGTGCTTGGTGCCAGCATGAACTGGAACGTGTATGCCAAGTGCAACACCCATTACAAGATCAACAAGACCAACTATGACGTTTCCTATCGCGGCATCAAGCAGAACAAGATCACCTTTGACTTGATCGGAGCCTTGTCGTTTGATGGTTTGGCCATCTACTGCCGCTACACCCCCGGCAACATGTTCAAGAAGGGCTTTGGTCCCGAAATCAAGAACACCTGGATGCTGGGTGGCGCCATCGCCTTTTAGACCATACTAATGTGAGTAAACGAATATCAATCATATCATAATCAACACGATGATGAAAAAAGTATCAATATTTGCAGTATTGGCATCGCTTTCCCTTTCCATGACAGCTCAACTGTTCTGGAAAGTGACGGGTAACGGACTGGAAAGGGAAAGTTATATCTTGGGGACCATGCACGACGCACCGGTATCGATGATTGACGAGATACCGGGTCTAAATGATGCGATTCAAAATTGTGACCTAGCAATCGGCGAGGTTGACAAGAATGATCAAGGACCGCAGATTGACATGATGGAATTGATGGTCCCACCAGACAGCACATTGGACAAACTGCTGTCACCCGAAGATTACCATATTGTTGAAAAAGTAGTCAATGAGCGCCTCGAGTCCACGGGAGTGACTCTGGATCAGTTGCTGATGTTCAGACCTGGATTAATCAGAATCACAGCCATGGACACTGATTTATCAGCACTGTCTGATTCTGAAAGCGAGGAAATGCTTTTTGATATAGCTATTCTGGATCGCGCAGCGGCAGCCGGTCATCCCACCATGGGCTTTGAAACGGAAACCGAACATGTCGAAAGGTTGGTTAAGGCGCCCTTGAAAGATCAGGCTAGATGGTTGCTGTCGATGTGCAAGAATTATGATAATCAGGAAGGATTAGATGATGCTTACATCCGTCAAGATGCAACCGTGCAGTTTGAATCCCGCGTCACCGATGAGGGATACCGTGATTTCTTTGTCAATCAACGCAACCGCAACTGGGCAGAAGAACTCGACAAGTTGATGCCCGAGAAGTCTTGCCTGGTCTGTGTCGGTGCCGCCCATCTGTATGGCGAGAAAGGACTGCTTCAACTGTTGCGTGACTGCGGCTACACCGTCGAACCGGTGCAGTAGTTTGATATGCGGCAACATCTAAAGAATATATATATTAAGTATCAAGATATGACAACTAAGTCTTTCATGATCTCGGCATTGTTCTACATGCTGTGTTTGTTGAGTGTCTATGCTGAAACAGAATTGCCAATCAGCGAGTCTGTTAGAATAGGCAAACTGGATAACGGACTGACCTACTACATCTGCCATAATGATTATCCTGAGCACAGGGTGGGTTTCTATCTCCCTATGCGTGTAGGAGCCTTGCAGGAAGATGATAACCAGAACGGACTTGCCCATTTTCTGGAACACATGGCATTTAACGGAAGCGAGCACTTCAATGGTAAGGGAAATACCATTGGAGATTATCTTCAATCAATTGGTGTTAACGATATCAATGCCTATACAGCAATAAACTCCACCGTTTTTCATATCAATGATGTTCCCAGCACACGTCAGACTGCCTTGGATTCTTGCCTACTAATCCTCAAAGATTGGTGTTGTGGCCTGCAGCTCACCGATGAAGAGATTGAAAAGGAGCGAGGTGTGGTCCGTGAGGAGTGGAGATTGAGACAAACCGCCGAACAGCGTATCGGTGACAAAATAGGTCCAATTTTTTTCTCGGGTTCAAAATACGGTTATCGCAACATCATTGGCACAAAGGAAATCATTGACAATTTTCCACCTCAACTATTGCGAGATTTTTATCGCAAGTGGTATTGCCCCGATAACCAAGCGATTATTGTCATTGGGGATATTGATGTCGATGATATGGAAAACCGAATCAAACAGATGTTTAGCGATCTTGCTACTGATGCAAGCGCTCAGCAAGTGAGGTGTGAAATCATGCCAGGCAACGACGAACCCATTGTTCTTGTGGAGAAAGACGAGAAGTTGGAATATGATCACCTGCAGGTTGTATTCAAGAGGGAACAGGGCTCTCGCGACCAAAGAAACAGCTACGGATATTTCCAGGACTGTTACATCAGGGATATGATTTCTGAAATGCTTAGCCAACGATTGGCCGAACGCTGTCAAGATGCTGATTGCCCATTTGTGTGGGCCGTTGCCAGTGATTGCGATTTCCCGACAAGGGATAATGAAGCGTTTGGCCTGGATTGTCTGCCCAAGAACGGCTTACACCTCCAAGCATTTCAGGAATTGGTTCGTGAAGCGATGAGAGTCGAAAAATATGGCTTTACTGAAAGTGAGTATTCGTTGAAGAAGAAAGAGTATCTGAGCCAGATAGAACAAGAATACAATAACCGCAACCACATCAGCAACGCATCCATCGCCGATGATTGCTGCAACCACTTCATTTTCAACTTGCCATTATTGTCTATAGAGCAAGCATATCGTCTCGCTAAAGAAACTGCCGAATACATCACGCTTGAAACGATCAACCAAAGGTTTCCCGAACTCATTCACTTTGACGGGAAGAATCTGGTCGCCATCTGTAATATCAAGAATGACGAACAAAGTGATTTCACTACTCCTACCGATGTCCTAAACACCATTGAAGCGACACTGTCATCCAGCATGATTGAGGCTTATCAGCATGATGATGTCCCCGAGAATCTGATGACCGAGCTACCACCGAGAGGAGCAATCTTAAATGAACATTTCGACAACATCTTGGATTTTACGGAACTTGAGTTAAGCAATGGGGCAAAAGTCATTCTCAAGCCTACAGATAACAATGAGGACCTGATACACATGCGGGCATATCAAAAAGGAGGACAATCGAACTATGACGAGAAGGACCGAGCCAATCTGCTTCTTTACGGTTCAGTCGTGAATTCAAGCGGCAAGGGTGACTTCTCACAGTCACAATTGCAAAAAGCCTTAGCCGGCCGAAAGGTGAGTCTCGACTCTTATATTTATAATTATGAAGACTACGTCACTGGTTCTTCATCCAAGAGAGATTTGGAAACGATGTTCCAACTGATGTATCTCTAGTTCACGGCAATCAACCGCGACGACAATAGTTTCAACAGGAGCATCAATTATTTGAAAAACGAGTACCAGAACGGAGGACCCCACAGTGTAACCGAATACATGGATACCATCAATTTTATAGCGTGTGGGAACCATTGGCTTGCCAAACCCTTGTCCAGTGAGGTTTTTCAACATGTTGACTATGACCGTATCCTTGAGATTGTCAGGGAGCGCACCGCCAATGCCGGCAATTACACATTCATTTTTACGGGTTCGTTTGACGAAGAAACGATTCGTCCACTCATTGAGCAATACATCGCTCCGTTGCCATCGGGTAAAGGGCCAGTGGCACAATGGGGACAGCAAGACATGCACCCGAGCGGCACTATATCGCAGCATTTCACCCAAGAAATGGAGACACCCAAAGGATATGTCTATCTAGAAAGGCGTAATACCTCCATGGGCTATAATCTTGAACATCAGATACAAGCTAACATGTTGGGGCAGGTTTTGCTCAAAAAATACCGTGAAAGGATACGCGAAGACGCAGGTTCAGCCTATATGGTATTGGCCTATGGCTTGTGTTATCGTAATGGGGATGAAAAGTATACTGGTATCCAGATCTATATTCCTGTCATTCCCGAGTCCTGTGACCAGGCGCTCGAGATCATCAAAGAGGAAATGAACAATGCTTGCCAATCGATAGACGAGCAAACCATTGAGGGCATCAAAAAATCACTGATAGCGGAGCATGAGAATCAAATCAAGAATGATGACTACTGGATTGGCTGCATCCAACATTACAAAATGTATGGCATTGACGAACACACACATTACAATGAACTTGTCAATGCTCAGACCAGTGAAAAAATCGTCAATTTTGCCCGCCAACTGATTTCAGCCAACAACAGCGTTGAAGTTGTCATCACTCCAAAATGAAGATTATAAAGGATGATGGTGAAAGAAGTAGGCAGATACTTCTTTCACCATTAACTTTTCACCTGCGGGCATGCCTGCATTACATGAAGGGGTTGAAGCGTTTCTCGTCGGCGACGGTGGTTGTGGGGCCGTGGCCCGAGGCGATGACGGTCTCGTCGGGGAGCGGGAAGATTTTCTCGCGGATGCTGTTGAGCAACTGCGCCATGTCGCCACCCCACAGGTCAGTGCGTCCCACACTGCCGTTGAAGATGGTGTCACCACTGATGAGCAGCGCGCTTTCGGGCAGATAAAATGCCAGCCCACCAGGGCTATGGCCTGGAACGTGGAGCACCTGAATGGTTTCCTCGCCCAACTGTAATATGTCACCGTCGGCCAAGTTCCGGTCAACAGTCAAGGGCTCCACCTCGACATTAATGCGGAAATGTTCCACCTGCTCGGGCAGTTCCTTTCCCAATGGGTTGTCTAAGGCGCTGCCGCACACGTCGGCACCAGTTTTGTCGGCAAGCCATCGAGCACTGGTGATGTGATCGACATGCAGATGGGTTAACAGGATGTACTTCACACTCAAGTTGTGCTCTTCAATGAACTTGGTCACCATTTCCCGTTCACTGTCACGCATCATGCCAGGGTCAACAACCACTGCTTCGTGCGAAGCCTCGTCCCATAGGATATACATATTTTCGCCAAACGGATTGACGGTCATCATTGTCGCATTCATGCAGTTTAAAGTTTACAGTTTAGAGTTTAAAGAGGGAGATAGAGGATTTTCTTGGTTTTGAAGAAATCTTCCTTGAAATAGCTGGATAGCTCGTCGATGAGGACTTGTTTTTTGTATTTCTGCACCTCGCCAGTCAGGTCGCCCCCTTTGAGGCAAAGCAAGCCGTTGGGAATAGCATTACGGTCCTCACTATCCATAAAGCGTTTCACTAGCGGCACCATGTCGCCCAAGTCCATCACGGCGCGGCTCACCACGAAGTCAAACTTGCCTTTTACCTCCTTGATGTCACCATGCTGAAAAGTCACATTGGTCAACCCGATGCGCTCGGCAATGTCCTGAGCCACTTTCAGCTTCTTGCCGATGCGGTCCACCAGATGGAAGGTCACTTCGGGGTAATAAATAGCCAGTGGAATGCCGGGCAGTCCCCCACCCGTCCCGAAATCCAAAACACGGGTACCTGGCATGAATTTGACGAACTTAACCAGTCCCAATGAGTGCAGGATGTGGTTAACCTCAAGGTTATCGATGTCCTTGCGGGAGATGACGTTGATTTTGGCGTTCCACTCGGGATACAGGGTTTCCAGAGCAGCCATCTGGTTGCGCTGGGTCTCTGTCAGTTCTGGAAAATATTTCAGGATATGTTCCATTTAGTTTCTAGTTTCTAGTCCCTAGTTTCTAGTTTTTGGCATTATAGCTTTTGAATGATGCTCTCGTCACACAGGTAATCCTTTAAGTCGCTATAGGGAATCGTGATTTTGGGCTCACCCACAGCCTCGACGGCCAGTTCGTTGGGCAGATAGCTCCAGGTCACCCCCTTGTCGTCGAAGTAGAAATTGCGGGTCACTGAGATATTCTCCACATTGAAGTAGCCAAGGTCATTCAACTGCTCGTTGCCCGTGGCATTGTTCTGCTTGAGTAACTGTTGTTTAAGCAACTGGCATACATCGGTAATAGCATCGTCACGGAACAAACGGTTCAGGTCGATATAGGTCTGGGTCTCGGCATCAAAGCTATAGTAGCGGTGAGTCACCGAGGTTACCTTGTCATTCTTCTTCACCACATCAACACGTTCAAAAGTCACCACGCCATTCTTATTATAGACGGGTGTGATGCGCGTACTGGTCGCATATTTTAGCGTGGTTTGGTCCGCATTCGGAGCTTCGGCTGCTTCATCGGCACTCACGGGCTCTGCCATGAAATCATATTGGTGCATGCTGTTGGTGACCACCTGGCGCATAGCCTCCTGCAAGGACAACGAATCACCGGACTCCAACACGTATGTCGCAAACAGACGTTTCAAGCTATCCACAGCAACACCCTCACCCGCACTGACAGGATATTCTATTGTGGCATCGGCAACGATGGTACAGCGTTCGCCATTAGACATTGTGAACGCCGAAGAGTCATTCAGCTTTAAAGATTTCACGGTCACAGCAGGTTTGCCATCACCATTGGTGTTAGATGAATTCTTGCCGCACGAAATCAATAACATCGTGAATGACAACATTATAAATAGTGTAAAAGCCTTGGTTTTCATCGTCTTTTCGCTTAATGTGTCTGGATTAATTTTGCTAAGGTAGTACAAATTTGGCGAAAACCAACTTGATAAATGGATTTTTTTGACGAACTTTGCAAAAAAGTTGCCAGTTGTAAGTCGTCTGAAGCATCTTCTGCCAACTAAAAACAACAAACAATAATTATGAAGATAGGAGAATATAATAACCTGCGCATCAACCGCATGGTGGATTTTGGCGCTTACCTCATTGACGAGGATACCCACGAGGTGTTATTGCCTAAGCGTTATCTCACGCCCGAGATGAAAGTAGGTGATAACATCAAGGTCTTTGTCTATAACGACAGCGAGAACCGTCCTGTTGCGACTACCGAAACCCCTCATGCCGTGGTCGGTGATTTTGCCCTGATGCGCGTCAAGGCCGTGAACAAGGTGGGCGCTTTCCTGGATTGGGGACTGGCAGCCAAGGACCTGTTGGTGCCTTTCAGCGAGCAACGGGTTGATATGCAGGCTGGTCGCAGCTATATCGTGCGTGTTTATCTAGACCCTGCCAGTCAACGTATCGTTGCCAGCGCCAAGATTGCCAAGTTCCTTAACCAGAGCGAGCCTGAATACTACCACCGTGAGAAGGTGGAAGTACTCGTGGTGCAGCGTAGCGACCTGGGATACCGTGTCATTATCAACAATACCCATTGGGGACAGATTTATCAGAACGAGACCTATCAGGAAGTCAATATCGGTGACCGTTTCACGGCTTTCGTCAAGCAGGTTCGTCCCGACGGCAAAATTGATGTCACCCTTGCCAAAATCGAGAAAATGCGTGTCGATGACCTCGCTGACCGCATCCTCGACTACCTTAGCGCCCACAATGGCGAGATGGCGCTCACCGACAAGAGCGATCCCGAGGATATCAACCAAACCTTTAATTGCAGCAAGAAAGACTTCAAGAAAGCCCTCGGCCTTCTCTACAAGCAACAGAAAGTCACCCTCGGCGCCATCGTCAAACAAGTATAACCCGTCTTTTATTTCATATCAAACCGCCCTCTGCTCTTGAAGATAAAAAGCAGAGGGCGGTTTATAATCGTATTTAGGCTATTGCAATATATCCTGTGTTTTACAGGGCTAGACGCAACCCAACAACGTTAACTGTTTCGTTCTGAAAATCGTAACTCCGATAAAACACACGACAGCCTCTTTCAAGGGCACGCCAGCTACCACCACGTTCCACTTGAAGGTAACCATTAGGAAGAGGTTCTACTATTGTGTCCGTCGGTTCCTCGCCACCATAATTGCCATACCTGTCCTGACACCATTCAAAAACATTACCTGACATGTCATAGAGACCCAACTCGTTAGGTAACTTAGTTGCAACTGACTGTGTTCCATAGCCTGCTGTGCCGCTTTGATACGAGGGAATGTTGTCCCAATACCATGCGACGTCATCGATGTTGTTGCTGCCGGCATATTTATAGCCTCGGCTCAGGTTTCCACCACGGGCGGCAAACTCCCACTCTGCCTCGGTGGGCAGGCGGAAAGACTTGCCGGTCAGTTGATTCAGATTGGAGATGAAAGTCTGGCAGTCATACCATGATACGCATTCCACGGGGCGTTGAGGATTATCCGCAAAGTCGCTCGGGTTGTTTCCCATCACTGCCTGCCACAGGGCTTGCGTCACTTCGGTTTGCCCAATGCTGAAACTTGACACTGTTACCTCATGAGCTGGATATTCCAATACGTCGGCATCGTCGCCTTGCTCAGCAGTAGCACCCATGGTAAAGGTGCCACCCTCAACTGTCACCATCGTGAATGATATTCCATTGACAGTAAATATCTCTTTTTGCGGTTCGCTGGGATTAACAGGTTCATCGTCCCATGTTCCACTCACCAGATAATCTATTAAACTAGATACATCTGCTACACTCACGTTACCATCATGATTTACATCACCACGTTGGTACTCGACATCGGCAGTGAACGATAACAGGCACACTGCTGTCAAACACAATAAAAATGATAAAAAGATTCTTTGTTTCATAATAAATACTATAATGGTTAAGATTATACTTTATCTAGTTGCAAATATACGATAATACTTTCGATGATGAAAACGATGTATTGTTATTTTCAGTTTGTGAAGCTGAATTCAAAAGCATCACGCACAGTGCCATGATGGGTGTGCGTAGCGCCGATGCGCGACAATCTCACTTGACGACTCGTGAAATTGATGACAACCTTATTGATGCGGTAATCCGGGTCATTCTCATCTGCTTTCAGATATCCTGTTTTTTCATATCGGCTTGCATCTTCATATTCTATCAGCAGATCGTCGTCCTTACTTGACTGCACAGTCCAGTCGGCTGCGGCAATATGCATCATCATCTGTTTATCAAAGCCTGTTGCAACACCATAATTGTCCACCAATGGCAACTCGTGTACAAAATCGCAATGACGGTGACCACCAATGTAGAACAGGAAATGGCAGGGTGTATTTCCATAGAAATCGGCATTGACCGTAATCGTTGTTTTAGCTTTGTTCAAATTAATGTGTTGCCAGCATTCTGTTTGACTGTTCAAATAGTTACGCATAATATTCGGCAACAGATTACGGCAATCTTCTGAGCCACGGTAATTGAATTTGGATAAATCTGAACTGCACCAGAGGTTATCGTCTGCCATAGCGAGCGCTTCTACAGTATTTATACCATCTGTTGTATCATTGTATGCCGGTTCATGCAAGGCAATAATCAGATAATCACGGGCAGACAACTCTTTCAAGCGCGCAATCAACCAGTCAATCTGCGCCTGAGAGTATATGGGCTGATAGTTCCATTTCCCTGTCGGTTTACCGACATTGGTTGTTTCATACTGGTCTAGCGCAATGATTCTTAACTTGCTGGTTGATGAAAGAATATAGTCTTTGTGCCAATAAGATGCAACGCCACTATTATCGCCCCAATTCACGTTACTGTTGGCCATCCAGCCTTTAATTGCAGCGGTAGCACCAGATTGCGTTTTCCCGACTGTCTGATTGTCATAAACATCATGGTTGCCAGCCAGCATGAGGAAACGGTTTCCATACTTCGATTTAAGCTCATTAAAAACTGTTGCTGTCGCGGTTGTAGTGATTGCGGTCCGGCCTTCGATGGCATGCCTTGTCCAGTCCCCGGTAAACAACATAGCATCTATGCTGTTATCTTCAAGTTCCCTTATAGCTTGATTGAGTCCTGCCGCATATCCATGGGAATCGCTCAGATGAAGCAATGTGAACGACACAGTCACAGGCTCTAGAGGCTGGACGTAATCTTCAAGGAGCACAATGTCTATTAAATCAGTTAAGTCTCGAGTGTCAATTATGCCATCACTGTAGATGTCGGCCGGTTCCATGAATTCTGCAGTTGAGTCTTGAAGCAATAGATAATCAACTAGAAATGCTATATCAGCCATGCTTACTTTTCCATCACCATTCACGTCACCCTTGATTGCGTGCGCTCCAGCATCTAGGGGTAAAATGGCCAGAACCATTAAAAAGCAGTATGCCAGCAATTTCGTCATATTCTAGAAAAAATAGTGATGAGCACCTTTACAACACATGGTTCATGGCGCCGGTATTGTTGCAAAAATACAAAAAAAAGATAAATGTCCTGCTTATTGTCAGAAAAACTGCGTAAATTTGCAAAAACAACATAATCAATACAATCATCAAAATGAAACGATTAATAATCACAATGGGAATGGTCTTGCTGCTCAATACGGGCATCGTTAAGGCCGATAACAGTTTGGCTCCAGAACCTTGTTATCCTGTTCCGACATCGCAGCAGGTGGCATGGCAACAGTTAGAGACGTATGCGTTTATCCACTTCGGACCTAATACTTTTACTGATAAGGAATGGGGATACGGTGACACACCTGCCGAAGCATTCAACCCTACCCGACTCGATTGTGAACAGTGGGTGCAGACCCTTTCCAAGGCGGGAATGAAAGGAGTGATTCTCACCTGCAAGCACCACGACGGTTTCTGCCTGTGGCCCTCACGATATACCGACTATAGTGTGGCCAGCTCTCCTTTTAAGCGTGATGTAGTGCGTGAATTGTCTGATGCCTGCAAGAAGTACGGAATTCGCTTCGGTGTGTATCTATCGCCATGGGACAGACACCAGGCCAGCTACGGCACTGCAGAGTATGTGACCTATTACTATAATCAGCTGGAGGAACTGATGACGCAGTATGGCGATATCTTTGAAGTGTGGTTTGACGGCGCAAACGGTGGTGACGGATGGTATGGCGGAGCCAGTGAGAAACGTGAGATTGACCGCAGTACCTATTACAACTACCCAAAGGCTTGGGGCATTGTCAACCGCCTGCAGCCTGGTGCCGTCATCTTCTCGGATGGAGGTCCCGGATGCCGTTGGGTGGGCAACGAAAAAGGGTTTGCCAACCCTACGAATTGGGCTTTTTTGCGCATCAATGAGGTGTATCCCGGCTATCCGCAATACGAGGAACTGCAATCTGGTCATGCCGATGGTGACGCGTGGTGTGCCAGCGAATGCGACACTTCAATTCGCCCAGGATGGTTCTACCACGAGAATGAAGACGACAAGGTGAAAAGTGTTGACCAGCTGATGGACCTGTACTATCGCAGCGTGGGCCACAATAGCACATTCCTACTGAACTTCCCAGTTGACCGCGAGGGTCTTATCCACCCTATCGACTCGGCTACTGCCATTCAATGGCATGAACGGATTACCCGTGAATTAGGCACTAACCTGTTGGCTGGCGCCAAATTTACTGCCAGCGATACACGCAATAAATCTTTTAATGCCAGCAAGATTGGTGATAGCAATTGGGAAACTTACTGGGCACCCAAGGACGGTGTCCTTACTGCCGACATTGTAATCAAGACCAAAAAGGACGTAACCCTCAATCGGATTATGCTACAAGAGTATATCCCCCTGGGCCAGCGCGTTAAGGCGTTTGTCATCGAATATAAGACTTGCTGTGGCAAATGGGTACCTGTTCTCGTCGATGAGGAAACGACAACCATCGGTTACAAGCGTATCGTGCGTTTCCACGAGAAAACGGCCAAAGAGTGGCGCATCCGCATTCTCGACAGCCGTGCCTGCCCCTGTATCAACAACATCGAGGGCTATTATGCTAATTAGGAATTAGGAGTTAGGAGTGAGTTCTTTTGAGAATCAATAAGAGGTTATATGGGACAAGCAAGTGAAATGGCAATAAGGATTGCCGATGAAGTCAAGAAAAGGAGTGAGCGTGACCACTACCGACTGGTTCTCAATGAGGACCGCGTGCCCGAGGCGCTTGGAAGCAAAATCGGTGGCAAACCCTATTGGCCTGTCGATAAAGATTATCCTGTTGATGAACAAGGCAAACCCATGCTCATGCTCATGCAGATTAATTGTGCCCAAGCGGGGCTGCATGCGCCCCTACCCGAGCAAGGGATGCTCCAGTGGTTCATCAGCCTTAACCCTGAACTGATGTATGGCTGCCGCGGCAACTATGTTGATGATGGCAAGGGATTCAAGATTGTTTATCATGAGACTATCGGTGAAAATGCCGCTCCCGCCAATGTGCCCACGCATGACAATGTCGATGACATGCTCACACCCGTCAAGCGCGAAGTGGCCATCGACGTGATGCGTGAAATTACAACCATGAGCGTGAGTGACGGCCATTTCAACAGCATGTTCTTTGACATTGTCAAGGAAATTACCGGCGTGAAGCATGACGACAAGATGTGGTATGAATACCTTGACAATGACGATTGCTTGTTTTTTGAGAAGAGTTTGGGGATGAAACGCCCTTGCCACCAGATGCTGGGCTATCCTGTCTATAGCCAAGAAGAAGCGCGCCGTGACATTATACGTCACGACACGCTCTTGTTCCAATTGGATTCTCAGTTCTCCCTCGCCAATAACCAAGCACTAGTCATGTGGGGCGACATGGGCAGCGGTTTTGTCTTCATCAACAGCGATGACCTTGCCGCGCGTGATTTTTCCCTCACTTACTACTGCTGGGACTGCGGGTAATAACAATCATCATCACTCATCAGACAGCAGCTTGTCGATAAGCGCTGTCAAATCATCGATGTTGACGAGACCATCTTCATTGACATCGGCAGCATCGTTTCCATTGTCGCCACCCAAGAGGTGGTCAACAAGGGCAGTCAAGTCGTCGATATTGACCTCACCGTCACCATTGATGTCACCAGTAAGGTGGCTGCGGTTAGGATAGAGCCCGACGTACATTGCCTGCCAATCGTCGTAGGTGTACTGCAGCACATTGAGCAGTGCAATATCAAAATAGCCGTTTTCTATTCCATACCAGCCCCAATTCACATGAACCAGGCCATTCTCGTCATATCCGTCGATGATGAAATTGTGGCCCGCAAGGATGCCTGCTTCAAGGTTAATATCCTTGGCTGAATACAGAATCGGGTTACCTGATGACAAGATGCTGTAGACCATTTCCATCCATGTGGGCTCATCATAGCGTGAACGCGGAATGTAGTGGGCTGTATCATTGTAGTTGAAGTGCTTGATGAATGCGTTAAGTATACGCTCATCGTTTGTGCCACCACCCAAACTATTCCAGGTTGTCTGAGCCGCAACACCACAATGATAGCACAATTGGGCAACAGCCATGCCCTGTTGCTCTGTGTATTCGCCCTCATAATTGTCAATCATGTTGTCCCAATCATAGGTGGCAGATTCAAAATCCACATGCAGCGTGACATTGCCCTGGTCGTACTTCACCACGACCGATTCTTCGCCAATGCCATGCTTGGGAAACTTGTAGTAATTCATATACTGGGCCATTGCCAGTGGACCACATCCCACAGAGAAATGCCCGGATTCGGGCGTGTAAGTCCCATACAAGCTTTGGTCAGAAACATAGCTGTCGAACGGGCACATGAACTTAAACGGCTCACGTTGTCCCCACGCGGAAGTCAAGAGTGGCTGCACCGAGGTCGGAAAACGATTGGGGTCAGGCTTGGTGGTCTCGCGCAAAGGGACTGACTGAATCATCACCTTTCTTGTGGCATTCAGCCACCAGTTAAAGCCAGGATTGTTGTGCGAGAGATCCAAGTTGCCAGAATGGGAATAAGCCAAAACAGTAGGCGTTTCCCCGTTGTTGGAGATAACAGCAAATCCTCCACCCGCCTGACGATAGACAGCCATGCCAGGATAATAAGCCACCTGTTCAATGGGTCGGCTGGATTTGAGCACACGCTTTGCCGTTGCCAGCATCTGTACATCGGTACTGTTAACGGCCCAAAGCGACATCGATAACGATGCAACAATGAACAAAAATAAAAAACTTTAATCGTGTCATGATGATAGTAAAAATGTTGAATTTGGTTAATATAAAGACAAGGTGCACCCTATCATCGCTTAGATAGGGCACACCACATGTCAACGTATTTTGCCTAACTTAATATCGTCTGATTAACCGCAGCGAGAGGTGCCGCAGTTGGTGCAGATAAGACAACCCTCCTGATAAACCAGGGTGTCTTGGCCACAATTGGGACAGCGCTCAGCAGCAGCCTCACCATTGTGGATGTAACGCTTGAGGGCACGCTCGACACCCATCTTCCACGTGTTGATAGACTGGCTGTCAAGTTCCAGACTGCTCACAAGCTTGAGTACCTGGGGAATGGGCATACCGTAGCGCAGTACACCGCTGATGAGTTTGGCATAATTCCAGAACTCAGGGTTGAACTTCTCGCTCAGGCCCTCGATAGTGGTCTTGAAACCGCGCTTGTTGATGAACTGGAAGTCATAGCGTTTCACGCCATCCTCGCCAACGGCCTTGATGATTTTACCTTTTGTGACCGACTTGGGACAGAAGATGCCCTCGTCGTCATCGGCAATACCGGTGAATATTTCATAAGGACGACCGTCAATCAAGCCGATAAAGGCAATCCACTTCTCCTTTTTGTTCTGGAAACGCACCACATCGGCCTCCAGTTCCACGGGGCGCTTGAGGATGTGTTCCTCTTGTGCGATATAGCGAGCTGCCTGTTCCTCGTTGGCAGCAGCCTCTTTCTCTTTTTCCTTTTTCTTGTCGTTGTCGCTCAATGCCACAAGAACGCCCGTGCGCGAACCGTCGCGATAGACAGTACAGCCCTTGCAGCCGCTGCGCCAAGCCTCGACATAGAGTTTATTGACCATTTCCTCGCTGATGTCATTGGGCAGGTTGATGGTCACGCTGATGCTGTGGTCCACCCACTTCTGTACCTCACCCTGCATCCTCACCTTGTTGACCCAGTCCACATCATTGGCTGTAGCCTTATAGTAAGGTGATTTCTCAACGATGGCATTCAATTCTTCTTGTGTGTAATCACGGCGCACGGGAATGTTGTTGGCGTTCATCCAGGTGACCAACTTATGGTGATAGACAATAAATTCCTCGAACGAATCGCCGTTCTCGTCTACCAGGTCAACATGGACATCCTTGTCGCTGGGGTTGACCTTGCGACGACGCTTATAGACAGGCATAAATACGGGTTCGATGCCCGAAGTCGTCTGCGTCAGCAAACTGGTCGTTCCAGTCGGTGCGATGGTCAAGCAAGCAATGTTGCGGCGGCCATACTTCACCATTTCATCATAGAGTTTCGGATCTGCTTCGCGGATACGGTTAATATAGGGATTGTTTTCCTCACGCTTGGCGTCATAAATCTCAAATGCGCCACGCTCCTTAGCCATCTGTACCGAGGAGCCATAGGCGGCCAATGCCAGGGCGCGATGAACGCTTACCGAGAAATCGGTGGCTTCGGGAGTGCCGTAGCGCAGTCCCATGGCGGCAATCATGTCGCCTTCGCCTGTGGTGCCCACGCCAGTGCGGCGACCCTTGAGCGTCTTGTTACGGATTTTGTTCCACAAGTTCATCTCAGTGGTTTTCACCTCACTGGTCTCGGGGTCGGATTTCACCTTGTCAAGAATCTTCTCGATTTTCTCCATCTCCAGGTCAATGATGTCATCCATCATGCGCTGGGCACAAGCCACATGCTCAGCAAAGAGGTCAAAGTCAAAATAAGCCTCAGGCGTGAAAGGATTCTTCACATAGCTGTAAAGGTTGATGGCAATGAGGCGACAACTGTCGTAGGGGCACAGCGGAATTTCGCCACAGGGGTTGGTCGAGATGGTCTTGAAGCCCAAGTCGGCATAGCAGTCGGGTACCGATTCACGGGTGATGGTGTCCCAGAAAAGAATGCCAGGCTCTGCGCTCTTCCATGCGTTGTGGACAATTTTAGCCCACAGGCGTGCAGCGTCAGTCTCCTGCTCATAAATAGGCTTGTCGCTCTCGACGGGATACTGCTGGTGATAAGGCTTGCCCTCGACTGCAGCCCGCATGAAGTCATCGTCGATACGTACCGACACGTTGGCACCGGTCACTTTGCCCTCTTCCATCTTGGCATCAATAAACGATTCGGCATCGGGGTGCTTGATGCTTACCGTGAGCATCAGGGCACCACGGCGGCCGTCCTGGGCCACCTCACGGGTACTGTTGCTGTAACGCACCATGAAGGGCACAAGGCCCGTAGAGGTCAAAGCGCTGTTCTTTACAGGAGAGCCCTTGGGACGGATGTGCGACAGGTCATGACCCACGCCACCACGGCGTTTCATCAGCTGCACCTGTTCCTCGTCAATCTTGAGGATACCACCGTAACTGTCGGGTTCACCGTCAAGTCCCACAACGAAGCAGTTGCTCAGCGAGCCCACCTGGAAGTTGTTGCCGATACCAGCCATGGGGCTACCCTGCGGCACGATATAACGGAAGTGGCTCATCAGTTCAAACAAGCGGTCCTCGCTCATCGGGTTGGGATACTTATTTTCAATGCGGGCAATTTCACGCGCGATGCGGCGATGCATGTCATCGGGGGTTAGTTCATATAGATGCCCAAAAGAGTCTTTCAAGGCATACTTCGTTGCCCATACCCTGGCGGCAAGTTCATCGCCGTCAAAGTACTTCAACGAGGCTTCATATGCCTGTTGATAAGTGTAAGTGTTTGGTTCCATTGCTATCTTGTTGTAATTAAGTAATTTCCTAAGTAATAATCTTAAGGTTATTTATCGGGTTATCGCTACAATGGCGAAAAACCACGCAAAGGTAATATGATATTTTTGAATAACAAAATTTCCGGCTGATTTTCTAAAGTTTTTATTAAATTTTCATAATCTTCTGTTTTTCAATGGTTTGAAAATTTGACAACATAAAAAAGTTTTCCAAAACTCAAATCGGCGCTCAACGGAAGTGACTATAAACAAACAACTTGACACAAAAGACGGGCGCCCATCACCAGGATGAGCGCCCGCATAAAATCTTACGGAAAACAGTAAATTACTCGAGCGTGCCTTCCTGGGCAGCCTTTACCATTTCCTCGTTAGCCGTGATGTAGATTTCAACACGACGGTTCTGAGCGCGACCAGCCTCAGTGTCATTGCTGGCAACGGGATAGTCGTATGCCAAACCACGGCTTGAAAGGCGTGATTTGGGAACGCCAGCATTGGTCAGATAGTTCATCACCTCAGTAGCGCGAGCGTTGGATACCTTCTCGTTGGCTGCACGTGTACCCACGTTGTCGGTGTGACCATAAATCTGCACATCAGTCTGGGGGTTGTTGAGCAGCGAGGTGGCAAACTTGTTGAGGGATGCTTTGGCGTCATTGCCCAGCTTGGAGCTGTTGAAGCCGAACAGGATACCGTTGTCAAAGGTCACCTTGATGCCCTCAAAACCGTTCACGTCGGTTACGGTGTCAACCTGTGCACCAGCGATTTGAGCCAATTCACGAGCCTGCTTGTCCATCTTCTTGCCAATGAGCGTACCGGCAACACCGCCAGCTACAGCACCAATAGCACCACCGATGGCAGCACCCTTGCCCTTGCCAATGAGAGCGCCGATACCTGCGCCGAGGGCGCCACCGCCACCAGCACCAATCAGACCACCCTTAGTGGCATTGTTCATTGAATCACAACCCGTGATGCCAAACATCAACATTGCACTCAGTAATAAACACAAAGTCTTTTTCATCTTTTTAAAGTATATTAAATGAATAATGTGAATAATTCTCTCTTTACAACCCGCAAATATAGCATTTTTTTTTTAAACACATCATTATTACATAAAAAAGATAACCATATCCTTACCTAAACAAGGCAAATATCGTGGTCTTTAGATGTTTAAATAAGCAAAAAACGGTCTGTGACAGGCACAAACCGTTTTAATGCTTTTGAATATCTATACTATTGGTAGTCTAGCGTTTGTTGGTGATGGGGCGGATGTTGCGCTCCTTGATGTCACCGGAGCGGTAGGCGTCGAGAAGTTCCTTGAGGTCTTCAATCTGGGACTTGAGTTCAGTACCGATGTCGGTATCGTTTACAAGAATGCGTTGATGGGTGTGCTCGACGATGTTGCGCGTGGACTTGATGTCCTGGCCGAGGCGTACGGCTTCGTCAATCGATGAGAACGGTTCATGCTGAACCAGCTCAAATCCTTGAGAGTGGTATACCAACGTATAACCGGCAATACCTGTCTCGGGCTGATAGGCCTTGGAGAAGCCGCCGTCAATCACCATGAGTTTACCACCAGCCTTGATGGGATTCTCGCCCTTGATGGTCTTGACGGGCACATGGCCGTTGATAATGTGACGATGCTCACCTTCAACACCGAACTCGTCAAGAATCATATCGACAACCTGGGGATTATCACGCATTGCGTAATAGGCACCCTTGATTTCCTTGTGGGTTTCCTTGTCGGCAATGAAATAGCGCTCAAAAGTAGCCATCTTGCTCTTGTCGAATGCAGGAGAATCAGGGCCACACCACAGATACCAAACATAGTCAAGCGCAAAGGCACGTTCTTCGGGGTCCTCACAGCCGAAGTACGCCGAGCGAATGAGGTTGCCAGCCCGTTTCAACAGTGCCTTGCCGTGGAACTTCTCGCCACGAATATCAACATCCTTCAAAGTGCCATCCTCGTTCAGGGGTATGGAGGCATGATAGAGCAGGTTACCGTTGGTAATCGTGTACAAGCATCCGTTGCTGAAAAGGCACTTCATGTGCTTGCGCAACTTGTCGCTCTCGGTGAATGACTGGTGGAGCTTCGTTACGATAGACTCTTCTTCGGGAGTGAGTTTGAAAGGATGTTTGGGATCCACCGTCGGGAAATTGGTGTCGAGCAGCTCGTATTCCTTGCCCTTGATTTTGATGACACCCTTCTTCAGGTCCATCTTGTCGAGCAACAGGCGGTCCTTCATGTTAAAATCGGGACGGCGTTTGATGGCAGCGGCTTCTAGTTTGAACTGGATAATGCTGATGGCCTTGTGCATCTGAGCCACGAGTTGTGCCGTGCGGGCACGCTCGGGGTCTTTTGCACTGCCATCCTTGGGCAGGAAGCGCTCGCAGGGGTCGTTGGCATAGGTGTCCATGGCAAAGGTAGCCAGCGGCAGCAGGTTGATGCCGTATCCGTCCTCGAGGACACCGTGGTTGCCATAGCGCAGGGCGATACGCAGCACGTTGGCAATGCTGCAATCATTTCCCGCAGCGGCACCCATCCACAGGATGTCGTGGTTGCCCCACTGGATATCAAAATTGTGGTAGTTGCACAGGATATCCATGATTTTATCAGGACTAGGACCACGGTCATAGACGTCGCCCAAGAGGTGCAACATATCAATGGTCAACTGCTGAATCAGGTTACACATGGCGATAATGAATTCATCTACACGATGGGTCGAAATGATGGTCTTGATAATCACATCGACATAAGCCTGCTTGTTTGGGTCACTACTATGCTCGTGCAAAAGCTCCTGGATGATATAAGAGAAATCCTGGGGCAATGCCTTGTGAACCTTGGAACGGCTATATTTTGACGAAACGTGGCGGCATACTCTCACCAATCGGTTGATGGTGATAAAGTACCAGTCGTCCAAATCTTCCTTTTCTTTAATCTCATCCTTTACCAGCTCCAACTTCTCGGCTGGATAATAGATGAGAGTACACAGGTCCTTCTGCTCACGGGCGCTAAGAGAGTCATTGAAGATTGTGCTCACCTTACGCTTAATCCTACCGCTGGCATTGCGCAGCACATGCTGGAAAGCCAGGTACTCACCGTGCAGGTCGGCCAAGAAGTGTTCAGTTCCTTTGGGGAGGTTGAGGATAGCCTCGAGATTGATAATCTCGGTGCTAGCGGTTGCTACATTCGGGAAACTGCGCGACAGCAGTTTCAGAAAATAAAGGTCGCGTTTTCTTTCTTCGGGTTTCATAGATATTGCTATAGCTTTAAGTTTAAGGTATATAAGATTATAACGATGATTGTTAACAAATATTATCTAAGAATTGATATTCTTACTTTTTTGCCCTTGACCTTAGCTGCTTGGAGTCGTTTTAAGGCATCAGTGGCCAGTTGGCGCGGCACGGCAGCAAGCGCGTAATGGTCACGCACATCGATACGCCCGATGTTGGCGGCGTCAATGTCACTGTTGTTGGCAATAAAGCCCAGGATGTCTCCCCGAGACAATTTCTCCTTCTTGCCGGCTTGGAAATAGAGCGTAACCATCAATGGCATCGGCAATCTGTCGGCAGGATGCAGTGAGAAGCTGTCATCGGCAACGACCCATTCGGGCAAAAGTTCGTCAGGGGCGGTGATGATATAGGCCTGTCCGGTGGCATCCACACGCGCCGTGCGGCCATTGCGATGAATATAGGCCTGCTCACTCACCGGCAGATGATAATGAACAATGTGCTCTACTGTGTCAATGTCTAGGCCTCGGGCCGCCAAATCGGTGGAAATGAGTACATTCACGCTGCCGTTGTTGAGCATGGAAACGGCACACTCACGTTCCTGCTGGTCCATGGCTCCATGATAAAGTCCCGCTGATATACCGCACTTTCCCAATGCCTGGTGAATGCGTTCCACACTCTCACGGTAGTTGGCAAACACAATGGTTTTCTCACCACCCAGGCTGAGCAACAACTGACGCAAAGTATCGAGTTTATCTTTATCTGGGGATGCTACCTGCCACACCTTGATGCGTTCAGCAGGCTGGTCGGTCTTGTCCAGCACGTCGAGGATAAAAGGATTGTGCAACCGCACATACTCAGGTACAACATCTAGCACTGTTGCCGAGGCAAGAATGCGGCGATTGAGGCGCGGCATCAGTTTGAGCAGCTGGCGCATCTCGTCCTCAAAGCCCAATTCCAATGACTTGTCCATCTCGTCGAGCACCAATAGACGCGTACCTCTCAGGTCGATGTGTCCACGCTTGTGATGGTCTAACAGGCGTCCCGGGGTAGCGACAATAATGTCTGGCGTGACTGCCAGCGATGCCTTCTCATCGGCAACAGCATGACCGCCATAACAGGGAGTCACCTTGTATCCCTCGGACAGGATGCGGAGAATCTCGGCCGTCTGCATCACCAGTTCACGCGATGGCGACAACACAACGGCCTGCAACTGGTGCATGGGTGGTTTGATGGCTTGCAGCACACACATAGCGAATGCCAACGTCTTGCCAGTTCCAGTCGGAGAGTACAAAACAAGGTCTCCCCTGCCCGATTTCCACACATCTAGCGCCCGGCACTGCATCTCGTTAAGCGCCTCGATGCCCATGCGGTCCTTGACCGTTTGCAGGATTTCCTTTTCCCTCATAGCGGTAAATGATATCAATTAATCCACAAAAATAGTTAATAAAACCCATTCATCAGTGTTAAAATCGATTTTTTATTACTTTTGCAGCAAATCAGAAACATAATATGGCGAAATTCTTTATTGTAGCATTAACCGTGATGCTTATCATGCAGGGATATGTGTCATGGCACGTGTGGCGGGTGCTGCCGTTTTCCACTCCTGTCAGAGTAATCATTATCATTCTCATGCTGCTGGCATTGGCCTGTATGGTGATGCAGTTCAAGAGCGACGGTCTCCCCTTGCATTTGGCTACAGCCATGTATGAAATCGGCAACTCTTGGCTCGTGATCATGTTCTACCTGCTGATGGCTTTTCTTCTGCTCGACATCGGGCGGATTGTCCATCTTGTTCCCTCGGCCTGGCTCCGCGATAACGGTGTGGCATCAATGGTGATTACAGGTGTGATGCTGGTGACTTTCATCGGCGGCAATATCCATTATCACCACAAACAGCGCCAAGAAATCAATCTTACAACTGACAAATATCTGGAAAAACCCTTAAAGATTGTCATGCTCAGCGACCTGCACGCTGGCTTCCACAACCGTCGCGCTGAGGTCGGACGTTGGGTTGACATGATTAATAACGAACATCCTGATATGATTCTCATTGCCGGTGACTTGATTGACGGCAATGTGCGCCCAATAAATGAATATGGAACTTCAGATGAGTTCAAACGCTTGAATGCCCCGACTATCGCCTGCCTGGGTAATCATGAGTACATCACCGGCATCGACAAGGCCATCGGATTAATTGAACAAACCGGTATCAAACTGCTGCGAGACAGCACAATTACCATCGGTGGCGTGACCATAGTAGGGCGTGATGACCGCAGCAACCGCAACCGTAAGAGTGTAGAGCAACTCATGAAAAATGTGTCCCGCGGCAATTATGTCATCTTGCTCGACCATCAACCCTTTCATCTGGAAGAAGCCGAACAGAACGGTGTGGATCTGCAACTGAGCGGTCACACCCACCGCGGTCAGGTATGGCCGTTGAACTGGGTTACCAAGAAAATGTATGAATGTGACTACGGCCCTTGGAAACGCGGTAAAACCAATTATTACGTCAGCTCAGGCATCGGTATCTGGGGCGGTAAATTCCGCATCGGTACAAGTTCGGAATATGCAGTCATCACCATTACATCCAACCGTTAGACTCCTTGTTCTAATAAGGACAAGTCGGTGACAAAAAAATGGCAACACGCGATGACGCGCATTGCCATAAGTTGAATTTTAAACGTAATTTCCGGGTAGAATGTCTAGTTTAGAACCTTATGCCTAACGTGAGGGATACACGATTGTTGTTATCGGTCACATCCGCACTGACATTAGGTTCGTAACCGTACTCGTCATTGATGGGCGAGAAAGCGTTGTAAACACTCTTGCGAATCTTGTGCACATAGGCCAAGTCGGCGTAAAATGCGTTGTAGCGGTACCCCAAACCACCAGTGATGTGATGCACACAGTTGTCATACTGGTAGGTGGGATTAGAGCCCACTGTTGAGATGTTGTAATCATACTTGTCAACGCCTTTCTCGACTTGAGTTGACTGATAGCTGTAGCCGGCACGCAGACTCAGGTTGGGATTCAAGCGGTACTCCCCACCCACGCGGATGATGTGCGTTGGCTTGAAGTATTCCTTGACATTATAGGTCACGTCAGGATAGTAGTTCCTGCGGTCATTACCAACGCGCATCGTCTCGTTGGCTACACACTCGTAGTCCAGACTAATGATGCCACTATTGCCAATCACTCCAGCCACGCTACCCAAGAAGTGCCAAGGAGTCGCGATGGTGTAAGTGCTCGAATAATCATAACCTTCATTGCTGAGCTTCTCGCCACGATAGAGCAAATCGGCACCATGATAGGCATTTATTCTAGCCCTCAAAGAGTAGGTGTCACGCATATCATAGTAGGTGGGCGTGTGGAACGCTGCGCCAATGCGCAAAGCCTGAACAGGACGCCAGATGAGACCTAACTTGAAGTTCACACCAGTACCCTTGCTGTGCAGATAATTGCGCAGAGACCAGTTGGCCTGGGTGTTCACATTAGTAATATCACTCAGATAGAGGTCATCATCGTCGGCCATGATGTATGGATCGACCAAATCTTCCTCATAGTTCTGATAGCTCTCGAAATTCAGGTCAAGGATACCGAAATCGAGGCCCCAATACAGTTTGTTGGCAAAATTGCCGCCAAAAGCAATGTTGTACTCATCGACATGACCTTTCTCATTAACCTCGTAGTAGGCATCGCCTCTCGTACCGTCACCATAAAGACCCTGCATGAATCCATTGTTGGCGTTGATAATACCCACATAACCGCCATTATCTGTTTTCATATCGAAGGTGGTTACCGCAGCCCAAGGTGCATAGCCGTCAAAATATGGATTGAAGTCATCAGTCCAGAAAAGGTCAGCATCGGTGTAAGGACCACTCGGATTATTGTTCACAAACTGATCGGCAATAAAATTGCTCATCGAGGTGGGAATATCACCCACACCGCCCACATAATGACGGTTAAAGGACTTCAATCGGTTATAGGTGAAACCGAAGTTCAAATTGGGCACTAACTCGCTATCCAAGCGGATGGCACCAATGTAACCCACGTTGTTCACGTTAAACTTAGTCTCGTTAATCTTATCAATTCCCGACTTTGTACTATTGATATCAACACCCATCGAGATACCCAGGTCTGAGCTTCGATAGACACCGATACCACCAGGATTCTGGGTGAGTACCGAAAGATCGCCTCCGAGGGCTCCGAAGGCCCCCGCCATCGATTGGAAGCGCGAGGTACCCCGGAGTTCGGTTTGTGACATCTGCAAGACGTCAAAGGCATCCTGTGCGTTTATCATTAGAGGAAGTCCGCACAACAGTATGGCAAAAACTTTCTTCATTTCTGATTTAAATTTAGAGTTCAATAAAAGTTAATAAACAGTGTGTGAAATGTTTATTTGATCAGCGACGATGACCGCCACCGCCTGACGAACCGCCACGACTGCCACCACCAGAGCTGCGGCTGCCGCTGGAGCCACCACTGTATCCGCCACCGCTATAGCTGCCAGAACTACGGCTGCTGCTACCACCGCTGTAGCTGCCAGAACTACGGCTGCTACTACCACCGCTGTAACCACCGGAACTGCGACTGCTGCCACCGCTGTAGCTACCGGAGCCACTGCTGCGATAAGTGCTGCCTGAAGAGCGATTTCCTCCGTAAGAACTGCTGCTACGGGTGCTGTAGGTGCGGTCTCCAGCTGACGAACGATTAACTGATTGGCTGCTGCGGGTGGTTGGGCTGCTGTTGCGGGTAGTGATGTTACCGCCATTGCGATTGTTGGCATAACCTGTGCGGCGATTTCCTATATTGGATGGACGGTTGCCTTCTTTAGATGCAATATTGTTGCGGTTAGTGCCTGCTCCATAACTCACCCGCTCGCGACCATTACGGTTAGAAGCCAATCCAATACGACTGCCACTCAGGCTTTGGCTTCTTCCACCAATACCATAATTATGGTGGTAGCTGCTGGGATAATCATAGTATGCCCATGAATGGCCTGGGTACCAATTATTCCAATAGGGACGCCAGCCGTACCAGCCGTAGTATGGGCCACCCCATCCATAATAGGGCGAATACCATGAGTAGTAACCATAATCCCAATTGTAGAGAGAATACCAAGAACGATGGTAATACCAAGGCGTGTACCAGGGAGAATACCAACCGGTATACCAAGGATAGAAGGAGCTATATAACGGAGTATCCCACCCGTAATACGAGAAGCTGTCTGATCCAATAATCAGATTGACTGAGGGGGACTCGTCATAATAAAGCTCAATCAGATCATCATCATCACTCAGGATGACAATATCAGGATTGTAGAAGCGCTCGATGCGGCGAGTGTTAGCAAATGCCTCCTCGTAGATGGTATCACCATTGATATCCACCTCATAGTTGACATTACTTGGGTCATAGGCACCACGACGGTTGTATTCGTCCTCGTCACGCTCAACTTGGTAGTTGTCTTGTGCAACCACCTTATACTTCTCAGGGACCTCACCATAGATCACAGTGGTCTTGGCGGCCTTTTCGACCTTTTTGGTCGCATTCTTAGTGGACTTGGACGAATCGTAATAGATGTCATCGTAGTCCTGGGCCATTAGCGAACCAGCGGTTAACGCCATTACGCCCAACAATGCAAATACACGATACTTCTTCATAATAATTACGTTTTAAAATTCATTGTTAATATTAGTTCTTGTTTGTTGTTTAGACACTCAAATCTTAAAAAAGTTTAAGATGTTGTTTAAAAAAGCGTTGCAATTTATAATGTAAAATGATACATGACCCTCATTTTTTGGTGAAAAAATGCTAAATGCGTGATTTTTCACCCTATTAGGGCGCTTTTCGTATAGCAAAAACCGTGCCACTGCGTGAAAACGGATTGTAATTTATATATTTACAATAACAGGCAGAAATCTCTATTTTGAGAATTATCACTACCTTTGCAAACAGATATGGGACGAGAAAAAACATTCCGATTCAAGCAATTTACTGTCTTGAACGACCGCACGGCGATGAAAGTGGGCACCGATGGCGTTCTCTTGGGTGCATGGTGCCCGGTTGACGGTGTACATCATGTGCTCGATGTGGGCACGGGATGCGGCGTCATCGCCCTCATGGTTGCCCAGCGTAACAGTCAAGCCGTTATCGGTGCTATTGACATTGACCCTGATGCGATTGATGAAGCGACCATTAATTTCAAGCAATCGCCATGGAGCGAACGGCTGTCAGCCGTCATGGGCAACTTCAATGATATGGATACAAAGGAACATTTTGACCTGATAGTTTCCAATCCCCCATTTTTCAACAATGGCATATTGCCAACAGGTGACGCCCGCACCGTGGCACGACACACGCAGTCACTCACCTACCAACAACTCATTGAGGGAGCAACCGGGCTACTAACAGAACATGGCACACTGGCTTTCATCTCGCCTACTGACGCCGAGAATGAAATCATTGAAGCGGCGACATTCGCCTCATTACCAGTGAAGCGTATCACACGAGTCATTCCCGTTGATGGTGCGCCTTCCAAACGCACCCTGTGGCTGTTGTCACGGCACGATATGCCCTACCAAGAGGACAGTTTGACCATCGCCCATAGCGACGGCAGTTTCACCAGCGAGTATGTAGCGCTCACCGGTGCCTTCTACTTGAAAATGTAACCAAATGATTTTTAAACGTTATGTCATGCTATCGACATTTAAATGTCAAATGCAGGGCAAAACAAAAGTCCCGTGACTGTTGAATGTCAATCGGGACCTATATGTTCTGTGTCTAGTGATGCTTCGTCAGCAGTTCGACACAAGGTTGAAGTGTTTTATTATTAAGAAAAAGTCAGTTTTATTCGTTTGAAGCATTAATTCTTCATTGAATTCGATATATTGACTCTATATTTCTGAAAAAGTTTAATCGCAGCTTAATATTTAACATTTATTAAATATTCATGTTTTAAACTGAGAGTTCTATCCCCATTATCGGGGATATTTTGTCTATTAAAAACACAAGAAAATGGGATTGTTGTAACCGAAATGTGGTAGTATTTTTGCACCATGGAATAAAATACAGACACGACATGATTAAAAAACAAGAAGATAGCAATAAAAATATATCCACCAGGCTACTGGACGATGAACCTGTGGGCATGACCGTGCAAGTTGTGCGGGTTATGGGCGACGGCGCCTTTCGTCAGCGTCTGTTGGAAATGGGGTTTGTGCGTGGTGCCAAGGTGACCGTGCTTAAGAACGCCCCATTGCAGGATCCCGTGGAATATATGATTATGGGGTCTCACATCTCATTGCGCCACAGCGAAGCGGCTCAAGTCGAGGTGACCGATAAGGATGCAGAGTTCTGTGACATGGAAGACGCTTTTAACGGCATTGTCGAGACCGAGGTGGCAGGTGTTGACCCCATGGCCGATAACGTGCTGCGTGTCGTCCTTGTTGGCAATCCCAATTGTGGCAAGACATCGCTGTTCAATAATGTGACAGGTGCCAAAGAGAAAGTGGGCAACTATGGCGGAGTGACGGTTGACAGCAAGGAAGGCTGGTTCTCCATCGGCGGTCGTAAAGTTCAACTGGTTGACTTGCCCGGCACCTATTCGCTAACAGAGTATTCCCCTGAGGAGATGTATGTGCGGACTTACATCCGCGACAACCATCCCGACGCCATTCTCAACATCGTGGATGCAGGCAATCTTGAGCGCAACCTCTACCTGACCACCCAGATCATGGACATGAACATTCCCATGGTGGTTGCCCTGAACATGTGGGATGAGTTGGAAAAAAGCGGTGACAAACTCGACATCGAGATGATGAGCCGTCTGCTGGGTGCTAGAATGGTGCCGCTCACTGCCTATAACGGCCATGGGGTCAAGGATGTGCTACAGGCAACAATGGCAGCCATCGATGAGAGTGAACAGGAAACGATGCACCACAACGTGAACTACGGACCGCTTATCGAGGACAGCCTCAAGGAATTGGGCGAGATGTGCCCTGAGTTGGACCGCTATACCGTACTCAAAATCATTGAGAATGACCAACATGCCATCGAATTGCTCAATAACAAGGACGATGCCGAAACAGTGAAATCCAGAGCGACCGAACTGCGCCAACTCATCGAGCGAGATTTCAACAGCGACATTGTGAGCATCATAACTGACCTGAAATACGGTTTCGTGCGCGGTGCACTTGCCGAAGCGCTCACCCCCAATCCCAATCGCGCTACAGGTGAGACCAAACCCGGTTATTCAATGGACCGCCTGTTGACTAATCGATGGTTGGCATTACCCATCCTGCTGGTGCTGATGTGGCTGATGTTTGAAATGACCTTCACGCTGGGCGCCTATCCTCAAGACTGGATTGAAAGCGGTATCGGCTGGATTGGTGAGTGGATTGGCAAGGCAATGCCCGACGGCATCCTTAAAGACCTGGTTATCGACGGCATCATTGGCGGCGTTGGTGGCGTGCTGGTGTTCCTGCCGCAAATTCTGATACTGTTTTTCTGCATCTCACTGCTGGAAGACAGCGGTTACATGGCACGTGCAGCTTTCATCGTGGACCGCATCATGCACCGCGTGGGACTTCACGGCAAATCGTTTATCCCCTACCTCATCGGCTTCGGTTGCGGTGTGCCTGCCATCATGGCCACCCGCACCCTTGAGAACCGTCGAGACCGTCTTGTGACCATTTTGACCGTACCGTTCATGTCATGCTCGGCACGTTTGCCGGCCTACCTGCTGCTTGTAGCTGCTTTCTTCACTGCCAACCAGGGACTGATTCTCATGAGCATCTATCTGATAGGTATCCTGATAGCCGCGCTCACCGCCATCCTGTTGAGCAAAACCATACTCAAGCATGACAAGACCCAGTTCGTTATGGAACTGCCTCCCTATCGCAAACCAACGGCACGCAACGCTACCCTGCACATGTGGAGCAAGGGCAAACAGTACCTTCAGAAGATGGCAACCATTATCCTCGCCGCATCAATCATCGTGTGGGCTCTGGGCTATTTCCCCCGCCATGAGGGACAGACTCCGCAAGAACAGATTGAGAATTCTTATATGGGACAGATGGGCAAGGCCATCGAGCCGCTGGTTGAGCCGCTGGGCTTCAATTGGCAAATGGGCGTGAGCGTTCTCACGGGTGCCGCCGCCAAGGAGATTGTTGTTTCGACAATGGGTGTCCTTTACACCGGCGAGAGCGACGCCACCGAGGAATCGACGTCGTTGAAAGAGAAACTGCAATCGGCTACCAAGCCCAATGGAGAACACGTGTTTGACCCGATAGTGGCTTACTCGTTCATGCTGTTCATCCTCTTGTATTTCCCCTGCATTGCAGCGCTAGCCGCAATAAAACGTGAAGCGGGCTGGAAATGGGTAGCATTTGAAGTGGTTTATACTACTGGTGTGGCATGGCTCGTGTCATTCATCTTCTATCAGATAGCCAGAATGGTTTAAAGAAAAACGACTGAAATGACAGACTCATCTATCATACAGACGATTGTGGTGCTAGGCATTGTTGCCGTTGCGTTGGTCTATGTGCTGCGACGCGTCATCAAGACAACCCGCGGTCATGGCGACTGCGGGTGCGGATGCGGCAAGAACTGCAAGTGCAAAACCAAGCACTTTGACTAGTCCCTCCAATCAGTATCAATCTATCCGAAGAGGTAGCGGAAGGCGTCTTCTACACGGGCGACCTCCACGACCTTGATGGTCCAGGTGTCGCGTTTGACACCTTTCAGGTTGTTTTTCGGGATAATAATCGTTTCAAAACCGAGCTTCTGAGCTTCTGTCACTCGTTGTTCACAACGGGTGACCTGACGTATTTCGCCCGATAAACCTACTTCTCCGGCAAAGCACACATTATTATTAATAGCCATATCAACATTGGATGACAAAATGGCACTTATCACCGCGAGGTCAAGAGCAGGGTCATTAACCTTGATGCCTCCAACGATATTGAGGAAAACGTCTTTCTGTGCCAGTTTGAAGCCAAGTCTTTTTTCCAGCACAGCGAGTAACATGTTCATGCGGCGCTGGTCAAAACCGGTAACCGAGCGTTGGGCTGTTCCATATGCGGCAGTACTCACCAGTGCCTGCACCTCGATAAGGAACGGACGCATACCGTCTATAGTCACACCAATTGCAGTGCCTGACAGGTCACCATCACGGTCACTGAGCAGCAGTTCACTGGGATTAGTCACCTCTCGCAAACCATCCTCTTTCATCTCATAAATACCAATCTCGCTTGTGTTACCGAAACGGTTCTTGATGGGACGCAGGATGCGGTACAGATAGTTGCGGTCCCCTTCGAACTGTATGACTGCATCGACAATGTGTTCCAGCACCTTCGGGCCTGCAATGCTTCCTTCCTTGTTGATGTGACCAATTAAGATGACGGGGGTATAAGTCTCCTTCGCATAGCGCTGGAAAGCGGCAGCACATTCGCGCACCTGGGTTACACTGCCAGGGGCACTCTCCAACTGCTCGCTGGCAATGGTCTGGATGGAATCAACGATGATGAGGCCTGGCTGGAAAGAGCGGATGCTGTTGAAGATATTGTCAAGCGAGGTTTCGCACAGCAGGTAGCACTCACAATCCATGCGTCCGCCAGCGATGCGGTCGGCACGCATGCGCAACTGCTGCGGGCTCTCCTCACCCGAAACATACAGCACCCGGCGAGAACGTATGCGCAACACATTCTGCAAGACCAAGGTCGATTTTCCAATACCAGGTTCGCCACCCAGCAGCACGATGCTGCCGGGAACGAGACCACCACCCAGCACACGGTTAAGTTCATTGCTAGGCAGATTGATGCGAGGCTGGTCCTCGGCACGGATTTCCGAAATCTTGACAGGCTCTTGAGTCTTATGACCCGTATCGCCCACCGAGTTATAACGCATCGATGAAGACTTGGGCGCTTTCGGTTCCTCGATATAGGTATTCCACTCGCCGCATGCAGGACACTTGCCGAGCCACTTGGGAGACTCGTTGCCACAATTCTTGCAGAAGTAGGTGGTCTTGTTGACTTGCTTAGCCATGACGGAGATAAAGGATGATACAGATTATACGGAGATGGTGGAATTAGCGGCGGAAAAACTCGCTGATAGTAATTGCGGCAGCTACACCCACATTGAGCGATTCACTGCCAGCCGTTTTGGCTTTAGGGATAAGCAACCGCTGGTCCACATGCTTTGCAACCTTGGCGCCAATACCCTGGCCTTCGTTGCCAAAGACGACAAATCCTGTCTTTTCCAACTCACTGTGGTAAATGTCCTTACCGTCAAGGAAAGTGCCATAAACATTTAAATCAGGATATTCCTCGAACAAAGCCTCCAAATCGCCATAGTGCACCTTAACACGTGCTATGGCACCCATCGTTGCCTGTACCACCTTGTGGTTATAGACATCGACTGACGTGCGACTGGCAAAGATATCATGAATGCCGAACCAATCGGCTAAGCGAATGATGGTGCCCAAATTGCCCGGGTCCTGAATGTTGTCAAGGACAATGTTCAGGCTCTTGGACACACGATCAGCATCGATGGTGTCAACAGGTTTCTCATACACGGCGATGACATCGCTGGGCGTGTCAAACTGCGAGATGCGCGCCATCTGCTGACTGTTGGCAAATACGATTTTATCGTAATGCTCGGCAGTGCCGCACTGCTCATACCAGGAGCGTTTAGCGATGAGCCAACGGCAGTTGAAGTGGTTCCAAGTGTCACGCACACACTTGGTACCCTCGGCGACAAACAGTCCCTCATCGTCACGGTATTTCTTGGCACCCAGGCTCTTGACCACCTTCAGGATGCCGTTGTTCATGTCCATCATATTGTTTCTTGTTCTCGTTTAGCCACAAGTTCGTTGAACCGTAGCAGGGTTGTACAAAAATCCTCACTCAATCGTGCAATGACCGGCTGTGAAATCTCGTTGGGCACCTCATTGACCGCCGATGATATTGAGCCGGCGATAGCGGCTATCGTATCGGCATCGCCTGCAAGTGCCACAGCAAGCCTAACCACATCCTCATAATCTTTACCTTCCATGAAACAGGTAATGGCCTCGGGTACAGTGTGCTGGCACGTTTCATCAAACTTGAATGTGGGACGAATCTCATCAAGCGAGCGGGAAAGATTATATCCGAATTTCTTCTCCACATAATCACGGATTTCCTGTTTGCTCTTACCTTGACGTGCCAGGAAGATGGCAGCAGCAGTCGCTTGGGCGCCCTTTATTCCCTCGGGATGATTGTGGGTTACCTCAGCCGAAACCTGTGCCAGTGCCAACGCCTCGTCTAACGTCTTGGCATAATAACCGACAGGGCTAACGCGCATCGCTGAACCATTACCGAATGAATCATAAGGCTGTGGATGATTATAATGTATCCAGTGAGCAAAGCGCCCACCATAGCCTCTTGAAGGGTATTTCCAGCATAAATCCAGCATAATATTGACCAGTTTCTCATGGGAATGGGTCTTATCCTCAAGCAGCCACAAGGCATTAGCCATTGTGAGCACTGTATCGTCGGTGAAGGTGCTCTTGGGTGTGAACAATTCAAAATTGTAGTCACGTGTCGGGTTGAACTCGTATGCCGACCCAATCACATCACCTGCAATAGCTCCAATAATTCCTTTCATTGTTTTTAATGTTTTGAGATTACAAATTTACAACTATTTCTCCAATCAGGTCCCCGATGAGCCAGAATTAATTTTCAAGAAGCCCAAGGAATGAGATATTGTGCGCCCTGTCGGGGTGCTGCCAGCACCGAAGAGGTTTTGGGAGTGAGAACTGGGCGGCGCATGGTTGCAAGCGCAGTCACGTCACGCCAGCCTTGTGTGCAGTTGCGCACCGTCAGTACCGCCATACCAACAAATTGACCAGCCAAGTCGAGTAGAGCCCTCTTGACGGCATCAATGCTCGGGAAATCAAATCCGTTGACACGTGCAAGGCATCGGCCGTTGCACTCGAGCGTGGCACAAATCTTGTCGCCACGATTCACGATGTTGTTGAAATTCTTGTTCATAATCGTCGCTTTTTTGTTTTTACACTGCAAAGGAACAGCGACGTAGTGCCAAAATTTGACACTGTAATCATAAAGAAGCATAAACTCACTCGCATTCTCTATTTTGATGCCTCAAACCTGATGAGGAAAGCATCAAATAGCAAGAGATTAGGCAGAAAATCAAACAATTTTTGTAATTTTGCCACATTAACAAAAATCAAGTGGATATCAGATGAAAAGAACATTATTATCATTATTGCTGATGATGGCTGCCGTGGCTATGGGCTTTGGCGCAACTATAGAAGAGTTAAGAACGCCTAATGTGAGCGGACTTACAATAAATGAACAGGAAATGGAGGCATTAAGGTTCCTGTATGCCTATATGCCGCTTGCCGATGTGACCGATTACACGACAGCATTTCATCTGGAAAACGTCCGTGTCACCCTCGAGGCGCGAGAACAGATGCCGTGGGGCAAAACAGTGCCTGAACTGCTGTTTCGCCACTTCGTGCTGCCGCTGCGTGTCAACAACGAGGCACTGGACGGTTCACGCCCCATTTTCTACCAGGATCTGAAGGAGCGCGTCAAGGGCATGAGCATGTCCGAGGCGATCCTCGAGGTCAACCACTGGTGCCATGAGCACGTGACCTATCAGCCTAGCGATTCACGCACGCTGTCACCGCTGGCATGCATGAACACTGCTATCGGTCGCTGTGGCGAGGAATCGACGTTTACCGTAGCTGCGTTACGTTCCATTGGCATCCCTGCCCGACAGGTCTATACGCCGCGTTGGGCGCACACCGATGATAACCATGCCTGGGTAGAAGCCTGGGCCGACGGTAAATGGCACTTCATGGGCGCTTGTGAGCCCGAGGCCGTGCTTGACTTGGGCTGGTTCAATGCCCCAGCATCGCGTGCCCTGCTGATGCACACCCGAGCCTTTGGCGACTATAAGGGTCCTGAGGAGGTGATGTCACGCACCCGCAACTTTACAGAAATCAACCTTATCGGTAACTATGCTGCCACTGCATCAGTCCAAGTACAGGTGCTGGACAAAGGCGGCAATCCCGTCGAGGGGGCACGCGTTGAATTCCGCATCTACAACTACGGTGAGTTCTATCCCGCCGCTACCAAATATACTGACAACAAGGGAAAAGCCTCGCTGACTGCAGGCAAAGGCGACATGCTCGTGTGGGCCAGCAAGGACGGTTGGTACGGCTATCGCAAAGTGACTTTCGGCAAAGATGGCAAGGTCGAGGTGATGCTTACAAGGAACAACAGCGTTAAAAGCGGTCCCATCTACGAGGCCTTGGACATCATGCCGCCTCTCGAGAGAGCCAATACGCCCAAAGTGAGCCCCGAAATGGCGGCTGCTAATAAAGAGCGTCTGGCCCGTGAGGATTCTATCCGCAAAGCCTATATGGCGTCGTCGTTCATCACACCCGAAGAAGCGCAGAGGCTGTGTCCCGACGCTGCCGAATACCTGGTCAAAGCCCGCAGCAACTGGAAGACCATCCATCAGTTCATCAACAGCCATTTAGATAACAGCGAACGTGTGATGGGTATCCTCAAGGGGTTGAACGACAAGGACATGCGCGACGTGTCTATGGCCATTCTTGAAGACGCTTATCAGGCCAGGAGCAATCAGTTGGGACAGCGCGTTGAATATGAAATGATAACCTCTCCATTCAAGTGTGCGTTGCAAGATGCGTTCGACGCAGCGACAGCCGACCAGATGCGCATAAATCCCAGCTTATTGGTGACGTGGATTAGGGACAACATCACCATCCGCCCCGAAGAGAACGCCTTGCACATCGCCCAGACACCGATGGGTGTGTGGCGTTCACGCATGACAGACGGCCGTGGGCGCAACATTTTCTTCGTTGATATGGCACGCGCGCTCAATATCGAATCACGCATGGACCCTGTGACCGGAAAGGTGCAATACCGCAACGGAGCAGAGTGGCAAGATGTGGATTTTGAGACCGTGGAGCAGACAAACGCCCAAACAGGCATCCTGAAACTGCGTTACACCCCTACCCCGACTCTTGACGATCCCAAATACTACACCCACTTCACCATCTCGCGTGTTATGGAGGACGGAACGACCCAGTTGCTGAGTTATGACGAGGGTGACTCTGGTCTGGAAGACGGTTCATCGTGGAGCAATACATTCAAGAACGGCACTTCTCTAGACGCTGGTACCTACATGCTCACCAGCGGCACACGTGCAGCCAGTGGCAAAGTGCTTGTAGCCAACCGCATTTTCACCGTTAAACCAGGCGAAACGACAGCTATCAACTTGACCATGCGCCAGAGTGATGATATTGTTGCCGTTATCGGTAATTTCGATTCAGAGTCCAAATTCCAATTGCTTGATAATGAGCTGAAACCGATTAACATTGACCCTGTTAGCATTCTGTCGCAAACGGGACGCGGATACTTTATCGTGGGCGTGTTGGGCGTTGGTCAAGAACCCACCAACCATGCCATGCGTGATATCGCCAAGATGAATGTTGAACTGGACAAGTGGGGACGGCCTATGGTACTGCTGTTTGAAAACGAAACTGATGCCCAAAAGTATCGTCAAGAGAATTTTGGCATACTGCCACAAAACATCATTTACGGCATTGACCGCGATGGAAGCATCCGCCGTCAAATTGTACAACAGATGAAACTGCAAAACGAGACCCAGTTGCCGCTCTTCATCCTTGCCGACACCTTCAACCGTGTGCTGTTCTGCTCCCAGGGTTATACCATTGGACTTGGCGAACAATTCACCAAGGTCATCTATAACCTGGACAAATGATTAAACGGTTGATTCATCAGTTGCGGGATTACCATGAACTGGAGCCCGATGGATATTGGGCACTACTCACCATGTCCAATCCAGAAGACGTGGAACATCTCATGCTACAGGCACGTGAGACGGCACAACGGCAATTCGGCAGACATATATACCTGAGAGGTCTCATCGAGTTGTCCAACGTGTGCCGGAACGATTGCCTGTATTGCGGCATAAGACGCAGTAATTCCCATGTAGGCCGATACACACTCACGCGTGAACAGGTGATGGAGTGCTGCACACAGGGACACAGAATCGGTTTCCGCACCTTTGTTCTGCAAGGAGGCGAATGGGGCGAAGAGCGAACGCCCTGGATTGCCGATATCATAGCCGAAATGAAGCATCGTTGGCCCGATTGTGCCATCACGTTGTCGCTCGGCGAACACTCTCGTGATACTTACGCCCTGTGGCGCGATGCCGGAGCCGACCGCTACCTGCTACGCCACGAGACCCATAACGAACGTTTATACAGCCTCTTGCATCCGCAAGGCATGACAATCGGACATCGACTTCAATGTCTTGACTGGCTTAAGGAACTGGGATACCAAGTGGGAGCTGGCATCATGGTGGGTTCACCATTCCAGAGTCTGAAAAGCATTATTGAGGACATCCAATACCTGATTCGTCTCAAGCCACACATGATTGGAATCGGGCCATTCATCCCTCAACATGATACACCATTCAGCCGTTTCCCTGCCGGCTCTGTTGAAATGACAGCGCGATTATATGCAATACTTAGACTTGCCATGCCCCAGGCGTTAATTCCCAGCACAACTGCTATGGCCAGTTTGGCTCCTGATGGCCGATTGCGCGGCATCCTTGCCGGGGCTAATGTGGTGATGCCCAACCTGTCACCGGAGGAGAATCGGGAGCAGTATTCCCTCTATGACAATAAGACTGCCTTTGGAGCCGAGTCAGCCCAAGGCATCCAACGGTTATCTGACGAATTAGCGACAATCGGCTATCAGATTGACTGGTCCCGCGGTGACCACCCTGATAAAAAAAACTGAACAATCTGAGGTTTCAGACTGTTCAGCAATTTTGGTTATTGGCTGTTATTCTTACAGCAGAGCATCGATCTTGGCAGCAAGAGCGTCGTGGGTGATGGTGCCCACATGCTTGTCCACCATATTTCCTTCCTTATCGAAGAAAAGCAGCGTGGGAATGTTGCGGATACCATATTCCACACCCAGCTCATCGCCCTCGTCCACATCATACTTGCCGATGATGGCACGTCCCTCATAGGCGGTAGCCAATTCCTCAATAATCGGAGCGATGCTGCGGCAGGGACCACACCAGGGAGCCCAAAAGTCAATCACAACGGGCTTGCCCGATTCCAATAATTCCTTGTAGTTAGCGTCGTTAATAACAGTAGCCATTTTGTAGTCTTGTTTTTGTTGGTTGTTGATAGTAATAATTGAAATTCTGATTTTGGTTAAGCAAATATAATGCCAAGTGACACTTTGTCACAATCTTGCATTTATCTTGTAGCTGACACCTGCCTCACGCAAGGCTTCCAACAGGTGCTTATCCACAGCAATAAGTTTCTTGGAACGGAGCATGACATAGTTGCCGCTGATTTGGTCTTTCATGCGGAAATACAATTCGCAGCGATTATCTCCCTCCACACCAAGCTGTTGCCTCAAGAAATCCACATTGAGCAGGTCTTCGTCATTCATCGATATGACGAGATTCCTTACCATCTTACCCTTAAGATTCTCGAGCAGGTCAATAGAACGCACATTGAAGCGAACCACGTCGCCATAGCCTTTCTCGTAGGCGCCACGCACGACTATCGCCAAACCGATGACACCATACTTCTGGTAATCGACAAACTTGTTGCCAAAGAGCATGAATTCAAACGAAGCCGTATAATCCTCGATTTTGAGGATTCCAAATTGGTTCCCTTTCTTGCCCATCCTAATCTGGAAATCGACGACCAGTCCAGCCATCGTGAGTTCCTTGTCAATCTCGTCGTCATGACTCTTCACCTCGGCTAGTGGCGTGTCACAGCCGTAAGTCACCTCCATGTAGTAAGGGTCGAGAGGATGGGCCGACAGATACATACCCACCAAATCACGTTCGCGATTCAAGCGTTCAAGCTGCGACCACGGCTCGGCTTTCGGAATGGGTGGAGTGGCAACCTCGATAGCACCAAATGCGCCGAAGAGAGAATTTTGCATCTCTTGTTGGCTCACCTGGTAGCGCTGGCCAAATCGCATCAGGATATCACTGAAGACCTCTCCACGCGGATTGACCTCAAAGAAATCTTCACGTTTGATTTCCTTGAAATCGTCGAATGCGCCCGCCAGAGCCATTGACTCCAGTGCCTTGCGGTTGCAGGCACCCTGATTGATGCGTTGTACAAAGTCAAAGATATCCTTGTAGTTACCGTTCTTATCGCGTTCCTCGACGATGGCGTCAACGCAGCTCACGCCCACGCCTTTAATGCCAGCGAGACCGAAACGGATGCGTCCGTCCTTGGTCGCACTGAAGTTCTTGTAACTCTCATTGATATTGGGGCCAAGTACCTCAATGCCCATGGCACGGCACTCATCCATATATTTGGAGAGTTTGTCAACATCGTTGAGGTTGCTGCTCAACACGGCAGCCATGTACTCGCTGGGATAGTTCGCCTTGAGATATGCAGTCTGATAGGCCACCCAACTGTAACAAGTCGCATGCGACTTGTTGAAGGCATAGGAGGCAAACTTTTTCCAGTCCTCCCAAATTTTGTTGAGCACCTTTTTGTCATGGCCATTCTTCTCGCCACCCTCGTAGAACAAGGTTTCCAGCTCGTTCATCTTGTCAATCTGTTTCTTACCCATCGCCTTGCGCAGCGTATCACTCTGACCACGGGTGAAGCCGGCCAATTGGCGTGACAAGAGCATGACCTGCTCCTGATAAACCGTGATGCCATAGGTCTCCTTGAGGTATTGCTCCATACAGGGAATATCATATTCAATGGGCTCCCGACCCTGCTTGCGGTTGATGAACTGCGGGATGTAGTCCATGGGACCGGGGCGATAGAGAGCGTTCATCGCAATCAAATCCTCAAAACAGGTGGGGTGAAGCTCAATAAGATACTTCTGCATACCAGCTGATTCAAACTGGAACGTGCCTGAAGTCATACCCTTGCAATACAACTCATAGGTTTTGGGGTCGTCAATGGGTATTTTTTCGATATCGATGTCGATACCATGATTGAGCTTGATATTCGCCAGTGCTTCCTTGATAATGGAGAGGTTTTTCAATCCCAGGAAGTCCATCTTGATAAGACCTGTGCTCTCGATAACACCGCCCTCATACTGTGTGACGATGATTTTCTCGCCGTCGCTGTCGGTAGCGGTGCTAACAGGCACCCAGTCGGTAATGTCGTCACGACCGATGATCACACCACAGGCATGAACGCCAGTGCTGCGGATGCTGCCCTCCAGTTTCTCGGCATAACGGATGGTCTCGCCCACCTTGGGATCAGGGTTATCCAATTCTGCACGGAAGTCCTTGAAACAATCCAGACAGTTCTTGACAGTGATTTTGTATTTCTTGCCGTTTTTGTCTTCGGGCATCTCGTTGGGTGACGACGGTATGAATTTGGCCAGTCGGTTGCTCTCGGGTAACGACAGGTCCTCGACACGTGCAACATCCTTGATGGCGCTCTTGGCGGCCATTGTACCGTAGGTAACAATATGGGCGACCTTTTCTGCACCGTATTTCTCAGTGACATAGTTCAGCACAGCAGCGCGTCCATCGTCGTCAAAGTCAGTATCAATATCGGGCAGCGAGATGCGGTCGGGATTCAGGAAACGCTCGAACAGCAGGTCATATTTCATCGGGTCAATCTTGGTGATTCCCAAGCAATAGGCCACAGCTGAGCCGGCAGCCGAACCACGTCCTGGACCTACCGTACAACCCAACTTAGGTGCCATGCGGATGTAATCCTGCACAATAAGGAAATAGCCAGGGAATCCCATGTTCTTAATGGTTTCCAACTCAAAGTCGATGCGCTCTCGATGCTCATCGTCCAAATCGGGCCAACGCTCCTTGGCGCCTTCATAGACCAAGTACCGAAGGTAATCGTCCTCGTTGTCGAAGCCGTCGGGCAATGGAAAATCGGGCAGGATTGGTGCATGGTCGATGCTATATATCTCGATTTTGTCAAGAATTTCGTTGGTGTTCTGCAACGCCTCGGGGATGTCGCCAAAAACGCCATTCATCTCCTCTTGGGTCTTGAACCATTCCTGCTTGCTGTAGAGCATCACGTTCTCATCGGTGAGTTTCTTGCCTGTCGAGAGGCAGATGAGACGCTCATGGGCATCGGCATCCTCCTCGTTGACGAAGTGGGAATCGTTGGTGCAGATAAGCTTGATGTCCAATTCACGGGCAAACTGAATCAAGGCATCATTGACAAGACGCTGTTTCTCGTAGGTCTCATGGTTGGCATGGGCAACAGTCGCCTTGTGACGCTGCAGCTCCAGATAATAGTCGTCACCAAAGACGCTCTTGAACCAACGGATGGTCTCCCGTGCTTGGCTCATCTGGCCGTTCATGATGAGTTGGGGCACCTCACCACCCAAGCAAGCCGAGCTGCAGATAATGCCCTCGTGGTACTTCTCCAATTCGCTGTGGTCGGTACGTGGATGATAGTACATGCCCTCGGTCCAAGCGTGAGAGACTATTTTGATGAGGTTCTTGTAGCCCTTGAGGTTCTTAGCCAGCAGGATAAGGTGGTTACCGTTATCCCGCTTGTCAATGCGGTCATGGCGGGAGTTGTTGGCGACATAAACCTCGCAACCGAAGATGGGTTTGAACTTTTCATCATCGCCACGCTTTTTGTTCAGCTTAGCCACATAGTCATGAAACTCCTTGATGCCGAACATATTGCCGTGGTCGGTTATCGCCATACCTCGCATGCCGTCTGCTATAGCCTTATCGACCAGTGCTTTAACAGGAGCCTGGCCGTCAAGAATGGAATATTGTGAATGTACGTGTAGATGTACAAATGGTATCATTGATGTCAGTTTAAAGTAAAAAGTATAGAATTTAGAGTGGCGCATTTTTGCGGGATTGTAAAATTACACCAAATTTCCCATCCACAAAAAAAAAGTTATTAACAATGTGTGGCTTCTTCTCGCGGAAACATCAGACAGGACACGTGATAAGGCGATGCACGGTGATTAGAAGTTAAAGTGGAGTTGGATGCGGATGCCCCGGCGGTCGGTCCCGGCATGGTCGCGGTAGGTGAGACGCCAGACGTAATCCACACGGAGAATTGTCAGAATGTTGTCAAGTCCGACACCTGCTTCCATATAAGGCTTGCCGCCCATGGGTTGACACAAGGCATCGGTGGGAAAGAGGAAAATACCGGGCTGCCCGTCACTGATTTGAGATGAGGGGTTGTTCTTGTCGCTGAGGCTGCCCCACACGCCGCGCAGGGAGATGACCTCGCGCAGCCGCAATTTTTTAATCAACGGGAGCCGGTTCATTAGGATGCCGTTGCCCCAGTAGGTCAGATCCCACGACAAGGCCTGGTCGTTGATGAATTCCATGGGTTTCATCAATGCATAGCTCTCGGGCTGGATGGTGTAACTCAGGTTAACATTGGGCATCAGCAGGTCGGGATAAGCAACTTGACTCCATACCTTCTCCCCCTTGATGATGACGTCGGCATAGCCGAAGGCCGAGAACCAGAAACGCTTCTGCAGGCCGAGTTCGGTCTTATTCAATTCATGGAGGCTACCCATGAAACCCTTAGGCATATAAGTCTGGTTAAGGGTGATAATCGGTGCATCCATGTTGATGGGAATACGATAAGACCGTGATTGATAGAAGGTTTCGCCTGGGGCAAAACGTAATTGGGCAGTGAAGCCCGCCTGAGTGTAACGCAAGCGTGAACGGCCATCGGCATAGACAAACGGGACATATTGTGTCGCCTCGTGGATGTTGTGCTCAATGCCTAACGCAATAGAGAAGTGGTTATACCACTCATGGCGGTATTCGAGACGTGTCGTGCGGAGGTATTGCATCCTCATGTCCTTGTGACGCTTGAGGGTAAGGAAGACGTTATCTTGGTTAGTATAAAGATAGTGCTGTGCCAACTTGTCCACATCATAACGATGGGTCAAGCGCAGGCTATGGATGGGGAATTCCTGGTCCAGGGCTTTCTTGGGCGAGAAAGAATACTCCAGTGAGCCCATATATTTGAACTTCTTGTCACGGAATCCGTAGGCCAGATAGCCACGCGCAAACCAATGGCGGCTCAGGTTGACATTGGTCATTGCGCCCAATCGTAATCTGAGTCCTTCCACCGAGTTTCCACTGATTGTCGTATTGAGAGGACCAATGTCAACTTTGCTGACTTTTGCCGTGGGAACATAGCCATTTACCAAGACAAGTATCACCTGCTCAGCCCAATAGAACCACTTTGATCCACGCAAGCGTTTCATCAGATTCTGCATCGTGGTCGTGGTTGTGCGGACGCCAGCTGGGCGATATTCCTGCCAGAACTCGTCAGGCATGAATGCGGCGCTGCCCTCTACGGTCTGTTCAGCCTTATTGGTAAATACCCCGACCTCGGGACGAGAGAAATAATGGTCACGATAGCTGGTCTCACGGCGGGCAAACACCTCGGGCAAGCCTGAAATCAATTTCATACTCACCTCTACATTATCACGCACCTTGAGTCGGGAACCGTTGGGCGCCCGTTCAAAATCCTGGACAATGCTCATGCGCTGGACATAATTGAGGTTGATATCATGGGGTACACCCATCGTCACCCGTTTGATAAACATGGTGGTATCCTCGAGTGAGACATACAAGCGGCCCAGAAAGCCGAAAGTCTGAGGTGTGAAAGGCACGAAACTCAACACGGCACAGCGTTCACCGTCAAGCATAACCGTGTCGTTGAGATAAAACTTATAGAAATCCACAGCAATGCGGGATAACGGACTGACAAAGCGATTGGTGAGCAGGGGCACATCATTCTGGAAAATATTAACCTCGCCCATGAAATCATCTAGGACCTTTTTGATGCTGGTTTGGTCAATCTGCTCGTCGATACCGGCATTTTTAGTGCCGATGATGACCTGTTTATGTACATCGGGGTTGCTAGCATAATAATCACGAGCCACCGTCTCCTTGATGGAGAACGGCAACACCCGTTTTCCAGTGAGCAGCGATGTGTCGGCATACTCGTCAATCCACTTCTGGTCCTCAGGTTTCTTGACGATTTCATCCAAATCGCCGAATCCCACCATCATCCTCTCGTATTGAGAATAGCCATAGTGCGGGAAACGGCGCGGGTCATTATCGTCACGCTTTGCCCTCAACTTCTTAATCATATCAACAGCAGGATTGTTTTTCTTGCTGTATTTCTCTTTACCCTTATGTACAACGAGCTCTTCGAGTTCTACTCCGCTGGATACCAGGTCGATGAGCAGAACGCTCCCCTGCCCTCTCTTGACCTCCACTTCCTTGGGTGAATACCCCATCGCTGTGATACGTATGCGAGAGAAATCGGAACGGGTGTTGATAGTAAAACCTCCATGCTCGGTCGCTAATGTGCCCTCGCTGGTGCCCACCAGAGCAATTGAGGCATAGGCGATACCCTCATGAGACAGCGAGTCGCGCACCAAGCCGGTAATTTGAGTCACCGCCGCCTGTTGCCCGGCAGCCGTCAAAGCCATCGCCATCAACACAAAACTGACTATATGTCGCAATAATACCCTCATTGATGATGCAAAATTAGACAATTTTCGGTTGGATTGGCACAAGAAAGCCGAGAAAATAGTTTCTAGTCCCTAGTTTCTAGTCCTTAGTTTTTAGTCCCTCGTTTCTAGTTTCTAGTCCCTGGTCCTTAGTTGGGCGGATGCTCTCTAAACCCTAAACTTTAAACTGCGGGCTAAGACCGCATTATCCATAATAAAACAAAGTCTCTCTCGTTAAAAAAACATGGGAATGGAGATTGAACATAAGTATTTGGTCGTTGATGACTCTTTCAAGCTGATGGCTAGCGCCGAAAGCGAGATTCATCAAGGGTTCCTGTCAAGGGTTCCCGAGCGTACTGTGCGCGTGAGAATAAAAGACAAAAGAGGTTTTATTACTGTCAAGGGAAAAGGTGAAGGTGCATCTCATCCTGAGTTTGAATACGAGGTGCCGTATGATGAAGCAGTGCAAATGCTCTCGATGTGTGAGCCGCCTATCATCAAAAAGACGCGTTACATCGTCATGCATGATGGCAACCGCTGGGAGGTGGATGTCTTCCATGGGGACTTGCAGGGGCTTGTCATTGCCGAACTTGAGGTACCCAGTGAAGATTACCAGTTTGCGCTACCCCCGTTTGTTGGCCTTGAAGTCACTGGCGACAAGCGCTACTACAATTCGCAACTAGGCGTCAGTTTCTAGTCCTTAGTTGGGCAGATGCTCTCTAAACTCTAAACCCTAAACCCTAAACTGCGAGCGCAGGGAGCATTTTAAACTACGAGCGCAGCGAGCATCAAAGTTTTTTTGTACCTTTGCAGCCGTTAATTGCAAAAAAGCGCCCGTAATGAAGATTAAAAGGCTATATACGTTCATGCTATCAAGATTCCTGCCGAGATTCTTGATGACATTCTGCATCTGCCTGTTTATCGTCATTATGCAGTTCCTGTGGCGCTATATCGATGAACTTGTTGGTAAGGGGTTGAGCATTGACTTGATTGCTGAGCTATTCTTCCATGCCGCCCTGTCGCTACTGCCGTTGGCATTGCCGTTGAGTATTCTGCTGGCAGCACTGATGACCTTCGGCGACTTGGGCGAACACATTGAGTTAACAGCCCTCAAGTCGTCAGGCATCTCATTGACGACCATTATGAAGCCCATTGGCATCCTGATGGTATTCGTCGCCATCGGCGCATTCTTTTTCATGAACAACGCGTTGCCCAAGTCCCAAGTCAAGATGTGGACCCTACTGTTCTCAATGCGTCAGACATCACCCACGCTTGACATCCCAGAGGGTACCGTCTATAGCCAGATTCCAGGTTATAACATTTACGTCAAACGCAAGGACAAGGAGCGTGACATGCTGTATAATATGCTCATATATGACGTGTCACAAAGTTCCACCTATCCTAGAATAGTCGCTGCCGACTCAGGGCGTTTGAGCATGACCGAGGACAAACGTCACTTGTTGCTCACGCTGTACAAAGGGTCCTGGTATGAGGAAATGAGAACCGGCAGCGGGGTGAACGGACTAAGCGGAGACATGTATCGCCGCGAGACGTTCCATGACAAAGTAATCATGATTCCATACGATGCCAATTTCAACCGTATGGATGATGAGAACATGAAGTCACAATACGTCGGTAAAAACATATCGGAACTGCAGCAGACAATTGATTCCGTGACTCTCAAAGTCGATTCGGCAGCTACCTTTATCGTTAGCCGTATGCGCACCCAGCCCGTTTGCGGCGTACCGTCCCGACGCAATGCCTACAAAGACGGGAAATGGGTCGCTGAGGTCGTCAAGGATGTCAAGTTGGACAAACCAGCCAATCTTGATGAGATGATAAAGTCCTTGTCCACTCAAGAGCAGGAACAAGTCATTAATCAGGCGTTGGTGCGAGCCACATCCGCCATGCAGGATATGCAGTTCCAGGGCTACAGCATCAGCGACGACAATTTCATCATACGCCGTCACCAGATAGAGCTGATGAAAAAGTTTACCTTGTCGTTGGCTTGCCTGATATTCTTTTTCATTGGTGCTCCGTTGGGTGCCATCATCCGCAAGGGCGGCTTGGGAATGCCTATTGTGGTCTCGGTTATTCTGTTCATCATTTATTACATTATTGACAATATGGGCTATAAACTGGCCCGAGACGGCCGTTGGGAAGTGTGGCAAGGCATGTGGCTCAGTTCAGCGGTGCTGATGCCATTGGGCATCTTCCTGACCAAAAAGGCGGTCAACGATTCTGCTGTCTTCAATCCCGACGCATGGCTCAATTTCCTGCGCCGCTTCACCGGATTGCATCAGACCCGCAAACTTGAAGCTAAGGAAGTCATTATCAACGAGGTCGTCACTGCCGATGCCTTGTCAAGAATCGAGGCCCTCAAGACTTCGTGCCAGCAATTCCTTAACAAGTATCCAGGTCGCCAACGTTACATCGACTATTGGCAGCAGGGATACGATAAAGCTGCTGTCAAGTCGCTTGCCGAGCAGGTGGACAGCGTGGTGGATTATCTGTCGAACACCCGTGACCAGATGGTATTGAACAAAACGATGGATTATCCCGTCATCAGGCAGTTGCTCACATACCGTCCCACCGGAAACAAGACTTTAGGAACCGTGATGGCCGCTCTATTCCCCATCGGCATTCCAGGCTGGGTGGTCGGCCTCAGGCACCAAAAGAATCTGAAACGTGACATTCGAGCCACCATTAAAACGAGCGACCAACTGATCGCCATCTTTAATGGTGAGTATAATCGTGAAGCTGAGTACAATTAATCGATAGTCACTAGTTTCATAATCCTAATAATAAAAGCTAAATCATTAAAATGGAAGAGATTAAACTGAATACTATTGACGAAGCCGTCGAACAACTTAAACGCGGCGAATTTGTCATCGTTGTCGATGATGAGGACCGTGAAAACGAAGGCGATTTCATTATTGCCGCCGAGAAAATTACCGAAGAAAAAGTCAACTTCATGCTGCGTGAGGGAAGAGGCGTGCTGTGTGCCCCCATCACCTCAGAGCGTTGTCATGAGCTGGAACTCAATATGCAAGTCGATGACAATACATCAATGCTAGGTACACCGTTCACTGTGACGGTTGACCTGCTTGACGGTTGTACGACAGGCGTGTCAATGCACGACCGTGCCATGACCATCCGTGCCCTTGCCAATCCCAACAGCAAGCCACAGGACTTTGGCCGACCTGGCCACATCAATCCCCTGCGCGCCGTGGACAAGGGCGTACTGAAACGTGCCGGCCACACCGAAGCCTCGATTGACCTGATGCGTATCGCCGGTCTCTACCCTGCCGCAGCACTCATCGAGATCATTAATCCCGACGGCACGATGGCGCGACTGCCCCAACTGGTAAAAGTGGCTGAAAAATTCAATATGCCCATCATCACCATCAAAGACTTGATTGCTTATCGCTTGCGCACCGAAAAAGTGGTTGAAGTGGGCGACGAAGTGGACCTGCCCACACAGTATGGACACTTCAAGCTCATCCCCTTCCGCCAGATTAACAATGGCCGTGAGCACATAGCACTTATCAAGGGTGAATGGAGCCCCAACGAGCCACTTCTGGTGCGTGTCCACTCATCATGTGCTACTGGAGATATCTTCGGCTCAATGCGTTGCGAGTGCGGCGAACAGCTGCATCTTGCCATGCAGATGATAGAGAAAGAAGGCAAGGGTGTGCTGGTGTACATGAATCAGGAAGGGCGTGGCATCGGCCTGATGAACAAAATCAAAGCCTATAAATTGCAGGAAAACGGCTATGACACCGTTGACGCTAACGTCCACCTAGGTTTCAAACCTGATGAGCGCGATTATGGCGTGGGCGCCAACATCCTGCGCATACTGGGCGTCACCAAGATGCGCCTGATGACCAACAACCCGGTTAAGCGCGTGGGACTTGAGAGTTACGGCCTTGAAGTGGTTGAAAATGTGCCCCTTGAGGTGACTCCCAACCGCTACAATGAATTCTATATGCACACCAAGAAGACCCGCATGGGCCACGATTTGCACAAAGTGGATTGATGCGGGCTATGCCCGCAGTTTAAAGTTTAGGGTTTAGAGTTTAGAGAGCATCCGCCAACTATGGACTAAAAACTAGAAATCATGCGCGAATTAGAGGAAATACGGGATTTCATTGAGCGGGAAATAGTACCCCGTTATGATGCATTCGACGCCGGGCATAATAGAGATCATGTCCATACTGTCATTTCACAGGCATTGAGCCTTGCCCAATATTATCCCGAGGTGGATGCATGTATTCTCCTCACGGCTGCTGCCTATCATGATTTGGGTTTGGCTGGCGGGCGTGAACACCACCATACCGATAGCGCCCGCATTGTGCGTGAAGATGAGCGCCTGCGGCAATGGTTCAGCGAAGATGAAATTAACACAATCGCCGATGCTGCCGAGGACCACCGCGCTTCGAGCGACCACGAACCCCGCACCATCTATGGTCGTATCGTTGCCGAGGCCGACCGCATTATTGACAGTGAGACTATCGTTCGCCGTGCCCTGCAATACGGATTGAAACATAACCCCGAACTGGACCGTGAAGGACAATACGAAAGGCTACTGGACCACATGCATGAAAAATATGATTATGGCGGCTATCTCCAATTGTGGATTCCTCAAGGCGACAATGCCAAGCGCCTGGAAGAGTTCCGCCAGATTCTTGCCGACAAGAATGCCTTTCGCCAGTTATTCAATAGCATCTACGAATCATTAACCAAATAAAACAATAGATAAGCGATGAAAAAGTTGACCACATTATTTATTACCATGCTCATGGGATTGACAGCATGGGGTGACATTCCCAATGGTTATTATGTCAATGCCATCGGCAAGCAGGACGAAGAACTGATGTCCGCACTCGAGGGTATCATTTACACCCACAGTTTGCTGGATTACAACTACATGTGGATTGCTTATGACGTGACCGACATGGGCAGTGACGGCTACTATATCGACATGTACTCCGACTGCAAGTACAACAACCAGTCGGCTCACGTGGCCGGTGCGTCCTTTGTGGGCGAGGGCATCAACCGTGAGCACTCGTTCCCCAAAAGCTGGTTTGGCGGTGAAGTGGCACCCATGTTCACCGATTTGACCATGCTGATTCCCACTGATGCCTATGTCAACCAGCGACGCGGCAATAACCCTTACGGTGTGTGCGCCGGTGGCATCACCTATACCAACGAGGAATTGGGTGTTACCATGAAGGGTAAACTGGGAACCAGCACCTACGAAGGATGTACATCCAAGGTGTTTGAGCCCGATGATGAGTACAAGGGAGACTTTGCACGCATCTACTTCTATATGGTTACCTGCTACAAGAGCGACCTGGGGAACTGGCCCGGCTGTGACCAGCTAGATTACCAGAAGAACAACTACAAGGCTTTCTCTGATTGGTCGATGCAACTGCTCATGGAATGGCACCGTGCTGATCCCGTGAGTCAAAAGGAAGTCAACCGCAACGAGGCCGTCTATATCGAGCAGGGCAACCGCAACCCGTTTGTTGACCACCCCGAACTAGCCGAATACATCTGGGGTACCAAACAGCATGAGGAATGGACAGGCGAAGGCACTCCTATCGACCCGTTCGACAAGCAGGTGCCTGTCATGCAGCCTGTTGACGAAACAGCAGTGAAAGGCACCTCTTTCCGTGCCGACTGGACTGCCGTCGATCATGTTTCCAGCTATACGCTCAAAGTGAGCCGCGTGGAATCAACTGGCGCGACCCTGGTGATGACTGAGACATTCTCTAAAATAAACGCCTATACCGACGGTTACACTGACGTCGGCGAGACATTAGATGATTATACCGACAATCCCGGTTGGACAGGTTCCAAGCTTTATCCCGCTGCGGGTCATAGCCTGAAATTCGGCACCAGCAGTGTTGCCGGTTCACTGACAAGCCCCGAGTTGGCACTGACAAGCGCTATAACCGTTCAGTTCAATGCCAAGAACTGGGTGAACAAGAATGGCGTGAACGACAAGAGCTCGGTAGTTGTCTCGTGCGGCAATGTGAGTCAAACCATCGCATTGACCAACGAACCAACCGATTACACTGTTGTGCTTACCGGTTGCAGTGAGAATAACATCACGTTATCGGGTACAGGTGGAAATAAGCGATTCTATGTTTATGGAATTGACATCTATAATGGTGACCTTACTATGACCCCACCCCGACGTCAAGTGGTTGAGGAAGGAGATTCCACTTGGAGGATGGTGAGCGGTATCAACGATTCCTGCTACACTGTCAATGCATTGGCTGAAGGGTATTATGAGTATATGGTCAAGGCCATCTATACCGACGGTACCGAGAGCATCTGGTCCAACATCGAGCATGTCACGCTGACTGGTGAGGGTGATGAACTGCTGATTGGCGACGTAAACGGTGACGGTGAGGTGAGCGTTGCTGATGTAACCAGACTCATTGACTACATTTTGGGCCATGAAGAAGCTATAGTCAGTCTGGAGGTAGCCGACGTTAATGACGACGGAGAGGTGAGTGTTGCCGACGTAACCCGTATTATCGACCTGATTATAAAAGGAGCTAAATAAAGCAACATAGTCACATTATCACGACACGCCATCCGCAAGCATTTAGCGGGTGGCGTGATGTGATGAGTGACAGAATGATACTGGCACGGTGTTTGCTGATAAATGAGGTGTAACTACATTCATTAAGAATCAAAAGAAATCAATTATAAGATATGATACATAACCAGCACACACTCCAGCAAAGCCACTGGAGAGAGGACATTACGCTACCTAAAGCGGGTGCCGACTTCCCTGACGAAGAGGATGAGGAGGACGAAAACCTGCCAGGCGGTGGTGGTTTTAGCGGCGAAGGTGACCAGGAGAATCCTTCCTATCGCGAGACCCGACAGCGACGAAATGTCAGTCGAGGTGACAATTCTGCCACTCCCGTCATTGACAAATATGGCAAAGATATCACCCGTGAGGCTGCCGAAGGGCGCCTGGACCCTGTCGTGGGCCGCGAAACGGAAATCGAACGGTTGGCACAAATCCTGAGCCGCCGCAAGAAAAACAATCCCGTGATGATTGGAGAGCCAGGTGTGGGCAAGAGTGCCATCATCGAGGGCCTTGCCAAGCGCATCGTTGAGCGCAAAGTGGCACGCACCCTGCTAGACAAGCGCATCATCTCGCTCGACATGGCAGCCATCGTAGCGGGCACCAAATACCGTGGTCAGTTTGAGGAACGCCTCAAGGCCGTCATTGATGAGGTGAGCAACAACAAGAACGTCATCATGTTCATCGACGAAATCCACAACATCGTGGGTGCCGGCAATGCCAGCGGGTCGATGGATGCTGCCAACCTGTTGAAGCCCGCACTTGCCCGTGGCGAGTTCCAGTGCATTGGTGCTACCACACTCGACGAGTACCGTAAGAGCATCGAGAAAGACGGTGCCCTGGAACGCCGTTTCCAGAAAGTACTCATTGAGCCCACTACTCCCGAGCAGACACTCGAAATCCTGCATAACATCAAGGGCATGTACGAGAAACACCACGGTGTGAACTATACCGATGAAGCGTTAAAGGCATGTGTCACATTGACCGAACGCTACATCAGCGACCGTTTCTTCCCCGATAAGGCCATCGACGCCATGGACGAAGCCGGTTCACGTGTACACATCACAAAGGTGGATACCCCCAAGGAAATTGAAGACCTGGAGCAGCGCATTGCCGAAGCCCAGGAGAACAAATTCAAAGCTGTACAAGCCCAAAACTTTGAGAGTGCAGCAGGATATCGTGACCAGCAGGAAAAACTCAAGGAAGAACTGCAGGAAGCCAAGCTGCGCTGGGAACAGGAACTGGACAGCCGACGCGTTACCGTTGACGAGGGACATATTGCCGAAGTGGTTGCAATGATGACCGGTGTGCCCACACAGCGTATAGCACAGAGCGAAGGCATCAGGCTGCTAGGAATGACCGACGAACTGAAGAAACAGGTTATCGGCCAGGATGAGGCCATCGACAAGATTGCCCGCAGCATCCGCCGCAACCGTGCCGGCTTGCGTGACCCCAAACGCCCCATCGGCTCCTTTATGTTCCTGGGACCGACTGGTGTCGGCAAGACTTTGTTAGCCAAGAAACTGGCTCAATTCCTGTTCAACAGCGACGAGGCGCTCATCCGTGTCGATATGAGCGAATATATGGAGAAATTCAATGTTTCCAGGCTCGTGGGTGCGCCTCCGGGTTATGTAGGCTATGAGGAAGGCGGACAGCTGACCGAGAAAGTGCGCCGTCATCCCTACAGCGTTGTGCTGCTCGACGAGATTGAGAAAGCACATCCTGATGTGTTCAACATGCTGCTACAAGTGCTTGATGAGGGCAACCTGACCGATGGTCTGGGACGCAAGGTGGACTTCAAAAACACCATCATCATCATGACCAGCAACATCGGAACAAGGGAACTGAAGGACTTTGGTGCCGGTGTGGGCTTCAACACCAGTGAGTTGACCAAGGAGCGCAGCGACTCGGTCATCCGTAAGGCCCTGAACCGCCAGTTCTCGCCTGAGTTCCTGAACCGCGTGGACGATATCGTCACCTTCGGTTCACTGAACCATGACTGCATCCTCAAGATTGTGGATATCGAGATGGCATCGTTCTATAAGCGTGTTGAGGAAAATGGCCTGAAACTTGAAATCACCGATGCCGCTAAGAATCTGGTTGCCGACCGCGGATTTGACATCCAGTACGGTGCGCGTCCCTTGAAACGGGCTATCCAGAGCGAAATTGAAGATCCGTTGAGCGAGATGCTGCTGCGTGAAGAAGCCAGCACGGGAGACACCATCGTCATCGACGTCAGTGACGGCCAAATCACCACCAGCATCAGGAAAGCAAATAATCAATAGTTGTCACTTAAATTCGGAAGCTGCTCAAAACCGACAACTGACAACTTAGAAGACCTACCATCCTGCCCTACAGGCGGGATGGTTTTTTTTGGAAAAATATTTGCAATAATTAGAAGAAATGCCATAGAAAATGCCTAACTTTGCAGAAACAAATTTTTATGGTTAATCGTTATGGCTGAAATGAAAGTGTTCTCGGGAACAAACTCCCGTTATGTGGCCCAAAAGATTGCAAAACAACTGGGTGTGGAACTAGGTAAAATCCATATCTCGCATTTTGCCGACGGCGAGTTTGAGGTATGCTATGAAGAGCCCGTGCGCGGTGCCGAGGTCTATCTCGTGCAATCCACGTTCAAGGCAAGTGAGAACTTGATGGAGTTGCTGCTGATGATTGATGCCGCCAAACGCGCATCGGCTCAGACAGTCATCGCAGTCATCCCCTACTTCGGATGGGCACGTCAAGACCGCAAGGACAAGCCTCGCGTGTCGATTGCCGCTAAATTGGTCACCAACCTGTTGATTGCAGCCGGCATCGACCGTCTGATTACGATGGATCTGCATGCTGACCAGATTCAGGGATTCTTTGACATCCCCGTTGACCACTTGTATGCCTCCACGATGTTCGTTCCTGATATTGCCGACCTCAACCTTGAAAATCTCGTTATCGCCTCGCCCGACGTGGGAGGTGCCAAGCGTGCCAATTCCTACGCCAAGTACTTTAATGCTCCGCTCGTGCTGTGCCACAAACATCGCCAGCAGGCTAACGTAGTCGAGTCGATGACCATCATCGGCGATGTTCAGGACAAGGATGTCATCCTTATCGACGATATGGTGGACACTGCTGGCACCATCTGTAAGGCAGCCTCACTGATGAAGGAAAATGGTGCTCGCAGCGTGCGCGCTTACATTTCCCATGCTGTGATGAGCGACCCCGCTAGCGAGAGGGTCATGGCAAGCGGCCTGGACGAACTGGTCATCAGCGACAGTATCCCATTTGATACCGAACGCTGCCCCAAAGTGAGGGTGCTGAGCATTGACAAGATGTTTGCCCACGCCATAAGGCATGTCAACATCAAGAAGTCAATCAACGAACTTTTCCTTTTCAAGTAACTTAACTCTACTTAGTGGCAATGCGCCACTATATAGAACATAATAAGCCTTATGCTTGACTTACAGCAGTCAGCATAAGGCTTTTATAAGCAAAATGTGTCTTTTAGCTAATCTCAAAGCCTGTGTCACTTCATATTCAACCATGATTGTACATTTTTGCGACAAAAAATTCAATGAGACAAAATCAAGTTATTAACGGTTTATGAATTTTAAACAGATTTTATTTGTTTTTTACATTATTTTATCATAATTTTGCCATAATCTTATTCATGAAATAAGTATTACCACATTTACTGAGCATATATCATTACTTTGTTTTTATAACCAATTTGTTTAACTTCAACCATTTAACAATCATGATGAGAAAACTGCTTTTCGTACTCGCGTTAGGTTTCTCGATGAGCGCAATGGGTCAGGTATTAAATGTAACCTCGGTCAACAAGGTTAATCTGCCTGAAAAAGCTGCTGTAGCGGCAATCAGCCCCCAGGGCGATTACCTGCTGCTGACCAGCCCATCCAACCAAGGCCTCACCAAGCTAGACCTGACAAATGGCCAGACACAAGTGCTGAGCACCGCTCCCAGCGCTGGTCATAACGTGAAGATTTCGCCTGACGGCCAGACGGTCGTTTACCACGAAAGCTCGTTTAATGACAAGCACCTGCGTTTCTCGACACTCAAGAGTGTCAATCTGGGAACTGGTGCCAGCCAAGTGCTGGTAAAACCCACCCGTAATCTGCAGGGCTATGCTGTTGACGCAACCAGTGTGGGCGCAGTCAACAAGGGCAAATTCAGCAACAAGGCCATTGGCACCGCCAAGGCCCAGAAGCTGCCCGTGCTCTCAATCAACAAGGGCCAACTGATGATTACCGTTAATGGCAAGACCAAAAAGTTGTCTCCCAACGGTGACCAATTCAGCTACATGTGGGCATCGCTCTCACCCGACGGCACTAAGGTGCTGTACTATCAGGCTGCTCATGGCACCTACGTCTGCAACCTTGACGGCAGCAATGCCCGCAAGGTGGGCAAGATGCGCGCCCCGGTTTGGTATGACGACAACACCGTTGTCGGCATGATGGATTTGGATGACGGTGAGTTTATCTACGCCTCAACCATCGTGGCTGCCACCCTCGACGGCACCACCCAGACGCTGACAGGTGATGACACCATCGCCATGTATCCCCATGCCATTTCGGGCAAAATCGTGTTCAGCACCCCCGCTGGCGAAGCTTATATTATTAATGTAACCAAATGATGACAGCTATGAAAAAGATTCTTTTACTTGCCGTAGCCGCCATCATGGCAGCCGGCACCATGCAGGCCAAGACAGCCGATGAAATACGTATCTACCTGAATCCCGGTCACGGCAGTTGGGGCCCCAATGACCGCCCGATGGCAACCATCCCCTACCCTGCACTGCCCGAGACAGGACGTCCTGACACCAACGGTTTCTATGAGAGTAACACCAACCTGTGGAAATCAATCCAGACCCGTGCATCGCTTATCAAGATGGGCGTAAAACCCGAGAACGTCACCATGTCAAGGTGGTTCAACGGTCCTTACCCTTATGTGCAGGGTGCTCCCGATGCTGAGATTTACAACCGTCCATTGTCAGAAATCTGCGAGGAAGTTGAAGTGGGCAACTATGACATGTTCCTGTCCCATCACTCCAATGCTTTAACCGATGGTACAGCCACCAATTATCCTCTCATGCTATATCGTGGTAATGACGGTGCGGGTGGCGACCTTGCCCCTGGCAGCCGCGACATGGCATCGACATGCTGGCCGATATTCTACACCAACGAGATTGACCCGATGACCAACTATAGTCCCACGTCCCCCAATATCCGTGGTGACATCAGTTTCTATGGAAGTTCATCGACCCGTGTTGACCCCAATACCGGTATCGCTTATACCGGCTATCTGGGAGTGCTCAAACATGGTGCCCCCGGCTTCCTGGTTGAGGGTTATTTCCACACCTATCAGCCTGCGCGTCACCGTGCCTTGAATATGGACTATTGCCATCAGGAGGGTATCCGCATTGCCCGTGGTATCGGTGAGTACTTCGGTCTCACTCCCTATAACAAGGGCTATATCATGGGTACTGTCAAGGACGTGCATGAGCACCTGGTTAACACCCTGTACAACTACAACGCCTCATCGATGGACCAGTGGTATCCCATCAATGGCGCCGTTGTTATCCTGTACAAGAACGGTCAGGAAGTGGCACGTTACACGACCGATGATAACTATAATGGTGTATTCGTGTTCGAGGATCTGGATCCCGGCACCTATACCCTTGCTGTTGAGGCCGAGGGCTTTAAGCCTCTGGGTGACTATACCGCCGAAACCGTTGACAGCCAATGGAAAGAGCTCATCAACAAGGCAGCCGGCGACATCGTTGTCGAGGCCAACAAGACGACCTATGCCGTTGCTCTGCTCGAAAGTGCCGATTACGAGGCTCCCACCGACCTGTACCAGAACTATCCCGAGCCTGAGTTGCCCGGTTATGTGACCGCACCCACCAAGCTCGACCTTACCCGTGACCTGGGCACCGACTTTGAATTTGACGGAACCATGAAGCGCATGATCGTTCGTGGCGACAGCACTCTCGTGCTGACCAATGCCGAAGACGGTACACCTCACATCTATCTGATTAACAATATTGACAAGGTGATTGTGAAGGAACTGAGCATCAACGGTATCGCTCCTGCCGAGCCTAACAATGCAGGCTTCTACAGCCGCCTGAATGACATTGCCTTCACCGCCGACGGTCAGCTCGTGGGCACCAACTGCGTTCAGACCCAATTTGGTGATGGACAAGTCAATGCAGGCTTTGAGCGTGGCACCCTGCGCCTGTTCAAGTGGGAGAACTTCGACAGTGATCCCGTACAGTGGCTGACCACTCAATATTCAGCTAACTTCTACTACTATCGAGCACAGTCACTCGCTATCGACGGTGATTCCAAGAACTGCACGATTACCTATGTTGGTACCAACGATGCTGCCAGCAGTGCAGGTGGTATGAGGTTCATGAAGATTAATGTTGTCAACGGACAGATTGCCGGCACAATCTACACCGAGAAGACCATCAGCGCTCAGAGTAACTTCACCAGGTCTAAAATCGGTGAGCCTCAGCTCGTACTGTCGCCTCGCAACGATGACCAAGTGATGCTCGATGGTGAGAACACCATGCTCATGGAGGTTGCTCCTGCCAACGTCAACGGTACCGACAGTGAGGTTGTTGGCCGCTTCGTCAGCGAAGATACCGACATTCCTGTAATCGGCAGCTCATTCTTCAAGTATGCTCAGCACCAGTTCATGGTTACTCCTTATGTTGCTGTAGACAGGGCTGCAGATGTCAACGTGGGTGGTATCAAGGTTTATGACATCACCGCTGGCGTGGACCAGGCTGCGCTTGTAGCCACCACCAACACTGATATTGACCCGCTGGGATGCCAGTTCATGTCAACCGGTGCCAACGTCAAGGGCCAGGACATCTACTTGTACCTGATGCAGAACAGCAAGATGACCGAATGGAAGACTGACGTGGCTGCTGGTACTGGCGTGAAGGGTATTTACGCTTATGGTCTGAAGAACGAGGGTGACCAGTTCACCTTCAGTTGCAATGACGCTGCAAACAACGCCTATATCACGTTCTATGACGGCGAAGGCACAGCTGTAGCAACTGTCGAAGTACCCAATGTTCAAGAGGGTGAGAACACCGTTACTATCAACGTAAGCACCTTGGCAGGTGTACAACCCGGCAGCACCCTGACTTGGGCTGTGACTGTTGAGGGTGATCCTATCACCACCATCCAGCGCATCAACCCGATGGGCCAAAGCTACAGCGGCCAGCTGTTTGTTGCAGTCGACAAGTCGCCCGAGAGCCCCAAGATGGGTACCATCTATGCCGGTAACCGCGTTGCCAACAACAACGCCGGCAATGGTGTATATGTATATGATGCCGGTGGTGTTCGCGTGAGCGATCAGGTTTACAACGGTAACCGCACATGGCGCAGCAACTACCGCATGGGTATTGATGCCCAGGGTAAGCTTTACGTTCCCGACTGGGGTGATCCCACCTCTGGTGTATTCATTGCCGATCCTGAAAACCTGGCAGGCACTTGGACCGAGTTCTTCGTCGGTACTCGTGATGGCAATGGCCTGATTTCCAACAACGGCGTGAATGTCGGTTCTTCGACTCCTGGCGTAGGCATTGGTGGCAAGGGTGCTGACACTAAGCTGTATGTATATCTTGAGGACTTCGGCAACGGTGTCGGTGTTTACAATATCGGCCAGCCCGACGGCAGTGTTGTTGACACTTGGGATACCGCTCCCAGCCAGTATTATGATGTAGGTTACCTGCAGCTCAATACCAACGGTAACGTGGTTGCTGATGCCGGTGGCCGTGGTGTTTGGGTATCACAGTACCGCAGTGCAGGCAACAACGCCGCAGGCGTTCCGTCGCTTATCTTTGTTGACAATAACGGCAATATCACCTTCAACTCAGGTCAAACACCGTACAATTCAATGCTCAATGGTAGCGAACGCGCAGGTTTTGCTGTAAACGATGCTTCAGACATGCTTGTTATCAATGACGGTAGCGGTGTGCTCCAGTTCTACGATTTGACCTGGGACGGCTCTACGCCTGCCATCTCGCCGAAGTATTCTTATGCAGCTGACGCTCGCAGCAGTGCCGGTTCCATCTTCCAGATGGCATTCGACTATGCAGGCAACCTGGTTTGCGCTGGCGCCAATATCGGCATGTACTCACTGCCCACCGACGAAAATATCCATACCACTCCGGCTATGGGTGAAATCGTTATCCCCGTTATCGGTGATATCAACTTAGACGGTGTGACGAGCATTGTTGACGTCACTTCACTCCTTGACCACCTGCTGGGTTCGAACCCGCAGCCGTTCAACCTGGATGCTGCTGACGTTAATGGTGATAATGTCATCAACATTGACGACGTATCTACACTGATTGACCTCGTCCTCAGCTCCAAATAATCAGTAGAGGTCAATCTATCTTGCAATTCACGCAAGCGACCCGCTCATCACGGGTCGCTTGTTGTGTTATTTTTCCATAAATCAGGACAGAAAGTGGTGCATTCTCGGTTGAAATTTGTAATTTTGCGCGCTGATTCCGCCAATAACTGGGCAGGAGACAAATTAAGACGACAATATGTTTGATTTTCTAGAAAATATAGATACTGAAATGAACGATGGTGGAGCACGTGTAGTTCCCATCATCACCGAGATCCATGAAATGGGTGACAACACTGATATCCAGGACAGTAAAGCCGACGATATCGCTATTCTGCCCCTGCGCAACATGGTACTTTTTCCCGCAATGACCATGCCCGTGTCGGTAGGTCGCGAGAAATCGATGCGCCTCATCAAGGAAGCCGAGGAGCACCACAACTCGATAGCCGTGTTCTGCCAGTTTGACAGCCGCATCGAGGACCCGATGGAACGAGACTTGTACCGTTATGGCACAATTGCCACCATTGTCAAGGTGCTGGAATTGCCCGACGGTTCAACCAATGTCATCCTGCAGGGCCGCTCGGCATGCCAACTGGGCCATGTGGCACAGGTTGTTCCTTACCTGCGTGGTTCGGTAACACTGGTTGAAGACAAATTGCCCCTGGCCGGCGACAAGGAATTTGAAATGTTGATGCAGTCGATTGCCGAAGTGACCTTGCGCATGTTGCGCAATATGGGCAACAACGGCCGTGAACTCGCATTTGCCATGAAGAACATCGATAACCCCATGTATCTGATGAACTTCCTGGCTACCAATATCGCCTTTGACTCGGACCAGAAACAGCACATGCTTGAGGAGCGTGACATCAAGAAGCGCGCTTACCTGTTGTACGCTCTGCTTACCCGCGAGGAACAATTGGTGGAAATCAAAGCCAACATCCAGTCACGCACGCGTGAAGAATTGTCCCAGCAGCAACGTGACCACTTCCTTCAGCAGCAGATACGCACTATCCAGGAGGAACTGGGAACCGATATCGACGACATTGAGGAGCTGCACGAGCGCGGCACCAAAATGAAATGGAACGAGACCGTTCAGAAACAGTTTGAAAAAGAGCTGCGCAAGCTGGAACGCCTTAACCCCCAGACACCCGATTACTCAGTGCAGTATGCTTATCTCGACAATATGCTCAACCTGCCGTGGGACACTTATACCGAGGACAATTTCGACCTGAAGAAGGTAGAGCAGAAACTCAATGATGACCACTATGGGCTGGAGAAAGTCAAGGACCGCATCTTGGAGCATCTGTCGGTGCTTAAGCTGCGTGGTGACCTGAAGGCGCCCATCCTGTGTTTGTACGGACCTCCGGGTGTCGGAAAAACGTCATTGGGCAAATCCATCGCCGATGCTCTGCACCGCGAGTATGCCCGCATTTCATTGGGCGGTCTGCATGACGAAGCAGAAATACGCGGTCATCGCCGCACCTATATTGGCGCTATGCCGGGTCGCATCATCGCCGCCCTAGCCAAGTGTGGCAGCAACAACCCCGTCATTGTATTAGACGAGATTGACAAAGTGGGTCAGGATTTCAAGGGCGACCCGTCATCGGCATTGCTCGAGGTACTCGACCCCGAGCAGAACGGTCATTTCCACGACAATTATCTTGATGTGGACTATGACCTGTCCAAGATTCTGTTCATCGCTACTGCCAATAGTCTGGCTACCGTGAGCCGTCCACTGCTCGACCGCATGGAAGTCATTGAAATCACCGGCTATATCCCCGAGGAAAAGCTGGAGATTGCCAAGCGGCATCTGGTACCCAAAGAACTGGAGAACAACGGTTTCAAAAAGAACGAAATCAAGTTCGGCAAGCAGGTATTGCTCAAGATTATCGAGGACTACACCCGCGAGAGCGGTGTGCGCCAACTGGAGAAGAAAATCGCCACAGTGCTGCGTCGCGTGGCTCGCCATAAAGCAGGAGGGGATCCCTACCCCACAAGCATCAAGGTGGAGAACCTGAAGGAGTACTTGGGAGCACCAGACTACAGCCGTGACAAGTATGAAGGTAATGACTTCGCTGGCGTGGTGACTGGTTTGGCATGGACCGCCGTTGGTGGCGAAATCCTGTTCGTGGAGTCATCTCTGGCACATGGCAAGGGCGAAAAACTGACATTGACGGGCAATTTGGGCGACGTGATGAAGGAATCAGCTGTAATCGCACTGCAATACCTGCGTTCACACTGCTCACTGCTCAACATCGCGCCGGAACTCTTTGACAAGTACAATGTCCACATTCATGTACCTGAGGGTGCTATCCCCAAAGACGGCCCGTCGGCAGGCGTGACAATGGTCACCTCATTGGCCTCCTCGTTTACACAGCGCAAGGTGAAAGACCACCTGGCAATGACCGGGGAAATCACCCTGCGCGGCAAGGTCCTGCCCGTTGGTGGCATCAAAGAGAAAATCCTCGCCGCCAAGCGTGCCGGCATCAAGGACATCATCCTGTGCAAGGACAATCGCAAGGACATCGAGGAAATCAACGAGATGTACCTCAAGGGCTTGACATTCCACTATGTCAACACCATCAAGGATGTTTTAGACCTCGCTCTACTTCCCGAGAAGGTCAAGGACGCCATCAAACTGTAATTCGTCACACGACAAGAGCAATCCAAAAACGAGAGGAGGCCACAATCTATTGAAGACGGCCTCCTCTTGTATGTTGTAAGAAACACTCTTTTATTCCTCGGGATAGATGAGATTCTCGGGCTGAATGTCCTGAAGGACTTCGATATAGAACTTGCGAGCCTCCCATTTTGCCATCGGCAGGTTGTTGAGCATATAGTTGCCACAGTCGTGGGCATTAGCCCCCGGAATTTCACCGTCAAATTCCGAAATCCAATGGAACAATTCCTGCATCAGCGGCACGATGTCGCGGCTCTCGAGATTACCCTTGAGCAACAGATAGTTGCCAGTACAGCAGCCCATAGGTCCCCAATAGATTACTTTGTCGCCCCACTGCGGATGATTGCGCAGGTAGGTTGCTGCCAGATGTTCGATGGTGTGTAGTGCACTCTGGCTCACAGCAGGCTCGCGGTTAGGCACTTTCATGCGGATGTCAAAGGTGGTTACCACGTCGCCTCCAGCGAGATAATCCTTGCGTGACACATAGATGCCACGCAGCAGTCGCGTGTGGTCAATCTTGAAACTATCTATCTTTTTCATTTCAGTTTTCAGTTTAGAGGTTGTTAATGATTTCCTGTACCAACTTGAAGGTCTCGCGGGGTGCATCAGTCCAGAAGTCCAGGTATTGACGGGTGTTGTCGTGGCTAGCTCCCGGCGAGTCACTGATGACACGCAGGGCCAGGAACGGCACTTTGCACAGGTGACACACCTGAGCTATGGCACCAGACTCCATATCAACCGCCAGCGCGTCGGCAAAGTCACCCTTGATGCGATTAACGTCCTCCTTCTTGTCAACAAACCAGTCTCCGGAGCAGATGAGCCCCTTGTGGATGTCCTCACGCTCAGGAATCAGGTCGAGCAGACGTGAGGAACCCTCGAAATACAGGGGCAGTCCCTGTACTCGTCCCAATTCACTCTCGGGGCCGCACCACACGTCGTGATAGGCTACACGGGCACCTGCTACCACGTCCATAACACGGACAGACAGGTCGGCACCGCCTGCGACACCGCTATTGATAACGTAATGAGGGGCAAAATGGTTGACAAGCATCAAAGCGCCCATCGCGGCATTGACCTTGCCGATACCGCATTGCATTACCATCACATCATGGACACCGATAGTGCCTCGATGAAATTCCATACCGCCCATGCGGCTCTCCTCGCTGTTGTGGAGCAACGGCAGGAGCAGGTCCAGCTCCTTGCGCATCGCTACGATAATACCGATTCTCATTTCAACTGTTGATGATTGGCTCCTGGAGCCAGGGTTTAATAACTTTGCTACAAAAATAATGCTTTTGTACCAAACAATCTGCGGTTCATCACTTCTTTTTTCAAAAAAAACGAATGATTATTGCTGTTGCATTAAAAAAATCTCACTATTTTTGGCATCAATTTATAGAATTCATCCGTCATTATTAACTCAATTATCATCAAAACCAATGAAAATCAAGAAATTCTTAAGTTCTTGTTTACTGGTCGCTCTAGCGATGGTTTCGCTTCAAGCCAGTGCCAAAAGCATTAACGCCAACAGTGCCCGTACCGTGGCCAACAGTTTTATCAAGCAACACGCTGCCAGCATCCACGCATTCAGGTCAGCGTCATTGGCCGACCTCAAGCTGGTTCATGCCGAAACGTCGAGCGCAGTTTCCAATGCCAACGCCTACTATGCCTTTAACATCAAGGGCGGCGGTTTTATCATCGTCTCGGGTGAGGACCGAGCCAACCAGGTGCTGGGTTACAGCGACCGTGGCCATCTTGACTTCAACAACTTGCCCGACAACTTCAAGGCGCTGCTGGGCAGTTACAAGGAGGAGATTGAATACCTGCAAGCCCATCCACAACTTGATGTCACACCCGACATCCGTTCCACATCGGGCGTTGTCGTCAAGCCGCTGATTACTGCCATTTGGGGTCAGGAGATGCCCTACTATCTGCAATGTCCTGTCTATCAGAACGAATACTGCGCCGTGGGATGTATCGCCACAGCGATGAGCCAAGTCATGTATTACTGGAAATACCCGACCACAAGTCCCTCGCTGAATTCCTATTATTGCTATGATATCAACCAGACCGTTCCGTCGTTGCCCGAGACCACATTTGAATACAGTAAGATGCTCACCAGTTACTGCCACTGGGATTATGACCTGAAAACCCTGGTTCAGGACACTTATACTGATGAACAGGCACAAGCTGTCGCCAAACTTGCCCGCTATTGTGGTCAGGTCGTGAGAATGGGCTACCATCCCGATGGCAGTGGTGCCTATACCAGCCAGCAGCTATCAGGCATGAAGAAATTCGGCTACAGCAACACTGCCCAGGATATCACCCGAAGCAGCTGGTGGAACGAGAACTACACCACAGCAGAATGGGAAGCCCTGATTAAGGTAGAACTCAATGCACGTCGCCCCATCCTATACTCGGCAAACGACATCAACGCCGGAGGTCATGCCTTCGTGTGCGACGGATATGACAACAACGGAATGTTCCATTTCAATTTCGGCTGGTATGGCACCTGTGACGGCTGGTACAAATCTACGGCACTGAACATGACCCATCGCGACGGTGAGGAGTTGCATTTCAACTACGACCATGAGATACTCACTGGTGTCGAGCCTCCCAGTTATTGCGTCATCATGGCCGATGGGCTTGCTTCACCCGATAACCTGCTCGTTCTGGGCGAGGATATGACTGTTGAGGCCTTTCAAGTAAACATCCACACGACCAATGCCACAGTCAAGTTGGTCTTTGATATCACTGATGCCAGCGGTAAGGTTTTAGCTAACAGCCAGCCTATCACTATCAATGCTGCCGACTATGAGCAAGACAGCAATCTTGATGCCGTGTTCACCCTGCCCACCACGCTGGGACAGGGTGCATACAAAGTCTGCTTTGGCTATTATCCCAATGGAGGCCGTCAGCCATTACAGATTGACTGCGGCTGTTTGACGCTTAACGTCGTTGGTCATTTGGCTAAACTCAACGCCCCGTTTACCATCGACGACGCTACTCAGTCGATTGATTATCTGCTCGATGGCTCTCATCCCAATCTGACCATCGACGACGTAGTTTCGTTACTCGACATGATGCTTGTCGGGGAATAATTACCGACCTTTACCACCTCACGGCAGATCTGTCATCACAAACAGATCTGCCGTTTTATGTTATTGAGTTACAAAAAAACTGCATAAAAGGTTGTAAAACCGAAAAAAGATGTTAATTTTGCGTGGTGGTTACCCGTATACGCCCCAACGATTATGCTGGCCGACGGGGTCTACACCTATCATTATTCACTTATTTAAACCAAAAACTATGAACTTTAAAACTTCCTTAACCCTGCTGGCAGCCATGGGCTTGATGGCGTTTAACGCTACCAGCGGCAATGTTGACGCTGAAGCTGCCCGCGCTGCAGCTGCCAAGTTTCTTGTGAAGAACAAGACTGCTACTTTCAACAGCAGTGCTGCTCCTAACCTCAAACTGACCCACACCGAGGCATCGAGTGTGGAAGGCAACGCCTTCTACGTGTTTAACATCGACGGCGGCGGCTGGATTGTCATGGCTGGCTATGACGGCGCCAAGCAGGTACTTGCCTACGGCGACAAGGGCAGCCTCGACGCCAACGACCTGCCCGGTAACATGAAGGGTTACCTGAATATGCTCAAGGGCCAGATTGAAACCGCACAGGCCTACAAGGGCGAAACCGTTCCGGCGAAGCTCACCAAGCGTGCTACCGCTGTCGGGCCGCTGCTCAAGACCGACTGGTCACAAGGCGAACCCATGAACCGCCTGTGTCCGAAGAACGGTGCCGGACAAACCACCTCGGTGGGTTGCGGACCGCTCGCCATGGCACAAATCATGTACTATTGGAAATATCCCAACGAGGTATCGGCAGTCCCCGGCTACTCGATTTCCTGGAGCCAGTACATGAGTGAATTGCCCGCTACCACATTTGACTACAGCCTGATGCTTGACAACTACTACACCCATAACCCCGAAACCGGCAACCCCACGGGTTATGTAGCGTTTACCGAGGAGCAGGCCAATGAAGTAGCCAAGCTGTGCCGCTATTGCGGACAAGCCTGCAAGGCACGCTACGGCAATGCCAATGAAACATCAACCGGCTCTTACACCTACGACCAGCGCGACGCCTTTAAAATGTTCGGCTACAACGAGGACATGCAGCTGATTGGCAAAGACCCCTCCTACTACTGCTCGAACAGCAACAAGTATTCCATTGAGGAATGGATTGAACTTATCAATATCGAGCTGGT